>Ga0081539_10007368_pt1 | contig 10064 bp, 11 predicted proteins | sample TabmetS4T2R2_FD_71023 | JGI IMG/M metagenome (GOLD analysis project Ga0081539, IMG submission 71023) | Tabebuia heterophylla rhizosphere microbial communities from the University of Puerto Rico - S4T2R2 | ecosystem: Host-associated > Plants > Roots > Rhizosphere ... | reverse complement strand
ACGGATGCGGGCCTACGGGGCTGTGACATCCGCCAGTCGACCCGTGGCAGATGCCTGAAAGCCCGGCAGTTGTTGAAAAGCTATTCAACTGAGTGGCGAAAGCCGGCCTCGTCGTTGAACTTCCCTACGGATCCTTCAATTCGCAGTATCCGTATCGGTTGGGGAGGTTGGTGACGGCCGCCGTTCCCACACCGCCGTCAGCGCCGCCTCCAGCTGCTCGCGCGTGAATGGCTTGGCCAGCACGTACGCGGACTGCAGGTCCGCGGGCAAGGCGGTACCCCCGTACCCGGTCGCGAGCACGAACGGAACGCCGCGGCGGCCGAGCAGGCTTGCGATGCCGTAGCTGGGCGTGCCGTTCAAGTTGACATCGAGCACCACGAGGTCGACCGGTACGGTCTCGATCAACTGAGAAGCCTCGTCCGGCTTCCCCGCTACGGCGGCCACGGTGCAGCCGATGTCCTCGAGGAACTCCTCGATCAGCATCGATACCAGGCTCTCGTCCTCGACCACCAGAACGCGCTTGCCCGTGAGCGTCATGCCTGCGTTCCCTCGTCTCGCTCGCACCGGCAACATGGCGTAGTGCGCCGTCGTGGGCAATCGAGAGCAGGCAGCAACAGCATCAGCGTGCGAGATGCTGCAGGGCTTCGCCGGCCAGCACGCCCAACACCAGGGAGAGTACGAAAACGGCGATGGCGATGAAAAACAGCCATCGGGCGATCGTGCGCGCTCCGACTGCGAGGTTGGTGAAACCGAGCAGGCCGGCCGCGATCGATATCAGGAAGAAGGGCAGCGCCCCCTTCAGCATGAGGTTGGCAACGACGGCATTTCCTGGCCGGTTGCGATAGCAAGCGCCGAGAACTGCCTCTGCCTGCCGTACGTCGTCACATCCAGACCGAAGGCGAGGCCTTGCCATTGCGGGTCGCCCGCGATGAACCTGTCGCGGTTCGCCCGCACAACCGACTGGAACGCCTTCAGAGCTCCACGACAGTCGAGCCCGGAGGTATCAAGGTCGAGATGCTCCCGAAACAACTCAATGCGCATCTGCGTGACGGCTGCAGGACACCAAATCGCTGCGTTCATCTCGCAGTTACCGTAAAGGGAAAACCGGTGCAGATTACACGACCCCACGGTCGCCCAGGCATCGTCGACAATCATCAACTTCGAATGGACGTAGACCGGGGTTCGCCGACCGTCCCTCGTCCGTCCTGCCAGACCGGCAAACGTGAAATTCGGGAAGCGGCCAAGCGCTGCTCGGGCGTCGAAGACTGCGCGGCGGTCGAGTGCATCGTAGGCTCGCGGAACGAGTTCGGGCACTGCGGGCATGACCAGCACGACCTGGACACCGCGCGCCAAGGCGCGGTCGAGCTCAGCCACGATCTCAGGCACCTCGACATACTGGTTCTCGATGTAGATCGCGCTACGCGCGCCACGCAGCGCGGCGATGTACTGGGCCGCGATCGTCTGCTCCCCAGCGCCAATGTCGAAGCATGCCGCTGCTGGCGCGGCCGTGCCGTCGCAGTAGCGGCCCCCAGGCACGGTGCGCTGTATCTGCACCAGTGACGGACCACCCTGTTTTGGAATCGTCGTCGGAAACGGCAGCGGGCACGCAGCTTGCGCGCCGCAGAGTCCATCCATCGCGTCGCGCTCGCTGGCTTCGTTCCATCGCTGTACGAAGTTATGTTGCACATCGACAGCCGACGGTCCGGAAAGCTCCAGGTATACGTCATGGTTCTGGCCCTCGCCGGCGTGGCCGGGCGCAACCATCGAGTTCGGATTGAGATTGATGCCGCCGACGAACGAAGTCTGCCCTTCCATGCCGGCATCGATCAGCCAGCTCTTCTGATGTTGGCAATATCCGGCGGATGCACGGTCCCACCGGACATTGAGATGACGATAGCGGTTGCGCAGCAACGACAGGTGCCCCGCGGTCCCCCAGAAGGCGTTGCGGCGCAAGGAGCCGGTTTCCTCATCCGGACGCCAGAAGATGATGCGAACATCGAGGCCGCGTCCAGCCGCCTGGTTCAGCGCGTCCAAGGCCGTGCCTCTGCTGTCGGGCATTTCGAACGCGGGCCACATGAAGGCGATCGTCGTCCAGACACTGCGTTGCGCGGAGTCGATTGCCTCGCAGATCCGGCGGAATGCGGGCAAGCCGTCGATCAGCAGCCGTACCCGGTTTCCGGCTCGCGCCGGGTAGGAGCCGGACGTCATGACCGGCACAGGTGAGGGGTCGCTGCTCGGTGGCTCGACCTGCTCAACCATCGCACAGTCCGGGAAGCACTGCCGGAGTCAATGCCGACGCGCACCGGCGGCGCGAGCGGCACGACGCCCTTCCGATGGCCTGCGGTTTGGTTGCAGGCACGTTTGCCGAGACTTTGGCTGCCGCGTGACTGGCAACCAAAGTTCCTCGCGCACGGTGTTCCGTAGCCTTAGATCGCGGCCAGAGCCTGGTCGAGGTCGGCAAGGATATCTTCGATGTGCTCAAGTCCGATCGACAACCGAACGTAACCCGGCGTCACGCCGGTCTGCGCCTGCTCCTCCGGCGTGAGCTGGCTGTGCGTGGTCGAGGCGGGGTGAATGGCGAGGCTGCGCGCGTCGCCAATGTTGGCCACATGGTAGAACATTTTGAGGCTGTCGATGAACTTGCGGCCGGCATCGGCGCCACCCGCGAGCTCGAAGCCGAGCAGTGCCCCGAGCCCGCCGTGCAGGTACTTCTCCGCCCGGCGCTTGGCCTCACCGTCCATCAGGGCTGGATGGATGACCTTGGTAATCTTGGGATGTGTGGAAAGGTACGTTGCGACCTTGACGGCACTGTCGCAATGCACCCGCATGCGCAGTGGCAGGGTTTCCAATCCTTGGATGAACATGAAGGCGTTGAACGGGCTCATCGCCGCGCCGATGTCGCGCAACAGCGTGACCCGCGCCTTGAGGATGTAGGCGATCGGGCCGAGAGGCTTCACCGCCTGGGTCCATACCGCTCCGTGGTACGACGGGTCGGGCGTGTTCAGCATCGGGAAACGGTCCTTGTGTTTCTCCCAGTCGAAGCTGCCGCCGTCGACCAGGACCCCGCCGATCGACGTGCCATGGCCGCCAATATACTTGGTCGTGGAATGCATCACGATGTGCGCGCCGTGCTCCAGCGGCTTGCAGATTACTGGGGAGGCCGTGTTGTCCATGATCAGGGGAATGCCGAGCTCGTTGCCTATCGTGGCCACCTCGGCGATCGGGAACACCGTGAGCTTGGGGTTGGGCAGCGTCTCCGCGTAATAGCAGCGCGTCTTGGCGTCGGTCGCGCGTCGGAAGTTCTGGGGGTCAGCTGGATCGACGAAGCGGCATTCGATGCCCATTGTCTTCAGTGTGTTGGCGAACAGGTTCCAGGTGCCGCCGTAGAGATCGGTCGAAGCAACGAAGTTGTCGCCGGCGTGACAGATGTTCTGGACGGCGAACAGCGACGCGGCCTGGCCGGAGCCGAGCCCGAGAGCGGCGACGCCGCCTTCCAGTGCCGCCACGCGCTGTTCCAGCACGTCCTGCGTCGGGTTCATGATGCGGGTGTAGATATTGCCGAGTTCGGCCAGTCCGAACAGGTTGGCAGCGTGCTTGGTGTCGCGGAACTGATAGCTGGTGGTCTGGTAAATCGGGACGGCCACGGCGTTGGTCGTGGGATCGCTGCGGTAGCCCGCGTGCAAGACGAGCGTTTCTGGATGCTTGCTGTTAGTCGGCAAAGCTGCCCCCGGTAGTGGATGGTTGATTGAACGCGGTGACGGACGCGGTTTATGCGCGTCCTTTGTGAAGGGGACACTATGCTTGCGATGTGCGCGAACGCACAACCAGGGTTGCACAAAATGAACCCGGTCCGACTGTTGCGCGGACCGGGCTTGTGCTAGCAAGAGGCCATCAACCAAGGCCTGTGCCCGACCATGCGTTCGTGGTCGGGCTTTTTTTCATCTGCAGTTTAGTCGCCCGCCCTTTACTGGCGAGGCGCAGTCGGATTGGTCGGCGTCGCGTTGTTCGCTGGCGGCAATGCCGGCGCCGCGGTATTGCCCGGCGGATTGATGGTGCGCTCAATCGGAGCCTGGGCCTGTTCGGTGCGCTCGCCGCGGTTGCCCGCAAAATACATCAGGCCAGCAACCAGCGCGATTGCCACCAGGATGCCGATGACCAGCGTCAACCCGCGGCCGCTGTTGTCCTCGTAGTACCGATCGTAGTTGCGCGGGTCGCGATCGGGATTGGGCGGATTGGGGATGTAGTCGCTCATTTTATTGCTCCTTTCTCTCCTCGGGACGCGCGACATTTGAACGAACTGGAACCGAAGGTGTTCCCGCACGACTTTTCATCGCCAGATCAAAAGGTTGCATCAACCGTTGCAGGTCGGTGGCTAATATTGTGCTAGCGTTGGCCAGCTCCCGGAGGTTTCGATGCCCGATGCCCAATTTCAGCGTCAGGCCATTCTGCTTGATGCATCCGATGCGGCAGCGCTTGTCGCGTCCTATGCGCCCGTCAGCAAGACGGCCGCGGTCAAGGATATCGGCCGCATCGATCAGCATATGCGGCGCTTCATCGGCCTCTCGCCGATCTGCCTTGTCGCCACCGCCGATGCCGCGGGAAAGCAGGACGTCACGCCACGCGGCGATCCGCCGGGTTCGTTCAAAGTGTTGGACGAGCAGACGATCGCGCTTGCCGATCGACCCGGCAACAACCGCCTCGACACGCTGCGCAACCTGCTCGAGAACCCTGAGATCGCGCTGATCTTTCTGATCCCGGGCATCAACGAGACGGTGCGCGTCGCCGGCACCGCCCGATTGTCGGTCGATCCCGAGCTGCTCCAATCGATGGTGGTGCAGGGCAAGGCGCCGAAGTGCGCGGTCGTGGTGTCGGTGCGGCAGGCCTATCTGCACTGTGCCAAGGCGCTGCTGCGCTCGCGGCTGTGGGACGCCGACTATCGCCAGCCCAAGGGCACGTTTCCTTCGATCAGCCGCATGGTCGGCGACCAAGTCGGCTTGAGCGAAGAGGAGAAGCGCGAGCGCGAGGCGCAGACCGAACGGGCCTACAAGGAGGGACTGTGGGCACCTTTGTCGTAACCGGCCAGCGCGCCCGGCAGATGCGGGTCGTGCCGGCCGACGTGCTGAAGCGGTTGTACACGCGGTCCGACCGGCATGGGCTGGTGCAGACGTCGGCTCACTTGGCACTGCTGGTCGCAGGTGGCTGGTTGGTGCTTGTGTCGCGCGATACCTGGTGGCTGGCGCCGACGCTCTTCCTGCAAGGCGTCTTCGTCAACGCGCTGTTCGGCGCCATGCACGAGTCGGTGCATTACGGCGCGTTCAAGACACGCTGGGCCTGCGACCTGCTCGCCTTCCTTGCGGGCGCTGCGATCCTGAACAATGCGGGCTTCTATCGCCATTATCACTACGCGCACCACCGCTATACGCAGGATCCCGAGCGCGACCCCGAACTCATCACCTCAGGCACGCCGAGGACGTGGAGTAACTATCTCTTCCGCATCAGCTCCATCCCCTTCCTGATGTTGCGCATTCGCGACATCTTCCTGTTCCCATTCGGTTTCCGCGGCGACGTCGATTACATCCCTCGATCGGCCTGGAACGAAGTGCGGCGCTGCGGCCGCTGGCTGGTCGCGCTCTACGCAGTGCTGTTGGCCGGCTCTGTCGCCCTCCACAGCGACGTCGTGCTGTGGGTATGGTTCATCCCGCTGCTGATCGGCCTGCCGATGCTGCGGCTCTATCTTCTCTGCGAGCACACGCTCTGTCCCAACTCCGACGACGGCTTCGCCAACACAAGGACCACGCTCAGCAATCCCCTGGTGCGCTTCCTGATGTGGAACCTGCCGTATCACGCCGAGCACCACCTGTTCCCCAGCATCGCCTTCTACAATCTGCCCGAAGCGCACCGCCACCTGCGCTCGCATCTCAAATTCGTCGGCAAGGGCTATATCCAGGTCCAGGGCGAGATCATGCGGAGCTTGGCATGATGGCCTTTTCCGCAAGAGACGGCAGATCGTGAGAACGAGCGAAGGGGTCTTCGACTGCGGTGACGTCGCCCTGCAACGCGGCGGCACGCTGAGGGGCGCGCGCATCGTCTACAAGACCTTCGGTACGCCCTCGCCCCTGCGCGACAATGTCATCGTCTATCCGACGAGCTATTCGGCGCATCACACCGACATCGAATGGCTGGTCTCGCCGGAGCACTGCCTGGATCCCAGCCGATATTTCATCGTCATTCCCAACATGTTCACCAACGGCCTCTCCTCCTCGCCGTCGAACACGGAAGGCCCTTTCCCCGAGGTCACGGCCTACGACAACGTCATGCAGCAGCGCCGGCTGATGGCCGAGCTTTTCGGCGTCGACAGGATCAAGTTGGTCTACGGCTGGTCCATGGGCGCACAGCAGGCCTATCATTGGGCGGCGCTGTTCGGCGCCTCCGTCGAACGCATCGCGGTGAACTGCGGCTCGGCCAAGACGGCACCGCACAACTTCGTATTCCTGGAAGGCGTGCGCACGGCGGTGCAAGCGGCCAAGACGCCAGACGCCGGTTTGCGGGCCATGGGGCGCATCTATGCAGGCTGGGCCCTGAGCCAGACATTCTACCGCCGAGAAATGTGGCGCGGCCTGGGTTTCTCGACCCTGGAGGACTTCCTGGTGCGCTCGTGGGAGGCCAACTTTCTGCGCCGCGATGCGCGCGATCTGATGGCCCAGCTCTGGACCTGGCAGCACAGCGACATCTCGGCGAATGACCTCTATCGCGGCGACCTCAGGATGGCGCTGAGCGGCATCCAAGCGAAAGTGTTGCTGATGCCGTCGGCCACCGATCTCTACTTCCAGACCGACGACAATCGTGCCGAGCTGCCATATCTCAGGAACGCGAAGCTGGCTGAAATTCCCTCGGTGTGGGGCCATCGCGCCGGCAATCCCGCCGTCATCCCGGAAGATGCGGCGTTCATCGACAAGCAGGTGGAGGAGCTGCTCGATGCCTGACTCAGTACTGCCCAATGACGGCCTGGTGATCGTCGCCAAGCGCGACTGCCCGACCTGCACCATGGTCGAGCCGGTGATGCGAAGTCTCGACCGCGCCGGCCCGCTCACCGTGATCACCCAGGACGATCCGACCTTCCCATCCGGCGTGCGCTCGGTGGTCGACGACCATGACCTCGAACGGTCCTTCCGTCTCAACGTCGAGACCGTGCCGACCCTGATCCGCTTCAAGGATGGCAAGGAGGTCGACCGCACTGTCGGCTGGGATCGCAAGGAATGGACGCGCCTTGCCGGCGACGCTGCCGTGGGCGAAGGACTTCCGGGATGGCAGCCGGGATGTGGCTCCAAGAGCGTCGAGCCCGGCGTGCACGAGGCGCTGATCGCGCGCTACGGCAATCCCGGCCTGAAGTCCCGCGAGATCGCGGTCGGCAACTGGGACGATCCGATCGAAGCCTGCTTCGAGCGCGGCTGGACCGACGGGTTGCCGGTCGTGCCGCCAACCGACGAGCGCATCCTGCGGATGCTGGGCGGGACCGACCGCAAGCCGGACGAAATCGTGGGCCTGATCCCGCCGAACCTCGCGCCCTGCAGCGTCGAAAAGGTCGCGATCAACGCGGTGATGGCGGGCTGCAAGCCCGAGTACATGCCGGTCCTGCTGGGCGTGCTCGAAGCGGCGCTCGACCCGCTGTTCACCATGCATGGGCTGCTCTGCACGACCCACTTCGCGGGCCCATTGGTGATCATCAACGGGCCCGCCGCCAGGGCGATCGGCATGAACAGCGGCATCAATGCGCTGGGTCAGGGCAACCGCGCCAACGCCACGATCGGCCGCGCGCTGCAGCTGATCGTGCGCAATGTCGGCGGTGGGCTGCCTGGCGCGATCGACCGCGCCACGCTCGGCAATCCCGGCAAATATACATTCTGCTTCGCCGAGGACGAAAGCGACCCCGACTGGGAGCCTTTATCGGTGCGTCGCGGCATCGCGCCGGGCAAAAGCGCCGTGACGTTGTTCCACGGCGAGGGCGTCAACGGCTTCATCGACCAGAAGTCGCGCACGCCTGAGGAACTGGTGCGCTCGTTGGCCATGGGTCTCTTCGGCGTCAACCATCCCAAGCTCTGCCTTGCCGGCAACGCCGTGCTGGTGCTCACGCCCGAACACTACAAGATCTTCAAGGACGCCGGCTGGGACCGTCGTCGCATCGAGGACGCACTCTACCAGGCGCTGAAGCGGCCGGGCCGCGACCTGATACGCGGGGCACAGGGCATCGCCGAGGGCCTGCCCCCGTCGATGGCCGACGCGATCGTCGACAAGTTCCACCCAGACGGGCTCTTGATCGTTCGCGCCGGCGGCGAAGCGGGGCTATTCTCAGCCATCATCGGCGGCTGGCCCGGCCAGTCCGTGCGCGAGGAATGCCAAGCTGTAACCCGGGAGATTCGCCCATGAACGTGATGCTGAAGCTGCGCGATCCCACTGCGGAAAGCGCGCCCGTGCGCCGGCCTCGCTTGCCGCCGCCGCCGTCGCTCGACGGCAAGACCGTGGCACTGATGGACATCGGAAAAGCCCGCGGCAAGGAGTTCATCGACCGCCTCGAGGAGCACTTTCGCAAGGCAGGTGTTGCCACCAGGCGCTATGCCAAGCCGACCAACACCAAGGTCGCGCCAGTCGAGCTCATGCAGAAGATCGCCGCCGAGGCGCAGGTCGCCGTCATCGCCTTGAGCGATTGAGGGTCCTGCACATCGTGCAGTCTGCACGACCTACACAATCTCGACGGCCGCGGCCTTCCCGGCGTGAACATCGTCACGACGGGTTTCGTCGAAGGCGTCGAGGCGCAAAGTGAATCGCTGGGTTTCGATCCGGCGGTGGTCTACGTCCCGCACCCGATCCAGAACCGCACCAAGGCCGAGATCGAAGCGATCGCGGATGCGGCGTTCGCCAAGGTGATGGCGCAGTTGACGGCGTAGCCTAGCCCGTCGGCGGCTCAGCGCCGCCATCGCGATCACCTCTGTCATCCCGAGCGGAGCGAGGGACCTTTCCGCTGCCTCAAAGGCCCTTCGGCCTGTGGCCTCGGGATGACATGCTTCCCCCAGCTCAATCCTTTTCCGGCACGACCGACGGATGCACTGTCTGGTCGGCACTGGGATCAGGCGGCGGTGGGCGCGGCGGGATCGGCCGCAGGAAGGCGGCGACCGCCGCAGCGGTCGCGCTTGGGTCCTCTTCCATCGGGTTGTGGCCGAGCTTCTCGAAGATCTCGAGCTTGGCGCCCTTGATGTCGTTCTGGAAGCGGAACGCATCTGCCACCGGTACCCACCGATCGGCGGCGCCCCACAGGATCAGGGTCGGCATGTCGAGGCGCTTGAGCGGCGCGGGATCGAGCGCGTCCTGTGTACGGGCGCGCTGCAGGGTGGCGTCGCGGTTGCCGGGAAAGCGTTGCAGCTCGACGTAGCGCGTGACGCGTTCGGGTGTCACCATCGCTGGGCTGCCGTACATTTCGGTGAGCGACCGGCGGGCCAGCCGTTCCGGTTTGAAATAGATGCCGATGTCGCCCACCACCGGCATGCGCGCTACCCGCGTCGCCAACGGCACCTCGCCGCTCTCCCGCGGGTAGCCCGCCGAGTCGAGGAGCACGAGCTGGCTCACGCGGTCGGGCCGCGTGGTGGCAAACGTCCAGGCCACTGCGCCGCCCAGTGAATGGCCAACCAGCACGAAGCGATCCAGATTGAGGGTGTCGACCAGCACCTCGATGAAGTCGGCGTAGGCGTCGACGGTATAGTCATCGCGCGGCCACAACCCGGTCAGTCCGTGGCCCGGCAGGTCGACGGAGATCAGCCGCGCCTTGTCGCCGAGCTCGCGCGCCCAGCCTTCCCATACGTGCAGCGATCCCAGGGAGCCGTGGATCAGCACAACGGGAATCCCGTCGCGATTGCCTTCGTCTCGCACGTGCGCACGCGCGCCTGCGACATCGATGAAGATCGAGCGCTCATTGGCATAGCGCGCGATCAGCAGGTCCACCGGCAGCGACGGTGCGTAGGCCCACAGCGCGACGCCGGCGAGCAGGGCCGCGGCGAACAGCAGGACGGCCGCCC
>Ga0081539_10007367_pt1 | contig 10064 bp, 10 predicted proteins | sample TabmetS4T2R2_FD_71023 | JGI IMG/M metagenome (GOLD analysis project Ga0081539, IMG submission 71023) | Tabebuia heterophylla rhizosphere microbial communities from the University of Puerto Rico - S4T2R2 | ecosystem: Host-associated > Plants > Roots > Rhizosphere ... | reverse complement strand
GCGCGCATGCTCGACGTGATTGGTCCGGCGCGAAGCAATCAGCGGCGTGAGGCGCGAGCGCCAGCGTGCGAGCGGCTGTTGCGGCGCTGTCAGCTGCGCGAGCACCGCGAGATCCTGGCAGGTCCCGAGCCGGTCGCGCAGCCGCGGATCTCGCAGGATCTGTACGATCCGCGCCGCCGCCTCGTCGACCGTGTCGACCAGGAAGCCGTTCTGGCCGTCCTCAATCTGGTGCCGAATCCCGCCGACATTGCCGCCGACCACCGCAGCGCCCTTCCACATCGCTTCGGTAACCGTAAGTCCGAAACCTTCCTTCGTCGATTTCTGCATCACCACCGCCGAGCGGCGCTGCAGGGCGTTCACGAGAATGGGATCGTCGGCCGCAATGACGATGATCCGCTCATCGATCGAGTTGCGAATGGTGTCGAGCATGACCTCGCTCTCCGGATCGTCGGTCGCATTGTTGCCGACGAGAACGAGCCGGCAGTCGACCTGCTCGCAGGCCTTGCGGAAGGCGTCGATGACGCCGACGGGATCCTTCCAGCGATCGAAGCGTGAGATCTGCGTGACCAGCGGACGGTCGGTGGGAATTCTGTGACGAAGGAGGCATTCGGTGATCTCGCTGTCGGAGAGGTCGCGGTTCTTGGGCGAAAAAGGGTTGATGGCGGGCCTGATGAATCGCTGCTCGATTCTGAGGTCGCGCGCATAATCGGGCAGCGACAGGATCGCGGCGTCGTACTGCTCCACGAACTTCCGAACATAGCGCCACACTGCGGGATCGGGGGTCGAGAGGTCGACATGACACTCCCACAACCAAGGCCCGCCGCGTGCGGCGCAGTGCTTGATCAAAGGCAAAGGTTGGGGATCGTGGACGACGACCGCATCGCAGCCATCCAGGTGAAGTCGCGTCGAATTCTCGAAGACGACCTCCTCGTAGACCGCCTTCTCCAGGTCGGAGATCTCGGTCCTGTCGCCTTGCAGACCGTTATGGAACTTCTTGGTGCAATTGAAGAATGCGGGCGTGCCCTGGATCAGCCGCCAATCTGCGACCAGTCCGATCGCGTTCATCATCAACGTGAGCGGCGTCAGAATCTCGGTGACGCCTCCGCCATAGAACGTCGAGCTGATGTGGATGACGTGTGCGCCGCGCAGGCGCTCAGCCTTGCTGAAGATGCGATTCGTCGCCTCCTGGCCGATCAGCTGTTCATATTGCTCCAAAGGATGGTAGCCGAGGCTCGACTTCTCGACAGCCGACGTGACGACAGACATTTGAACGCCCGCCCTTTCCTCCAATGGCCTCTCGCTTGGCGGCCTTGGCCGCAAGCAAAGGTCAAACATGAACATCCGATGGTGGTGGTTGGTTCCGAGGCCCATAGCGTGACGCCACGCAGTGTCGATCGCCAGATGGCGACTATCGACGGTAAGACTCGTGCTTCCGGAATCCGGGAGAACGACAGATGTTCAAAGGCCTCGCTTACTTGGTCGTGGCAAGCACGCTCGCCGCGTCGAGTGCGTCTGCTCAGGATCTCGATTTCTCGAAGATCAAGTGCAGGGACTTCCTCTCAGCGCCCAAGGACCAGATCGCGACCATCCTCACGTGGCTCGAGGGCTACTACACCAAGGAAAACGCGCCGCCGATCCTGTATGCCGACAAGCTCATGAAAGACGCGGAGAAGCTTGGCGCCTACTGCCGAGCCCACGGGGACGACGATATCATCAAGGCCGCCGACACGGTCATGCCGGTGAAGTGAACGGTCGCGTTCCCGCTACTCGCGCCGGAACTCGTGCTCGAAGTTCAGGCGGTCCCGGCAAATCGCCATGGTGTCGCTGATGCGCCGGCAGGTCAGACTGTTGGGCGGGCCGCTCCAGTTCGTGCTGGCCGGCTGGCAACGCACCGCGGGCTGCGTCGTGCCCAGCGTATCGTCGCCGCCGAAGCGAGCCGTAATGGGCGCGGCGCAGCGGATCCGGCCGGCCCCCGGGCACTCCGCCGTGGCCTCCCGCTCGCCCGCACCGTTGGCGCCGAAGCAGATGCGGCCGGCGCGAATGGCGCAGCGCTCGGTACGACCGAACAGACCGATCGTGCCCTGTGTGTCGTGGCCCAGTCGCCAGCACCCTTGCAGCAGGCCGAGATCCTTCTGCGCCCAGCGATCCGCCGGCAAGGGCGCCGGCGGTGCCGGCTTGGCCACGGGGGGTGGCGGTGGCGGCGGCTTCACCTCGACGGCCTTGCACTGCGCCACCTTGTTGCGCAGGTCCGCCGTGACGGCGGCAAGCTCGGCCTTCAGCCTCTTCTCCTCGGCCTGTGACTCATCAAGCGCCGCCTTCAGCATGGGCGTCGGATCGGGCGGAGGCGGCGGCGCGGGCGGGGCCGGCGTCTCGAGCGTCGTGAGGTCGAGGGCCGGATCGACCGGCGCACAGGCGCGCAGCAGCCACGAGCCGATCAGCAGCGCCAGCAGCAGCAGGAGGCCGATCAGGAACGCAGCGAGCCACGGCAGTCGCGGCGGGGGCTGCGCTTCGCGGGACTCGGAGGACGGCTCGACCATGGCTCAAGGCATCGTTCGGGGCACCTCTCCTGCCCCGCGCTGAAGGCTAGTCGGCCGCCGCGGCCTTTTTGGGGCCCTCCGCTGCCGGGAAGACAACCCGGTCGTCGGTCCGGCAGTAGCGGTCGGCGAACATGCGGCCGATCGGATGGTACCTCTCCATGTGGACGCGCATTGCCTTGGCATCCCATAGCTCGTCGCGAATGTGGAAGCGCAGGCCCTCGCCGATGACCAGCTGGCGGTCGTCCTTGACGTTGATCACCTGCCAGGTCCTGCACTCGAGCGCCCAGGGCGCATCGGTAAGCCGCGGCGGCTTGACGTCGACCGAGGGCGCGACCTTGAGCCCGAGATAATCGACCTCGCCCATGTCGGGCGGGAAGTCGCCGCTCGACTCGTGCATGGCTCGGGCCAGCGGCTCGTCGGTCAGGTTCACGACGAACTCGGCCGTCCGTTTGATGTTGATCCAGGTGTCCTTCAGCCGGCCGTCCGGGCGCTTGTTGCAGGCGAACATGATGAGCGGCGGGTCTTCAGCGAAGACGTTGAAGAAGCTGAAGGGCGCGGCGTTGACCACGCCGCTGGGACCAAGCGTCGTCACCCAGGCGATCGGGCGCGGCAGCACGAAGCCCGCCAGCATCTTGTAGCGATCGTGCGGCGTGACATCGGCGACGGCGTACTGCATTTCAGTTTCCTCAATGGAGCGACTAGTTCGCCGGCTCGGCCTGCACGCCGGTGCGCTCGGTGATCAGCTTGTAGTGCTCGATCCGCCGGTGTTTGGCGAAGTTGAACACCGTGTTGCGGATATATTCGCCGAGCGAGAGGTCGCAGTCGTACGCGATCACTTCGTCCTCCTCGGTTACAGCCTTGGCCACCACCTCGCCGGTCGGTGCCACGATCACCGAGCAGCCGTACATGCCGAACCCGTCCTCCTTGCCCGCCTTGGCGGTCGCCACGACCCAGATGCCGTTCTGGTAGGCGTTGGCCTGGCAGGACAGCAGGTGATGGAAGACGCGGATGTAGGGCGGCTCGCTGGGATGGTAGATGTTCTCGGTCGGCGTGTTGTAGCCCAGCACCACCATCTCGGCGCCCTTGAGCGCCATGACGCGAAAGGTCTCGGGCCAGCGGCGGTCGTTGCAGATGCACTGGCCGACCAGCACGTTCTCGTCGAACATTTTCCAGACGTTGAAGCCGAGATTCCCCACCTCGAAGTACCGCTTTTCGAGATGCTGGAACGGCGCGGCCGGCAGATGCTCGCTGTGGCCGGGCAGATGGACCTTGCGGTACTTGCCGACGATGCGGCCGTCCGGCCCGACCAGGATCGAGGTGTTGAAGCGCCGCGTGCGGCCCTCCTCCTCGGCGAGCTCGGCATAGCCCAGGTAGAAGCCGATGCCTTTGGAGCGCGCCAGCTCGAACAGCGGCAAGGTCTCCGGGCTGGGCATCTGCGACTCGAAGTACCTGTCGACCTCGGCCTGGTCCTCCATCCACCAGCGCGGAAAGAAGGTGGTAAGCGCAAGCTCGGGGAATACCACGAACTTCGAGCCGCGCGAGTCCGCCTCCTTCAGCATGTCGATCAGCCGGTTCACCACGCTCTTGCGGCTGTCGGCACGATGGATGGCGCCGAGCTGGGCGGCCGCGACTTTCAGGCGACGGGACACGATCTACACTCCTCCTCTGACAACTCGATAGCTGACGCGATTTTCTCAATGTATCACGTGATCGGTGCGGGCCCTCAAGATCGCGGGCGGAACTTGCCGGGGCGAACCGCCGATGCGGCGCGCAAGCAAGTCGCCCCGCACGGCGGCACCCCTTGAAGGCGACCGCGGCCTTGCTCGCTTTTGGGGAGGTGCTCGCCGATCTCGGCCACCGCATTGACGAACGGACGGCCGCGGAAAACGCCACGTGCCAGGGCGCGCTCGAGCCAGCCCAAGGCGCCGAGGATCTGCTACAGCGGCGATCCCCTTCCGCCGCGACGCGCCGGCGAGTTCGCCGACGTCGGCGCGCCCGCCGATGTGCGCGGCGCGTCTACGCCTGCGCCGGCCGTGGTTCTCGGCTCCTACGAGCTGGCATGGCGCTTGGCGGTCGGTCTCGGCCTCGCGGCCGGCGTCCTGCGGGTGAGCTTCGCGATCGCTGGCTTGATCGGCGGCTCGGCCGCCGGCCGACGTGATCTAACGCAAGGGCAGCGTTACGCCCAGGTTGACGCTGCCTCCTTGCGGATAGGACATCACAGGCTCCGGATAGACGACCACCGGCGGCGGCGCATAGACGACCGGTGGCGAATAGACGACCGGCGGCGGCACGTAATAGCGAACCGGCGGCGTGACGACGACGTACGGCTTGTTGTGCCGGTGCCGCTTCCACTCCTTCCAGTCGTCATCGTGGGCCAGCGCTGTCCCGGCAGCCCCTACTGTCAGCACGCCGACCAGTGCGACCGCCAAGCCCTGGTGCCATCGTCTCCCCGTGCGGGTCACGTTGTCGAGGTTCCTCATTTATTGATCTCCTGATGCAACCCGACACCAACCCGCGCCACTTTCTGCACGGATCGGGACTCTATAAGTATATGTCGGGCTCGCCGGGGGACCTGTGACCAATCCGTGGGCGGTATGGCTCAGTTCCCGTCGATCGCGGCGCGCACGACGTCGTCGAGAACCGTCGCCAAACGTGCCGCGACAACCGCCATGTCTCCCGCGAGGCCGTGCCGGCGTGCCAGCCAACCCGGGTCATTCCAGGACAGCCACGTCACACCAGAGGCGTCCTGCCAGACCAGCACCTTGAGCGGCAGGTCGAGGCCGATCGTCTGTGCGGCCTGCATCAGCGGCGTCCCGCCGCGGGCATTGCCGAAGACAAGGAGATCGGTCGGACGCAGCGACAGGCCCGCCTCGGCAGCGCCGGCGGCATGGTCGATGCGCGCGAACACCGTCATGCCCTTGGCCTTCACGGCAGCTTCCAGCCGGCTCATGGTTTCCGCCGGTCCATGCCGGCCTTGCCGCGTCATCAGTCCTTCGCCCGCCATCGCCAATCCCCTCGCGCAATCGGCCATAAGTATAACCGCCGCCCTTGTTGTCCTAGCGGATCGGAGTTGTTCAAGTGGGTGCTAAGATGGTCGAGGAGAGAGGACCATGGAAAAGCTGGTGACCGAAACCGCGAGCGACCCGTTCGTCCAGACGGGCGTGCTGGCGGTCGTTGGCGCCCTGGTCACGCGCATCCTGCTGCGCCGCTATCCGGCGCAACGCCTCGTGTTCCAGCTCGGCTTCTTCTCTGCGCTGACCTTGCTTTTGTACCACCACGACATCGTGCCCTACGACATCGCGCCGGAATCCACCCCGATCTTCGAGCGCTTCTTCCTGGCGCTGGCCAAGGTCATCTGGTGGATCAACGCCGCCTGGGTGCTGACCGGCTTCACGCGAGTCTTCCTGATATTCGAGCGCAGGCCGCGCGAGGGCAAGCTCATCCAGGATCTTGTGGTCGGCGTGATCTATCTCAGCGCCGCGCTGTCTGTCGTCGCTTACGTCTTCAACGCCCCGATCGGCACGCTGATCGCCACGTCGGGCGTGTTCGCCATCATCCTCGGCCTGGCGATGCAGAGCACGCTGAGCGACGTCTTTTCCGGCATCGCCCTCAATCTCAGCCGCAGCTACGATGTCGGCGATTGGGTCGTGCTGAGCGACGGCACGGAAGGCAAGGTCGTGGAGACCAACTGGCGGGCCACGCACCTCCTCAACGGCTCCAACGATCTCGTCGTGCTTCCGAACAGCGTTCTTGCCAAGGCGCAGCTCACAAACCTCAGCAGCCCCAACCGCAGTCACGGCGTGCGCCTGCGCGTGCGCGTCGCGCCCACCATCACTCCAGCCTCGATCTCCGAAGTCATGCGCAACGCGCTCTTGAGCAGTAACTCGATCATGGCAACGCCGGCGCCCACGGTGGACATCAAGTCGCTTGATGCGCAGGCGATCGAGTACGAACTCGCTTTCCGGGTGGCCGACTTCAACGCCGCGGCGAGCGCGCGCCACGAAATCTACGATCTGATTTATCGACATGCCCGGGCGACCGGCCTGACCCTGGCGGCGCCCAAGGAATCGCCCGTGCCGGCGGTCGCTGCGCCGCAGGCCCCTGCGCCGACGCTGCCACGCACCACGGCGGTGCGGCTGCTCGACGCCGTGCCGATGTTCCTATCGCTGACCGACGCCGAGAAATCGGCGCTGGCCGACACCATGGTCCGCAAGACCTACCGCAGGGATCAGGTGCTGGCCGAGCAGGGCGCCAAGCTGAGCTCCCTGGTCATCATCCGCACGGGCGTCGTGGTGGTGACCTGCCATAGCGAAGAGGGTCCGCTCGAGCTCGGCCGGCTGGCCCCCGGCGACTGCTTCGGCGAGGCGAGCTTCTTCGCCGGACGCGGCGAGCCGGGCACCATCAAGGCGCTGACCTTCACGGTGGTCTATGAAGTGGGCCAGGAGGCGCTGGCCAAGATCATGCGCGATCGCCCGAGCCTCGCCGAGGAGATCAGCATGACGCTGTCACGCCTCAGCCACGGCAGTCAGGCTGGCGCGGCCAACGTCAGCAACCCGGCAGCGGCCCTTACGATGTCCGAGCTGCTGACGCGCATCCGCCAGTTGTTCGCGGTGCCGCACGGGTGAATTGGAGCACATTCCTCTCCTTCCCATCGCGGAGTCCGTGATGGGGAGGTATCCGCGATAGAGGACGGAGGGGTCATCCTCTCCTTCTCGCTCATGGGCGCGCAAGACGCGCGCGGTCCGAAAGACCATGACCCCTCCGTCGCCGTAGGACAGCGACGCCTCCCCAACTTCGTTGGGGAGGTGAAGAGATCAAAACAAGGGCTTGGCGCCGAAGCGCGTCATCGCCTGCAGCTCGGGTGCGGTCTGGCCTTGCGGTTTCGCCGAGTCGGGCGAGGCGCAGGGCAGGAAGCGGCCCGACCCGCGCTGGGCGTGGAGCTTGCCGTTTTCGACGACGATGCGGCCGCGGCTCACGACGACGATCGGCCAGCCCTTGATCTCGCGACCCTCGTACGGCGTGTAGCCGACATTGTCATGCAGGTCCGTCCAGCGGACGGTGATGTCCTTCTCGGCATCCCAGATCGCGAAATCGGCATCGGCGCCGACGGCGATCGTCCCCTTTCTCGGGTAGAGGCCGTAGAGCTTGGCATGATTGGCCGACGTGAGCGCCACGAACTGCTGCAAGGTGATGCGGCCCTTCTGCACGCCCTCGGAGAACAGTAGCGGCAGGCGCAGCTCGAGGCCGGGCACGCCGTTGGCCATCTCCTTGAAGGTGGTCTTGTCGCCCCGCGGGATCTTGCCCTTTTCGTTGAACTGATAGGGCGCATGGTCCGAGGAGAAGGTCTGAAAGGTGCCGTCCTTCAGCGCGGCCCACACCGCCTCCTGTGCTGCCGAATCGCGCGGCGGCGGGCTGCAGCACCACATGGCGCCCTCGACGCCGGGCTTGTCCATGTCGTCGGCGGTGAGCGCGATGTATTGCGGGCAGGTCTCGCCGAAGATCTTCAGGCCCTTCTTCTGCGCCTGCCGCAGGGTCTCGATCGCTTCGATCTCCGACATGTGCACGAGCAGGAGCGGCGCATCGACCAGGCGGGCGAGCGAGATCGCCCGGTTGGTGGCTTCGGCCTCGGCGACGCGGGCGTGCGCGATGGCGTGGAACTTGGGTGCAACGTGGCCCTGGTCGACGAGGTGATGCGCCAGCCACTGGATCATGTCGTGGTTCTCGGCATGCACCATCACGAGCGCCCCGTCGCGCCGCGCCAGCGCCAGGATGTCGAGGATCTGGTAGTCGCTGACCTTCATCGCGTCGTAGGTCATGTAGATCTTGAACGAGGTGTAGCCGTCCTTGATCAGCGCCGGCAGCTCCTGCCCCAGCACCTGCGGCGTGGGATCGGTGATGATGAGATGGAAGGCGTAGTCTATCACCGCCTTGGGCGTTGCCGCCTCATGGTAGTCCTTGACCACCTGGCGCAGCGACATGCCGCGATGCTGGGCGGCAAACGGAATCACGGTCGTTGTCCCGCCGAACGCCGCGGAGACGGTGCCGGTATGGAAATCGTCGGCGCACATCACGCCCATGCCCGAGCGCTGCTCGATATGGCAGTGGCTGTCGACGCCGCCCGGCAGCACGAACTTTCCGGCGGCGTCGATCTCGCGGGCGGCGTTGCCTTTGACGTCGGCACCGAGCGCGGCGATGGCGCCCTCCTTCACGGCGATGTCGCCCTCGCTCTGCCGTTCGGCGGTGACGATCCTGGCGTTGCGGACGATGAGGTCGTAGTCGGGCATTTCGCTTCCTCTGTGGAGCGCGGACCTCCTGGTCCGCTCATGAGATGCGGACCAGGAGGTCCGCGCTCCAATGACTATTCGGCCGCGAGCCGGGTTGGCTTCCCTGCTGTCGCCAGCCGGCGGTCCAGCCGCGCAATCAGCGACTCAAGCTCGGCGCAGTCGGTCGCCGTCAACGAGGAGCCCGGGGCGCGCTGCCGCGGACTCCTGATGGCGCCGCGGCGGAACAGGACCTCCTTGCGCAATGCCAGGCCGATGCCGGGCTGCTGCTCGTGGCGCACCAGCGGCAGGTAAAGGTCGAACAGGTCCTCGGCCTCGTCGGGTTTGCCGGCCGCGAACAGCTCGTACACCTGCACCAGCATCTCGGGCCAGGCGAAGCCGGTCATCGCGCCGTCGGCGCCGCGGCGCATCTCCTGCGGCAGGTAGAGCCCGCCGTTGCCGACCAGGATCGACACGCGGCGGCGGCCGGGCTTCTTTTCGCCATCGCGGACACGCGTAAGCTTGGCCAACCCCGGCGCATCCTCATGCTTCAGCATGACGAGCTGCCGGAAGTCGTCGACCAGGCGCTCGAAGACCGCCGGCGCAAGATAAACGCCGGTGCTCTGCGGATAGTCCTGGTAGACGACCGGAATGTCGGGGCCGAGCTCCTTGAAGAGCTGCGCGTAGTAATTGTAGACGCCCTCGTCGCCTCTCAGGCCTGGCGGCGGCGCCACCATCACGCCGGCGGCCCCGGCGATCATCGCCTCGTGCGCCAGCCGCCGCACGTTCTCCAGGCCGGCGTGGCTCGCGCCCACGATGACCTGCAAAGCGCCGGCCCGCGCCACCACGCGCTGCACGACAGCGAGCGACTCCTCGGGCGTGAGCTTGTGCGCCTCGCCCATCATGCCCAGCAAGGTGAAGCCGTGCACGCCGCAGCCGAGATAGAAGTCGGTCAGCGAATCGATGCTGCCAAGATCGAGCGCGCCCTCATCGGTGAAGGGCGTGGCGGCGATGATGAAGTCGCCGCGGGCGGCTTCGTTGAGTTTTGCGGTCATGATCGGATCATGCCAGTCTCGCCGCCGAAGGGAAGAACCGATGATCACGCATATCCGCCGTCTCGACCACCTCGTCGCCTGGGACGAATCCGAGCAGCGGCACGTCTATCTTGCGGACGCAGACCTCGTGGTGCGTGACAACGAGATCGTCCATGTCGGGCCCGGCTACGCAGGGCCGGCCGATGCGATCGTCGAAGGTTCCGGGTTCATGG
>Ga0081539_10007366_pt1 | contig 10065 bp, 9 predicted proteins | sample TabmetS4T2R2_FD_71023 | JGI IMG/M metagenome (GOLD analysis project Ga0081539, IMG submission 71023) | Tabebuia heterophylla rhizosphere microbial communities from the University of Puerto Rico - S4T2R2 | ecosystem: Host-associated > Plants > Roots > Rhizosphere ... | reverse complement strand
CCGCTAGATGATTGCTTCCGAATCGGCTTGAGGGTGTCGAGCTGTGACAAGTGAAGCGAGGGCGCCGAGAGTCGGCGTTGCGAAAGCAACGTCTACCTCCTGGGAGGCCTCGTGCACGCCGACCTCGACACCCTCTGTATCGCACTCTATGTCATGGTCGACGACCTGTTCGGCCCACGGCTGGGCCCAGGCCGACGGCCCAAGCTCAGCGACGCCGAGTTGGTCTGTTTGGCCATCGCTCAAGTCCTGCTCGGGTTCGGCTCCGAGCGGCGCTGGCTGCGGTTTGCCAACCGCCGCCTGGGCCATCTGTTCCCGTATCTGCCGACCGCCTCGGCCTACAACCGGCGGCTGCGCCGCGCCGCACCCCTGGTCGCACTCGCCATCCAAGACCTCGCCGCGCACACCCCGAGCTGGCATGACCAGCTGCGCCTGGTCGACTCCACGCCAGTGCCCTGCGCCTCGTCGCGGGAGACCGTCAAGCGTTCCGACCTGGCCGGCCATGCCGGCTACGGCTACTGCAAGAGTCACCACCGCTTCTTTTGGGGCTTGCGGCTGTATGTCCTGGCCGCCCCGGACGGGCTGCCCGTCGCCTGGTGCCTGGCCACCCCCAAGCTGGGCGAGCGGGAGGTGGTCGCGGCGCTGTTGGACCACCCCGGTCTACACCGCGATCGCCGTGGTCTACATCGCGGTCAACGCCTCGCTGTCGCTGCTGGCCCGCTGGCTGGACCGCCGCACCCGGCGCCGGTACGGGCGCACGGTGGAGACCAGCGCCGCCGACGAGGCCGCCTAAGCCACCTAAGCCACCTCGGCGACCTCCAGGAGGTCGAAGGCGAGTGGAGCCTCGGGCCGGGCCGAATGGCAGGTGAGCAGCCGCGGCTCGGCGTTCCGGGTGGCCCGCAGCAGCACTCGGACCGCGCTGCCGGGGCGGTGGAAGCGGACCGCCTGCAGGCCCCCGGCCAGGCGGTCGCGGCCGGCGAAGGCCAGGTCGGCCACGCCGGCCAGGCCGGTGGCGGTGCGGGCGAACCACTCGGCGGCCTGGACGACCGGCGGGTCGACGCAGCAGCCCCGGTAGTGGTCGAGGTCGATGGCCCCGGCCAGGTGCCGGTCGACGACCCGGGCGGCCCCGCCGGGCCCGACCCGGCCGAAGTAGTGGCCGCCGGGCAGGCAGACCAGGTTGCCGGCGAACCGGTCCCCGCCGACGTGCGAGCTCTCCCAGATCGGGTCCCCGTGGCTGGCCGCCAGGGCCAGGGCGGCCGGGCGCCCGTAGGTGGCGCAGCAGCGGTCGTGGCGGCCGTTGGTGCAGACCAGGTAGACGGGCTCGTCGACCGCCTCGCCGAACCGGGGCCGCTTGCCGGCGACGACCGCGGCCATGTCCAGCTCCAGCAGCTCGGCCGGGTCGTCGAGGTCCCGGCGCTCCAGCCAGCGGCCGGCCTGGCTGGTGTGGGCCACGAAGCAGGCGCGGGACCCCCGGCCCCGATCCACCCCCCGGCGAACCGGCCGGCGGATCAGCAGCAGCCGCAGGTGGGCGGCGACGGCGGCCCGGTCGAGGGCGGCGGCCAGGCTGGGCTCCAGCCGGCTCTCGGTGACCGCCTCCCGGCCCCAGGGGCCGGGCTGCTCGAGCAGGACCCAGCCTCGGACCACCGAGGCGGTGCCGTACAGCGGCTCGGTGAGCGCCCGCGACAGGGTCGCGCAGGGGAGCGCCTCAGCCAACGTCCGTCGGCTCGAGCAGCCCCTCGCGGACCAGCCGTCGGACCAGCACCAGCCGGCTGGGGCCGTCCAGGTCCCCGGCCAGCCCGGCCGGGGTGCCGCGCCCGGCCTCCAGGAGCCCGCGCACGGCCGGTTCCACGGCGGCCGGCATGGCCAGGGTGCGGTCGCCCAGCAGCAGCTCCAGCCGGTCGCCGTTCCTCCGCAGCCGCCAGGTGGCGCCCGGCCGGACCCGGACCTCGCTGTCGTCGCCGAGCCGGTCCAGGCTGAGCAGGGTCCGCAGCTGGCCCTGGAGCATGGGGGGCCGGTTGGCCCAGAACCGGTTGACGGCCCGCTCCGCGACTCGGCCGAGGTCGGCCTTGTCGACGAGGCGGCGTAGCTCGGCCACCCGCTCCCCAAGGGCGGCCTCAAGGGCCGCCGGGTCCTCGGCGAACCCGACCGGCAGCGCCTCGCGGAACCAGGTCTCCTCGGTGGCCTGGTCCAGGACCTCGCGCAGCAGGTCGTTCCAGTTGTAGGTGAGCATGCCGACGGTCAGGTGCAGCGAGGCGTCCTGTGCGGTGCGGGCGGCGTGGCGGAAGCCGCGGGGAACGTACAGGCAGTCGCCCGGGGCCAGCTCGGCCTCGACCAGGGGCGCCAAGGTGGGGGCGTCCGCCCCCGGTGGCAGCTTGGTCTGGTGACCGAGCGGGAACGGCACGGCCGCGTCCCACACCTGCCAGCGCTTGCGGCCGTGCACCTGGAGGACGAAGACGTCGTGGGTGTCGTGGTGGACCCCCAGCCCCCGCGACGCCGGCGGGGTGAGGTAGGCGTTGACCTGCACCGGGTGGGTCAGGAACAGCTCCAGGTCGCGGCCGAAGGCGGTCAGCGGCGGCCAGAAGCGCTGCAGGCCCTGGAGCACGATGGTGGCCCCGGCGGCGAACTGGCCGAAGATCTTCCCCGGGTCGGCCAGGTCGGCCAGGGGCACCGAGCCGATCCGGCCCGACTTGGTGTAGGCCGAGGCCGGCAGCGGGATGCCGTCCCTGACCATCCGGAAGAACGGGACCCGGGGCGCGGTGCCGGCCAGGATCCGGTCGACGTCGTCCAGGGACAGCAGGTCGTCGAACCCCACGGGCCCGACCCCGCGGCGCAGCAGCGGGGCCTTGGCCCAGTGGTCACGGACGAACGCCGCCGGGTCGCCGGCGCAGCGCTCGATCGCGGAGGGGGTGCTAGCTGTCGGTGGTGTCGGTGCCATCGCCGCCGGAGCCGCCGCCCTCGCCGCTGTCGGTGCCGTCGGCGTCGCCGCCGCTGTCGCCATCGACCCCGTCGGTCCCGTCGCCGTCGACCCCGTCGGCGCTGTCGCCGTCGGTGCCGTCCGCGTCCTGGGGGTCGGCCGCGGTGGCTGTCGGGGCCGAGCCGGGCCCCTTGGCGTCCTCGCGCCAGGTGGTGACGATGTCCTCGTCCTCGACACGCGTGGTGCCGTCGCTCATGGCGCCCTCCTCGGGGGCTCGGCTGCTGGGACGGCTACGCTAGCACCGCTCGGCCGCCGAGAAACACCGCAGCGCTCAGCTGAGGGCGGCGACCACCTCGCGGTAGTGCCGGCGCGCCTCCTCCTCGGTGTCGCCGATGCAGGTGACGCCCATCTTCCCGTACTCGCGCAGGGCCCCCAGCAGGTGCAGGGTCGCCCCGGTGCGGCGCCGGTGGTCGTAGCCGAGGCCGAGCCGATCGACTTGATCGATCACGTCCTGGGGCTGGCGGCCGACCAGCGCCGGCGACTTGAGGTTGTCGGTGGCCAGGTACGACTTGGCCCGGCCGCCGGCCACCAGGTGGCCGCCGGTGGCGTCGTAGCGGCCGTCGGTGACCAGCCTGGCCATCCCGAACGGGTGGGTGGTGCCGCCGACCCGGAGGTTGATCTCGGACAGGAAGACCCGCTGGCGGCCCCCGCCGGGGACCACGAAGAAGTCGATCCCGAAGTAGCCGATCACCCCGCGGGCGGCCAGGACCCGGCCGACTCGCTCGGCCGCGGCCCGGATCTGGCCGCGGTAGGCCGCGTCCGCCGGGAACCGGCAGCCAAGGTAGACCTGGCGGTTGGGGCCGCCCAGGACCTGGCTGTGGGTGGACAGGACCAGCGGGGTCCCGCCGGGCAGGATGCGCAGCTGCACGCTCGGGGAGACCATGCCGGGGACGTCCAGGTGCTCCTCGACGACCGCCCCGCCCTCGACGATCTTGGCCGCGAACGAGCTCCAGGACTCCTCCTCGGCGCAGAACACCACCGGCGAGTCCAGCAGCGAGCCGTTGACGCCGGCCAGGTCGACCACGGCGTTGCCCTGGCCGGAGAAGCCGTCGTTGAGCTTGATGACCACCGCCCCCACGGGCGGGGCGGCCCGGCCCTGGAGCCGTCGCGCCGCGGCCTCCACCGCCTCCACCGAGCGCAGGTCCTCGGCCCCGTCCAGCACCGACACCCCGGCCAGGCGGGCCACCCGCCGCGACCCGGTCTTGGAGCCGAGGCTGGCCAGGGCGGCCGGCGGCCCGTACAGGGGCAGCCCCAGGCGCTCGGACAGCTCCTGCTCGCTGTGGGTGACGTTGAACGGTTGCACGAACGCCCCGCCCGGGCCCTCGCAGAGCTCCCGCACCCGGTCCAGGAGCTCGGGCCGGTCCAGCAGCTTGGCGGTGAGCGAGCGGGGCGCGGAGTCGCCGGCGGCCAGCATGTGCAGCCGCGACCGGGCCCCGGCCGCGTCGGGCAGGAATCGCAGGTAGTAGTCGACCACCGCCTCCTCGACCGGCATCGAGGTCAGGTAGACGACCTTGACCTGGGGCCGGCGCAGCAGCAGGAGCAGGAACAGCAGGCGTTCCTCGTAGTAGCCGATGCCGACGATCTTGCGCAGCTCGGCGGTGGGGAAGCTCAGGGAGGGGAGCACCACCACCGTGCCCTCCCCGAGATCGAGCGGGTCGCTCGCCGGGTACCGGACGGCGAAGGTGCGCTGCAGCTCCTCGAAGGGAACCATCGGGGGGGCCAATGACATAGCTAAAGATAACCAGTCATCGGTCATGCGCACACCCCCCGATTTTGCCGGATCGTCATGTTCTGCGAGATTGGTGGGCGCCGCAACCGGAAGGACGCCGGGACCGGCATCATGGGAGCATGCGCCAGGCCACCACCTTCTACGACGCCGTCGGCGGCGAGCCGACCTTCCGGCGGCTGCTCGCCGGCTTCTACCGCCGCGTGGCCGACGACCCGGTCCTGCGCCCGCTCTACCCCGGGGAGGACCTCTCGGGGGCCGAGGAGCGGCTGCGGCTGTTCCTCATGCAGTACTGGGGCGGCCCCCACACCTACAGCGAACGCCGCGGCCACCCGGCGCTCCGCATGCGCCACCACCGGTTCGCCATCGGCCTGGCCGAGCGGGACGCCTGGATCAGGCACATGACCGCCGCCGTCGAGGAGCTGGAGCTGCCCCCCGAGCTCGCCGCCCCCCTCCTCGAGTACCTCACCATGGCCGCCACCGCCCTGCGCAACCGGTCCTGACGCCCGCGTCACCGGCAGCAGTGGCGGGCGACCGTGTCGGCCAGCATGCGGAGGCCGGTGGTGAGGCCGGCGGCGGGGATCCGCTCGTTGTCGGCGTGGAACATGGCGGCGAAGTCGGGGTCGCCGGGTTCCAGCCGGACCGGGGCGAAGCCGTAGCAGGCGGTCCCGAGCACCGACCAGAACTTGGCGTCGGTGAACCCGGGGGTGATGGTCGGGACGGCCACGGCGCCCGGGTGGTGCTCGGCCACGACCTCGGCCAGGAGGCCGAACAGCTCGTCGCCGGGCGGGGTCACGGTCGGCGGCCGGCTGGGGGCGAGCAGCTCCAGCTCGATCCCGGGGCCGGCCAGCTCCCGCAGCTCGGCCAGCAGCTCGGCCTCGCTGGAGCCGACGGCGATGCGGCCGTCGAGCTCGGCCTCGGCCCGGCCGGGGATGACGTTGACCTTGCTGCCGGCGTGGACCACGGTCGGGCTGGCGGTGTTGCGCAGCACCGCGCTGAGCAGCCGGGCCATCCCCTTGTCGCGGACCCCGCCCCGGAGGACCAGGTTCGACCAGCGGGGGTGCAGGAGCAGGGGCAGGGCGGCCCGGCCGGCGCGGCCCTGGAGGGCGGCCAGGGCCTCCAGGAACCGGCGCGCCTCCGGCGATGCGTGCAACGGCAGCCGCCGCCGCCCGACCCGGGCCAGGAACTCCGACAGCCGCACCACGGCGTTGTCCTCGTGGGGGATGCTGCCGTGGCCGCTGGTCCCGTCGGCCCAGGCCCGCAACCAGGCGATGCCTTTCTCGGCCACCTGGACCGGGTAGAGGGGCCGGCCGCCGAGGTGGAAGGTGGCCCCGCCGACCTCGCCGAGGGCGTGCCCCGCCCGGACCGTGTCGGGATGGTGGTCGACCAGCCACATGCTCCCGGCGGCGCAGCCGGCCTCCTCGTCGGCGACGGCGGCCAGCTTGAGGTCGCGGCGTAGCGGCACCCCGAGCCGGGCCAGCAGCCCGACCGTGGCCACGCTCATGGCCACCATGTGCTTCATGTCGACCGCCCCTCGGCCCCAGATGACCCCGTCGTGGACCTCGCCAGCGAACGGGGGGTGCGCCCAGCGCCCGGCCTCGGCCGCGACCACGTCGACATGGCCGTTCAGCAGCAACGGGGCCGCGGCCCCGTCGCCGCCGGGCAGGCGGGCGACCAGGTTCGCCCGGCCCGGGGCCGGCGACAGGATCTCGGGCTCGACCCCGTGCCCGCGCAGGGTGTCGGCCAGGAAGTCGACGCAGTCGGCCTCGGCACCGGGCGGGTTGGTGGTGTCAAAGCGCAGCAGGGCCCGCAGCAGCTCCACCACCGCGGCGCCCTCCTGGTCCCAGTCGACCTGCTCCAGCACCGGGTGCATGGGTCTCCTCCCCGTGGTCTGCTCGTGCGCGCCCGTAGAATGCCCGACGTGACCAAGTACATCTACGTGATGCAGCGGGTGCGCAAGGCGCACCAGGACAAGCTGATCCTCGACGACGTGACCCTGGCCTTCCTGCCCGGGGCCAAGATCGGGGTGGTCGGGCCCAACGGCGCCGGCAAGTCGACGGTGCTGGAGATCATGGCCGGGCTGGAGGCGATCTCCAACGGCGAGGCCGCCCTGGCTCCGGGGGCCAGCGTCGGGATCCTGCTCCAGGAGCCGGCCCTGGACCCGGCCAAGGACGTGCTCGGCAACGTCGAGGAAGGCGTCGCCCCGACCCGGGCCCTGCTGGCCCGGTTCGAGGAGCTGAGCTCGGCCCTGGGCGAGGCCGGTCCCGAGGAGATGGAGCGACTGCTCGACGAGTACGCGGGAGTCCAGGACGCCATCGAGGCCGCCAGCGCCTGGGACCTGGACGCCAAGCTGGAGATGGCCATGGACGCCCTGCGGCTGCCCCCCGGGGACGCGGACGTCACCACCCTGTCCGGTGGGGAGCGGCGCCGGGTCGCGCTCTGCCGGCTGCTGCTGTCGCGGCCGGACCTCCTCCTGCTCGACGAGCCGACCAACCACCTGGACGCCGAGAGCGTGCAGTGGCTGGAGCAGCACCTGGCCGCCTATCCGGGGACGGTCCTGGCCGTCACCCACGACCGCTACTTCCTCGACAACGTGGCCGGCTGGATCCTGGAGCTGGACCGGGGCCGCGCGTACCCGTACGAGGGCAACTACTCGACCTATCTGGAGACCAAGGCGGCCCGCCTGGCCGCCGAGGCCCGGGCCTCGGCCGGCCGCCGGCGGGTCCTGGAACGTGAGCTGGAGTGGGTCCGGGCCGGCACCAGGGGCCGCCACGACAAGGGCCGAGCCCGCCTGCGCCGCTACGAGGAGCTGGCCGCCGCGGCCGAGCGCGACCGCCCGGTCGACCTCGACGAGATCCAGATCCCGCCCGGGCCGCGCCTCGGCGACGTGGTCGTGGAGGCCAAGGGGCTGACCAAGGGCTATGGCGACCGGCTGCTGATCGACGACCTGTCGTTCAGCCTCCCCCGGGGCGGCATCGTCGGGGTCATCGGCGCCAACGGGGCCGGCAAGACCACCCTGGTCAAGCTGATCACCGCCGAGGAGCCGCCCGACGGCGGCGAGCTCCGGCTCGGCCCGACGGTCCAGCTGGCCTACGTCGACCAGGACCGCGCCCGCCTCGACCCCTCCCAGACGGTGTTCGAGACCATCTCCGGCGGCCTTGACCACTTCCGGGTCGGCGCCCGCGAGATGCCCACCCGCGCCTATGTCGCCACCTTCGGCTTCAAGGGCAGCGACCAGCAGCAGCCGGTCGGGGTCCTGTCCGGGGGCGAGCGCAACCGCCTCAACCTGGCCCTCACCCTGCGCGAGGGGGGCAACCTGCTCCTGCTGGACGAGCCGACCAACGACCTGGACGTCGACACCCTGCGCTCGCTGGAGAGCGCCCTGCTCGACTTCCCGGGCTGCGCCGTCGTGATCAGCCACGACCGCTGGTTCCTGGACCGGATCGCCACCCACATGCTCGCCTTCGAAGGCGACAGCAGGGTCGTGTGGTTCGAGGGCAACTTCGCCGACTACCAGGCCGACAAGCTCCGCCGCCTCGGCCCCGAGGCCGCCCGCCCCCACCGCTACACCTACCGCAAGCTGGCCCGCGACTAGCGGGGTTGGGGTTGGGGTTGGGGTTGGGGTCGGGGCTGGGCGCGCTCCAGCCTCGTGCCCCGGCTATGGGGCTCTTCCGGGAGGGTAGCCCATAGCCCGGAGCGGTGGCTGGGGCTGTCCACAGCCCCTGAACCGCCCCTCCACCCCTCGCCCCTCGCCCTCCGCCCCCTCCGGCCCTCCGGCGGCGTGCGGGGTTGGGTGATTCTGCTCAAGGGGCGGGTCCTGCGGGTCGATCCGGAGAGGGTTGCCGCCCGTCGAGCTCTCGGTCCGGTGCTCAGCGGCGACTCGGCACCGGCGCCGCCGGCTCCTCCCGCGAAGGAGCGTCGCCAGCGCATGCCAGCTTGTCTGCCACCGCCCCGCCATCTGCGCGCCCGACCCCGCCGCCTCGCCGCCCCGTTGCGCTGGCTGCTGCTCACCGCCCTCCTGGTGCCACTGGTCACCGGCTTGACCACCCTGGGAACGCGACCAACGGCCGAGGCCGCGCCGGGGTCGCCGGCGGCGGTGGCGGTCAAGTTCGCAACCGCCCAGCTGGGCAAGCCCTACCGGTGGGGCGCGGACGGCCCCAGGAGCTTCGACTGCTCGGGCCTGGTCCAGACCGCCTACCGGGCCGCGGGGGTCGCCCTCCCGCGGGTGTCGCGGCAGCAGTACGGGGCCGGCGCCCACGTCTCCCTCAAGGCGCTGCGCGCCGGCGACCTGCTCTTCTACGCCAAGGACACCAGCGACCCGCGGACCATCTACCACGTCGGCATGTACCTGGGCGCGGGCCGCATGGTCGAGGCCCCGAACCCCCGGGCGCCGGTGCGCATCGCCTCCATCTGGCGAGCTGGCCTGCTCGGGCGGGCGACCCGGCCGGCCCCCGGGCTGCGGGGCATGCTCCCGGTCCAGCTGGGCGAGCGCAGCAACGCCGTGGCCGCCGTCCAGCAGCGGCTGGCCGCCAACCATCTCTGCGTGGACGTGGACGGTGAGTTCGGGCCCAGGACCCGGCGGGCCCTGCTGGCCTTCCAGCGCGCGCACGGCCTCATCCCCGACGGCGTGGTCGGCCAGGGCACCTGGGGCGCCCTGGCCACCTACGGCCGCCAGCGCAGCCAAGCCAACTGCTAGGCACGGCCGCGCTCCCCCCACATCGATCAGGGACCGGGGTATCGTCTGCTGCATGCGGGAGCGGACTGGTGGCCAGATGGTCCTCGACTCCATGCAGGCCAATGGGATCGACGCCGCCTTCTGCGTGCCCGGGGAGAGCTTCCTGGCCGTGCTGGACGCCCTGTACGACGGCCCGACCCGGCTGATCACCTGCCGGCACGAGGCCTCGGCGGCGAACGCGGCCGTGGCCTACGGCAAGCTCACCGGCAGGCCGGGGGTGTGCCTGGTCACCAGGGGGCCGGGGGCGACCCAGGCCGCCGTCGGGGTCCACACCGCCGCCCAGGACTCGGCCCCCATGCTGCTGCTGGTCGGCCAGGTCGGGCGGGCCGTGCGGGGCCGCGAGGCCTTCCAGGAGCTGGACGTGCCGGCGGTGTTCGGGCCAATGGCCAAGTGGGCCGCCGAGGCCGACGACCCGGCCCGCCTGCCCGAGCTGCTGGCCAGGGCGCTCCGGGTGGCGACCTCGGGCCGGCCCGGGCCGGTGGTCCTGGCCCTGCCCGAGGACGTGCTGTCCGGCGGCGCCCGGGTCGCCGCCGCCCGCCCGGTCCAGCCGGCCGCCCCCGGGGTCGCCCCGGCCGACCTGGCCCGCCTGCGCGAGCTGCTCGGCGGGGCCCGGCGGGCGCGGGTGCTGGCCGG
>Ga0081539_10007365_pt1 | contig 10066 bp, 11 predicted proteins | sample TabmetS4T2R2_FD_71023 | JGI IMG/M metagenome (GOLD analysis project Ga0081539, IMG submission 71023) | Tabebuia heterophylla rhizosphere microbial communities from the University of Puerto Rico - S4T2R2 | ecosystem: Host-associated > Plants > Roots > Rhizosphere ... | reverse complement strand
TTCCGTTCCTGCGCCTGTGCCGCCCGCGCCGTGCAGCACCAGCACCATCGGGAACGGGTCGCCCTCGTCGCTGTAGCTCTGCGGGATGTAGACGCGGTAGGAACGCTCCATATCGGCATAGGGCTGGCGCACGGTATAGCTGCCGGGACCGGGGAAGCTGGTGAATGTATTCGGCGGCAACGTCGATTCAGCGGTGGCTTCCGGTGTGACATCGCTCGTCACTTCAATGGTCGGCTCAGGAGTGGTATCTCCTGCCGCTTCAGTAGCCTCACTTGTAGCTTCAATGATCGGCTCAAGCGTTGCTTCGTCGGTTGGCTCGGTGGTCGCATCCTGTGCAACAGCCGTACCGACAGCCAGCATAAGCAGCAAACCTGCGGCAAAAAGCAATTTTCTCAAGAGGTTGTCCTTTCAGAAAAGCATCGCGGAACTGTTGGGTTTACTGCACTACGCGGCGTTTAGTTCGATTTCAGGATTAACTCAGGTCGATTGTTCGCCACCTAGCTTGACGGAGCGCATTTTGCACTTGGTAAAGCGCCTCTACCGTCGAAAATTCAAAATGGGTAGGTGGTTTAGTATGAAAGGTAATGTAAGGGTGGTCGAAGTTTGGGGAACCGATAACGTTCCGATACCCAACTATTTTATCCTTTTGCCATTTTGTGACGTGTTCCTGCACCTGCTCATCCGTCATATGATTTACTTCTTTGTATTTTTCGAGTGCTTCGGGTGCGAGCCGTGCTTCAATCCAATTCTGAAAACACAATGCAAAGTCGATGGACGTTTCTTCGCCTTCATCATTCACATAGACGAGTCCTTCACTCGTAATTTCTTTGATGCGCTCTCCGGGAACCATGATCATTCTTTTCCCTCTGGGTTCAATAATTTAGCGTCGCCGCACCATTGTGCTTAAATCCGGTGAGGGCAGCCAGATGGTGAAGGTCGAGCCGCGCCCTTCGCCCGCGCTGGCAACTGTGATCGTGCCGCCGTGCGCCTGCACAATCTCCTGCACAATCGCTAGTCCTAAGCCGGTGCCGCGCTGCGGTCCGCGCGCCTTGTCCACCTGGTAAAACCGCTCGAAAATGCGCGGCAGTTCCGCTTCGGCAATGCCCTGCCCGGTGTCTTCGACGATCAGCTCCACGCCGCCGCGCCGCACCTGCGTCCGCACCGTGACTTTGCCGCCCATTGGCGTGTACTTGATCGCGTTGCTGATCAGGTTGGTCACGACCTGCACCAGCCGGTCACCATCCCCGGCGATTTCGGGCATCGACTGCACATTCACGTCCAGTTCGACGCCTTTCTCACGCGCGACAATGGCAAGCCGCTGGGCGACGCCAGTGGTCAACTGCCCCAGATCAATCGCGGTGGTGTGCATCGAAAGCCGCCCGGCTTGCAACCGCGCCAGGTCGGTCAGTTCGACCACCATGCGGTTCAGCCGTTCGCTCTCCTCGCGGATGATCTGCGCGGCTTGCACCGGGCTGCCAATGCCGTCGATGATCGCCTGCGAGTAGCCCTGAATCGAGGTGAGCGGCGTTTTCAGGTCATGCGAGACGTTGGCGAGAAAATCCTGCTGCGAACGCTGTTCCAGCCGCACCTTGTCGCTCATGCTGTTAAAGGCTTGCGCGACCGCCTGCACTTCTTCAGGTCCACTGATGGGCACGGACTGGTTGTAATGCCCATCCGCAACTTCGGCGGCGGCTTTGGCGACGGTTTGCAGCGGGCGGGCGATGCTCCGCGCGATCAGCACCGCCAGCAGAATAGCAACGCCCAAGCCGATGACCGCCGCCTGTACCAGCAGCGGAAATAGTTCGGTGCCGAATTGCGAAAGCGCGTCCTGAAGCGACTGGGTCGGACGTGGGTCGGCAAACAGCAGCGCATAAGTATTCTGGCGCTGGCGCAGGCTTTCGATGCCTACGAACAGCCATTCGTCGTTGTCCGGGTCTCGGAACCAGCCGCGAATCGAGTCGATACCGGCAAAGGCATTCCGCATGATGGTCGCCGGGATGATGTAGCGTTCGCTCTGCCCCTCGAAATGCTCGTTCGTCCGAAAAATACCCTCGCTGTCGTAGAGGATGGTTTGATCATCCGTGTTCGCCAGCAGGATACGCACCTGGCGTTCGTCGGCAAGCTGCGAGAGCGCATCGGTCAGGCTTTCAAAATCGCGCTGGCTGGGGAAAATCAGGTTAAAGCCTGCCGCATTGAGGATGTCGCGCAGGCGGACGTTCAGGGCAATAGTCGCCAACTGCTGGTAAGTCGGCTCCGGCGGGGCATCGCGGGTGTTCAGAATCAGCACCAACGCGCCGCCAATCACGCCGAGCATGATCGCCAGCAGCAGCAGGTAGGAAACGAACAGGCGAACGCGCAGCCCCTGCATAATCACGGTTCCAGGCGGTAGCCCACGCCCCAAACCGTATCGATCTTCGCTCGCATGGCTTTGAGCTTGTGGCGCAGGTGCGCGATATGCACATCGACGGTGCGGGTTTCGCCTGCGAAGTCGTAGCCCCACACCACGTCGAGCAGCTTTTCGCGGGTGAAGACCATGCCGGGGTTGGTCGCCAGCGTCAGCAGCAGGTCAAACTCTTTCATGCGGAGATCGACCTCATTGCCGTCGATCAACACGAGGCGGCGGTCGGGGTGAATAGAGAGGTTGCCAATCGTCAGCGCGGCGTCGGTGCTGCTGTGTGCAGGTCGCCCGGTGCGCCGCAGAATGGCGCGGACGCGCGCGACCAGTTCGCGCGGGTTGAACGGCTTGGTCAGGTAATCATCCGCGCCGAGTTCCAGCCCGACGATGCGGTCGATGTCGTCGCTGCGGGCGGTGAGCATAATGATCGGCACGTCCGACTCAGCGCGCACGCGGCGGCAGACTTCCCAGCCGTCGAGTTCCGGCAGCATCAGGTCGAGCACGATCAAGTTCGGCTTTTCGTGCAGGATTTTCTGGAGCGCGCTTTTGCCATCAGTGGCGCTGGAGGTTTTGTATCCATCCTGCTCCAGGTACAACTTCGCCAGGTCGATGATGTGCTGTTCATCATCCACGATCAGGATCGTTTCAGGCATCAGGTTTCTCCGTAGGGGGTTCGGCAGCGGTTTTGTCGCCTGCTTCGGTTGTGACTGCGCTTTCGGCTGGTTCAGATTCGGGTGCTTCCGGTGCTGGCGGAATAGTCGTCACCAGCACTTTATCGACGCGGTTGCCGTCCATATCTACGACTTCAAAGTGCAGGTTCGTCCAGTCAAACGTATCGCCCGCTTTGGGGATGTCGTTCAACTGCGCCATGACGAAGCCGCCGAGCGTCATAAAGTGATCATGCTCGCCGGGGATTTCGTCTAGCGTCAGCAGGTCTTTGAAGTCGTCTACCGACATCCGTCCGTCGACAAGCCACGAGTCGTCGTCGCGCTGGGTTGCCTGCGGCGCGGTTTCTTCCACGTCACCGACGATCTCTTCGAGGATGTCCTGAATCGTAACCAAGCCTTCCATGCCGCCGTATTCGCCGATGACGATGGCAATGTGCTGCGCCGATTCGCGGAACAAATCCAGCACTTTCGAGGCGGGCATACTGGCTGGCGCAAACTGCGCCTCAGTCATCGCCCCGGCAATGTCGAACGAGCCGCCCCCGACCAACCGCGCCAGCAGCGTTTTGGCATTCAGTACGCCGACGACGTGATCCATATCGCCATCGCATACGGGCAGGCGAGCGTAAGAGCTTTCCTTGATTTTGTTGCGGTTCTCTTCTTCGCTATCCCGCAGGTTCAGCCACACGATTTCCGTTCGGGGCGTCATGATCGAGCCAACCCGCCGCTCACCGAGCCGGAAGATGCCGGAAACCATATCCTGCTCGCCTTCGACGAACACGCCTGCTTCGGTCCCCTGCTGCATCATGGTCTTGATTTCTTCTTCCGTCACGGGCGGCTCGTCCGAGTCGCGCACGCCGAGCAGAAACAGCACCGCGTGGGTCGAACCGCTCAGGAAACTGATCAGCGGCGAGGTCAAGCGCGAGAGAATGTTCATTGGAGGTGCAATGGTCGAGGCGATGCGTTCCGGATATTGCAGCGCGAGACGCTTTGGCACCAGTTCGCCAATGATCAGGGAGAGGTAGGTGGTGACGACGACGACCAAGCCAAAGCCGATGGCATCCGCATAGCGTTCGAGCGGCGTATTCTGAAGGAGAAGCGCAATCTCTTCGGCGATGGTTGCGCCGCCGAACGCGCCGGTCAGGATGCCGATCAGCGTGATACCCACCTGCACGGTGGAGAGGAAGCGCGTTGGTTCCTGCGCCATTTTGAGCGCGATCTTCGCGCCGTTGTCGCCTTTATCGGTAAGCTGCTGAAGCCGCGCCTTGCGCGCGCTGATGACGGCGGCTTCGGAACCTGAAAACACGCCGTTGAGCACAATCAGCAGCAGGATTATCGCAATTTCCATTAATCATTTCATCCTGTAAGTTATGTATCGTTCAATTATAACGAGGAAAGTTAATACAAGGTGAATGTGCCGGGCACGATTTACCCTAATTTTACAAATGACTATTATGGGAAAGGGAGTACACCCTGAAATTGGGGGCTACGAAGCTTCCCAGCGCATGTGAACCAGTGTCCGCTGGGGATGAAACTGGTAGCGCCGCAAAATGTCCGAGGCGATCATATCATCGGTATGGTGCTCAATCGCAAGCGCCGAGCGCAGGCTGTAGCGGCGGGCGATCAGGTTGATCAGCGCCTCATCGTAAATACCCTGGTACTCCGGTTCGACCATCAGCGTGAGCTGGACGCTGCTGGACGCGAATGCCGATTCAACCCACATCACGGCGCGCAGCTCTTCCTGCTGCCCGCGAATGACCAGCCGTTCCAGCGAACGAAAGCTAAGTATATCGCCGAGGCGCTTGAACAGCGGGCGGCGAAAAAAGGACGGGTGCAGCGGGCGCAGCCAGCCCATACCGCCAGAGGCGCGCAGGCGCTCCGCCATCGCGTATTCAGCGCGCCATTCCTGAGGACGGCGGCGGGTGATATAAATCGACGGATCGTTAAACGGCTGGGGCGCGCGAACCGTGCTGCTGCGCCGCCACTGTGTCCACGACTGTTCCGCCACAAAGCCGAGCCGTTCGTAGAGGCGGCGGGCAACGTCGTTATTGGCTTCGACCTGCAAAACCGCCGACGCCGGGCGCACACGGCTGCGCTTCTGAATCATGTCGAGACTCGCCTCTACCAGCTTGCGGGCGATGCCCCGCTTGCGATACGCTGGGTCAACCGCAACGTTGGCGATGATCCAGCTTTGCCCGGTAGGGACATTTGCAGGATACACCGAAGTATTGCCGACTAGCCGCCCGTCCTCGATCCAGACGAAGCCCAAGCCAACGCCCTGAGCAAGGTCGTTCATGCCCAGCAGCAAACTCAAGCCAGGACCGAGGTGGCTGAGCGTCCGCATTTCGCGCACGGCAGCCCGCCCGCTGCTGTCCATCGTGTCGGAAAAAGCGATTTCGATCAGATCAGCCAGAGGAACAAGATCGGTACGCAGGTTGACAGGACGCAGCCCCGAAGAAATTGGTCGTTCTCGCACGCTAAGACTGACCACTGCACATCGTCCCATATGAAGGAGTGGAGTGATCGTAATAGTCGTGTCTAGGGTTGTCAATATTAATTGTGAATATCTTGACAGTATTTCGCAAATGCCATAGTACAATAGTCAGACAGCCCTCATCATTCATTGGGCACAATTTGTTCTTAATTATCGGAGGCATCATGCACTATGAAAGCGTCGAAGCTGACAGAAAGCCTGCGCCGGGCTAAGGCACAGTGGTTTGGCGCAGCGTCAGAAGGGCAGGGACTGGTTGAATACGCCTTAATCATGGTTCTGGTTGTGCTGGTCGTGTTCATCGTGGTCGTCTGGATCGGTCCTTGGGTGGGCAACATTTTCTCGAACGTCGTTTATAACCTCTAACTCCGTCTTCATTTTCTTTCTCCTGGTCAGAAAACCCTACCGTTGGTTTGGTAGGGTTTTTCGTTTAGTATAGTGCGCTCAAAAGCATACGCTCATTGAGCGATAATCGTGCCTGTCATGAAAAGCGTATAGCGCACGCGCGATGCTTAAGCGTAGAAAGTTGCACAGCCTCATCGTCTGCGCAGCAACCAGCCGGTTAGAGGAGATCAATGTATGTCACGAAACAATTACGGGTATGTCGGTCGGCGTTCAGGCGGCGCTGCCTGGCAGTGGATTGTGATCGGCGCGGTGCTGGGCTTTGGCTGCTCAGTTGCGCTGGTGCTGATAGGGCTGGCAGGGGGCATCCTCAGCCTTGAACCTTCGGTCGCCAACCTGCCGACCTCGACGCCCTTCATCATCACGGCGACGCCTGCTCCGGTCACGCCGACCATCACCCCTACTGAAGCCCCGGAGACCGAAGAACCCACGCAGGGGATTCAGATCGAAGCGCCGACTGCCACCCCGACCATTGACGCGACTTTCCTGACGCTGCAAGCGCCGACTGCGACCAGGCAGGCAGGCGAAAGCACGGATGAGGCGTCAGCGCCGAATGCTTTGTCCAGCAGCAGTGACCTGTTGAGTGGTGCGAGCGAACTCATCCCGCTGGACGGTGGCACGTTTACGATGGGCACCAATCCTTCCGAAGTGGCAGCGGCGGTACAGGAATGCGTCAATGGGTACGGTGGCGAACCCGGAACCTGCCAGGTTTCGGACGGCGACGACTCCTACCCGGAACACAGCGTGACCGTCAGTCCCTTCTCAATGGAAACGACGGAAGTTTCTTACCGCCAATTTATTGCCTTCATGAACGCGATGGGACCCGGCAGCCACCGCAACGGCTGCGGTGGGCAGCCCTGTATGGAAACTCGCAATGAGTCGGAGACCAGCAACATCCAGTTTGACAGCAGCAGCTACAGCGTGCTGCTGGCGATCAACGAATTCCCGATGGCGAACGTGACCTGGTACGGCGCGAAAGCCTACTGCGAAGCCATTGGTCGCCGCCTGCCGACTGAAGCCGAATGGGAATACGCCGCGCGCGGTGGAGATGAAGGTCGGATTTACCCCTGGGGCAATACCTGGGAACCCGCAAATGCCAGCACTCGGCGTCCAGCAGATGGCGGCACGCCTCAAACCTACCCGGTGCTGTCCTTCCCCAACGGTCAAACGATCACCGGAATCCTCAATATGGCGGGGAATGTTCAGGAATGGGTGAGTGACTGGTACGACCCGCGCTTCTATGGTCGTCCGGAAGCGACGCTGGAAGACCCCACCGGTCCGGTTTCGGGGACGGAAAAGGTGATACGCGGCGGCTCGTGGGACACGGTGCCTTTCTACGCGCGCACAGTGCACCGCCGCAGCGCCGAACCGAACGCCCCGAATGCGTCGATTGGCTTCCGCTGCGTCGAGGATGCGAATTCGGCGCAGCAGAACAGCCCGCTGAGCGCGAACACGCAAGCCAATACCGATCTGGCAGTGCCGACTACCGCGCCGCTGGGCGGTAATGAAGAAAACACTGCTAACAGCCAGCCTACAATGGCACCCCAGCCGACGACGGCTGCCGCAACCGCGACCCGCTCTGGGCCGGTGCCGACGCTGGTGCCCGGTGGCTGAGGTTAGGAACGCTCATTCGTCAAACAAAAACGCTCCCTTGATGGGAGCGTTTCTTTATCTGGGTGCGGCTCAGGATTTGGGCGTCTTCTTGGGGGAAGTGCCAGGATAGAGCGTGAGCAGCAGCGCGTATGCCTGTCCGTCTTCATCGGCAGTGCCGTTGAATTCTTCAAGCAAGGCATCCAGCCGCGCGTAAAACTCGGTGGCGCGGGCTTCGCTCATCTGGTTCATACCGCGCCACATACGGAACTTGCGGTGTTCCGGCGCGTTGGCGGAGGTGTCGATCAAGCCCAGTTCCATGCTGCGGTGCAGGTCGGCGCGAATCGGCTCGATCATGGCGTCGAAGACGATTTCCAAGCCGTCCGCGTTCATACTCTGCCCCGGCGTCATCAGCGAACGCTCGATGGCGTATTCCTTCGCCGCCGCCACGTAGTGCTTTTCGATGATGCCGGAGACGATGCGCGTTTCCGTCACCTGAATCAACCCATGCTCTTCGAGCAGGTTGACATGGTAGTAGAGCTTGGTCGGCGCAAGTTCAAGCTCAGAAGCGACCTGCTTGACGGTTTTTGCGCCGTCCAGCAGGGCTTCGATGATCTGCTGCCGCAGTGGGTCTGAAAAAACCTTGAGGGCTTCTAAACTCGTGATGGTATGAACGGGGGCAGGCTGCCCGCCGGAGGGATTCATCGCTTCCATCAGGCTAGTTCAGGTGCGCGTCGGGGTTATAGACCGCTTTGCGGTCTGTTTCGCTGCCGCTGATTTGCACCAGCTTCCCGCCAAACTCCATGATCCGGTGCCCGACCCAGGAGAGGGTGGGGTTGTAGCGCGGGTTTTCCTTGCGAATTTCGTCGATGATCTCCTGCGCCTGGCGTTCTTTCTCCGCCCGCTTTATATCTTCCTCATGCATGAGGTTCAAGCTGTTGATGTCCCAGTTCAGCATTGGTTTCACCTTTCTGGGGAAATAGTTTTAGGACAAACGCAAAGAAGCAGTCATGTGTCAAAGGTTTAATTACAGTGTTGATTCTACTCCTGTAAGGGAAAACTATCAAGCCCCGATTCAAATATTCTATTTTATTTTAACGATAAATTCACAACTCATATGCCATGCGAATCTGCGCGGGCGCAAAGCCTAGCTTCTCGTAAAAGGCAATGGCGTTCTTATTGAATGCACCCACATCCAGCGTGACGCGATCCACCTTGTGCTCGGCGGCGCGGGCAAGCGCATAGTCCATCAGGGCTTCGCCGTAACCCTTGCGTCGTTCGGTCTCCTTGATCGAAAGCGCGTGGATGTGCAGCGACTTGCTGCCCAACGTGAACTCCGAGGCTTCACGGGTTTTTACTTCATAGTGCATGTAGCCCACTGCCTGCCCTGCTTCAACTGCCAGGACGATAAAATTGCCCGGCGTGGCGAAGAGGTCGGCGTAGCTTTCGCGCGAGTAGACGCCGCCGGGAATGTAAATGTGCGGCATCGCTTCGACGTGGATGGCTTGTACCTCGGCTTCAAGCGCGGTGAGCGCATCGTAATCGTCAAGCGTCGCAGGACGGATTTCCATTAGCTTCCTCTATTCCTGCTTCCAGCGGTTGATGGCTGTATCGTCGCCCACGTAAATCATCGAAAAGGCGCGGTCAACCGAGAACTCGAACAGGATGTACCTGACGCCAAATTCGTCGGCGTGACCGGGGCGCACCAGTTCCCACAGCGCCGGGTCATGCACCTGCTCGGCTTTGCCCTGCACGTAAAACTCGCCCTCGCCGCCATCGTTGCCCTCCACCGCGCAGTGGAGCATATAGGCGCTGCCGCGCTGCAAGTCGTGGGCTTTGGGTGAAGTGGGGTACATGAACACGAACAGGCGGTTCTGGCGCAGGATGGGCGAAACCGGATGCACCTGGGGCGTACCATCTTTACGCACCGTCGCCAAATACGCGACCCGGTCAGTAAAACGGGACGCGCCGTAGGCTGCCAGTTCGGGATTGCCGTCGATCAAATTTTGCCAGCTCATAGGGAAATAGCTCCGTAATCCGTTTGGGGAAAAACATCCCCAACCAGTGTACCGAAGGCGGTGGATCAAGTCGAAGATCGGGTTTTCAGGCGCAACATCCGCGTGGCTGATGCGTATAAAGATCATCAAGTACTTGATGACAATACCTAATTGATAGGGGTTCGGGTTCCGGCAGCATGAGCCATGCTACACATGGTACAATAATGAGCACTGTAACGTCGAGAGTCACTGAGGAAGACCATGTCTGCATGGTGGGGCACGCGGAGCAACGTGTCGCCGCGTTTACGTTTAGAGGTCGAAGCGATGCGAGCAGCATTTGATAATACTTTCAAGCTGGTCGTCCCGCCGATGGACAAGCTCTACTGGGAGGGCACCGTCGAGCTAAACCTGGCGAGTCTGCGTTCGCCTTCGCACACGCTCAAGATTGAATACCCCAATGATTACCCGAACCGCCCGGCTGAAGCGTATGTGCTCAAGCCGAAAATCTACAGCCAGAAACACCAGT
>Ga0081539_10007364_pt1 | contig 10068 bp, 14 predicted proteins | sample TabmetS4T2R2_FD_71023 | JGI IMG/M metagenome (GOLD analysis project Ga0081539, IMG submission 71023) | Tabebuia heterophylla rhizosphere microbial communities from the University of Puerto Rico - S4T2R2 | ecosystem: Host-associated > Plants > Roots > Rhizosphere ... | reverse complement strand
GGGGAAGCACTGGGAGAAGAAGAACTCGAGGAAGTCCTGGTAGTGGTCCAGCCAGTAGTGGCGGTTGTACTTGGCCCAGCCCTCGGTGGAGGTGTAGGGCTCCTCGACGGGCTGCTCCCGACCCTCATATCCTGGCGCCAGGTCGACCGTCGGGCCGATGAACACGCTGCCGAGCAGGCGTTCTGGGCGGTTCGCCATCAGCCAGAGCGCCCACTGGGCGGCCATCGAGAGGGAGACGACCACCGCCCGGTCGGTGCCGGTGGCGTCCAGCACCGCGGCCGCCGCCCGCGCCTGCTCCTCGCAGCCGTAGGGCCTGGCGTCCAGCGGCCGGTCCGAGCGGCCGTTGCCGGGGCCGTCGTAGGTCACCACCCGGTAGTGGCGGGCCAGGTACGGGACCTGTGCCTTCCAGAAGCGGGCGTGGATGATCGTCCAGGTCGGCAGCAGCAGCAGGGTCGGCCGGCCGTCGCCGAAGACCTCGTAGTGGAGCTTGACCCCACCGCGGTCGACGTAGCCCTCGGCGTCCGGCTCGCGTGCCCGCATCGCCTACCTCCGCCGCGAGGACCTGGCGAACCGTTCCAGTATGGCGGTCAGGCGGGCGCGGCCGATGGTCAGGAGCATGGAGAGCCATGCACCCCCGAGCAGCAGCATCGGCGCAAGGGTCTCCTCGCCGGCGTGGTGGGCCAGAGGGTGCATGGTCGTCTCCCAGCTCGAGGGGTCAGCGGGTGTGGCAGTAGGAGTCGCTGGAGGCGTCCCCGCCCTGGAGGCGGGTCTGGTGGACCCGCAGGCCGCGGAAGTCGTCACCGTTGGGCAAGAACCGCGGGTCGGCGGTCAGGCCGCCCTTGTCGGGGTCGGTGTCGAGCTTGGCCATCCAGGCCCCGACGCCGTCGGGGTAGAAGATGTCGTCCCAGACGCCGTACAGCGAGTTGGTCACATAGGCCCGGCGGCCGTCGCGGCTGACCTCGACCATCTGGGGGCCGCCACCGAGTGGCCGGTCGGGGGCGGCGGGATGGGGCTGGCGGCCCACGATGCCGCCCAGGCGGACCGAGCCGGTCTCGACCGGGTTGAGGATGTCGCTCACGTCGTACTGCTTGAGCTCGCCGGTGCCCCAGCACGACACGTACAGCCAGCGGTCGTCCACCGACAGGTCGATGTCGGAGATGAGCGGGGGCACGGCCCCGAAGGGCTTGAGGGCCGGCGGGAGCAGGTCGGGGTCGGCCGGCTCGGCCGGGACGGTGATGACCTTGCGGGCCGCCCAGCGGTCCCCGTCGCGGTACCAGGCCCAGATGGACCCCGAGAGGTCCTCGACGCTGATCACCACGCCCACGAACCCCCAGGTCTTGGCCGGGTCGTGGGAGGGGCGGACCTCCAGCACCATCTGGTGGGCGTCGCCCAGGTCGATGCGCTGGGTGAGCTTGCGGTCCGACATCGACCAGAAGTTGAGGTGGTGGCCGAACTTGCGTCCCAGCAGGTCCTCGGGGTTGAGGCCGTCCTCGAACATGGACGGGGTGGCCCACTCGGAGGTGATCACGGTGTCGTGGTTCAGGTGCCACCAGCCGTCGTAGCCGAACCACTGGTCGCCGTGGTCGGCCTCCCAGGGGCCGACGACGTCGAAGGTGTCGTGGTCGAGCAGGGCGACCCCGCCGGGGCCGTCGTTGCCGTTGGCCCCGCCCAGGCTGAACACGAAGATGCCGCCGGGGCCGCAGTGGATGGTGTGGGGGCGCGAATAGCCGGCCTTGGCCGCCAGCTCCTCGGCCTCGATGGTCCGGACGACCTGGGGGTTGCGGGGGTCGGGCTTGGTGTCCATGACGTAGGTCCGCGACGAGCGCAGCCCCGGGACGATCAGGTAGCGGCGCTCCAGCGGCTGGCCGTGGTCGCCGTGACCCTGGTGGCACAGGGCCGACGAGCAGGCGTTCCAGCCGAAGTGGTGCAGCTCGTTCCCGGCGGTGGGCAGCTCGCTCCAGCCCACCACCTTGCCGTAGCTGTCCGAGGACTCCTCGACGTCGATCACCGCCATGGCGTCCTTGGCCTTGCCGGCCCGGTCGTAGGCGGCGACGTAGGCGAGCCGCTCGGGCGGCGCGGCGATGGCCTCGCCCGGGCTCCGGTAGAAGGTGGGATCGACCTCGTGCTGCATGACTGCTCCTCCCTCGGTCGGTCGACCGAACATGGGGAGTGTGCAACCTGCGATCGGGTATGTCAAGATCGGTCGTGCGACCGATCGACTCTCAGGAGGCATGCCGTGGTGGACGTCGCGACCGACACCCGGACGCGCATAATCGAGGCCACCCGGCGCCGGCTGCTGGCCGACGGCTATGCCGGCCTCTCGACCCGCAAGGTGGCCGAGGAGGCCGGGGTGCCCCTCAGCCAGCTCCACTACCACTTCGGCTCCAAGGGCGGGCTGATCATCGCCCTGTTCGCCGAGGAGAACGACCGCCTCCTGGCCCGCCAGACCGAGATGTACGCCCAGGACACGCCGCTCTGGAAGCGGTACGAGCAGGCCTGCGACTTCCTGGAGGACGACCTGGACTCCGGCTATGTCCGGGTGCTCCAGGAGATGCTGGCCGCCGGCTGGTCCAACCCCGAGATCGGCGACGTCGTCCGCGACCTGCTGTCGCGCTGGTACGTGCTGCTGGCCGAGGTGGCCCGCGAGGCCGAGCAGCGCCTGGGCTCGCTCGGCCCGTTCACGCCTGAGGAGCTGGCCACCCTGGTCGCCAACGCCTTTCTCGGCTCCGAGGCCCTGCTCCTGCTCGGCTTCGAGCGGCCGGTGATGCCGATCCGCTCGGCCCTGCGCCGTATCGGCGCCCTCATCCGCGAGCGTGAGGAGGCGGTCGACCAACCGGTGGGGCAACAAGCGCCCCCCCGGCCCCCCCCATCCGCGACCAGCGGCTCCGTTGTTGCAGGCTAGGCGACGTTTTGGTACCTTGTGCATCCGGCCCGGCTACCGCCAGGCCTCTGCGCCGTGGGCTCACCCCTGGCGCTCCCCAGTTCCAACGAGCAACCAGGCACGGCCCTTGCCGTGCGCGAAGCCTGACGAGGTGAAGGGAAGAGCTTGCCGAAGAAGGACGGCGCCATCGAGGTCGAGGGGACCGTCGTCGAACCCCTCCCGAACGCGATGTTCCGGGTGGAGCTGGCCAACGGCCACCGCGTCCTGGCGCACATCTCCGGGAAGATGCGCATGCACTACATCCGCATCCTCCCCGGCGACCGGGTGGTCGTCGAGCTGTCCCCCTACGACCTCAACCGAGGCCGGATCACCTACCGGTACAAGTAGGAAGTGACATGAAGGTCAAGCCGTCGGTCAAGAAGATCTGCGAGAAGTGCAAGACCATCCGCCGCCACGGCGTGGTGATGGTCATCTGCAGCAACCCCCGCCACAAGCAGCGGCAGGGCTGATCGCAGGGGCTGGAGGTACCGAGCACACATGGCACGCATCGCCGGCGTCGACCTCCCCCGCGACAAGCGGGTGGAGATCGGCCTCACCTACATCTTCGGCCTCGGCCGCACCCGGGCCATCGAGACCGTCAAGGGCACCCGGGTGAACCCCAACACCCGCGTCCGCGACCTGTCCGAGGAGGAGGTCGTCCGCCTCCGGGACTGGATCGACTCCCACTACAAGGTCGAGGGCGACCTGCGCCGCGAGGTCCAGCAGGACATCAAGCGCAAGATCGAGATCGGCTGCTACCAGGGGATCCGGCACCGCCGGGGGCTGCCCGTGCGCGGCCAGCGCACCCACACCAACGCCCGCACCCGCAAGGGCCCCAAGAAGACCGTTGCCGGCAAGAAGAAGGCCACGAAGAAGTAAAAGGAGACGGGAGACTTGCCACCGAAGAAGTCCGGAGCCAAGAAGCCCCGGCGTCGCGAGAAGAAGAACATCGCGCACGCCCATGCCCACATCAAGTCCAGCTTCAACAACACGATCGTGACCATCACCGACCCCCAGGGCAACACGATCGCGTGGGCGACGTCGGGCAACGTCGGGTTCAAGGGCTCGCGCAAGTCGACCCCGTTCGCGGCCCAGCTCGCGGCCGAGCAGGCCGCCCGCCGGGCCCAGGAGCACGGCGTCCGCAAGGTCGACGTGTTCGTCAAGGGCCCCGGCTCCGGCCGGGAGACGGCCATCCGGTCCCTGCAGGCCACCGGCCTGGAGATCCAGGGCATCCAGGACGTCACCCCCGTCCCCCACAACGGCTGCCGCCCGCCCAAGCGGCGCCGCGTCTGAGAGAGCGAGAGCAGCTACATGGCGAGATACACCGGCCCTGACTGCAGGCTCTGCCGGCGCGAGAAGACCAAGCTCTTCCTCAAGGGCTCCAAGTGCGAGAGCCCCAAGTGCCCGGTGGAGAAGCGGCCCTACCCGCCCGGCGAGCACGGCCGCGGCCGGCTCAAGGAGAGCGAGTACAACCTGCAGCTCCGGGAGAAGCAGAAGGCCCGCCGGATCTACGGCGTGCTCGAGAAGCAGTTCCACAACTACTACGTCGAGGCGGCCCGCCGGAAGGGCATCACCGGCGAGACCCTGCTCCAGCTGCTGGAGACGCGCCTCGACAACGTGGTCTACCGGGGCGGGCTGGCCCGTTCGCGTGACCAGGCGCGCCAGCTGGTCCGGCACTCGCACGTGACCGTCAACGGCAAGAAGGTCAACATCCCCTCCTACCAGGTCAAGCCGGGCGACGTCGTCCAGGTCAAGGAGCGCATGCGCCAGAACCTGAACGTGCACGAGTCGATCCAGCTCCAGACCGGCCGGCCCCAGCCGGGCTGGCTCGAGCTGAACGCCGGCGAGGCCAAGCTGACCGTCTCCGCCGTCCCCACCCGGGACCAGGTCGAGGTGCCCATCCAGGAGCAGCTCATCGTCGAGCTCTACTCCAAGTAGCAGCAACGAGGGCTTCCCCGAGTCATATGGCGGGCCGGGGAGCCGGAGGTGAACACCGTACCCATGGAGATCTCGCGTCCACGCATCGAGTCCAACCCCCTGTCCGACACCCGCTCGCGTTTCATCATCGAGCCGCTGGAGCCGGGGTTCGGCTACACCCTGGGCAACTCGCTGCGCCGCACCCTGCTGTCGTCCATCCCGGGCGCCGCGGTCACGTCGATCAAGATCGACGGCGTCCTGCACGAGTTCTCGTCCATCCAGGGCGTGAAGGAGGACGTCACCGACGTCATCCTCAACGTCAAGGAGCTGCGCCTGCGCTCGGAGACCAACGAGCCGGCGACCATGTTCCTGCGCTCCACCGGCCCCGGTGACGTGACCGCGGCCGACATCGTGCCCCCGGCCGACATCGACGTCATCAACCCCGAGCTGCACCTGGCCACCCTGAACGCCAAGGCCAAGCTGGAGATGGAGCTGCGGGTCGAGAAGGGCCGCGGCTACCGGCCGGCCGAGCGCAACAAGTCGGCCTCCGACGAGATCGGCCGCATCCCGGTCGACTCGATCTTCTCGCCGGTTCGTCGCGTCAGCTACACCGTCGAGGCCACCCGCTCGGGCGAGATGACCAACTACGACCGGCTGATCCTGGACGTCGAGACCGACGGCTCGCTGTCCCCCGAGGACGCGCTCGCCTCGGCCGGCGGGACCCTGCGCGAGCTGGTCAGCCTGTTCGCCGACCTGACCGGCGGCGGCGAGGGCCTGTCCCTGGGCCCGGCCGAGCAGACCGGCCCGCTTGGCGCCAACCTCGACACGCCGATCGAGGAGCTCGACCTGTCGGTCCGCTCCTACAACTGCCTGAAGCGCGAGGGCATCACCACGGTCGGCGAGCTGGTCACCAAGTCCGAGGCCGACCTGCTCGACATCCGCAACTTCGGGGCCAAGTCGATCGACGAGGTCCGCGAGAAGCTCCAGGAGCTCGGCCTTTCGCTGAGGGAGGAATAATTCCATGCCGACCCCGACCAAGGGGCCTCGCCTGGGCGGGGGACCGGCCCACGAGAAGCTGCTCATCGCCAACCTGGCCCGGGCCCTGTTCTCCGAGGGCAGGATCCGCACCACCGAGGCCAAGGCCAAGCGCCTGCGGCCTCAGGCCGAGCGGCTGATCACCTTCGCCAAGCGCGGCGACGTGGCCGCCCGCCGCCAGGTCCTGACCGTGGTCCGCGACAAGGCGGTCGTGCACACCCTCTTCGCCGAGATCGCGCCCCGGTTCGCCGACCGCAACGGCGGCTACACCCGCATCCTCAAGCTCGGCCCCCGCCCGGGCGACGGCGCTCCCATGGTCCTGATCGAGCTGGTCGAACAGGGCGACGGCGAGCGCCCCTCCGGTGACGGCGAGGGCGGCGGCCGCCGCCGGCGCCGGTTCGGCCGCCGCGCGCGGCCCGAGGCCCCGGAGGGCGCCAACCGCGCCGAGCGCCGCGCCGCCATGCGCCGCCGGGGTCCCGCCCCCGGCGAGGCCGAGGCCGCCCTCGCCGGCGAGGACCTCGACGACCAGGACCTGGAGGACGACGAGGAGCGTCCGGACGTTCCCACCGACGCCGAGATCGAGGCCGGCGCGGCCGCCGCCGACGAGGGGGTCGAGGAGGAGGAGGCCGACGAGGACGGGGAGCCGGAGGCTCCGGCCGCCGAGGCCGACACCGACGTCGAGCCCGAGGTCGACGGGGACGAGCCCGCGTCTGCCCAGGCCGACGACGGCGTCACCGAGAGCGCCGAGGACGACGACGAGGACCAGAACCGCACCTAGCGGATGAGCGCCGGGGTCGGCCGTGCCGGAAAGGCCCCCGCCGGTGGCGGGAAGGCCCCCGCGGATCCGCAGGCCTCGCCGCGCCCATCACCGCCCCGATCGCCATCCCCCGATCCCGGACCCTCGGCGGCGGACGGCCCGCTGCGGCGGTTGCGGCTGGTGGTGGGGTACGACGGGACCCCGTTCTCGGGGTTCGCGCGGCAGCGGGACCGGCGGACGGTGCAGGGCGAGCTCGAGGCCGCGCTGCGCCGGCTGGCGAAGCGGCCCGTGCGAACCGTCGGGGCGGGGCGGACCGATACCGGGGTGCATGCCCGGGGGCAGGTGGTGCATGCGGACGTGCCGGCCCGGCTCGATCCGGAGCGGGTCCGCCGGGCCCTCAACGGCAGGCTCGGCCCGGCGGTCACCGTGCACCAGGCAGACTGGGCGCCGCCCGGGTTCGACGCCCGGCTGTCGGCCCGGCGGCGGAGCTACGTGTACCGCATCGACGACTCGGGCGACCCCGACCCGCTGCTCCGCAACTTCGTGCTGGCCTGGCCGGGGCGGCTCGACCTGGACCGGATGCGGAAGGCCGCCGTCCCCCTCCTCGGGGAACATGACTTCGCGGCGTTCTGCCGCGGCCGGGCCGGGGCGACCACGATCCGGCGGCTGCGGTCCGTCGGGATCCGGCGGGTCCGCGGCCTTGTCGAGATCCGGCTGGTCGCCGACGCCTTCTGCTGGCAGATGGTTCGCGGGATCGTCGGGCACCTGCTGCTGGTGGGGGAGGGGCGCCGCGCCCCGGCGAGCACAGTGGACGTTCTGGCCGCGGCCGACCGGTCCCGGGCCGGCAACGTCGCCCCGGCCCACGGCCTGGTGCTGGAGGCGGTGGCCTACCCAGCCCGCGTTGCCCCCGGGCGCGGCCGGCGACCATCCTGAGCCGATGGCCGAGCGGGATCAGGTCCGCAGGTAGGACGCGCCGTTCACGTCGACTACGGCGCCGGTCGTGGACTCGGCCCCCGGGGTGGCCAGGAACACCACCACCCGGGCCACCTCCTCGGCGGTCGCCGCCCGTCCGAGCGGGCTCTGGCCGCGGATGGTGTCGCCCTCCGGGCCCGCCAGGAACGGCGCCGCCATGTCGGTCTCGACGAACCCGGGCGCGACCGTGGTCACGTAGATCCCGCGGCCGCCGAGGGCCCGGGCCATCGACTGGCCCAGGCTGTTGAGGCCTGCCTTGCTCGCCCCGTAGGCCGGATGGTCGGGCTCGCCCCGGAACGCGCCCCGCGAGGACACGTTCACGATCCGCCCGCCGCCGGCCGCCACCATGTGCGGGGCCACGGCATGGATGAGGTTGGCCGGGCCGAGCAGGTTGACGTCGATCGTCCGCCGCCAGGTCGCGATCCAGTCCTCGTAGCCGGTCTCCAGCACCGGGTGCTCCTCGTAGATCCCGGCGTTGTTGACCAGGACGTCGACCCGTCCGAGCTCGTCCACGACCCGCCCGACCAGGGCCCGCGCCTGCTCGGGGTCGGCCAGGTCGGCCTGCAGGGCCAGGTGCCCGCCGCCGGTCAGCCCGGCCAGGGTGTCCGAGGCCGCCGCCCGGTCGGTCCGGAACTGGACCGCCACCGTGGCCCCGCCGGCCGCGAACTCCCGCGCCACGGCACGGCCGATCCCGCGCGAACCGCCGGTGACCAGCACCACCCGACCCTCGAAGTCCGCGCTCAACGTCCCGCCCTCCGGCAGTGGCAGCGCAGGTTGCGGACGTCGTAGCAGGAGATGTCGACGTCGGTGAAGCCGTTGGCGAGCAGCAGCTCGGCCAGCCAGGCGTCGTCGAACATGGCGTGGTGGGCGTTCCAGATCCAGCGGGGCAACCCCCGCTCGTCGGTCCCCTTGTGGGCGTCGCGGTCCATGTGCCCCCCCAGCAGCCAGTAGTTCGCCTCCGGGGTCGAGTAGGCGCCCTCGACCCACTGGGTGACGATATAGCGGGCGTCCGGCACCCCGATGTCGACCCTGGCCCCGGGGGCCAGCACCCTGGCCCACTCGCGCAAGGTCGGCCCGACCAGCTGGAAGCTCTGGTGCTCGAGCACGTGGTTGGCCCGCAGGGCGGTGACGCTGGCGTCGGCGAACGGCAGCCGGTCCAGCCGGCACAGCACCTCGATCCCGGGCAGCGGCAGCACGTCGGTGTGCACCTCGTAGCCCGGGTCCGGGCGCTCCCCGGCCCCGATCTCGACCCGCAACAGCCCTCCTCCCACTCGGCCGCTGGCCGGGTTGTGTCACCTCCTGCGCCGCCGGTAAACCTCGCCCGGCCCATGTAGGGTGCCGGGGAGATGCCCGCCGCCTGTGTCGCCCACGTCGGGTCGGCCGCCTGGGAGCGCCTCCCCGGGGCCCTGGCCCGGCTGCGCCCACGCTTCGGCCGCATCCCCGTCTACCCGGCCGCCGACCCCGGCGACGCCGAGACCCTGGCCGCCGAGCTCGCCCCCGAGGCCGACGTGCTCGTCGTGTTCGGCGGCGACGGCACCGTCCACGAGGTCGCCAACGGCCTCCCCCTGGGCGGCGACGGCCCCGTGGTCGCCCTCCTGCCCGCCGGGACCGGCAACGACCTGGCCCGGGCGCTCGGCATGCCCCCCGACCCGGTGGCCGCGGCCACCGAGCTGACCGGAGCCCGCCCCCGCCCCCTCGACCTGCTCGACTGCGGGCCCCGCCGGGCCGCCAACGGCGTCAACGCCGGGTTCGCGGCCGCCGCCACCGACACCCTGTCGCGACCGGTCAAGAAGGCCCTCGGCCCGGCCGCGTACGTGGTCGGCGGGGTCAAGGCCGGCGTCAACCCGCCGACCTGGCCGGCCCGGGTCGAGGTCGACGGCCAGGTGGTCGAGGGCGAGGCGCTGGCCGTGGTCGTCGGCAACGGCGGCTCCTTCGGGGGCGGCCGCTGGCTGCTCCCCGGCGCCGACCTCGGCGACGGCCTGCTCGACGTCCTGATCGTCCCGGCCGGCGTCTCCAAGGCCCGCCTGGCCCGCCACCTGGCCAGGGACCGCCGCCTCCCCGGCGACCTGCCCCGCCTCCGCGGCCCGTCGGCCGCCGTGGCCACCGACATGCCCTGCCGCCTCGACGGCGAGCCCTCCCCCACCCCCGGGTCGGTCACGGTCATCCCGGCCGCCTGGCAGGTCCTGGTCCCCGCGGTGTGAGTTGACCAAACGGCCTGGTCACCGCTAGCCTTGACAGTCGGTTCACTCGACGCTGCGGCAGGAACGACATGCCCGGCGCCACCTTCTCGAATCGTAACGGAGTTGCCCGCATGCCTTCGCCAGCAAGCCGAACGTTCTCGCCACGAGCGCGGGACCTGACCCGCGACTGGTACGTCGTCGACGCCGACGGCCAGGTCCTCGGCCGGCTGGCCGCCCAGGTGGCCCGCATCCTGCGCGGCAAGCACAAGCCGATCTTCGCCCCCCAC
>Ga0081539_10007363_pt1 | contig 10069 bp, 9 predicted proteins | sample TabmetS4T2R2_FD_71023 | JGI IMG/M metagenome (GOLD analysis project Ga0081539, IMG submission 71023) | Tabebuia heterophylla rhizosphere microbial communities from the University of Puerto Rico - S4T2R2 | ecosystem: Host-associated > Plants > Roots > Rhizosphere ... | reverse complement strand
CGCCGTGCGGGCGGCGATCGAGATCGAGTGGGTGCTCGGCCGCGGCGACGTCCCGGCCGGCGAGTTCGCGCCGGCGGTGTCGGGGCCGGCGTACGGGATGACGCGCGTCGTCGAGCAGTCCGAGTTCACCGCCGACCTGCTCGCCGCGCTCGCCGCCGAGGGCGTCGACGTCGACCAGCTGCACCCGGAGTACGCGCCCGGCCAGTTCGAGCTCTCGGTGGGCGCGCTCGACCCGGTCGCCGCCGCGGACCGCAGCGTGCTCGCCCGGACGACGATCCGCGCCGTCGCGCGGCGGCACGGCCTGCGCGTCTCGTTCTCGCCGGGCGTCGTCGCCGGCACCGTCGGCAACGGCGGCCACGTGCACCTGTCGGCCTGGCGGGACGGCGCGTCGCTGCACGCCGGCGGCGACGGCCCGTACGGGCTGGCGAAGGACGGCGAGGCGTTCGTCGCGGGGCTGCTGCGCGAGCTGCTGCCGCTGACGGCGCTCGCGACGCCGTCCCCGGCCAGCCTGCTGCGGCTGCAGCCGTCGCACTGGGCCGGCGTGTTCACCTGCTGGGGCCGGGAGGCGCGCGAGGCCGCCGTCCGGCTCGTCACCGGCCTGGCCGGCGACGAGCCGCAGGCGGCGAACGTCGAGGTCAAGTGCGCCGACCTGGCCGCCAACCCGTACCTGCTGATCGGCGGCCTGCTCGCCGCCGGCCTGGCCGGCGTGGCCGACGGGCTGAGCCTGCCGCCGGAGACCACCGGTGACCCGGCCGGGCTGGCCGACGACGAGCGGCAGCGGCGCGGGATCGTGCGGCTGCCCACCGACCTGGGCGAGGTCGTCGACCACTTCGCCGGCTCGGAGCTGCTCCGCGAGGCGCTCGGCCCGGTGCTGGCGGACGCCGTCGTCGCCGTCCGCCGCGGCGAGCAGGCGCGGATGGGGGACGCCGGGCCGGACGACGTGGCGGCCGCCTACCGCTGGGTCTACTGATGGTGGAGGTGTCCGACCTACCCCTGATCGACCACCACTGTCACGGCGTCGTCACCGGCGACCTGGACCGGCCCGGGTTCGAGGCACTGATCAGCGAGGGCGGCGCGCCGCCGCCGGAGCTGAGCAACTTCGACACCCCGGTCGGGACGGCGATCCGGAGGCACTGCGCGCCGGTGCTGGACCTGCCGCGGCACGCCGCGCCCGAGGCGTACCTGGCGCGCCGCGCCGAGCTGGGCGCGGCCGAGGTCAATCGCCGGTTCCTGGAGTCGACCCGGACGGCGGCGTTCGGCGTCGACACCGGCTTCCGCCCGGGCGGCCTCACGACGCCGGCCCAGCTCGCCGCGCTGGCCAGCTACGGCGCCACCGGGCACGAGGTGGTGCGCCTCGAGGCCGTCGCGGAGGCGGTGGCCGCGGCCGGCGTGGCGCCGGACGTGCTGCTCGGCGCCGTCGCGGAGCGGCTGACGGCGGCGCTGGCCGGCGGTGCGATCGGGTTCAAGACGATCGCCGCGTACCGGGTCGGGCTCGACGTCGACCCGGCGCCGCCGGCCCCGGCGGCCGTCACCGCCGCTGCCGCCGCCTGGCTCGCCGCCGGCCCGGGGCCGGGCGGGTGGCGGCTGGCGGACCCGCTGCTGACGCGTGCGCTGCTCGGGCTCGCCGTCGACCTCGGGCGGCCGATCCAGGTGCACGTCGGCTTCGGCGACGCCGACATCCGGATGCACCGCGCGGACCCGTCGCTGCTCACCGACTGGCTGCACACGCACCGCGTGCCGGTGATGCTGCTGCACTGCTGGCCGTGGCACCGGCAGGCGGCGTACCTGGCCGCCGTCCACCCGCACGTGTACCTGGACCTGGGCCTGACGATGACGTACGCCGCGACGCGCGCCGGCGCGCTGCTGGAGGAGGCGCTGGAGCTGGCGCCGTACGGCAAGCTGCTCTACTCCTCCGACGCGTTCGGCGTCGCGGAGTTCTACCACCTCGGGGCGACGTCGTTCCGCCGCGCGCTGGGCGCGTCGCTGGCGGCGCGCGTGGCCGCCGGCGAGTGGGCGGCGGCGGACGCCGAGCGCGTCGCGGCGCTCGTCGCCTGGGGCAACGCCTGCCGCGTCTACGGCCTGCCGGCGCCGTCGTGAGCGCGGACCCGCCGGTGACCCCGGCGCGGCTGGCCGAGCTCGAGCGGGAGTGGCGCGTGGCGCTGGCCGCCGAGCTGCCCGGCGCCGTCCGGCTCCGGCACGAGCTGCACGCGAAGCCGGACGTGTCCGGCGAGGAGGAGCGGACGGCGGCGCGGGTCGCCGCGGCCGTGGACGACGGCGGGCTCGTCATCGAGGAGCGGGTCGCGGCGACCGGCCGGCTGCTCCGCGTCGGACCGGCGGCCGGGCCCGCGGTGATGGTCCGGGCCGAGCTCGACGCGCTGCCGATCGTGGAGGCCACCGGCGCTGCCTTCGCGGCCACCAACGGCGCGATGCACGCCTGCGGGCACGACGTCCACCTGGCGGCGCTGGTCGCGCTGGCGCGCGCGGCGCAGCGGCCGCCGGTCGCGGCACTCCTGCCGGCGGCGCTGCTCGGCGTGCTGCAGCCGCGGGAGGAGATCGTGCCGAGCGGCGCGCCGGACGTCGTCTCGTCGGGCCGGCTCGCGGCGCACGGCGTGGTCGCGGCGGTCGCCGCGCACGTGCAGCCGCAGGTGGCCGACGGCCTGGTGGCCGCGGACGGCGGTCCGGTGAACGCCGCGATCGACGAGTTCGACGTCGTCGTCACCGGCCGCGGCGGGCACGGCGCGTACCCGCACCTCGCCGTCGACCCGGTGCCGGCGCTCTGCCGGGCGGTGCTCGCGCTGCAGGAGGCCGTGCGCCGCACCGTGGACCCGATGCGCCCGGCGGTGCTGACGGTCAGCCGGCTGGGTGCGGCCGAGGCGCCCAACGTCATCCCCGAGAGGGCCACCGCGACCGGCACGATGCGCACGATGAGCCGCGACGACGCCGACACGCTGGGCCGCGCGATGCGCGAGACCGTCGCGGGGATCGCCGCCGCGCACGGATGCACCGGCGACGTCGTGCTGCGGCGCGGCGACCCGGCGCTGGTCAACGACCACGGGCTGGCGGCGGCCGCCCGCGTCCGGCTGCGGTCGCTGGGCGCCGAGGTGGCGCCGCCGTTCGCGTCGTGCGGCTCCGACGACTTCGCCTGGTACGGCGAGGCCGCGCCGGTGCTGATGATGTTCGTCGGCACCGGCGGCGCCGACGGCGCGGGCAGCCTCCACGACCCGCGGTTCCTGCCGGCCGACGCCCGGGTCGGCGAGGTGGCGCGCGCCCTGCTGGCCGGCTACCTGGCCGCCGTGGGCGGTCACGGGGCGTCGTAGAAGGACGCCAGCTCGACGTTCCGCTCCGACGTCGCGTAGCCCGTCCGGCCGAGCTCCCGGCCGGCGGCGTCGCGGGCGATCGCCGTGACGCCCTCCTCGGGGACGTCGCGGACCACGGCCAGCCGGTCGTGCACCGGCGCGCTCGACCCGGCCACCTCGACCTCCGTCGCGCCCACCGGCGCGACGACGACGGCGGCCGTGTGCGTCCGGCCGGGGATCACCATGCCCTTCGCGACCTCGTCGCCGATCCGGGCCTCGTGCCAGATCGACGGCAGGACGGCGAACAGGTCGTCCGGTCCACCCGCCGGAGCCGGCAGGACGAACCCCTGCGGGGCCTCGGCGAACCGGGTGCCCCCCTCCGGGCGCAGCGTGGGGCACGAGCCCACGAGGTAGCCACCCCCCGCGGCCCGGGCCACTGCGACGCCGTAGTGCTCGAAGGCCACCTTCGCTGCACCACCGAGCACCGGCGTGACGCCGCGCGGGAAGCCCCCGCGGTACCGGTCGAACGCGCCGATCGCACACGTCAGCAGGCGCCGGTCGGTTCCCGGCGGCGCCACGTCCGCCCAGCCGGGCGACCAGCCGGCGTCGACGAGCCCGCCCCGGCCACCGCCCGCCGACCGCCGCAGGCCGTCCGCTCCGCGGACCCGCGTGGTGGAGGCGGAAAGCTCCGTCATGGAGAGCAGGCCGGTCCAGACCGCGGCCTCCGGCTCGAGCGGCCGCCACGCCGCCGTCTTGCGCCCGTCCGCGGTGTAGTCGAAGTCCGTCCCGACCTCGACGTCGGAGAGCCGGTCACCCACGACGACCACCAGGGCGCCGCCCGGCGACGGGCCGACCGGCGGCCGGAACGTCGACGCCGCCGCCCGCATCACCGGCCGCGCGCCGCCCCCCGCCGCCGACGCGCCCCGCCCACCCTGGTAGGTCATGGCGGACGGCGCCGCCCCACGCTCCCCCACCCAGTCCTCCACGGTCCACGCCGCACCGTTCCGGGCGATCGTCACCGCGTACCGGCCACCCCACTGGTCGGTCGCCCACAGCACGCGGGCGTGCGCGGCGTCCGGCGCCCTGCCGTGCTCGACGACGCGCTGCCGCATGCCCCGGAGCCAGGCGGCGTCGCGGCCGAGGCCGCCTGCCGTACGGCCGGCGAGGTTGTACGGGTCGCCGTCCGGGCCGGGCTCCTGCGTCCGGGACGGCGCCGGGCGCGGGGTCTGGGTCGGGCCCGCGCCGCGGTGCGACGGGAGCGCCGGGCGGTCGGCGCGCACGGCGCTCGTCACCAGAGTGGCCGCCAGCACGGCCGCCACGCCGACGGCCACGCCACCCAGCGCCCGCCGCCGGCGGTCGCGCCGGATCGCCACGGCCAGCCGCGGGTACGGCGCCGACCCCTCGGTGCCTGCCCGGGCGGCGGCCCGCAGCTGCTCCGCGACGCCGGCGGGCAGGCCGTCGTCGGTGAGCATCGGTCGCTGGTTCACGCCGTCCGCCCTCCCCGCGGCCCACCGGCCGCCGTCTCGCCGTCCTCCAGCGCCTCGCGCAGCCGGGCCAGCCCGCGGCTCGCGGCGCTCTTCACCGTCCCCACCGAGCAGCCCAGGATCTCGGCGGTCTCGGCCTCGGACCTGTCCTCCACGAACCGGAGGACGACGGTCGCCCGCGCCCGCGGCGGCAGCGACCAGAGCGCGGCGAGCAGCCGCGGGTCGAAGCCGCCCGGTTCCGCCGGCGCCAGCACCGGCGAGTGGTCGTCCGGACTCAGCGGCACCTCCAGCAGCCGGCGCCGTCGCCGCCACGACAGCGCGGCGTTGACGACCGCGCGGTTCGCATACGCGACGCGGCCGTCCGGTCTCACCCACCGCCACCTGCGGTGCAGGCGGACCAGGGCGTCCTGGACGCAGTCCTCCGCGACGCCGCGGTCGGCCGTGACGAGGTACGCCGTCGCGACCATCGGCGACCAGCGTGCGGCGACGAACGCCGCGAACCCGTCGTCGCCGTCGTTCGCCACGTCCACGCGTCGCTCCTCGTCCCGCCCACCGCGGGCCGCGTCCGCCGGCCCGCCCTCACCCCGGAGTACGCGAGCACCCGCAGGCGGGGTTGCGAGAGTTAGCCTCGCGGACATGAGCAACCTCGAGCGCGATCCGGTGGCGAGCGAGTGCGGCGGCGGGGTCGGCGTCGCCGCGGAGCCGGTCCGCGATCTGCTCACCGGGCACCAGGTGGCGCTCGGCGGGCCGCGCGGGCTGGAGGTCACGCGCACGCTGCCGACCCGGGGTCGCCGGATGGTCGGCGCGTGGTGCTTCGTCGACCACTACGGGCCGGTCGCGATCGACGGCGCCACCGCGGGCCGGCCGAACGGCTCGGCCGGCATGCGGGTGCCACCGCACCCGCACACCGGGCTGCAGACCGTGAGCTGGCTGGTCGAGGGCGAGGTGCTGCACCGCGACAGCCTGGGCAGCACGCAGCTCGTCACGCCCGGGCAGCTCAACCTCATGACCGCCGGGCACGGGATCTCGCACTCGGAAGAGACGCCGCGCGAGCACTCGCCGCGGCTGCACGGCGTCCAGCTCTGGGTCGCGCTGCCCGGCGCGGCGGTGTCGACGGCGCCGGCGTTCGCGCACCACGCGGACCTGCCGGTGGCCACCGGCGACGGCGTGACGACGACGGTGATCATGGGCGAGCTCGGCGGCGCGGCGTCGCCCGCCCGGGTGTTAACGCCGCTGGTGGGCGCCGAGCTGCGGCTCGCGCCCGGCGCCGCGGCGCGGCTGCCGCTGGCGCCGGACTTCGAGCACGCGGTGCTGCCGATGGCCGGCTCGGCCCAGGTCGACGGCGTCCCGCTGGCGCCCGGCCCGCTGCTCTACCTCGGCACGGGGCGGCGCGACCTGGCCGTCGCGTGTGCCGACGGGGAGGGGCCCGGCGCGCGGCTGCTGCTGATCGGCGGCGTCCCGTTCGAGGAGAAGCTGGTCATGTGGTGGAACCTCGTCGGGCGGACCCACGAGGAGATCGTCCGGGCCCGCGAGCAGTGGCAGGCCGCCGACCCGCGGTTCGGCACCGTGACCGGCTACGACGGCGAGCGGCTGCCCGCGCCGGCGATGCCCGCGACGCCGCTCAAGCCGCGCGGCCGGGTGTCGTAGCGCCCGGCGTCGTCAGGCGGGAGCGTCCAGCCACTCGAACACCAGCTTCGCCACCAGGTCGGGGCGCTCCGCCTGCGGCATGTGACCGACGCCGGGCAGCGCGTGGAACGTCCAGCGCGGGTGCGCGGCGGCGCTCGTGCGCGCCCAACGGACCGGGATGATCGCGTCGTCCTCGCCGTGGATCATCAGCACCGGTGCCTCGACGGCCGCGAACAGCCGCCGGTGCCGCCACGGCCGCGCGAGCAACCCCACGATGGAGCGCGCCACCGACACGAACGCGGCGTCCTGCTCCCGGGCCGTCGCCGGGTCCTGCGCGGCACGCTGGGCGGCCATCACGCGCGCGAGGTCGCGCGGGACGGCGTCCGGGTCCGCGAACGCGACGCGGAGGCCGTCGGCGACGTGCGCCTCCGGCGTCTCCCTCGCCCGCTGCGCGGCCAGCAGCCGCTGCGGCAGCCACGGCAGCAGCGTGCCGGCCAGGGCCGCGGCGATCCGCGGGTCGCCACCCCGCCCGAGCGGCTGCGTGGCGTCGAGCAGGACGACGCCGGTGACCTGCGTCGGCTGCCGGACGGCGTACTCCAGCGCCATGATCCCCCCGAGGGAGTTGCCGACCAGCAGCACCGGCTCGCCGACGACGTCGCGCACCACGCGGTCCAGCAGCGCGGCGCCGCCCGAGATCGACGGCGACTGGCCCGCCCGCGGCGACCGGCCGGAGCCCGGCAGGTCGACGGCGTACAGGTCCAGGCGCTGCCGCAGCTCCGGCGTCAGCGGCAGGAAGTCCAGGAGCGAGCCGCCCGCGCCGTGGACCAGGAGGGCTCGGGGTGCGTCGGCCGGGCCGCCGAAGCGGGCCACGTGGGTCGGCCCGTCGAGGTCGGTGATGGTGCTGGTCCCGCCCCACCGGGCGAGGTCGGCCGAGGTCACGTCAGGGAACCTCACTGCGTGGGCGTCAGGGGCGTCCACCGACGCTAGCGGAGCCGCCCGGCGCCGGGCACGTGCCGAGACGACAAAAGACCAGGCCCACGGCGGTCACCGCGACCACCGCCACCGCTCGAGTTGGTGGTGATCATGCAACTCCCGGACGCCGTTTCGCGCGCGAGGTCACGTCCGCGCACGAGTGGCGTCCGGGAATTGCATGATCACCACCCAGTGGGATGGTTCACCGCACGCGCTGCGCGCCCGCCGAGGGCTCGCAGACCCGCACCACCGGGCCCGACCAGCCGCGCTCGGCGTACCGGGCGGCGAGGGCGGCGGTGACGGCGTCGGTCGTCGCCGCCGGCACCAGGGCGATCGCGCACCCGCCGAACCCGCCGCCGGTCATGCGCGCGCCGAGGGCGCCCTGGGCGAGCGCGGCGTCGACGGCGACGTCGAGCTCCGCGCAGCTGACCTCGTAGTCGTCGCGGAGCGAGGCGTGGGACGCCGTCATCGCCGCCCCGAACGCCTTCCAGTCGCCGGCGTCGAGGGCGCCGCACGCGGCCAGCACCCGCTCGTTCTCGGTGACGACGTGCCGGGCGCGGCGGCGGAGGACGTCGTCCGCCAGCGTCTCGACGCGGGCGAGGTCGCCGGAGTCCGACAGCTGCCGCAGCGACGCGACGCCCAGCTCGCGGCAGGCGGCCTCGCAGGAGCGGCGCCGGTCGCCGTACTCGCCGCCGGCGTGCTCGTGCCGGACGCCGGTGTCGATCACCAGCAGCGCCAGCCCGGCGTCCGCCGGCCGGAACGGCACCTCCCGCGTCTCGAGCGACCGGACGTCGAACAGCAGCGCGTGCCCGGCCGAGCACAGGACGGCGGCCACCTGGTCCATGAGACCGGTGGGGGCGCCGACGTAGTCGTTCTCGGCGTGCTGGGCGAGGCGGGCGAGCGCCATCGGCTCGATCGCGGCGCCCGCGAGGTCGGCCAGCGCGGCGCCGACGGCGCACTCCAGCGCCGCGGACGACGACAGCCCGGCGCCGAGAGGCACCCGGCCGTCGACGACGAGGTCCGCCCCCGGCACCGGCACGCCGGCCTCGGCCAGCGCCCAGGCCACGCCGGAGACGTACGCCGACCAGCCGCGGTCCGGGCCCGGCGCCAGCGTGGCGACGACGACGTCCAGGTCGCCCTCGGCCTGCACCGAGGACGCCCGCACGCGGCCGTCGTCCCGCGGGGCCGCCGCCACGAACACGGCGTCCGGGATCGCGATCGGCAGCACGAAGCCGTCGTTGTAGTCGGTGTGCTCGCCGATGAGGTTCACCCGCCCCGGTGCGCGCCAGACGCCGGTGGGCGCCCGGCCGTAGGCGGCGGCGAAACGCTGGACAAGGGCCTCGGTCACGACGCGACGGTACCTAACCGCGTCGGGGCCGGACGCCGGCCCGGCGACCTGCGGTTACGCTCTCGTCGTGTCAGCCGAGGACGCCGCCGGAACGAACCCGCCCGAACCGCCACCGCCGGTCGACGGCCTGGTCCGGGAGGTCGAGGCCATGGCCGACGGCCGGCGGCGGATCACGTACTACTCGCACGTGGACGCGCCCGCCGACGCCGAGGACGTGACGTGAGCGAGCGCCGGTTCGACCCCACGACCGGCGAGTGGGTCACGTTCGCGACCCACCGCCAGGAGCGCACGTTCCTGCCGCCGGCCGACAGCTGCCCGCTCTGCCCCGACCCGGCCGGCGCCTGGGACGGCGAGATCCGCCGGCCGGAGTTCGACATCGCGGTCTTCGACAACCGCTTCCCGTCGCTGCGCCCGGACCCGGAGGCGCCGGCGGTGGCGGGCTCCGAGCTGATGCCGGTGGCTCCGGCCCGCGGCCGGTGCGAGGTCGTCGTGTACTCGTCCGACCACGCGACGTCGCTGTCGCGCGTCGGCGCCGGGCGCGTGCGCCTGCTGCTCGACGTCTGGGCCGACCGCTACGCGGTGCTCGGCGCCGAGGGCCACGCGTACGTGCTGCCGTTCGAGAACAAGGGCGAGGTCATCGGCGTCACGCTGCACCACCCGCACGGGCAGATCTACGCGTTCGACGAGATCCCGCCCCGGCCGCTGCGCGAGCTGTCCGCCGCCGCGCGCCACCGGGCGGCGACCGGCCGCTGCGTGGAGTGCGACGTCGTCGCCGCCGAGGTCGCCGGCGGTGACCGCGTCGTCGCGGCCGGCGAGCGGTGGGTGGCGCACGTGCCGTTCTGGGCGCGGTTCCCGTACGAGGTGCGGCTCAGCCCGCGCGAGCACCTGCCGTCGTTCGCGGCCGTGGACGCCGCCGGCCGGGACGACCTGGCCGGCGTGCTCGTCGACGTCCTCGCCGGGCTCGACGCCCTCTTCGGTTTCGAGATGCCCTACATCATGGGGATCTTCTCGGAGCCGACCGGCGGCGACCCGGCGGCCGCCGGCTGGGACGGCGCGTGGTCCGACATCAGCCACCTGCACCTGCTGATCAGCCCGCCGTACCGGACGGCGACGAAGCTCAAGTACCTCGCGGGCGTGGAGTCGATGGGCGGCGCGTTCATGACCGACGTGGCCCCGGAGACCGCGGCCGCGAACCTGCGGGCCGCGATCGCCCGCGAAGCGGCGGCAGGCCACGCCTCCGGAGTGGGCACGCTGTGACGTTGTGCCCGCTGAGCGGGCACGACGGCGCAACGTGCCCCCACCGGAGGCTCGTGACCCAGACGACCCGGGCCCCGCCGCCGGCC
>Ga0081539_10007362_pt1 | contig 10070 bp, 7 predicted proteins | sample TabmetS4T2R2_FD_71023 | JGI IMG/M metagenome (GOLD analysis project Ga0081539, IMG submission 71023) | Tabebuia heterophylla rhizosphere microbial communities from the University of Puerto Rico - S4T2R2 | ecosystem: Host-associated > Plants > Roots > Rhizosphere ... | reverse complement strand
TTCCCTCGAGTCGACAGGAGCGCCATGGCCGGCGACTCGACCTGGTCCGGCCGCATCGGCCACTGCGGGACGCCGTTGCCGCCCGCTGGCGGTGCGCTCGGGAGAGGTGAGGCCGATGGCTGAGCAGGACTGGGCGTGGTCGCGTCGGGTGCGAAGACCCGCCACGTCGGCTGCTCGATCCGATCCTCGCGGGGCGGCTCGGGGGCCGCGGGCTCGGCGGACGCAGCGACCGGCTCGGGTTCGGGCGCAGCCGCGAGCGGCTCCGGCTCGGTGACGGGCTCGAGCGTCGCGGCGACGGGCTCAGGCTCCGGCTCTGAAAAGGCCGCGACGGGCTCGGGCTCGGGCGCAGCCGCGATGGGCTCCGGCTCGGGTGCCGCGGCGACGACCTCGGGCTCTGCGGCGACCGGTTCCGGCTCTGCCGCGACGGGCTCCGGCTCGGGCTCCGCCTCACGCGCGGCCGCGATGGGCTCCGGCGCCGGAGCGGCGGCGACGGGCTCGGGCTCCAGCTCGGGTGCCGCGGCGACCACTTCGGGTTCTGCGGCGACCGGCTGTGGCTCGGGTGCCGCGGCGACCACGTCGGGTTCTGCGGCGACGGGCTCGGGCACGGGCTCGTCCGCAGCCATCGCGGCGGCCTCCTGCCGCTCGAGCTCCGCCTCGAACGCGGCCAGCTCGGCATCGAGGCTTTGGCCTGGCCGGAAGCGCTTCAGGAGGTCGGACGTCCGTGCCGCGCCCGCGGCCGCTAGGCGCTCGACCGTGGGTGGCATCGGCTCCGCGACGGGTTCCGCGGAGGCAGCAGTCTCCTCCGCGGGCACCTCGGCCAGGGCCTCGACAGGCTCGGGCTCGGGCTCGGGCGCCAGGTCCGCGGCCGGTTCGACAGCACTCGACTCGGCAGCTGCTCGAGCATCGCGGAAGAAGGAGCCGGACCAGGCGGAGGCGGCCGGCGCGTCCGCAGCCTCGTCACCAGCCGACGCCGGGGAAGGCGCTGGCTCGACCGTTGGCTCGGTCGGCCACGCCGCTTCGGCCGTCGGCTCGGGCGGCCACTCCGCCTCGGAGGCCGGCCACGCGGGCTCCGTCGGAGGTGCGACAGGTGCCTCTCCGGATGCAGTGGGTGCCTCTCCGGACAGGAACGCGAGCCGGGCGGTCGGATCGATCTCCTCGATCCCGAGCTCGTTCGATGCGAGGCCCCACGGATCGGTGCCGTCGGCCGCGGCCCGGTTCCCATGACCGTTCCCGACGACGGACAGGTCGACCTCCGGCCACGCCTCGGCCTCGATCCGGATGGGCTCCACGGCAGGCCCCTCGGCGAACGGAGCCGGGAGCACGTCGTGCCCGAGATGGGGTGCGCACGTGAGGCAGCGGCCTTCGGCGCCGTTCCAGCAATTGCTGCACGTGTACTGGCGACAGTTCATGCAGAAGTTGAACGTCGCGTGGAACGCGTCGAGCTGCTGCGAGGTCACCTCGCGCTCGTCGTCGCTGCGGGCCGCCGCCATCGCCTCGTCGAGCGACGTGTCGTCGCTCATCACCCAGTTCTTCATGCCCTTCGAGAGGGTCTTGAACTGACCGAGACGCTTGGTCTTGCGAGGCGCGGCCGACTCGAACGTGTAGCGGGTTCCGCAGCGCTCGCAGAAGGACTCGGTGAGGATCTCGGGCATCATGCCCCCGGTTCGCGACGACACGTCGGGTCCCAGCACGGCCCGAACGGGGGCGAGAGTATACCGCAGGGCTGTTCGCGAGCCTCCACCGAGGGTACGCCCGGCAGGGGACGATGGTCCCGCCGCGGGGCCGGACGGTTGGCCGTCGGCGGGCGCGCACCGGCGACGCACGACCGCTGCGCGGGGACCCGTCGCGCGGCCGCAACACGGTGCCACCGGCCGCCCGGTCGGACGTCTCAGGGCCGTCTGTTAGACTCCGCGGCCGACATGGGACCCCTCGCGGCGGTCGAACGCTTCCTGGAGCGACTGTTCGAGCGCCAGTCCGCACGCCTCTTCCGGACGGGGATCCGACCCGTCGTCGTCCTCCGCCGGCTGGAGCGTGCGATGGAGGATGGCCGGACACGCGATGGTGGCCGGACGATCGTCCCGCACCGGCTCGTGGTCCGCCTGAACCCGGCCGACCTGGCCTCGCTTCGGGCGTCCACGCCCGAGCTCGCCTCCGAGCTGGCCGATGGCGCCCTGGCGTTCGCCCGCCACCACGCCTACACCCTCCTCGATCGACCGGTCGTGACGATCCGGCCCGACCCGACTGTCCAGCCCATGGACGTGTCCGTGGGCGCCGAACCGGACCTGCCGGTGGAGGGCCCCCCGCACCTCGGGACCGCTCCGCCGGCCGGCGACGAGCTCGGGGGAGCCGCCGGGGACGAAGGCGCGAGGGACGAGGACGGCGCGATCCGCGTCCCTCCGCCGGCGCCCGGCAGCCCCCACGTTTCGGTCGAACACACCGCGGTGTTCGTTGTCCCCGACGCGGACGGTCCTCACGCCTCGATCCGCGAGCTCCGTCCCGACCGGTCCAGCCGCACGATCGAGTTCGACGGCCGGCCGCTGACGATCGGGCGCGCCGACGACAACGGGGTCGTGCTGCGCGACGGGAGGGCGTCCCGCCATCACGCCCGGATCGACGCGCGGCGGGGCAGCCTCGTCCTGACCGATCTCGGGAGCACGAACGGCTCGTTCGTCAACGACCGCCGGGTGGAGTCGATCGCGCTCGGCGAGGGCGACCGGATCGTGCTCGGCGCGACGACCCTCGTCGTCGAGGCGATCGAGCACGGAGCGGCGGACGACCGGCACGGTGCGGTCGGCGAGGTGGTCGGCGAGGTGGTCGGCGGGTCGTCGGGCAGCTGATGGACCCCTTCCTCGTGACGGTGTGGGTCGTGCGGTTGCTGTTCCTCGGGCTCCTCTACCTGTTCCTCTTCCGGATCGCGCGAGCCCTCGTGGGCGACCTCCGCGCGGCCGCGCGCGAGCCCGGCGCCGAGCTCGGCCGGCTCGTCGTCGTCGCGTCGCCCGGCGGTGAGCCGGTCGAAGGGAGCTCGCTCCCGCTCGATGCGATCGCCACGATCGGCCGCGACGTGAACAACGCGATCGTCGTCGACGATCAGTTCGTCTCTGCCGAGCACGCGATCCTGACGTTCCGCGGTCGCGCCTGGTATGCCGAGGATCTCGGCAGCACGAACGGCACGTTCGTGAACGGCGCTCCGGTCGAGGGGGTCGTTCCGCTCGGCTTCGGCGACGTCGTGCAGGTCGGCCAGGTGAAGCTCCGGCTCGAGCGGCCGCGTCCGCCGACGCGTCGATGACGGCCGCGGCCGCCCCGCGGCTGCCGGCGATCCTGGGAACCATCCGGCCACGACCGCGTGGTCGCGAGACGCGCCTACTCCTGCTCGTGGGCTTGACGATCCTCGTCGGAAGCGTCTCGCTCGAGCTCGCGGGGCGGGTCACGGACCCGGGTGAATCGGCTGGGCTCAGCCCCGCCAATCCGACCCATCTCGCCATCTACCTCGGGCTCATCGCGCTGGCCCACGTGGCCCTGATCCTGTCCGGCCGGCGGGTCGACCAGATCCTCCTGCCCGCGACCGCGATGCTCGGTGGGATCAGCCTCCTCCTCATGGAGCGCCTGCCCCAGAGCCAGGTGGTCCAGACCGTTGGGCCGTGGAAGCTCGGGCTGGGCGACATCCAGCTCGCCTGGCTCGTTCTGTCGTTCGGGCTCGCGACCGTCCTCGCGATCACTGTCCGGAACGACCGCTGGCTGCGCCTCTACAAGTACACGTGGGCGGCCGCGGGGGTCGCCCTCCTGCTCGCGACGTACCTCCTCGGCGACGACATCAACGGGCAGCGCCTCAGCCTGAGCCTGGGTCCGATCAGCGGGCAGCCGGCCGAGCTCCTCAAGGTGATCCTCGTCGTGTTCCTGGCCGGCTACCTGTCGGAGTACCGCCCGCTCCTCGTCGAGGAATCCACGAAGGTCGGCCCGATCTCGCTGCCGCCCGTGCCGTTCCTCGCCCCGATGGCCGCGATGTGGGCGATCGCCCTCGGCCTGGTGGTCGTGCAGCGCGACCTCGGCGCGGCGCTCCTGTTCTTCACGGTCTTCCTGTTCCTCCTGTACGCGGCGACCGGGCGGCTGGGCTACGTCGTCCTCGGCGTCCTCCTGTTCCTCGCCGGGTCGTGGGTCATGTACCACCTCGTCCACACGGTGCAGACCCGGGTCGACATCTGGCTCGATCCCTTCGCGAGCCCCACCGGCGACGGCTACCAGATCGTCCAGGCGCTCTACGCGTTCGCGCGCGGCGGATTGCTCGGGACCGGCCTGGGGGCGGGGCTGCCGACGGTCGGCGGGCGGCTGCCGATCCCGGCCGTCCATACCGACTTCCCGCTCGCCGCGCTCGGCGAGGAGCTCGGCATGGTCGGGGTCATGGCGATCCTCGGGCTGTTCCTCGTCGTCGTCGAGCGCGGCCTCCGGATCGCCGCCTCGGCCGCCGACGAGTTCCGAGCCCTGCTCGCCGCAGGGCTCGCCCTCGTCATCGGGACGCAGGCCCTGATCATCGTCGCGGGCAACCTGAAGCTCATCCCGCTGACCGGGATCACCCTGCCGTTCGTCTCGTACGGCGGCTCGTCGCTCCTCGTGAACGGGATCATCGTCGGCCTGCTGCTCGCCCTGTCAGACCGCGGGGTCGAGCCACCGCCACCGCCTCGCCAGCCGAGCCGCTTCGCCCGCCTGACCGGGCGCGTGACCCGGCCCGAGACGCCGGCGGCTGCCCGGGCACCGCTTCCGCCTGCCGCGCCGCTGCAGCCGGGGGGAACCGAGGGATGACCGGCGCGACCGGCACGCGCTCCAAGCCGCTCGGGCGAACGATCGGCCACGTCGGGCTGGCGCTGACGCTCGCATTCGCCGGGCTCGCGTTGGGAGCCGGGTATTGGCAGGTGCTGCGCTCCCCGGAGCTCACCCGAGCGCCTGACAACCCCGCGGTCATCGCCGCCGCCCGGAACGTCGTCCGCGGCCCGATCGTCGACCGCGACGGCAAGGTCCTCGCCTCGAACCGACGGAACCCGGACACCGGCGAGCCCTACCGGGTCTACCCCCATCGGGCGTTCAGCACGGTGATCGGGTACGCCTCGCAGGACTTCGGCAACGCGGGCCTCGAGCGATCGTGGAACGCCGAGCTGACCGGGCTCTCCGGCGGCGACGCGATCGGCGATCTCCTGCGCAAGTTCCAGGCCGACCCCTACGATCCGCGGAAGCTGACGCTCGGCCTTTCGACGGCGCTCCAGCGAGCGGCCGTGGCCGGTCTCGGCGACGACCGGGGCGCGGTCGTCATGCTCGATCCGGCCACGGGCGAGGTCCTCGCGCTCGCGTCGACGCCGACCTACGACTCGAGCGCGATCGCGAATCCCACGACCTCCCGCGACGCCTTCGCGGCCGTCCGGGACAGCGCGGCGAAGCCGCTCCTCACCCGGGCGACGCAGGGTCGCTACGTGCCGGGCTCGGTGTTCAAGATCGTCACCGCGATCGCGGGCCTTGGATCGGGCCGGATCACGCCGAGCACGACATTCCCCCAGCAGCCGCGGGCGGAGCGCGATGGGCTCCTCGTGTCGGGCTTCCGCGTCCGTGAGCACCCTGGGGTCCCGGCCGAGACGTTCGACCTCGCAGACGCGACCGAGTGGTCGTCGAACATCTGGTACGCGCTCGCCGGTCTGCGGACCGGCGGCGACAACCTCGCGGCATTCGCGGGCCGGATGGGCTTCGGCAGCCAGCTCGCGTTCGATCTGCCAACGGTTGCCTCCCAGGTGACCAACGGCGACGGCAACGAGCCCGGCGGGTTCACCGACGACGTCGAGCTGGCGAACGCCTCGTACGGCCAGGCGGAGACGGTCGTGACGCCGCTCCAGATGGCGCTCGTTGCAGCGACCGTCGCCAACGACGGGGCGCTGATGCGACCCCATCTGGTGATCGCGACGGCCGGACGCGACGGGTCGCGCTCGATCGCGCCCGAGCAGGCGGGCGTCGTCTTCAGCCCGGACGATGCCGCGGCCCTGACCGAGGCGATGCGCCGGGCGGTCGAGAGCGACATCGGCCGCCAATTCACGTCGGGCGCCGACGTGCCGGGGATCGCGGTGGCCGGCAAGTCGGGCACCGCCGAGCTGGGCGGGACCGGCGCGCCCCACTCGTGGTTCATCGGGTTCGCGCCGGTCGACCAGCCACGCGTCGCGATCGCGGTGATCGTGGAGCGCGGCGGGCGCGGCGGAGCGCGGGCGGCGCCGCTTGCCGGCGACCTGCTCGCGCTCTATTTCCAGACGTTCGGTCGATGACCGGGCAGGAACCGTCGCCGCCGGAGCCGCGGCCCTGGCTGGAACGGATCGGGCTGGCCGCGATCGCCGCCGTCCTCGGCAGCCTTCTCATCGTCATGGCCGTCGCCGCGTTCACGGGCGGCGAGCTCGTCCTGGCGGCGATGAGCGCGTCCGGGGCGGTCCTCACCCTCGGGATCGGGCTGATGACCCTCGTCCGCGGCTGATCCGCCGTCCGCCGCAGATCGAGCGAACGATTCGCCCTCGCTCGACGCCTGAGATGGTAGGGAGACACAGACCCGTCACCGTGTGCGTCTCCGCGTCACCCGATCGGGTTGCCCTGCGAACCTCTGTCCGCAACGGGACGTACTATCCACCAGAACCCCATGCTGCCGGACCCTTCGTCCGGATTCCCCCAGAGGAGCCTGATGTCGACCCTCGAGCAGACCGGTGAGAAGGTCCTCGCGAACGTCGAGCGAGTGATCGTCGGCAAGCATCACGAGGTCCGCCTCGCCCTCGTCGCCCTCCTGTGTCGCGGCCATCTCCTCATCGAGGACGTCCCGGGAACCGGCAAGACCGTCCTCGCCAAGGCGATCGCGCGCAGCCTGGGCTGCAGCTTCCGGCGGATCCAGTTCACCCCGGACCTGCTGCCGTCCGACGTGACCGGCCTGTCGATCTTCAACCAGAAGAACCAGGAGTTCGAGTTCCGGCCGGGCCCGATCATGAGCCAGGTCGTCCTCGCGGACGAGATCAACCGGGCGACGCCCAAGACACAATCGGCGCTGCTGGAGTGCATGGAGGAGCGCCAGGCGACGGTCGACGGGACGACCTACACGATGCCCGACCCGTTCCTCGTCATCGCGACCCAGAACCCGATCGAGTACGAGGGGACGTTCGCGCTGCCGGAGGCCCAGCTCGACCGGTTCATGCTCCGGATCCGGCTCGGCTACCCGCAGCCGCTCGAGGAGGTCGTCATCCTCGACGAGCAGAAGCGCCAGCATCCGCTCGACGAGCTCGACGTCGTGTGCACGGTCGACGAGCTGCGCGGGATGCAGAACGCGATCCGCGACGTCTACGTGGACCCCACCGTTGCGGACTACATCGTCCGCCTCGTCGGCGCGACCCGGACGCATCCCGACGTCTACCTGGGCGCGTCTCCGCGCGGCTCGATCGCGCTGTACCGGGCAGGCCAGGCGCTGGCCGGGCTGCACGGTCGGGACTACGTGATCCCCGACGACATCAAGGCGCTCGCCGAGCCGGCCCTCGCCCACCGGGTGATCGTGAAGACCAGCTCGTCGATCCACGACGTCCAGGCGGGCTCGATCATCCGCGATCTCCTCGACTCGATCCCGATCGACGGGATCCGGCCGACCGGCGGCCAGGCCGGCCCGCGGGCGATCAAGCCGACGGCCGGCCAGGGCGCGGCGAGCGTCTGATCGTCACGACGACGCCCGGACCGGCGAGGGCTCGATGATCCGTCGCTTCCAGCTCGTCGTCATCGCGGCGATCCTGCTGATCGCCGCGTTCTCGACCGAGCTCGAGTTCCTCTTCTATCTCGTCTACCTGTCGATCCTCGTCATCGGCGGCTCGTACATCCTCACGAGGCTCGGACTGGCCGATCTGGAGGCCGGCTACGCGGTGAACCAGCTGACCGGCCACGTCGGCGACCGTCTCCAGATCACGTACACCCTCCGGAACACGAGCCGCGTCCCGAAGCCCTGGCTCGAGGTCCACAACCCCACGACGCTGCCCGGCGGTCTGCCCGGCCGGGCGATCGCGCTCGGCTCGAAGTCCGAGCGGTCCTGGCTCGTCCGCGCCCCGCTGACCCGGCGCGGCCACTTCCGGGTGGAGCCGCTCCAGATCCGGACCGGCGACCCGTTCGGGTTCTTCGAGGCGTCCGCGTCGGTCGGGCAGGGCGTCGCCGTCGTCGTGTACCCACGGATCGACCCGCTACCGCTGTGGCGACTGCCCGCGGCGAGCATCGAGGGCAGCCACGCGGCGCCCGAACGGACCCTCCAGACGTCGCCCCTGGCGACCGCCGTCCGGCCGTACGCCCCGGGCGATTCGATGAACCGGATCCACTGGAAGTCCACGGCCCGCCATGGCGAGATCCAGGTCAAGGAGTTCGAGCTCGAGCAGACCGCCGACGCCTGGATCTTCCTGGACCTCGACCGCTCCGTCCAGGGCGGCCGGGGCGAGGAATCCACGGTCGAGGTCGCGGTCCGAGCGGCCGCTTCGATCGCGGCGAAGGCGCTCCTCGAGAACCGCGCCGTCGGGATGACGGTGAACGGCCATCGCCAGGCGATCGTCCCGGTCGATCGCGGCAGCCGCCAACACCTGAAGCTCATGCAGCTCCTCGCGGCGGTCGATGGCGACGGCACGACGCCCCTCGCCGAATCGCTCGTCAGCGCGTCCGGACGGCTCCGCCGGGGGATGACCGCGGTCGTCATCACCCCCTCGACCGATACCGCCTGGGTGCGCCCGCTCGCCGCCCTCCGGACGAAGGGCATCGGGTCCGTCGTCGTCACGCTCGACGCTCCGGCCGCCGATCGGTTCGACCGGGCCGAGCGGGCCCGGGCGGGCGAGCGCGTGGTCGAGCCGGACACCGCCACGACCGAGGCCCAAGCCCAGCGGGCGCGCGCGTTGCGCCACGCGCTCGCCGAGTACGAGCTGAAGGTCCACCAGCTCGTTCCGGGCCGGCCGATCGCGGAGCACCTGGGATGACCGGCCGGCTGCGTGCCCGGCTCGGCGCCGCGCCGGCCGAGGGCTGGGTGAGCCTCGTCCTCGTCGCCTTCCTGGCGGTCTCGGTCGCGTGGGCGCTCGACGACGCGGGGCTCGTGCTCGGCGATCGGACGAAGACGGACCTCCTCGCGTGGGCGGCGCTCGGCGGGGTGGCGGCCGGGTTCGTCGGCGCCCGAGCGGGCTGGAGCCGGCCGGTGGCTCACCTGATCGGTGCCGCGTTCGCCGCGCTGCTCGTGCCGATCCTCGTCGGCTCGGTCCTCGCCCCCAACGGCTCGATCCCGATGCGGTTCCAGGCGACCGCCGACTCGACGGTCGAGGCCGTCCTTGACTTCGCGGTCCGCGGGCTGACCCTGACCCGGCAGACCGGTCACTTCCTGCTCGTGCTCGGGATGCTGTGCTGGGCGAACGGGCAGTTCGCCGCCTCGAGCGTCTTCCGGCACGGCCGCCCGATCGGCCCGATCATCGTCCTCGGCACGATCCTCGTCGCGACGATGAGCTCCACGGTCACCGACCTGCTGTGGTACCTGGTCCTGTTCTCCGGCGCGGCCCTCTTCCTCCTGACCCGACTCCACGCCCTCGACGAGCGCGCGACCTGGATCCGGCGGCGGATCGGCGACCCGGCGACCGTCGGCTCGCTGTATCTGCGCGGCGGCACCGTGTTCATCGTCGTCGCGATCTTCGGCGCCCTGACCCTCACCGCCTCGGCCAAGTCGGCGCCGCTCGCCGGGTTCTGGGACGACATGCGCCCCACGCTCGTCGAGGTCAGCCAGTGGCTGCAGCGGATCATCCCCACGAACCCGAACAGCCGGACCCTCGGCATCCCCACGTTCGGCCAGCAGGTCACGATCGGTGGGGTCTGGTCGACGTCCAACGACCCCGCGCTCGAGATCACCCGCACGCCGGGCGACGACCGGCCGTTCTACTGGCGGGCGACGGCCTATGACACGTTCACCCTCTTCGGCTGGACGTCCACCGCCCCCACGCCGGCGGCCCGGCAGGCGGGCGCGCCGAGCCTCGGCGGGACGCTCGACGAGCCGCCCCAGGGCGCGGCGCGCGGGGGGC
>Ga0081539_10007361_pt1 | contig 10070 bp, 10 predicted proteins | sample TabmetS4T2R2_FD_71023 | JGI IMG/M metagenome (GOLD analysis project Ga0081539, IMG submission 71023) | Tabebuia heterophylla rhizosphere microbial communities from the University of Puerto Rico - S4T2R2 | ecosystem: Host-associated > Plants > Roots > Rhizosphere ... | reverse complement strand
CCCTGCTCTTGCTGCCTCAGACCGCGATTGAGGCCACAAAAGCAGGGATTTTGTCGGGATCTTGGTCGGGCCGGAGGCCAAGACGGGGTAAGCGCGACCAACCGCGAAGGGTGAGGCCGCGGGAGCAGCGGTCCGGACCACGGCGGACATCGCGGTAGCTCGAAATGTCTTGGAATTATCGTCTAGCCGGCGCGGGTGGTGCAGACGGGCTTGGCGCGGCCCAGCGTGCTGGCCGTGTAGACCACGGCGATCTCGAAGCAGAAGTCGCTGTCCTGGTCGAGGCCGTGTACGACATAGCTGGTGGTGCCCGCCGGCAGGTCTTCGAACGGGCGCTGCGGCTGCCCCTTCGGCGCGCCGGAGACTCGCACCTTGCCCTTCGCGCCCAGCGGATATGCCCAGCGCAGCGTGATGCTCTCGCGTTCGTCCTTGATCGTCACGCGGCTGGGTGGGGTGCCGGGGCGGGCCTGGGACGGCGTGGTGGGGCTGGCCGGCGGCTTGCTCGTGGGTGGCGCGCTGGTCTGTGGCGCGCTGGTGGCCGGGGGAGGTGGCCAGCTCGCGGCCGGTGGGGCGGTCTCGTCGGGGTCGTCGCCCTGGTCGATCGCGGCCAGGCCCACCACCACCGCGACCGCGCCGATCACGGCGGCGACCAGCGCCGCGGTGACCAGCGGCGCGGGGCCCCTGCGGCGGCGGCGCGGGCGCGGCACGTGCACGGGCAGGTTGGCCGGCTCCTCGGGGCGCCAGGTGTCGGCGACGTCCGGCGGGACGGACGGCTGCCGCTGGCGCGGGGGCTCGCCGGGCGCCGGTGGCAGGTCGAGCGGCGAGCCGTCGACGGCCTGGAGGTCGGGGTATGCCTCGTCGTCCGCCGGCGAGGGCGGCAGGGCCGGGCCGCCGCAGTTGTGATGGGGGTTGGCGGGCGCGCGGGAGAGCGCGGCGATCTGGGCGACCAGCGGGTGGTCGGGCTCCAGGTAGACGCGGGTCAGCTCGCGGGCGTGGGCGAGGTGCTGGTGAGCCTCGGTGAAGCGGCCGCAGTCGCGCTCCATCGCGCCGAGCCGCGCGAGCATCCGGATGCCGGCGGGGTGGGCGTCGCCGTACGCCTCGCGGGTCATGTCCCACGCCTCGGCCAGGCGGGCGCGGGCAATGTCGCACTCGCCCCGCGCGTACTCCACTGTGGCCAGATCGGCGTGCGCGGCCAGCACCTGCGGCGACTCCGGGCCCTCCAGCGCGGTGAGCCCCTCGATCACCGTGCCGTAGAGGGTGGCCGAGTCGGCGTGGTTTCCGGTGCGGTGGAGCACCGAGGCGAGCGTCGCGGCCGCCCGGATCGTGCGCTCGTGGGACGGGCCGTAGAGCCGGCTCTCCGCCTCGTAGGCGAACGTCGCCCAGGCCCGCGCCGAGTGCGGCTCGCCCAGCCCGACGAGCACTCTGGAGTGGAGGCTGGCGGCCTCGGCGAGGGCGGAGGAGGCGTTGCCCGGGTCGGTGTCCGCCGCCGCGAGCGCGTCGCCCAGCAGCAACTGCGCCGCGGAGAGATCGCCCGCCTCGAAGAGGTCGTACGCCCGCGCGGTCACTTCGGCCAGCCCTGTAGACATCTGCCTCATCGTGCTGGACCGGCGACGATCAGTACAAGTGCCTGCCCGAATCGAGATGATCCAACATGGCCTCGCTGATCTCCCGCAGCTGGGCCACCTGCTCCGGCGTGAGCTGGTCGAACAGGTGCGTGCGCACGCCCTCCACATGCCCGTGCGCGGCCGCTTCGAGCACCCGGAAGCCGGAATCGGTGAGAACCGCCAGCTGACCCCGGCGGTCGGTGGGGCAGTCTTCGCGGCGCACCCAGCCGTACTCCTCCAGGCGCGCGACCGCGTGCGAAAGGCGGCTACGGGACGATGACGTGGCTTCGGCCAGGTCGCTCATCCGGAGCATGCGGTTGGGCGCCTCGGAGAGGCGGACCAGGATCTCGTAGTACGCGTGCGGCATCCCGGCGTCGCGCTGGAGCTCGCGGTCGAGCGTGTCCCAGAGCGCCCGGGAGGCGTGCAGGAACGCGCGCCAGGTGCGCTGCTCCTCCTCGTTCAGCCACCGGGTCATGTGAGAAAGCCTAACGATACTGTTGAACGCTCAACTATCGGGGTATCCTGGTGGCCATGGGTGTTCATCGGCTCAACCATGCCGTCCTCTTCGTCCGCGACGTCAACCGTAGCGTCGCCTTCTACCGTGACGTCCTCGGTTTTCGCCCGATCGCGATGACCCCGGACGGCTTCAAGGGCGCCGCCTTCCTGCAGGCCCCCGACTCCACGAACGACCACGACCTCGGCCTCTTCGAGCTCGGCGACGGCGCCGGACCCTCGCCCGCCGGCCGGAGCACGGTCGGCCTCTACCACCTCGCCTGGGAGGTCGACACGCTCGACGAGCTCGAGCGCGTCGCCGGCAAGCTGGCCGAGGCGGGCGCGCTGGTCGGCAGCTCCGACCACGGCACCACCAAGAGCCTCTACGGCAAGGATCCGGACGGCTTGGAGTTCGAGGTCGTGTGGCTGATCCCGGCCGACCTGCTCGACCCCACCGCCATCGAGGCCCGCAAGCGCATCCGCCCGCTCGACCTCGCCCGCGAGAAGGAGCGGTACGGCGCCGACACCCGAGGCGGAGTGGGGATCTCGGTTTCCGCGTAACTTATCCCTATGAGCGCGATCGCCGGGGCTCTCCGGGAGCTGTTGGTGCGCTACCTCGACGCCTGGACCCCGGGTGCGGTGCACGGCGCGCGGGGCGCCACGTTCGCGTACGGCTGGGCCGACGCCCCCGACGCGGCGACCGCCGAGGCGGCGCTGCGGGTGTTCGCGGAGTTCGCCGACCGCCTGCGCGGCCGCCGGCTGGCCGTGGTGCTGGTGGGCCCCGATCCGGGCGAGCTCTCCGCCCGCCTCGACGCGGTGCAGTCCGAGCTCGGCACGCCGCCCGAGCTGAGCGTCCACGCCGTCGAGGGCCCGCTCGACGAGCGCCTGCCCGCCGCGCTCAAGGCCGCGGGCGCCGGCGGCGCTCCGCTCCTGGCCTTCCTGGACGGCGCCGGGCCCGCGTCACTCACCGCCGCCGGCACCGGCAAGCCCGCGGAGGTCATTCTCGCCTCTGGTACCGGCGAGCTGCCGGCCCCGCCGATGTCCCTGACCGCCCACGTGGAGCTGGTGAATACGTCGGGCGCCCGGCTCGTCACCTTCGCCACGACGGCGGGGAAGGGGCTGGAGGCGTTCAAGAACGCGCTCTGGGCCGTCGACGAGTACGCCGGCGTCCGCTACCGCGACCCCCGCGACCCCGAGGGCCACCTGCTGGACATCTCGCTCAGCCCGCACCCCGGCCCGCTCCGCCGCGAGCTGCTGGCCCATCTGGGGTCGGCCGGCGCGCGCACGGTGACGGAGCTGCGCCAGTTCACGCTGACCCAGACGGTGTACCGGGCCTCGGACACGGTGCGGGTGCTGAACGCCCTGCTGGCGGCCGGCACCGTGACCCGCGCCCCGGACCGCGGCCGCCTCGGCGGCGACGTGGTGATCGCGCTGCCTTAGCGGGGCTCCCAGGCGTCGGGGCGGGTGGTGAGCTTGCGGACGTGGGCCGGCATCTTGCCGCTGACCATCTCGGCGAGGCTGACCTCGTCGACCACCTCGCGCACCGCGGCCCGCACGGCCACCCAGAGGCGGGGGAGGTTTTCGGCGGCGCCGTCGTACTTGGTCTCCTCCGGCCGCAGCCCGCGCACGCCGGCGAGCGGGCCGTCGACCGCCCGCAGGATCGAGCCGATCGTGATTTCGCGCGGTGCCTGGGCCAGGGTGTATCCGCCCTCGGCGCCGCGCTGGGCGCGGACGATGCCGGCGCGGCGCAGGTCGGCCAGGACCGCCTCCAGAAACTTGCGGGGCATGTCCTGCTCGTGCGCTATCGCCTGCGCGGACATGAGTGACGGGTAGGCGGCGGCGAGGCTGAGCGCGGCTCGCACCGCGTAGTCACCGCGGGCGGAGATTTGCACGCTTACATCATGCCTGCACGAACCCCGGAACGGGGTCGAGGGGTGGTCGTGGCGCGGGCACACCCACCCAGCCGCCGGTCGGCTCCGGCCCGCCGGCCGCGGCGCGGAAGGCGCCGGGGCTCTGGCCCACCTCGCGCTGGAAGAAGCGGCCGAAGTTGGTCGGCTCAGGGAAGCCGAGCCGCCGCCCGATCTCGGCGACCGGCAGGTCGGTGCCGGCCAGCAGCCGCTTTGCCTCCAGCGCCACCCGGTCGTCGATGACCTGCTTGGCGCTGCGGCCCGTGGCGGCGAGGCTGGCCCTGGTGAGCGTGCGCACGCAGCAGCCGAGCCGGTCGGCGTAGTCTTCGACGCGGCGGGTCTCCGCGTAGCCCTGCTCCAGGTCGTGGCTGAAGCGGGCGTACGTCTCGTCTTCGGTGGGCCGAGGGCCCAGCAGGGTGATGCGCAGCAGCAGCGTGGCCAGCTGCTGCCGCAGCAGCTCGGGCGACAGCTCCCGCTCGCAGTCGACGACGAGCTGGCTGACCTCGTTGATGACGGCGTCCTCGTCTTCGCCGGCGAGCTGGCGGTGGGTCGGGCCGCCGTCCGGCAGGTCGGGGCCGGGCGTCCAGCGCACCAGCGTGGCGTCGAGCCCGGGCTGGCCGCCCGGGCGGACCAGCTGGCCGGGCAGGGCCCAGACGAGCGAGCCCGGCCGGCACTGGAACACCTCGAAGTCGACCTCGTGCGTGCCGTGGCCCTTGGTCACCAGCATGAGTTGGTGGCAGTCCAAGATGGACGCACGGTGTGGTGTGAGGTCACGCAGCGTGCCGGTGGATATCCCGGCACTACCGGCGCCACCAGCGGGCTGACCGAAACCGACCATCCAACCGACCGTAGCCGGAGCGGCGTGACCTCGCACGTCGTGGCGGCAAAGCTGCCGGTTGCTCAGCGCAGTGGGACGTCGACCCAACTCGACCCGTTGACCGTGATCGCCGCCCCGGCCGGGTTGGCGTCGAGGTACAGCGGGTCCTCGGTGTCGAGGACGAGCGCGAGCCGGTGGCCGGCCGCCACGTTCCACGCGGTGGCCGGCAGCGCCAGGTCGATCACCTGCCGCCCGCCCGACAGCCACGTGTACGGCGCGTGTGTCACGAGCCGCCCCGTGCCGAGCAGGTCCACGTCGTAGAGGTAGGCGACGACCGTGCCGGTACCCGCTCCCGGGGTGACGGTGAGGTGAACGCGGGGGATGCCGCGCACCGCCGCGCCGCCGGGCAGCGGCCCGGTCTGCCACACCGCGGCCCGCGACCGGTCGACGGCCGGCAGCCAGGCCAGCGGCGGGATGCCGGTGAGCGCCTCGAGCCCGTTCGTGAGCAGGACGACGCCGGCGTTGGCGACGGTGTCGCCGTTCGCCCGGAAGCTCGCCTCGGAGAGCGGGTAGCGGGTGGTCGAGCCGGTGACGTTGGCCCAGTCCGCGTACGACTCCACGCCGCCGTTGCGCACGCGCAGCACGACCGGGTCACCACCCGCCGGCCCGCCGCGCAGGTGCTGGTCGAACCACTGCCGCGTGCTCGTCCACACCTCGTTGGGCAGGCCGGCGAGCCCGGTGAGCTCGGGAATGGCGTGGTCGCCGGGGGAGAACTCCAGCCGCTTCGGGCCGGTCAGGCCGCCGAAGAAGTCGACCAGCTGGTTGGGACCGAAGATGGAGTCCCCGTACGCGTTGGCGAGCAGGATGGCCGGGCGGTTGGCGCGCAGGCCGTCCAGGTATGTCTCCGCCGACCGGATCTGCCCCCAGGCAGTGATGCCCTCCACGTTCCGGTTGGCGAAGTAGTCGGAGACGATCTGTTCGAACTCGGCGCCCGGCCGCCCCAGCAGCCGGGCGGTCACCTGCAGCAGCCACACGGCCTGCGGGTGCCGGGTCTGGCCCGCGTAGAGCGACTCGACGAGGTCGCTCCACCCGGAGAGGGCGGCCACCGCGCGTACCCGGGGGTCCTGGCCGGCGGCGATGAGACCGATGCCGGCGCCGTAGGAGACGCCGCCCAGCCCCACCCGCGCCGGGTCGGCCGTCGTGTTGGCGCCCAGCCAGTCGATCGCGGCGGACACGTCGGCGATGTCCTTCGGACCGGCCGTGTCGATCTGCCCGCCGGAGCTCCAGAAGCCGCGGGCCGTGTACGAGAGGACCACGTACCCGGCGGTGGCGAGCGACCGCGCCTGGGCGAGGTACTCCGCGTCGTTCAGGCCCCAGCTGGAGATGAAGACGATCGCCGGATGCGGGCCGGGGGTGGTGGGGGAGATGAGGTTGGCCTTGAGCACCGCGCCGTCGCGGGCCGGCAGGTCCACGAGGCGGAACGCGGTGGTCGCCGCCGCGTGCGCCGGTGCCGGCGCCGCGGCGAGCAGGGTGAGGATTCCGAGTACGGCGGCCGTCGCTCTGACGGTGTGGCGGGAGATGAGCGGCATGGTGACCTCGCGGGGGACTGGCCGGACCCGGAGGACGGCCGGGTCCGGCGAGCGAGCCGCGGTGGCGCCACCACGAAGATGTTACTGAACGGTAGCAAAGTTGTGAACCTGTTCACAAGGGGGAACGTCGATGTCTTGGGGCAACAAAGCGCCGCGCGGAGACGGCAACTCCGCGCGGCGCTGTGGTTGTGTGCCTGGCTCTTCAGCGCCCTGCCAGCAGGCGGTTGACCGCCGCGTCGACGTCGAGGTGATCGGTCTCGCGGCCCCGCGGCACCACGACGTAGGTCCGCCGCAGGAACCGCACCAGCACGCTCCGCGGCACCTCGAAGAGCGCGTTGCCGTCGGGTGACGACAGCGCCAGCGCGACGAAGTCCCCCCGCGGCGTGGCCCAGGGCCACACCCGCACGTCGCCGATCCCGGCCGGCTCGTCAAGTCCCGTGACGAGCAGCTCGCGGGCGAACGACCAGCTGACCGCCTCGCCCCCCGCCGACTCGGCGTGGAACAGCACGTGGACCGCGTACGGATCGGCCGGGTCGTAGCGCAAGCTGGCCCGTACCGGCAGCGCCGTCGCATCCGGTGCGACGAGCCGCAGTGACGTCTCGACCTCTACGGTCGTCGGTCGGATGACACTCATGGACGATCTCCCCCCGGCACCGCTGCGGGACGCATTTGCCCCGCGTCTCCCATACTCAGTGGATACTCCTGATTACGCTCCGCCATACGCTGATCTCACCCAGTAGTGGGAAGACGGCCCCGATTTGCCACGAGATTGAACTGATTTCATATAGGATGTCCGGTTCTTTTTTCGTGGTGGTTGCCGCCCGGCGTCGGGTGTGGCTCAGACGTCGACTCACTCCGGTAACGTCCAGTGGTCCGGATGAGTGACGGGCGGGACGAGACTGCGGAGGCGAAATGGCCCCAAAAGAGGCCATACTGGGTGACGGTATGGGGCACCCGGCCGTGGTTCCGGGGAGTGGACCGGCGATGACGGGGACAGACGTGGTGGACGCCACAGAAGATCGTGGACAACAGGATTCGGACGACGGCGCGCTCCTTCAGAAACCCCGCTGGCGCGACCGCGTGAGCACCACGCTCGAGGTCATCCGCGCCAACCCGACCGGCCGCGTGGCACTGAAGATCGCGGTAGGCCTGGCCGGCCTCCTGGTGGTGGCGGTCGGCGCGCTGCTGATCCCGTTGCCCGGCCCCGGCTGGCTGATCGTCCTGGGTGGACTGGGCATCTGGGCGATCGAGTTCTCCTGGGCCCGGCGCCTGCTCAGCTTCACCCGCCGCTACCTGCTCCTGTGGACCAGATGGGTGACCCGCCAGTCCTGGGCCGTCCGCATCATGATCGGCCTGGTCGGCATGGTCTTCGTCAGCGTGGTGGTCTGGGCCTCGGTCCTGCTGAGCTTCGACATCAACCTGGTGACCGAGGTCCTCGACCGCCTGTGACCCGGCCGCCCGCGACGCGCGGGGGTACTGAGATGCGCGGCGGGGAGCGGATCGGGTACAGTCGTGCGCGCTGAGGGCGATTAGCTCAGCGGGAGAGCGCTTCGTTCACACCGAAGAGGTCACTGGTTCGATCCCAGTATCGCCCACACGTGTATTCCCAGCTCAGAGGCCATGTGGCGAGTCGTCCGCGTGGCCTCTTGCCACTCTCCCGGACCGTGTGGGGAGAATTCTGGGAGACGATCTCTATCGCCGTCATTGCGTTCCCTGCCCCCGTAGGAGTCGGTCGAGGACGGCCACGGGCGAGCCCGGAGCGAGCGCCCGCCGCTCCTCCAGCGCCGTCGACCAGAACTCGGTCAGGCCGTCGAGGAGTCGCCGCCGCATCACCGGCGTGACGTGGGAGTAGCGCGCCTGGATAGAGCCATCGGCGTGACCCATCCGCTCATCCATCAGCTTGCCCGGCGTACCCAGCTCCTCCATGAGCGTCTTGTGCGTGTGCCGCAGCCCGTGCGGTGTCAGGCCCGGCGCGATCGGTAGCCAGCAGGCATCCGCGCGGCCGGCCGCGTTCCGACCCCGCACCGGGATGCCCGGCCACGGCTCGCCGAGGATCGGTACCGGCCGCGCGGCCAGCCGCTGACCCTTCGTCGGGTACCAGCCCGTTGCCGCCGGCTGGAACAGCCAGGTAGCGAAGTTGGAACGTCGCCAGTGCGTGGCCAGCTCGCCGGACGCACCGCCCCGCACGTAGCCGAGGTCGGCAATAGCCTTGGCGATACGCTCGTGTGTCTCCGTGGCCACGACGTCCGGATGGTTCAGCGCTGCCGACACGGTAGCGGGTGAGACACCCGCCAGTCGCGCCACGTCGACCAGCGTCGCCCCGGGCCGGCGAGTCGCGCCGTTGGGTGGCCGATGCCCACTGAATACGTACGTCAGCTCATGACAGGGGCAGAGCCTCGGTTGGGTGCGCGCGACGTGCTCGGCCACCAGCCGGGCAAGCCAGTCCGGCGTGTCGATGGTGCGGTACGAGTCATCCTTGGGTGGGCACCGGTGCAACTCGCCGGTGTCCAGCTCGTAGAGCTGCCACTCGACCCGGATGCCGCCCGGGCGGGCGTACGCGGTTTCCAGGCCGACCAGTTCACCCCAGCGCAGGCCGGTGAAGCCGACCAGGACGACCGCGACGAACTCGTCATCTCGGCCGGACAGCAACGCGGCCCGCTCGGCGACGAGCAGGATGCCGAGCGCCGTAGTGACCGTCTTCTCTGGCGCCCGGGTGCGAGAGCGACCAGCACGTTTGCCCCGACCGCGACGGCGAGACGCCGGGTTGAACTCCCGAAGCTTCTCGACAACCGCATCAGCCAGAATCAGATGCAGCGTGGACCGCCACGTCCGAATGCTCGACTCCGCGTAGCCCGCCGCCCGCTCCTTCCGTTCCCAGGCCGTGACGTCGACATCCAAGATGTCTGCCACGGCCACCGGCTCGAACTCCGGTAGCAAGTGTTCCTCGATGTGGCGCCTGTAGTTCTGCATGGTCGACAGCGCGAGATCCTGCGCGGCATACCAGCGGTTCACGTACTCGCCAAAGGTGATCCGGCCGGCCATCGGATCGCGCCGCCTTCCGGCCCGTTCCTGCGCCTCCTCATCGTCGGCGGCTTGCTTGGCCTCGCGACGGGTGCGGAAGCGTATCGTGTCGCCGCTGGCATCCTTTACGGTGCCGTACTTGCCAGACGCGAGCTTGTACCGACCACGCCAGTAGTCGCCCCGCTTTTCCGCGTAGCCCATAACCCATCTACCTCCCTTCTATTTGCTCCTGTGCCTTTGCGCGTGCCCGGCGGGGAACGCGAGCAGCCAGACGGGCGCCTGGTCCGCCGCTCTTGCCCTCCACGCGGGTGTCCATACTGGACTGTTGCTCCCGTGACTTTCGTGGCAGCGGGATCACCGGCCGAACGACGGTCGGTCGATGCTCAAAGATCCGGGCGATCTCGGCCACGTGGTCCTCTGTGAACACATACTTGCCGCCAAGCCAGCTGTAGGGGATGAGACCCTTGCGGGCCTGTTCCTTGACCCACCACTCCGAACAGCGCAGCTTCTTAGCGACCTCAGCCTCGATCCACGGGTTTGATTCATGGTGGCCGTTGTCATGCGGCTTCGCGATCTGCTGATCTTGGCGGCAGGGGTGACTCGCCGACCACGGGTTGTCGGCCTGCTCGTGGGGTGGTTGAGG
>Ga0081539_10007360_pt1 | contig 10071 bp, 8 predicted proteins | sample TabmetS4T2R2_FD_71023 | JGI IMG/M metagenome (GOLD analysis project Ga0081539, IMG submission 71023) | Tabebuia heterophylla rhizosphere microbial communities from the University of Puerto Rico - S4T2R2 | ecosystem: Host-associated > Plants > Roots > Rhizosphere ... | reverse complement strand
ATATGGTTCTTTCTCAATAGAGTCGTTAGAAGCTGAGCGCCCTTCAAAATTAAATGTATCTTTCTCGACGGCTACAAATATAATTTCTGCATCCTGTACGGCAACTGGAAAGTGAAACTGACTTCTATCTGTATCTCGTAATCCAGAAGCTAGTCGTCGCACATCAAATCCTGCTTTTACAACTTTCTCTACATCTTGAGGAGAAAAATCCAGCATTAAAATACGAGGTCGCGTATGTTCGACAAGTGGAATGTATGGCATCTATGTCTCTCCTGAGTATTCCACAATTATATCAGTTATCAATTCACTTACAGTGCGATAGATGATATAAATCAAAACCAGCCTTTCGGCTGGCTGCTTCATTACCGTATTCGCCTCATTCCTCAATCGCGCCGCCGCGCTGCCTCAAATGCGCCCGGAAGGTATACGCCGGGTCAGCCGCTCGTCGCTGCAAATACTCCGCAAAGTGCAACTGTTCGCGCAGGCTTTGTCCCTGGCGCGCCAGCGCAGCCTGCCTTTGCTCCTTCGCGCGGATGGTGTGCGCGGTTGCCAGCACTTCGGTCAAGGTGCGCGCTTCGACGAACAGCACGCCGTCGCTATCCCCAAATACCACATCGCCTTTGCTGACCACATGCTCACCGAACGAGATCGCGTCGAACGGCTGCGCGTCCCATACATCCAGCCGCTGCGGACCCGCCGGGTTGGTTCCATAGCTGAACAGCGGCAGATTAATCTCCGCGACTTCGGCGCTGTCCCGGTGCAAGCCCCAGATGACGATGCCCGCCAGCCCTGCCCGCTGGGTTTCCAGCGCGATCAGGTCGCCGACGCAGCCTTCATCTACCCGCCCGCCGTTGTCGATCACCAGCACATCGCCCGGCTGCGCGCTTTCGAGCGCTTCGAGAAACACGTCCACGCTGCCGTAATGCCGCACCGGGCGGGCGCGCCCTGCAACGCGCTGCCCCGCCACTGCTGACTTGATACCCACAGGCGCGACCCGCAGCGGCAGCCGCAGGTTCAGGCACGCATCCGCGATCAGCGGCGTCGTCAGCCCCTCGAACCCGTTTCGTCCATCCTCAGTCATTATCTCCCTCAGACCATTCCTGCGGATGGCGTGACCTCAGCGCGCGCCGCAGCCTTGCAGGCTCGCTTGCATGTGCCCGCGCGCCTCCGCAGCAATCACGCAGCACTGCTCCAGCGTATATCCTTTCGCACCGATGATCTCTAAGTCCACCGGGCCAGTGTAGCGGCTCTCGTGCAGCACGCGGATGTAGCCCAGCAGGTCAATGTCCCCGCGCCCGTTCACCTGTTCTTCCGGCTTGCCGGGATTCTGCTGCCGCCCCTTACAATCGCGGATGTGGACATGCTTCACCCGCGAAATCACCGCCGCCAGCGCCTCAACCGGGTTTTCGCCCGCGCGGTGAACGTGCGACGGATCCATGTCGATGCCGAACGCCGGGCTGCTGATCGCCTCCATCAGCCTGAGCGTGGTTGGCGTGTTGTAGACGCTCGCACCGACATGCGCCTTAACGCACAGCGTCACGCCGTACTTCTCCGCCATCTTCGATAGGTCGCCGAGCACGTCAATCGTCATTTGCAGGCTCTCGGCATCGTCCGATTTGCCGCCTGGACCACAGTTGACAATCGGAATGCCGATTTCCGCCGCCGCCTGAAACGCCTGCTCCATCACAGAGGTCACCTGCGAGGGCTGCTCCATCGCCAGCAGTTCCAAGCCATAGGTCTGCGCCAGTGATTTAATCTGCGGCGCAACTTCGCGCCAGCGGCTCAGGACGAGGTGCTCGCTCATCCCCTCAATCGCCGAAAGCTCGATGCCATCGTAGCCCGCCATTGCCGTATATTTGAAGGCGGTTTCCATGTCGTAGCCGCCGAATAAGACCGAATTTGCGCCCAGCTTCATAAAAATTTATCTCCTGATGGTTACCACCGTCTCGTTTTCGAGCGACTCGATGGCTGCTGCCAGCACCCGCTGCGCTTCGAGCGCGTCGGCGGCGTGCCCTTCGATGTCCGCCGGGTCAACGCCATCGGTAATCTGCTGCAAGAACGTGTGGATGCGATCTTTGAACGTATTCTCGAAGGTGTGGAAGCCGCCGAACGATGGGTCGGTGTAGACCGTCTTTTCGAGATTGCCTGCCGGGTACAGCGTCAGTTCGCGCCACATATCTTCCAGCACGAAGCGCCCGCCCGTGCCTGCTACCTCGCAGCGTTCCATCGGGTGCCCGCGCTCGATGTCATAGCTGCCGGTCAGGTGCCCAACCACGCCGTTTTTGAAGCGGAAGTTGAACTGCGCGGTCGACCAGATCGAGCGCCCCGGCGCTTTGGTGGCGAAACACTGCACCGCTTCAATGTCCCCGCAGAAATAGCGCATCACGTCCACCGTGTGTGGGTGCAACGACTTGATGTGAAAGTATGGCGAGCTTTCCGCAGGGTTCATAATCCACATGCTCATATTGACGAAGAGCAGATGCCTCAGCCTGCCTTCCTGCACCCAGCGTTTCGCCAGCCGCGCCGCCGGGGTGAAACGGTGGTTCAGATTCACACCGTAGTACACGCCCTTCTCGCGCGCTTTGGCGACCATCTCCTCGGCTTCTTCAACTTCATTCGAGATCGGCTTCTCACCCAGCACGTTGCAACCAAACTCCAGCGCCTGCATGGTCGGCTCGTAGTGGTCGCTCCCGTTCTCGTAGCCGCTGGTCGTCACGCTGCACACGTCCGGCGAGAGCGTCTTCAGCATGGTCTGGAAGTCGTAAAATGCGGGCACGCCCAGCCGCTGCGCTGCCGCATCTGCCCGCGCATGGTCGCGGTCACACACCCCGATCAGTTCAGCCAGCGGGTCGTCGCGGTACATGTCGGCATGGCGGTTGCCAATCGGTCCCAGCCCGACGACTGCCGTTCGCAGCGTCATGTCAGGTTCCCTCCGGCGACCTCAGTTGGAATCTCATAACCATATTCACGCATCGCAGGCTCAAAAAAATCGAAATAATTCACGCCTTTATCCACTTTCCAGCGGTTGACCGCATCCTCGCGCATGATGATGCGTCCCAGCGGGTAGCCGAGAAAATCTTCCAGCCGTTTCAGCGTCTCTTCCTGCTGAAAAACGAAATCCTCGAAGCGCACCTCGATCCACTTCTCCGGCTTCGGCGTCGCTCGCACGATGTCGTACTGGTACTTCCACGAGATCGCCCGCCGCAGCCGCATGTCGTCGGTGTGCGGGTAGTCAATGCCGAAATTGCTCAGGTCGTCGGTGATATGCTGCCCCAGAATGCAATCACGCGGGTTCCGCAGCCAGAACACGTAATGAATATCCGGGAACAGCCGACGTATCCAGGGGTAAATCAGGGTCGTCTCTGGGATTTTCCAGCCTTTGAGTGCCGCCTGCGAAGTCAGTACCCAGCCCAAGTACAGCCGGATCAAATCCGTGAACTCCGCCGGAATCTCCATCGTGTGCAGCGGGCTGAAATCCCATTCCAGCCCGCCCTTCCACACAACATATTTTGCCATCACCCGGCAGGCTTCGTACATCGCGTCGGGCGGCATCATGTCGCCGGAAGGATTTAACAGGTTTCCCATAAAAACGCCGCTGGCATAGAGCGTGTGAGAAATAGCGCGCGTGCCGGAATGCCCGCGCCCGATGATCGTGACCATCGACATAATTACAGTTCGATCACTTTCCCTGTGTCCCAGGATTCAATCGCCGCTTCAATAATCGTCTGCACCTTCAGTGCATCCGCTCCCGACGCATCGATCTGGTCGGGCGAAACTCCCGCCTTGTTCTGCTCAATCCAGCGCGCGATTCGGCTGTCGAACGTTTCCGGGAATTTCATCATTCCACCGAGGTAATCATAGGTCTCTGTATCGTTCGAGAAGCGCGGGTAGAAGGTCAGATGTTCGCACGCATCCAGCAGCACAAACCGGGCATCCGATCCGACCACTTCCAAGGTTTCCAACCCGTAACTCCCACCCGCGTCGTAGCTGCCGGTCAGGTGCCCGATGATGCCGTTCTCGTACAACAGGTTGACTTGCACGTTCGACCAGATTTTACGGTCTTTGCCCTTCTTGAAGAACGCCTGCACCTTCGTCACTTCTGCGCCAGCAAAATAGCGCATCACGTCCAGCGAGTGCGGGTGCAGCGCGCGCATGTGGAAGTGCGGTGCGCTTTCGTTCGGGTTGTTGATCCACATGGTCATGTTGATGATGTTAATCTCACCCAGCCGCCCGCTCGTCACCCACTCCTTCGCCTTCAGTGCCGCCGGGGTGAAGCGATGGTTCAGGTTTATGCCGTAGCGCAGGTTCTTCTCTTTCGCCAGCGCAACCATTTCCTTCGCTTTCGCCAGATCGTTCGAGATCGGCTTTTCACCCAGCACCGGAATGCCCGCGCGCAACAGTTGAATGGTCGGCTCGTAGTGGTCGCCGCCATTTTCGACGCCTGCCGTTGCCATGCTTACCATATCAAACTTCAGGTTGCTGGCGAGCATCTCCTGCACCGAATAAAAGCCCTGACAGCTAAACTTTTCCGCCGCTCTGTCTGCCCGTTCCTCGATGATGTCACACACCGCGACGATTTCCGTGTCCGGGTGTTCCTGGTACACCCGCCCGTGAATATTGCCGATATTCCCTACGCCCACAATAGCCACTTTCAGTGTCATGACGCGGCTCCCTCTTTCTTCTTGGTGGTCTTCTTCGCCGTCGCTTTCTGCGCTTTCTCTTTCTTTGGCTTCTTATCGCCGTCCGCCCGCGACTCGGCTTGCAGCCGCGCGGCGTTGTTTGGGTCGCCAATGTGCAGCGTATCGTATGCCTGCTGCGAGGTCTTGAACGCGCCGACGCCTTTCTTGCCGTGCCAGTCACCCTGCGTCAGCATCGGGTTTTCCAGCTCCGTTTCCGCAACGCGCTTGGCGATCCACGCTTCCATGCACGCGCGCAGGTGCGCCACCACATCCGGGCGCTCTGGCGCGAGGTTGTAGTTTTCTCCTGGGTCGGCAATCAGGTTGTACAGCTCGATTTCTGGCTTGAAGTGAAAATCCGGCTCCAGCGCGATGATCAGCTTCCATTCCGGCGTGCGCCAACCATGCTTCCGCATCCAGGTGCATTCCGTGATGTAAAAGCTGCTCTCGTGTGATGCGACTTCGCCGCGAATCATCGGCAGCAGGCTTTCGCCGTTGAAGCGCAAGTCGGACGCCCACTGAATTTCGCTTTGATCAATCCCCGCCAGTTCCAAAATAGTTGGCATCAAATCCTTGTGCTGGTTGTAGCCCTTGATCCGCACGCCCTGCGGCAGTTTCGATGGGTAGCGAATCATCAGCGGCACGTGCAGCACGTTGTCGTACATCCCGTGATGGTCGAACCAGCATTCGTGATCGTAGAGCGTCTCGCCGTGATCACCATTCACGACCACAATCGTCTCATCAAGGATGCCACGCGCTGCCAGCGTCTCGAAGATGGTTTGCAGACACGAATCCATGTAGGCAATCGCGCCGTCGTACTGCGCGATCACATAATCCTTGTCGCTGATGCCCGGCGGCATCCAGGTCGCAAAAAAGTCGCGGAACGGCTTGAAGCTCATCACCGGCTCCATCGACTTATTTGCTGGGTCACTCTCGTTTCCATGATAAAACATCCGCTCGAATGGGTCCGGCGGCAGGTAAGGCGCGTGCGGGTCCATATGGCGCAGCATGACGAAGAACGGTTTGTCGTCGTCGATCAGCCGATCCAGTTCAGGAATGGTCACCTCGTTCAGCTTCCCGGCTTTCGGGCTGCGCCCTTCATTCCAGCTTCCCCACGCCGGATAATCCAGGTACTTATCGAAGCCGCGCGCGCTGGGATTGCCCGTAAAGCCGACGCAGGTTGTGTTATAGCCGAAGTCGCGCAGCACTTCCGCCATCGTTTTCACTTCGGGGCGCAAATCGCCTTGATGACGCAGCGCGACCACCTGCGTATTGAAACAGTCCATGCCCGTCAGCATCGACGCATATGCGGAAGTGGTGGGAATGTGCGCGCTGAAGGTGTTGTCGAAGACCACACACTGCTCAGCAAAATGGTCAAGGTGCGGCGTCGTCAGGCGCGGGTAGCCGTACCCGCTCAGGTGATCCGCCCGCAGCGAATCGATGGCGATCAACAGGATATTCGGTCGTTGCTTTGCGGTCATGTTGCTCCTTTCATGCGCTTGCCATGAATCATAAGCCGACCATCCTTATGCGCAAGGTGTTAGTCTGCGCACTAGGTGGTCGGCAAGTACGTTCGCAGTCAAAATTAAACATAAGTAATCTTCAGGCTTGCAAACAGTCTTCAAAAAACTCGTGGGCGCAAACGGTTGCGTTATTCGATAAATAGGATTATATTGGAATGAATTGATAAACGCAAACGGTTGCGTCATGCCAATTTGAGCGAAAAATTTTTCAGGAGATAGGTTTTTAATTTTGGCAACGCTGCGGGACGTGGCAAAACTGGCATCGGTCTCCGTCTCTACCGCCTCCAGAATTTTGTCCAACTCGACGAAAGAAAAATATTCCGAAGAGACGCAGCTCAACGTGCTGCGTGCCAGCCTTGAACTCGGCTACCGCCCGAATTTTGCCGCGCGCGCGCTCGTCTCTGGCGAAACCCGCATCATTGCAGCCGTTTTTCCGCGTATCTACGACACGCCCTTTACCGCGCTGGCGTCGTTGCAAATCCTCTCCGGCATCGAAGCCTTTTGCAGCGAGAACGGCTACCACACCCTGCTCAGTTCGCCGCGCATCAATAATGGCACGGTTGATGCCAGCTTCATCAACATGATGGCAAGCGGCTACCCGGACGGGATCATCCTCGACAGCCATTTTCACGTCGAGCCGATCATGGAAGTGCTGCACCAGTTCAACCTGCCTATGATCGTGCTCGGCTACTCGCAGCATCCGTACCGACTTCAAAGTGATAATCACCTCGGCGGCAGGATGCTCATCGAGCATATGATCGAACTGGGACATAAGCGCATCGGCATCATCGGCATTGCGGATGGCATTAGCCCCGCCGCTGACGAGCGCCTGCAAGGGATGCGGGCGCAAGCCGCCGAACACAGGCTGGATTTCGACTGCCTGCCGCGCGTCAACGGCACATTTTCCTCGACCAGCGGCGCGGCAGCCGCTACCGAATTACTCACCGCCCACCCCGAATTGACCGCGCTGATCGCCCTCAACGACCGCATGGCAATGGGCGCGATGCGCCAGCTTCAGCAGATGGGCTATGCCATCCCGGAGCGCGTCAGCGTCATCGGCTACGATGACCTCACCCAAGCCAGCGAGGTCAGCCCGCCACTCACCACCGTCAACCAGCAGTTGGCAAGCTGGGGCGGCTTGGCGATGAACTTGCTGCTCGAACTGCTCAGCGGTAAATCGCCCGAACCCATTGTTTTGCAGCCCCGGCTGGTCGTTCGCCAGTCGACCGCCGCACCTTATCAGCAGAGCGCATAGGAGAAAAGCAGAACCACCCAACTTTTGTGGACAGGAGTGCCCTTTTGGCGCTCTTGAAAAATAGTTAGGAAAGGAATTTACAGTGTCAAAGAAATTTCTGTTTTTGCTTTTAGCGGTGCTGGTGCTTACCCCGACTATCATCGGCTTCGCCCAGCCATCGGGTCTTCCGGTTGATCTCCCCCGCGAAGACGTTTTCGTCGCCGACCAGATTTACCGTTTCGGCGTGGTCGGCAATTACAACCTCTGGGTGCCAGGACCGGAACAGCCGCACCAGCACAGCTTGATGTTTGAAACGCTCTGGAACCTGGACCAGGAAACCGCCGAGCGGCTCTACGGGGTTGCCGTCTCCGACCCGGAATACAACGACGACTTCACTGAAATGACCGTCCACCTCCGCGACAATATCTACTGGAGTGATGATGTGCAGTTCACGGCGGATGATCTCGTCTTCACAGTCGAAACGCTCATGGCGAACTCGACCATGAACTGGTCAGCCGTCCTCAACCAGTTCGTTGACTCGGTCGAAAAGACCGACGACTTCACCGTCGTTTTCCACCTCAAGGAGCCAAACCCGCGCTTCCACTACAATTTCCAAACGCGCTGGAACGGCGTCTACATGATGCCGAAGCACATCTGGGAAGGCGTTGAGGATCCCACAACCTTCACCTTCGACCCGCCCGTCACGCTCGGCGCGTACACCGTCTCGCAGATTGACCCCAACGGCTTCTGGGAACTCTACGAGCGCCGCGAAGACTGGGATCGTACCCCCGTCGGGATCACCGTCGGGCAGCCAGGACCGAAATACGTCCTGACCATTTTCTATGGCGACAGCGCCCGCAAAGCCATCGCCATGTCGCGCGGTGAGCTGGACGTTGCCTTCGACTTCGACTACGAAGCCTTCCAGTCGGTCCTTGAAACCACGCCAACCGCCCGCTCCTGGTATACTGAATTCCCCTGGGCGTACCCCAATGAAGTCGACTCGCGCTTCTTCGCCTTCAACTACGAGTCGATGCCACTATTCCAGAACAAGGATGTGCGCTGGGCACTGGCGCTCTCGCTCAACATGGTCGAATTGCAGACCGAGTATATCGGCGGCATCGCGCGGGTGACTGCGCTGCCCGAACCCGCGACCTCGGCGTTGATGGAGCTTTACCACAACCCGATGGAAGAATGGCTCACCAACCTGCAAATTGAAATCGAGCCGGGTACGATGTACAACCCCTACGATCCGACGGTGCCTGACCAGATCGCAGCATGGGCAGCCGACGAAGGCTACACCATCACTGGCGACGCGCGTTCGGTCTTCGGTTCCGGTTGGTGGAAGTTTGACACCGACGCTGCCGAGCGTCTGCTGATCAAGAGCGGCTTCACACGCGGCGGCGATGGTATGTGGCTCACGCCGGATGGTGAACCCTGGTCATTCCAGGTCATGGCTCCTACTGACGAGCCGGATGCTTTCCGTATGGCAACCGCCGCCGCCGATATGTGGGGCGACTTCGGCATCAATATCGATCTCGCAGGTGTCGAGCGGAGCGTGTGGAATCAGAGCATCCCTGTCGGCGACTTCCAGGTTGCGGTTCCCTGGGGCAACTGGAACATCTCCAACGTCAACGGCGACAAGTGGCAGGAACTCCGTGCCCTGGATTCTGACTACTTCGTTCCGAACGGTGAGCGCGCCGACAGCCTCGGCGGGAACAACTTCATGCGCCTGCAAGCAGATGGGATTGATGAGATCATCGACTCACTTGCCGCTGTCGATCCGCAAAGCCAAGAAGCCATCGACCTCGGTCAGCAGTTCATGCAGCTCTGGGTCGAAAATATGTACGCCATTGACGCCATCAGCTTCAAGAAATTCGTCACCTGGGACGAGCGTTACTGGACGGGCTTCCCCACTTCGGAAAACCCAACCTACATGCCACTCTATTGGTTCCAGGGGGGCAAGTTCGCCTACGAAGGCTTGACACCGGTCGGCGGCGCATAAGTACATCAGCATTCAGAATGGGGGCACAGAAATTGTGTCCCCATTGTAGAAATTCTGGGTATGATTGGTTCTCAAAATACGAAATAGGTTTATCCGGTGACTTTACTAAAAGAATTTTTTCTCCCACGCATCGCGCAGTGGTTTCTGGTCATCATTGTCGGCGTGACCATCACCTTTTTCATCCCCCGCCTCTCGCCGATTAATCCGATTGACCAGGCGATGAGCCGCATCGGGTCTTTCCAGAACCTCAACCCGGAAGCGACCGTCGCCCTCCGCGCCTCGCTCGAAGACCTTTACGGCTTGGAAGGCAGCATCTTCGAGCAGTATGCCGCCTTCTGGGGGCGCGTCATTCGCGGCGACCTCGGACCGTCGTTCGTCGCCTTCCCCACGCCGGTCTCACAAATGATCAGCACGGGCATCGGCTGGACGGTCGGTTTGCTTAGCACGTCGATTGTCATCTCCTGGCTGCTCGGCATCCTGCTCGGCTCGCTGGCGCTGTTGGTGGTTGTCTGGGCGATCGAGACGGCCACCCGGGCGGACGCGGACATCGGTCGCTCCGACCTGCGCGAGTACCAGCCGTACGACGACGTCCGGCACCTGGACTGGAACGTCACCGCCCGCACCGGTGTCCCGCAC
>Ga0081539_10007359_pt1 | contig 10080 bp, 22 predicted proteins | sample TabmetS4T2R2_FD_71023 | JGI IMG/M metagenome (GOLD analysis project Ga0081539, IMG submission 71023) | Tabebuia heterophylla rhizosphere microbial communities from the University of Puerto Rico - S4T2R2 | ecosystem: Host-associated > Plants > Roots > Rhizosphere ... | reverse complement strand
CCCCCCGGGCGCGAAGGGCGCGAACCCCGAGAGGCCCCCGGCGGCGGCCCCGCGTTCCCCGGGGGGAGCCGGCCCGCGAGCGCGTTCAGCCGATGGGGCCCGGCGAGCAAAGCCGCAAGGAAGAAGGCCGCAACGAGCCCCAGCACCCAAACCCAAGTCCGCATCCTGTCCCCCCAAGGTCCTAGTGCGGCCGGTAGAGCCCTCCGCACCAGCCGGAGCGCCGCTCGCCGGGCAGGAGCGAGTAACGCGCCGCGATGAGCAGCTCGGCGACGTCGCGCTCGCCGGCGAAGAGGCGCGCGTAGACCCGCACATGCCGAAAGCGGGCGGTTGCGGGCTGGCCCTCGCCGGTGGGCTCGACCCGCGCGGCGCCGGCGCGGTCAAGCCAGGCGCGCACCTGGTTGCGGGCGATCTCGCCGAGCCGGCGCTCCGCGTAGCAGGCCGCTCCGCGGATCTCCGGCGTGTCGGCGCCCACCAGCCGATAGTGCACGCCCGCAACGACGAACGTGTCGCCGTCGATGAGCTCGACTGCATCGGCCGAGACGGTGAAGGGCTGCGGCGCGGCCCCGGCGGCGCTCGCGCCCAAAAGAGCAGCGAGAATCAACCCGATCGCCAGGCGCTTCACGATTGGCCGCCTCCCTTGCCGCTGCGATCGCGTTTGTAACGCGGCCGGTTCGGCGCGGCGAGTCCGCATCCGGCAAGCTCAGAAACTTGGGTCTTTTCCCATTTTCACCCTTGACGTGGGTTATTACCCAAGTTCTCCTGCACCCCGTTGCGTCGCGCGAATCGGCGCGCCGGCAGACCCGGGGAGCGAGGCATGGAAGATCGGGCCCAATTCATCTCGCGGGTGGAGGAGCTGCGCCGCTGGGCGGGGGAGCTCCGCGCGCCCACCGAGGCGGCCCGCTCCGCCGCGTTCCTCCTCTCCGACGCGCTCGGCGCTGCGGCCGAAGAGCTCAAGGCCTACGAGGCCGACCCCACCGATCTTCATCGCGTCACCCGCGCCTTCGAGCGCGTGAACGGCCACGTCCAGACGCTCAGCGCACGGATCAGCGAATCCTACACCGCCGTTATGCGCGAGGTCGCGTGATGGGCGAGCCGCGCATTTCCCTCGATCCGGCGCTCGTTCGCCGCGTCGCCGACATCGTCGGCCGCAAGACGCCGGGCGGCGCCGCGCTCTCGAACGAAGCGCTCTTCGATTGCGCGGCCGCGCTCATCCACGAACTCGCGCCGCTGCGCGCGGTGATCGCCGCGCCGTTGATGCTCGCCACGCTGAAGAAAGTGCACCCCGAGCTCGAACGCGAAGCGTTTCAGCGCGAGCACTCGGGCAACGGCGAGGAGTTCGCCGGCATGCGCGCGCTCGCCGACGAAGTGCGCGGAATCATCGCCGCCGCGGAGGCCGTGTGATGGCCGGGCGCCGCCTCACCGAGGAGCACATCGATGTCATCGTCGAGCTCGGCGAACTCGGCAAATCCGACCAGTTCATCGCGAACGTGCTCAAAGCTCGGTTCGGGCTCACGATCTCGCCCTCCGCGATCTCGTGGCATCGGCTCCGGCACTGCGCCGAGCCCGACACGCGCGTCGCGATCCGCGAGGTTCCGGTCGAGCCCATCGTGCAGCGGCGCGGCGATCACGTGGTGCGGCGCTTCACACAAGCCGAGGATCGCCTCCTCGTGCGCATGGTCATGGAAGGGCTCTCCGACACCGCGATCGCCCGCGAGCTCGGCCGCAAAGCCAATTCCATCCGCGGCCGGCTGATGACGCTCGCGCGTCACGAGACGCGCCGCGATCGCGCGGAGATCGCATCATGAAGCTCTATCGCGGGACACGCATCCGAGGGCGCTGCAGCGTCGTGGTGGAGACCGGCGCGGTGGAGCGCGTCTTCTACGATCTCGATCCGCGCTTCGATCTCGTCAATCACAGCCCGGACGGTTTCGAATGGAATTACCGGGGCAGCGGACCGTCGCAACTCGCCCTGGCGCTCTGCGCCGACGCGACTGGCGACGATGCGGTCGCGCTGCGCTGCTACTTGAACCTCACACACACCCTCGTCGCGCGCCTGCCCAAGGGCGACTGGGACCTTCCGCAACAGGAAATCCTCGATCGCGTCGCGCTCATCGAGCGCATCCTGCACGGGCCCAACACGCTCACCGGAGGGCAGAGCTTTGGTTGACGCCGAACTCTGTGCCTTCGGCCGCGCGAAGGGCGACGTGCTGCTCGCGGCCGCGGATGGCTTCGGCATCGAGCGGCGGTTCGCCGAAGCGCTGGAGCGCTACGCGATTCAAGGGATCGCGACCGGCGACTTCCTGCGCGCCTTCCTCGCCAACGATTTGATGATGGCGATCGGCTGGGCGGACGATGAGGCGTTGGCGCAATTCCGCAAGCTCGCGCTTTACGTCCACAACGTGCTCGGCTCGGAGTGCCACGGCTCCTACGAGAAGGTCGATGCCTGGCTCGCCTCGCCGATGACGCGCGAGAAGGTCGGGTGCCATGGCTTCTAGGCGCGCCGCCCTCGCCAAGCGCGCGCCCGATCCGCGCGACCAGCGCCTTCTCGCGGCTTGGGGCGAGCTCGATGAGAACGCTCGCTTCGAGATCGTCCGAGCCCTGAAGGGCACGCCGCATCATCTCGGCTACCGGATCGCGGAATCCGCGCCGCGCGAGCTCAAAACCTCCCTCGGCTACGTCGTCACCAACCGCTTCGTGACGCCGCTCGCCGCGCAAATGGTCGAAGCGATGGAGTGGAACAATGGCTGACGGCGCACGCCCGCGCGCATCGACGCGCATCGACCCCGAGCGCGAGATCGCCGCCTTCGCAGCGCTGCGCGAGGCATACGCGCGCGAATGCGAGAATGATCCCGACTTTGCGATCGACCTGGCCGAAGGGGAGACGAACCTCCTTGAGGCGATCGACGCGCTCGCGCTCGCGGACCTCGAAGACGACTTTCTCGCCGATGGCGTGAAGCGCGGGATCGAGGCGCTGAGGCTGCGGCAGGAGCGGTTCGATCGGCGCCGCGGGGCGCGCCGCGCGCTCATCGAGCAGGCGCTTCTGATCCTCGAGGTGAAGAAGCTGGAGCGGCCCGCCGCGACGCTCTCGATCGCGGAGCGCGCGCCGAAGGTCGAGATCGAAGACGAAAGCCAGATCCCGGCGCGCTTCTTCGTCGCCGGCGATCCCAAGCTCGACAAGAAGGCGCTCAAGGCCGCGCTCGAAGAAGCGCCCGTGCCCGGCGCGCGCCTATCCAATGGGTCCGTTTCTCTCACCATTCGGAGGCGCTGATGCGCGTGAAAGTCTTCGAGGTCCGCGACCGCAACACCTTCATCGCGGTCTTTGCGTTCCGCACCGCGCCGGATCGCTTGGCCGTGAATCACGGCGACGCTGCCGCGATCACGCACCACAAGCAGAGCTATCTCCTGCGCCGATGCGGTTGGGCGCCTGATGGCGCGATCGTTGGGCGGCTGGACAACGGAAGCGCGCATGCGGACGCCTATGATTGGGGCGACCGGACGATGACTGGCGCGCACCTCCACATCGAGAAGAACTGGGACAAGCTGGAAGACGGAGACGTGATCGACGTCGAATTCATTCTCGGCGAGAGCGCCGAGGCGAAGACGAGCGAACGGGTGACGCCATGAACGCGCTCGTCAAAGCCACGCCGCAGGGCGGCCAGGTCGCAACGCTCGACTTCACGGCCCCGCAATTGGCGCTGATCCGCAAGACGATCGCGGCCGATTGCGACGAGCAGGAGTTCGACCTCTTCATGGAGGTGGCGCGATTCCGCGGGCTCAATCCGTTCGCGAACCAGGTCTCCCCGATCGTCTTCTCGAAGGGCGACAAGGAGAAGCGGAAGATGGTGATCGTCACGCGCATCGATGGCGCGCGCGCGATCGCCCAACGCCTCGGCGACTATCGTCCGATGGAGGGCGCCCCCCTCATCGAAATCGATGAAGCGCTCAAAGACCCGCTCTGCAATCCCGCCGGCATTGTGCGGGCGGAGGTGAAACTCTGGAAGCGCAGCGCCGGCGATTGGTTCCCGGTGATCGGCGAGGCCTATTGGGAGGAGTTCGCTCCGATCAAGGAGGAATGCGCCGAGGGCTATGATTGGGTGGAGACCGGCGAGACCTGGGCCGACTCCGGGAAGCCGAAAAAGAAGAAGGTCCCGAAGTCCGACAAGAAGGTCCGCCAGCTCGACACGACCGGCAATTGGGGCCGGATGCCCCGGCTCATGATCGCCAAGTGCGCCGAGATGCAGGCGCTTCGGCGCGGGTGGCCAGAAGACTACTCGGGTCTCTATGTCGATGAAGAGCTCGACCAGGCGAAGGTGATCGATGTCGCTTCCGAGATCGTCGCGGACTATGAAGAGGCCGAGCGGCTGAAGCGGATCGGCGTCAGCGGCAAGACACTCATGTTCGTGTTCGATCCGGCGAAGCCGATCGAGAACGTCGAGCGCGGCCGGATCGCCGATCGGCTCTTCGAGTTTCTGCGGGACGAAGCCCAGACAGTCGAGCAGATCACGGCCTTCCTCGAACGCAACAAGGTTCCGCTGCAGACGTTCTGGGGATGGGACCGCGCCGAAGCGCTTGAGGTGAAGAAGTTCGCCGACCAGCGCATCGCGACGCTCAAGGAACACGGCCAGTGAGCGCGCGTCGCAAGCCCCTCCCGCAATTGGAGGAGAGCCTGGCGGCGCTCCTACGCTGCGGCTTCACCGAAGAAGCGGCCGAGCGCGTCTTCGTCGCGATCTCGCTTCCGGCGCCGGACGTCATCGATCGGCGCATCGATGAGCTCAAGGAGCTCGGCTTCGCCGACCCGGTGAAGATGATCACGTCGAGCCCGGCGATCCTGGGCTACGCGATCGACAACATCCGCACCAAGATCGCGGACCTCCGCGCCGAGGGCTTCGCCGACCCGGTGAAGATGATCACGTCGAGCCCGGCGATGATCAGCGTTTCACGCGAGCGCCTGGCGCTGCGCGCGCATCGTGAAGCGGCTCGACGACGGCACCGAGAAGAAGCTCTCGCAGCTCGTCATGAAGCGCCGCGCGCTGCTCGACGCGATCGATGCGGCCGAGCTCCGAACGTGGGCGGAAGTGTGGGCCGCGATCCGCGACGCGAAGACGTCGATCGGCGCGATCGCGCCCGAACGCGCGCCCGCGGCGCGGCCGCCGCTGACGCAGCGCATTCTCGCCGTCGGCATCCGTGCGCGAGGCGCCCTGTGATCCGCTACTGCGCCAACCGCGTCTGCGTGCGCCTCGTCGGCGCGCACGAGGCGGCGTGCCCGCGTTGTGCTGCGCAGCTCGACAAGCAGCTGCGCGAAGCGCTCGTCGCGGCCTGGCGCGATCGCGTGCGTCTGCCGCGCCCGTATTTCCACAATCTGCGCGCTGCGCGGGTCATCTGGGCCCACGCCGCTTTCGCGCGCGGAACGTCGCCGCCCCGGGGGGGAGCGGCGACCCAAGGCGCGCCGGGGCCGTCTCACCTCGCCTCCAGCCCCGGCGCGCCGCCTTCTTACACCCAGGCCTAAAGGAGCCCAACGATGGAAGTTCGTGAGTTTGAGCTGCACATCGCCGTCAATGAGCACGGCGATTGGGGCTGGTCGGAAGACAAGGACGACGCCGTCAACGACATCGTCGAGCGCGGCGGCGAGACGACGACGGCGATCAACATCGCGCTGCTCAAGATCTCGATGCCGTTGCCCGCGCCGGCGCAGGTGCAGCCGGTCGCGGTGACGGTCGGCGAGTTCGAGCGTGTCGAAGTCCCGCCCGCAGCGGTCGAAGCCGTCAACCCGAGCGAGGCCTGAGCCACATGGACACGAAGATCGCCAGCGTGAAGTACACGGACGAAGGCGTCCGCATCCTCGCGAAGAAGACGAAGCCGAGCGGTGAGCGCACCGAGCTCAAGCATTTCTCGCCCGACGAGCCGGCGCCCGATTTCGTCGACATCTTCCGCAAGCTGCGCACCGCGGTGCGCAAGCTTCTCGATCTGCCGGCGCCCTGGGGCGGCGACACGCTCGTCGTGCGCAAGGTCACCTTCACCGAGACGCAAGGCGGCTCGAAGGCCGCGATCATCACCGCGATGGCGGAGGTCGATTGCTCGACGTCGCCGTTCAATTTCTCGACGCCGATCTGCGCCTACGAAGCGGGCGAGGATTCCGAGGAAGGCTCAAACGCGCCGATCCTGCCGAAGGAAATCCGCCGGCTGCTCGACAAGCTCGAAGTCGCGGCCGAGGCCTATCTCGACGGTGAGCGGGCGCAAGGCGACTTCTTCCGCGGTTCCGCGTCGCCGGACCCGGATGAAGAGGAAGACGACACCGAGGGCAAGGACGACGACGAAGGCGAAGGCGACGAAGAGACCGAAGCCGAGCTGCCACCGCCGCCCGCCGCGCGCGGCAAGAAGCGCACGCCCGAGAAGGTGAGCTGAGGTGAGCCTCTTCGGCGAGCTCCCGGCCCAAGTGACGCTGCGCGATCAGATCGCGTGCGTCGAGCGCGAGATCACGATGCGCGAGCGCGTGTATCCGCGCTGGGTCGCGGCAGGGAAGATGACGCCCGGCAAGGCCGATGCGGAGCTCGCCGGGATGCGTGCGGTTCTCGAAACGCTGCGGGGGCTTGGATGAGGCGCATAGACGGCTTGCTCCCGTGCCCCTTCTGCGGCGGCGCTCCGCGCGTCGTCACAGAAGAGCTCGGGCAATTCGTGATCCGGTGCGACAACATCGTGTGCGCTGCGCGATCGTCGCCGACACACGACAAGGACGAGCTGCGGACGTGCTGGAACCGTCGCGCGGGAGGCGGCGAGATTTCTGCCGGTCTCCTCCAATCGCTTTTCGCCGAGCTCTGCCTGAAACGAAGCAGGGCGATCTCCTCGCTCGACCGTGCCGCGCGCCGCGTGAAGCACGCGGCGCTTCTTGAGGCGTGCGGCTACCAAGGCGATCCGCACATCGACGCCGCTACTAGTGAGGTGTTGCGCGACGCCTACGACGACGCGGCCACGATGGTGCAGGCCCTCATGGACGCCGTGCGAGAGCACAACGAGGCCGTGCCTTGAGCCCCGCGATCCCCTTCCTCACCGGCTTCACGGTGCTCGACGGCGTCGTCGCCAACATGGGCGGCGTGGAGCTCGTACACCGCGAGCTCCTTCTCCGCATCGAGCGCGCGCGGCATGCGGGCCATCTCCCCGCGGGCGCGATCCTCTTCCGGTACGACGGCCGCCTTCCGCCTTGCGCGTGTTGGATCGTTGAGACGTCGAACGCCGCGCTTCACGCCGCGATGGCCGAGCTCGTCGTCGCCTGGGAGGAGACCAACAAGGTCGACACTGTGGTGGTGCTCTCATGATCACGATTCACGATCTCGCGCCGGCGTCGCCGGCGAACGCGCCGACCAGACGGTTCTCCCTGAAAGAGATATGCGCGCTCGTCGAGCGCCGCTTCGGGCTCCAGCCCGGTGAGATCCACACGCGCTCGCGCGCGCAGCGCATCGCGCGGCCGCGCCAGGTTGTCTTCTATCTCGCGCGCCGCTTCACGCCGCTCTCGCTGCCGGACATCGGCCGCCGGATGAGCCGCGACGATTACCCATTCGATCACACGACGGTGCTTTACGGCGTCGCCAAGATCGAGGAGCGCCGCGCGGCGAACCCGAAGCTCGACGCCGAGCTCAGGGCGATCGAGCGCATCCTGCGCAACGCGAGCTCCGAGCGCGTCGTGCTTCGCGCCAAGCTCTCGGACCTGGTCGGAGATGAGCCATGAAGAGACGCTTCTCGTTTGACGAAAAGTGCTTCGAGCTCGCGGAGCACTTCCTGCCGACCGGCGCGAGCGAGCGACTGAAGAACGAGCTCGCGCAGCACGTTCAAGAAGCGGTCGAGGATTGGCTCAACTACGAAGCCGACTCGCTTCGCCGCGAGATCGGGGAGATCCCATCGTGATCGCCCCGACCGCTCGCGATCTCGGCCGCCCGGTCGACGTGTGGTTCTACGAGTGCGGCCAGGCCGAGGGCTGGCAGAGCGACCGCGGCCGCCTGGCCTCCTTTGACGCCACGCACGCGCTGGTGCGCTATCGTGATCGGCCGGACGACGAGCGCGTCCGCTTCCATGACGTCTCCTGGGCCGATCGCATGCGCACACCTAAGCCACCGCCGGACCGCGGAATCGCCGCGCTCACTATCCTCGCGGTCGTGCTCGCGATCGGCGGCTTCTGGATCGCCGCGGCCGTGATCGTGGAGCATTTGCGATGAGCCTGATCCTGCGCGACGGCGACGATGATCTCGTCGCGTGCCCGTCCGGGCTCATCCTGCCACAGCATGTGGCGGAGGCACGCTACGGCACGCACCAGCCGACCGCGGCCGACTTCTTCTGTGGCTGCGGCGGCGCTTCGCTCGGCTTCATTCGGGCGGGCTTTACGATCGTCTGCGCCGTCGACAACGATCCCGGCGCCGCGGTCACGTACATGGCGAACCTTTGCCGCTGGGGTGAATTCGGCCTGCACTTCGTCGAGGCGGCCGATCGCGAGCGTCTCGACACGTGGCTGCAGCGCGACTACAGGCGCCAGCGCTCGCGGCCGAGCAAAGCGCGGCGCAAGCGAAAGGCCGCGCCGATCATCGAAGAGGCGTACACTGCGGGCTCCGGATGGATCAAACATCAACCGCGCAGCGTCCGCGGCTGCACGAACTTCTGGTTCGGCGACATCACGAAGCTCACCGGCGATCGCATCTTGAAGACGATCGGCATGGAGCGCGGCGAGCTCGACTGCGCTGGCGGCTCGCCACCGTGCCAGGGCTACAGCAGAGCCAACGCCAAGCGCGGCCCGCACGACCCGAGGAACGAGCTCGTCTTCGAATGGGCCCGCCTCATCCTGGAGCTTCAAGCCAAGTCGCTCTGGATGGAGAACGTCCCGGGCGTGATGACCGAAGTGACGCACGACGGCGTGCCCGTTCTGGACGCGCTCGTGCGTGTGCTCGAAGACGGAAGCTTCTCCTCGCTCGACGCGATGCGCGCCGCGCTCAAGCAGCAAACCGGCGCGATCATCATGCGCGGCGGGAAGAAGCGCGGCGGCAAGGCGAATGCCGATGACGCCCCCGCCGCGTCGCCAATTTCGCCGAAGCGCGACGACGGCCAAGCCGACCTCTTCGCGGAGGCCGCCTGATGGCGAGGAAAGCCGCCCGCTACGCCGAGCGAACGACCGTGCCGATCGAGCGCACGCACGCGGAAATCCGCGCGCTGCTCGTGAAGGCCGGCGCGGAGGGCTTCATGGTCGGCGAGCACAACGGCATCGCGCAGCTCGCCTTCCAGATGGGCGGCCGCCAGATTCGCTTTCGCATGCCGCTGCCGCGCCCCCAGGACAAGGAGGCCCGCATCTCCGATGCCGGACGCCGGCGCACCGAGGCACAAGCCTTGGACTACGTTGACGCCGAGAGCCGACGTAAGTGGCGCGCCCTTCTTCTCTCGATCAAAGCGAAGCTCGAGAGCGCCGCGTCGGGCATCGAGACGTTCGAGGACGCCTTCCTTGCGCAAACCGTGCTGCCCGGCGGCCAGACGATGGGCGAGTGGGCGACCGAGGCTCTGCCTCGTGCGCTGGAGAGCGGCCATCTTCCGCCGCTGCTTCCGGGGCCGAAGAAATGAACACGCGAGACGTCGCCGTCGCGCTTCGCGAATGGGCGCACCAGATCGAGACCGACGGAACGCCCGCGCAAATCGGGCCTGATAGCGCGCGATTGCGCGACATGGCCGACGCGATCGATCCGCGGGGAACGGGCAAGGGGCCGGCTGAGACCTATCAGGGCTTCGGGATCATCAACCCGTACGGCGGCGTGTGGTCATACGAAACCTTCTCGACGCCAGATGAGGCGTGGCGTTTTCTGAAGGCCTGGTGGCGCGACGATGAAGCGAAGTTCGCCGGCTTCACGGTCGAGCGCGTTCACGTGCTCGTGTCGAGGGTGAGCGAATGATCGATCTCGGCCCCGCCACCGAGGCGCGGATCGCCACGGCCTTCGCCGAGACCGCGCTCATCACCGCGCGCGCGTGCGCGCTCCTCATCGGCGTCGACCGCAAGACGTTGCGCGCCATGACGCTCGATCGGGATATCACTTCAACGCCGAAGGGCGCGCGCGTCGC
>Ga0081539_10007358_pt1 | contig 10081 bp, 8 predicted proteins | sample TabmetS4T2R2_FD_71023 | JGI IMG/M metagenome (GOLD analysis project Ga0081539, IMG submission 71023) | Tabebuia heterophylla rhizosphere microbial communities from the University of Puerto Rico - S4T2R2 | ecosystem: Host-associated > Plants > Roots > Rhizosphere ... | reverse complement strand
ATGAAGAGGTCGAGCACCACCGCTCCGTTGGATAAAGACAAGTCGATGGAGATAGCTGTAATGGATAAGACAATATAGAAAAGAAAAGGCGGACGGTTTTATGCGTTTTCAAAAGCAGATGAAAATGGAAAGCATAGAGTGATGGAGCTCAGTATGACAGGAACTGTTATAAACTCATTTCTCCGGGCGGGAGCTTTATCACATACTGTCATGATAGAAGTCAGCAACGAGGAGGTCGAGACTTTGAAATCGTTCATCAGAACAGTGCCGGAGTTTGATGAAAGACATTATCGATGGCCGTTCACTGGAAATACAGTCAAGTTTACTTGCAAAAGGGACTTAGATTCTGCTTTCAAATATGTGTGGAATGGTGTCAATGTGAATTGGAGAAACGTAGAGGAAAGGAAGCAAGTGACAACAGAAGAAGTGAAACAGGGACAGCGTGTCACCGTGGAATACACTCCTACGCCATATGTAGGAAGGAAGGGAACAAGTAAAGTTGATGGCTTTCAGAGCGGATGTAGTTTAGAATTATTGTCCATTGGCATCTTGAGTGAGATGGACTCTCAAGAGCTTGACTTTGACTTTGAGTCACCAAGGAAACGAAAGAGGATTGCGGATTAAAAAAGATATTGTCGTGGTTGGATTATGTGTTTTATGTTTTTCTTTTTCTGTTTTTCTTTTATTTGTTCGTTTGTTTTTAAAAAGATCGTTGATTTCGTAATTTGTCTTTTTTGAAAGCTCAAAGCATGCACAGAGATAAAAGGACTAGAATTTAAATTAAAGAGCACAGTCTCATGGCCAAGCTAAAGTATGATATTAATATATGTACTACAAAATAACCATTACGATATTTTTTATGTCGCTTTTCTTTGTTTCAATCCCGCTAATTGAGCCAAACCTTTTAAAGTTTTGAAATAACTGTTTTCTTGAAATTCGTCGCTCTCCGCATTCATCACTTGATAGAAAGATTCCTTCCAAGCCTTCTTCATTTTGTCTCTGACTTCATTTACAAATGTTTGCGCATTTGCATCATTTTCTCCAAGGACCAAATCCCTCTCTTTGATGACTAATTTGCTGTCCCACCTTCGAGCACCCACTAAGGCATCACCCAATGCACTGATTCCACGTAATTCCACACTTGGACTGAATTTTGTTTCTCCAATTCCAAAATGATGAGTCTGTCCCGATGGTTCCTTTTTGATTGCGACCATGTCACGATGAGATCTGCTGACTTCTTCCCACGAGCATGTCCCATATAACTCTAAAGTTTCATTATCCTCTTCAATAGCCATCAGCCACGGGAACAGCACTTTTCGATCATGATCGCAGCCTTTCGTTGAACCATGGATTATCGATGCCATTGTCATTCGAACGTCTCCTCTTTTGCATATGACCTCTTTGAAATTTCCATATTTATCTTGGTCTTGTTGTTCATAGATATGCTCAACCGAATGTTGATAACCGTTGGTTGCCTTTTCTCGTGACACCACTTTTGACCACCACTCTTTGATATGTTTGTGAAATTCAGGCACGACGATGGTGCATCCATCTTCACATTCGTCATCCATTGAAACCGCTGTCTGGACGAGACTCTTTCCTTTTCCTGAAGATAAGAGTCGTGGGATGTTCAAATCGATGTGTTTGAAACCAGTAGGATTTGCATACTTAGTGTAATACGGAAAGCTGATTAACTTCCACCGCTTATCTTCACGAGCTGCCACATTCAATGCGTAAAACGCCGGATCCTGTCTGATTGCCTGTTGGACCAAAGAATGCCACATATTTCTACACCATCCTAGGTTTGATTGACCGTTTTGCTCTCTGAGATGATGACGATACATGTCAAACTCTGCCTCGACCATTTCCATTAATTCCAAGTCATTGACGATCCAGTCAAATAGACCTTTGACAACAATGTTTCCATAGTGAAAGAACGTTTCCATCGCTCCTTCTCCTGCGTACCTCATCCATATTGTCTCGCTGTCACATTCAAAGTCGTCATGGTTGAGCCGCGCATACTTGAACGGTCCCAATTTATCGGTGTCATCCAAAGGCCGACCGTGTTTTCTGAACCATTGTCTCGTCTCTTCGTCTTCAAATAAGTCGATTACTTGTTTTGCCACTACATTCATCATCCTTTCGATGAGCTCGTCTCGTTTCAGAGACCTATTCTGTAGCTCTAGACAGCTGGCAATCGCTCGTATATGTTGGTGACAGATCTGTCTCCATCCATCTTCATTCATCGATTTTAACAGCTTGAGTTTGTCTTCAAGGCTTCTCTCTTCCTTAACTTTCAACACTAACAGCTTCGTTCGTTCGACGTCTGTACACGTACATCTTCTGACCTGCTCTATCTCTCGCCTCAAGTCTAAAATTAGAATGGCTTCAATTGGTTAGTGTACCTTCTTTTACAGTTTCTCTACTTTCTGGTTCTGTCGATTTCTGTGCTTGAATCCTTGCACTTGTTCTCGTTGTTTTTGTTGTCAATTGCATCGCAAGTTGCCTCGCATTTTTGCCTATCATTCTTTCCAACGTAGCACGTACATCACTCAACTGTAGCCTTGCATCTTTGATAGTTCCTGCAGTTTTCAGCCTTTCATTTCGTGCCTCGATGAGCAGAGGCTTTGCCACGCTCGCGTCGTTTATCTGTTGAGCCAAAGCCCGCATGGTTTCGAGAAATGCCTTGCTCGGGTTTATAGAGATTAATTCATCACCCAAGATCTCTCTCAAGCTTTCTCCACCCCATATTTTGATAGCTCCAGCTTCAAAGATCGCTTTTCTCTTTTCTGTCCTTTTTTTGGCTTCAATAGATTCCAATAGCGAGTCTCGTAATCCACAGGCGGCTTTAAAGTCATCGAAGTTATTGTAAATTCCCTTCCACCAGTGTTCTCTTATTACCAATTCCCATGCTTCTGTAATGAATTCATTGAACCGTTCTCCGGCTTCTAAAGCCATTCCGATGGTGTCTACAATGGTTTTCAGCCTTTGCTCAGGCTGCATTGAAGAGACCGCATCTCTGATTTTTTTTTCTAGCGAAGCGCCTTCTTGAATGTCGTTGAATAACTGTAGTTCCATTCGATTGACACCTACACTTGTTCATTAGCTCAGTGGCTTTGAAGTCTTACAACGTGTTTTTTGAATGATAGATATAGCCGCCGCTGAGAAAGAGTAGGGGAAAAGGGGGTTGAAGAGATTTTGTAGGGGCGCGGCGCTGGCAAGCGGCTACGCTGATGTTTTAAACTCGACTGTATTAGTCAGTGGTTGGGACGTCCCAACCGCTGACTAAGCAACATTTCCTTCGGCGAGCGTGATCCAAGTTGGGCGAGCGTGATCCAAGCTGGGCGAGCATGATCCAAGCTGAGCGTTAAAGGCTTGAGCTAACTCGATCGAAAGCCATCTTTATAATGATGGATATATCTTCGCTGTCAATTCATTCAATTTTTGTTCCCATTTCAGCTCTTCCATCAATTCCTTTGGTATAGGCACCCTCAAATCGTCCGGATTAAAAGGCCGCAATATTGACAGTCTTTGGAGAGACTGGCCTCTTGAAAGTTGAACATATGGAGACATGATAGATGCAGTTCCCATATGAGGCCTTTTGATGTCGACTCTCAGCCATTCATACGTTTGACCTTGGCTTTTGAAGTCAGTTATCGCGTAAGCTAATGTTACAGGAAATTGTCGAAGCTTTGCCCATCTTCCATGTCCAGCATCATACCTGAATGACTCTGGCCAAAGAGGTACCACATTTACTGGAAGGCCAGAAATTTGAATTATTTGACTGTTCGACCTTAATCTGACCAGAATATACAATAGAAGATCAATGATACGGGGGGCTACTTCTCCATTTGCATCGTCGCTGAGCCCATAAAATTCCACCACAGTACCATTGACCAATGGCACAGGAAGATGAGAGAGATTTTTAGTAATCACTAGAGGTGCTCCCGATATGACGGACAACACTCCGTCTCCAAAGGCCTTTTTAGGTCCTTGAATTATAGAGTACAGTTGGTAGGGAGACATGCCGTGATTTACAATCACATCTGCTTTACAGTGAATGATTGGCATGCTGAACTTTATGGCAGTCTCCTTCAATCTTTGAAGATTGATGGCATGTCGTACAGAGTGTCGACGAACAATTATAGGTACAGATGCCGAGTCAGGAATTGGGGCCGCAATTCGACTGTTGAGCATCGCGATGTCCTCCTCTGTAGGCTCATGAATACGTATTCGTGCCATCGCTTCTGCATATTTTGTGTCCTCAGCCTGTCTCATTTGCTGTGTCAATATGACAACCGCATTGAGAGACCTCCACAAATCATGTCCTTGTTGCCACCGTCCGAGCTTAGTTCTCCATAAGTCAAGCTTGGAGACTGATGGCAGTTGAAAGAAGTCACCAAAAAAGAGCATATTCACGCCACCAAATGGCTTTGCGTCATGCTCTTTATTTGATCCTCTAAACAAATTGAGGTTTCTGTTTAACTGCATCATCACTTTGGAGTCCATCATGCTAACTTCATCGATAATGATGTAGTCCATCTGTTTCCACTGCAGGACTTGCTTATCCGATGCTTTTCCAACTTTAATTTTCTTCTCTCTATCTCCACCTTCAACAGGAATCCCAGCTGCACTGTGCAGTGTCGATCCATTTATCTTCACCGCAGCCGCTCCTGTAGTGGCGGTAACTTTGAGTCTCTGTTTTTGGTTGGTCAAATCAAACCAATATCTTATTGCTTCAATGACTCGACTCTTCCCTGTTCCTCCTTCTCCAAAGGTTCCCATCAGAAGCTGATCTTTGATCGGACTTATTCCAAGAGAATGCTGAGCGATAATACGAAATGATCGAGTTTGTTCATGGTTCAAAGTGAATGTTTGAACAACTGTTCGAATAGCAGCTTCAATTTCAGCTGAGCTCGTGAGGTAAATCGATGGCTGCCTGATCTTTTGGTCATTGCCGATCTTCTCGCTTGATTCCATCATTTGCACTTTCAGTATTTCTGTTGATTGCTTCATTTCATCGCTAGAAATCGTGCAATGATAAAGAGAATTGTGAATCATCGAGACAGAATTGTGTCCTGATGAGATGAAACCAGCATCCAAATTTGCATCGATGGCTTCCTGCGTGTACCAGTCGTCATTCATATCTGAAGAGGCTATAATGCTTTCAATGGTTGCTACTGTATCAAAGCTCAACGTGCTTTGATTGTTATCATCTTCTTCATCATCTTGGCCATCATCAGAGATGCCGTTGACTTCCCAATCTAAGCCTTCATTGCCAGCATTTAATGTATCTCCACCTAATTTTGCCATTTGCTGCAGCACATCGAACTGACTCTCTTCTTTAGACTTGTGAAGGAGATCGAGGTTTCCAATATGATATAAAAGTCGGATGGAGATTCTCTCGTTATTCGCTTCGAAAAATTCTTTCCACGTTCGATTCTCAGCTCTATGTGGATGATCATACGACCATGGAATAAACAGCAGAGCCACTAAATGGTAATAGTCCTCTTGTTTTGCTGAGTCTTGAGAGCTTTTAGTTACGAACAACATGAGGCCGAGCAGATTTGGAACAGCATAAGAGTCTTGACGGACGAACTGGCGATAAGTCTGATGCTGAGGGTGTAGTGACATAAATTGAATCCCCCCTTTTCGCTTCTTTTTGTAGATCAAAGAACAGTAATCATAGAGACAGAAATTGATCAAATGAGGTCCTCGATAAGCATAATCATCAAAGTAAGATACAATTTTGTATCTTTCATTCTGCGTGATGAGTTTGACATCTCGCATTTCATCTCCTTCCTCTTCAGCATCATTTTGTTCATTGGACTCCTCACTGCGATGAAGCTCTCTTGCATAGCGTAAAAGATGAGAAGTATGGAGAGGTTGAAATATAGAGTCCGTATAATGATCTGGTACAGCCAGCAGATGAGTGATGGCTTCAGGAACACCGATTTCTCGAAGTGTATCAAGCTTGTTGTAGGCTTTGAGAAGAAATCTTTTAGCGATGTCGACGTCCGACATGTAATTGTTCATTCTCGCTTGCATAGCATTTCGTACAGCGGCTGCGACTGTGAGTTTCGTATGGATCGCTGCCTCTGGCTTGGAAATATACTTCATAATGTAGTATATGATCGATATCGCATGATTCTTTGTCAGAAGAAACTGACAGTCATGGTTTCCATGCGTCATGAGAGAAAACCATTTGTTGTATGCATTGAGCCATTCATCATCTCGTTTGATTTCAATAACTCCAGTGTCTGAATGAAACTGAGTAAAAGACACAAGCTTTCTAGGGAATTTCGCTCGACAACGCCGTTGACCATACTTGAAACATGACGGAGTGTGGTTTTTGTTATGCATATTTCTTTTCAAGACAATATCGTAAAGATCGATTTTCATCTGACGATCGAAATATAGGTGATCAGGATCTAATAAAGGTTGAAAGGCTCTGGATCCTTCTTGAAATTCCTCTCCAACTGACAACTGAGGTTTCTCTGGAAGAACTTCACAGGCCACACGACTGATGAATTCAAGTAGACGTCGTTGAAAGTCAGAATCTGACTTGGCTTTCTCACGCATTTCAGCAGGGAATGTTGGTCCTTTAAGCCATAACTACCAAACAGTTAGCATTCAATTCTTTAGCAAAGAGAGATACCGCCATATGTATATGAGGCGTAAAGCGGCCTTGATACTCAATTATCCCGTAATAATGCATTAATTCTCCAAACATGCCTCGCTTCAGAACTCCATCAATCATTGCTCTAATCATATTATGAAAATATTCCACTACTCCAAGCGGGTTTTGCAATAAAGTCTGAACACGCTCTGTATAAGAGTAGTTGTCAGGCATAAAATTGTTAACGTCGATCTTTACTCCACTGTAGAGGAGGGCCAAAGGTGAATGGCGATCTGCTGGATTGATTGTCAAATATATCACTGGAAAACCATAGTAGACAGACGACGACTTTAGTTCCGTCAACATATGTGACTTTCTTTCATCAGATCCAGACGTAGTGCCTCCAATTTGGCTGAGTGACTTGAGTAGTTCCATAACCGCAGGATTTGTTATCCGATGATGTATCTCCTCTTCTTTGGCTGCTCTCGCTAGATCCTCAGAACTGAGAGATTCCAGCAGTTGACTTGTCTTCGCCCAAGTCTTTCGTTTTGTCCGAACTGTCACTTTGGACATCGTTTGTTCTCGTCTCAAAATGTCAAAACATACCATTACAAAGTCAGTATGGCTTTGAAATCGTCTATAATATTAGCTTGTTTAATATAAAAATGCAGTACCTAGATGAATGCTTTAACAATAGTTGCATCCATGCTTGCAACTGCAGTTCTGACTTGTCTCTTCGAGGATCTTTGTGTTTCCCAGTCCCCCAAGGAAATAAAGTTGGAAAAGCAGACGTAAAATAGGTAGCATCTTGATAGTGTTCCAGAACTTTGTTACCAGGCACAACATTGATTGTGAGATCTTGATGTAGAGATTGCAGCTCTTGCAAGATCTTCAGATGATGTGATTGAGAAAAATTATTGACATCAAGAATCGCTGAGACAGTGTTTGGGATATTGCCCTCAAAATGATCAATATCAATATCCTCAACGGCAAACCCATCTTTGAACGTATCCTCCATCATACCACTTCTTACATGTGCAATCGAATGAAAAAGAGCCTCAGTGATAAACACAGATGGCCATTTGTCTAGCTCTGTAGTATCAATTCTCACATTCTGATAGTCTTCATGATGTTTCTGAAGCCATTTGAGCGAGTCAAGGACTTTTTGCTTTCTGACTGTAAAGTGAGGGGCCATCCTTGTAATATCTGGCTCAGACTTTCCAACCCACACAACATGAGCAATATCTGCCAAAGAGTCTGGTGAAAGTGGCAAAATATCTAGCAGTCGCATTGTATTTTGTGGTACCAACACAACATGTCCTTTGAGTGAGGAGTAAGCCGGCTCTCTGTTTTTTCTTTCTTCCAATCGAAATATTCTTCCAAACAGATGTGACCTTGCAATCAATGCCTCCTCTACCCAAGTCAGATCTTTTAACTCGTCAGGCATAGGCCCAATCCAACGGAAATTTGCCAATGCTTCAGCTGGAAGAGAGCTATCTGATAGACAACTGTGACATCTTTGACAGATTGATACAGTGCTGTAATCAGTGATGGCCAATGGGTCAATCATGATGTGCTGTTGATCTAGAGCTGCAATTCCACATTCAAACGAGAATGGCACATCTTTTGAGTTGACAGTTAATAGCCTAAGCAGTTCATTTTGTGCTGAAAGTCTTGTAAATTCGTCGATATTATGTCCAATAGTGCCACAGCATCCACATACAATATTGTATGAAACCTTTTGCATCATGTCATAAAAGTTTCTGTATAATTGTTTTGGATCTGAAAGAGGTGCAGGCCATCTTTTTTGTGCTACTATGATGCTCTGATGATTTTCGTCTAAAGATAATAATCTAGTTATAAGCATATATTGTGAAAAAAGGAGATCACAAATGTGATACCTTTCATTTGCTCTTTGAGACATTAGTAGCTCACTTGCTTGATTAATGTTCTCTTGTTGTTGTTTTTGTTTAGTTCGCCATTGAGCTTTGACTATATTGGTTTTTAGGAATTTTTCTTTTGACTGATGCTGTCGTAGCTTTGCCATACGTAATCGTGTATCAGCCCTCCGCTGTTCTCTTTTTGCTTTCTCTAGTTCTTCATCTATAATAAGAACATGACGCTATAACTTATTAGATTTACTAATTTGTTCTTTAGATTGCTTTATTCTTAGTTTAGCCATACGTAATCGTGCATCAGCTTTTCGCTTCGCAAGCTTTGCCTCTTCATTTTCTGCACGAAACTTTGATTGACCTGGATATATTTGCTGTGGCATTAAAAATATTTTTATATTAATAAGCTCGATAATTTTAAAGAAACTCAAAGACTTTTTTGCTTTATATACTTATGTTTATGCTTACAAATTGATTATATTTGCTTTTTTCCACTATATGCTAGACTCTGTAGTCAAAATCGACAAAATACAACTAGAGCATTCCAGAAACATTGAAACTGGTTACTGTAGCACTACAACATTGGTTTAGAGAAACTTAAAATCGCGATTGGTAGAGAAAAATTTTAAAGTTAAAATTTTTTGGCCGCAGAACATCACAGAACATCATTGAAAATGATCATGAAAAGTCATAGAATGTGATAAGAGAGTCCTGAGTGACCGCATGAGAATGTCAACTAGATAGTCAACAAAGATGCTATGAACATTTAGTAGGGACAGTGTACACTATTTGCAATTAATGTAAAAATTATCAGCGGTGGAATTCCTGGCTGTAATGCGCAGTGGAATTCTCAGCTAGAGGGATTTAAATTACAGGCTGTACAAATTTTAAGTTATATTAAGCTTTGAAAAATTCCTAGATATGGGAATTTAAATTTATTATTATGGGCTGTGGAAATTTCTGGCTGCGCAGACCACAAAAATTTTAGCAGGAAAATTTTTTTTAAGTAACGCTGGAATTTTCTAGTGGCCGCTGGAGCCACAACCCAAAAAGGCAATTTTTTGCGAACGTCACGGACACGATTTTTGCCGGGGGGTTGGCCAGACCAACCCTTCGCTACGCTTTTAGCTTCACTTCGGGCACCCTTCGCTACGTTTATCGCTTCACTTCGGGCACTTCGGGCATTTCCCTTTTAGGTAGCTGTTTCCGTAGTTTTCATGCATTCGAATCCTGTCATATTATTTGCAGTAACTACAATCCTGACACCGCTGACGAGCAGTAGTCACAGTAAATTGTTTTTCTACTCTTCGTAATCCTGACAAACTCCAGGAGTATCATCAGCTCCCATTGCTTCTCCATTCTCTGAATATAACATACTTGTACCAGATGTAATACACAATCCCGATGCACAACTTCCAACTTCTAATTGATAACGATTATTAATCATATTCCAAGCACAATTCAAATATTGTTGAGGAGGTTTGCCTCAGCCTTCACAGCATATGAATCCCAACGACATTTTCTTGCATGCAGTACCTTCCCAAGCGTCACATTCGACCTTTTGGCATGA
>Ga0081539_10007357_pt1 | contig 10081 bp, 8 predicted proteins | sample TabmetS4T2R2_FD_71023 | JGI IMG/M metagenome (GOLD analysis project Ga0081539, IMG submission 71023) | Tabebuia heterophylla rhizosphere microbial communities from the University of Puerto Rico - S4T2R2 | ecosystem: Host-associated > Plants > Roots > Rhizosphere ... | reverse complement strand
CGCAGCGGACCGCCGAGGCCCAGGTGGGGAACATCCTCACAAAGCGGGGGCTCACCACACGGGCCCAGATCGGGTTCGGGGCGCCCCGGCGGCCCCTCGTCCGGTAGGAGTCGACACGGCCGCGCCGTCCTTCCGCTCAGTTCGCCTGGCCGTCCTGCCGCGAGCCTCAGGGGAGAGGACCACGGGCTCGGCGGCCGCTGCGGTCTTACCGTGCCCTACGAGCTCCACATCCTCCCCCACACCTGCACAGCACCGCCGCCGCCCCAGATGTGACACCGCCGCGGGGAAGGTGTCAGAACGTGTACGTACGGGCCACGGCGAGCATCTCCGAGTTGTGCGACCCCAGGATGCCCACGGCCGGTGGCCGGGGGTGGAAGCCGGGCACGTTTCCCAACCCGTCGCTGGCGTCCATCGCCCGGAGCTTGACCGGGCCGGTGCCGCGTACCGCCAGGACCACGTCGACGCCGGATGGCGGCGGTGCGTGGAAGACGAAACCGAAACCCCACGGGCCACCTGCCCGCCGGTCGGTCGGCACTCTCCGGCCCCCGACAGTGGCCGACGTGACAGCGGTGCCGGCGCCGACATGCAGCGTCACCAGCCGTACCGACCGTTTCGGCACCAGACGCAGGCGCAGCGTGCGGGTGTTTCCCGCCGTCGTCGTGCCGACCAGCGTCAACGTCGGCGCCGGAAACGCTGCGGCGGTCGCCGGCCCGCTCAGCAGCCTCTCCGATCCGAACGCCGGCAGCATGTCGGTCACCGCACGGGCCGGCTTCGAGACGTACTGGGCGGTCCATTTCTGCGGCGACCGCTCGCTGCTGAGCCAGCGGGCCTGGCCGGTGTCGCTGTCCAGGGCGTACATCAGATGGGTCGGCGCTGGATGAGTCGCGTCGAACCGGTCCACCCGGAGCCCGACGGCCGCGAACGAGATGACCGCGACCATCGTCATCAGGAACGGCAGCAGGGCGCGCCGGCGCGCCCGCAGCGCGTCGATGCCGCGTTGGCCACCGGCCGGGGGGTGGAGCAGATCCAGCACCGGCAGCACCGCCACGCCGAGCAGCGCAGCGATGAAGCCGCCGACGGCGACGAGCCGCAGGCCCAGCGCCGGCAGGAACAGAAGCACCGCCGGCAACAGCACGACGACCGCGACGACCGCGCCGGCCAGTACCACCACCATCGCGGCCCAGCCGCCGCGAAACACGACTGCCGCGATGCCGGTCACGGCCCCCGCCAACGCGGGCAGCGCGGTGAGGTACGAGCCGCCGGGCACGAATGCGGCCAGCACCACGCCGATCAGGGCCAGCCAGGCGAGGCCGCCGATGGCCAGCGCCGCCGCGCCGAATCGCCGGCGGAACAGGGCGTACCAGCCGACCACCACGGCGGCCGCGAGCGCTGCGACGGCGAGCCGGTACCACAGCGGCCGGTACGGGTCGATGGGTAGGGCCGCGTACCCGGGACGGATCAGCGTGAGCACGATCCAGAACGCCTGCGCCAGCACCGGGGCCAGCATGATCGGACCCAGCGCCAAAGCGACGGCGCCGGCCAGACGGCCACCGCTGACCAGGCCACGGCGCCGCGCCAGCACCGCCAGCGCCAGGACCGCCAGCACGGCCAGGATCGCCAGCGGCCAGACCAACCGTCCGGGGTAGCGCACCATGCCGCCGGGAACCGGGAAGTAGGTTGCGTCCGTGTCACCGCGGAGCTTGCGCAGGTCGCCGGCGCCGAAGGTCCGGGCCAGCGACAGTGCGTTGCCGCCCAGATGCTGCAGGCTGCGTAGGTCCATGGCGGCGGGCAGGTCGCCCGGCGTGTGGTACACCGCGGCGCCATCGATGTAGGCGCCGTTGAGGCCCGGGAAACCGGCTTCGCGGAACGGCGTGAAGTCGGTGTCGTTCGGCAGCCGCCGATAGACCTCGACCGCGAACGAGGTGCCCACCGGCTCAGGCACCCGGCTGTAGTAGGAGATCAGGGCGGCGTTGCCGGCCGAGGTCTCGAACATGATCGCGGGGCCGGTGCTGCCCCGCGACTCGAGGTTGAGCACCACTCCACCGCCGCGCGCCAGCGGGTTCTGGTCGACGAATGCCTTGGCGCCGCACAGGCACGCTTCCTCGGCGTCGGTGAGCACCAGAACGACGTCGTTGCGCAGCCGGGGGCCGGCGGTCAGCGCCCGGGCGATCTCCAGGATCGATGAGACACCCGCGGCATCGTCGTTGCCGCCCGGCCCGATTTGCACTGAGTCGTAGTGGGCCACCAGGAAGATCCGGCCGGTCGGCGCGGTGCCCGGCAGCGCCGCGACGACGTTGCGGACCCGGGCCACCCCGATGCCTCCGGCGTTGGCGGACAGCTCGCCGCCCTGGACCGAGACGGTGTCCTGTACGGCCGGATCCAGACCCAACCCGCGCAGCGTCGCGAGCAGGTCCTCGCGGACCGCGTCGTTGGCCGCGCTGCCGGCCACGTGCGTCCGCGCCGCGACCGTCCGTACGTGCCGGGCCGCCCTCGTCGCGCTGAACTCGGCGGCCGCCGCGTCCGCGGGCCGTACCGTCGGCGGCTGCAGGGACGTCGCGGCGGCGTACCCCGAGGCGGCGAGGACCGCCACGGCCACCAGCGCAGCGATGCCGCCGTGGCGCGGGCGGGTGAGGGCACGGCCGGCGACGGGGCGCATGGGTGTCATCTAAGCAGTGCCGGCTTGAAGGAGATCGTCTGAGCATCCGACCCGGGTACCCGCTGGATCTTCGCGGCGCGTGGCTTAGCGTTGACGGGTGACCGCGCCGCTCGACCCCGCCGCCGTGGTCGCGGCGTTCGTCAACCGGGTGGCTCCGTATGATCCGGCTCCCGACGTCGCCCCGGTCGCGGTCGTCGGGGTCCGGACGGCGCTGGGAGAGGCCACCATTGCGATGAACGACCACGTCGTCCGCGCGCTGTGCCGGGCGCTGGAGGCGTACCGCGATCCGGAGGACCGCGGTACCTGCACCGGCTGCGGCAGCCGGCACCTGGACCGGAACCTGCACTGCCGGGACTGTGGCCGGCTGCACGGCATCCTGGGCGAGGTCATCGCCGACCACGCCCGACGGGTCCGCGCGGCAGCTGGTGATGCGTTCCCGGAGGGCCGGACGTGAGTTGTGCGGTCGCGGCGCGTGGTACACCATCAGCGGGTCACGCATGGATGAGTCAAGTGGGGTTTCGGCATGACTGAACGGTCGGTCGCGCCCCGTACGATGGCGGGCCGGATCGGTCCGGACGGTGAGCGGCTGCGCATCCTGCTGGTCGAGGACGACGAGGGTGACGCGTTCCTGGTCCGGGAGCTGCTGAACGAGGCAGCGGCGCCGTTCGACCTGGTGATGGCCACCAGCTTGCGGGAGGCACGGTCGCTGATGCGCGGCGTCCAGTGTGTCCTGTTGGATCTCGGCCTGCCCGATGCGGAGGGTATCGACGGGTTGCGCCGTCTGCTCGCCGTCGCCGGCAGCGCCGCGGTGTGCGTGCTCACCGGCCGCACCGACGAGCATCTCGGCGTCGCCGCGGTTGCCGAGGGCGCACAGGACTACCTGGTCAAGGGCCAGGTGGACGGCGTGCTGCTGATCCGGGCGCTGCGTTACGCGGTCGAGCGCAAACGCGCCGACGAGAACGCCCGGCGGCTCCGTGAGGTGGAGTTGCGCCAAGCCGAGTCGGCCCGCCTGGAGCGTGGCCTTCTGCCGCAGCCGCTGATGGATACGACTCGCGTCGCGGTGCACACGTTCTACCGCTCCGGTCGGGCGCTCGGCCTGCTCGGCGGCGACTTCTTCGACGTGGTCCAGGTCGGCGGGGACAAGCTGCAGGTGATCGTCGGGGACGTCTGCGGCCACAGCGTGGACGAGGCGGCTCTGGGCGTGGAGCTGCGAGTGGCGTGGCGGGCTCTGGTGCTCGCCGGAGTCCCCGACGAGCAGGTCCTGCCCGCGCTCGAGCAGGTGCTCATGACCGAGCGCCGGGCGCGCGAGATCTTCGCCACGGTGGCGTCCGTCAGCCTCGACCTGTCCGGCAACCGGGCCACTGTCCGGCTTGCCGGGCACCCCCCACCGATCCTGCTCGCCGACGGCCAGGCTCGGCCGGTCGCCGCCCGGACCGGCATCGTGCTCGGCGTACAGCCCAGCAGCACGCCTAGGACCGACGTTGAATTCACCGGTGATGAGTGGACCCTGCTGATGTACACCGATGGGCTCATCGAGGGGCACACCGGCACCGGCGATGAACGCCTCGACGTGACCGGCCTGTGCGCGTTGCTGGCCGAGCCCGCGGCCCGGACCGTACCGTTGGCCGCGCTACCGGCGTGGCTCGTGGGCCGGGCCGAGATTGCCAACGGCGGACCGCTGGCCGACGACGTCGCGATGCTGCTGATCTCCCGGGGCGGTGGGCGGTGAGCTGGTTGACCCTGCGGACGTGGACGCTGCGCGGGCGGGTGGCGGCACTGTGCGTGACGGTCGGGCTTCTGCTCACCGCGCTCGGTATCGCTGCGGTGTTCACCGCCGCGGCGAGCAACGACCGGATCGATGACGTGCTGAACCGGACCACTCCGATGCGAGCGTACGGCGAGAGCATCGTCACCGCGATGGTCGACCAGGAGACCGCGATCCGTGGGTATGCGATCAGCGGCCGGGAGGCCAACCTCGAGCCGTACCGCCGGGGGCTGGCGGAGGAGAACCGGCTGATCGGCGAGATCCAGAACTTGCTGCGGTCGCCCGGCACCGTCGACGACGCCATCCGGGCATCACTGCGCGACGTGCGGGCGCGGGCAGAGGAGTGGCGGACAGCGGTCGCGACACCGGTCATCACGGCGGTGCAGACCCGCGGTCCAGAGGCGGGCCAGGCGCTCGTACGGGCGTCCAGCACGGCGCGGTTCGACGCGGTCCGCTCTGCCATCGGCCGCATGCAGGGCGAGATCCTGGCGGTTCGCAACCGGTCCGCGGACCAGCTCCGCAACACCGGCGAAACGCTGGTCGCCATCGAGATCGCCGCGGCGGGCATCGTCGTGCTGGCCGGCGCGGCGCTGTTGCTCCTGCTGGACCGGGTGGTTTCCCGGCCCGTGGTGGAGCTCGCCGAACAGGTCCGCGAAGTGGCGGCCGGCGACTTCGATCGGCGTATCACCAGCACCGGCTCGCCGGAGCTCATCCGCCTGGCGGAGGACGTCGACGGCATGCGGCGCAAGATCGCGACAGAGCTGAACGAGGTCCGCGAGGCCCGTTCCCAGATCGAATGGGTGAACGAGCAGCTGAAGGTCCAGGCCGACGAGCTGACTCGCTCCAACCGGGACCTGGAGCAGTTCGCCTACGTTGCCTCGCACGACCTGCAGGAACCGCTGCGCAAGGTGGCCAGCTTCTGCCAGCTGCTGCAACGCCGGTATGCCGGCCGGCTCGACGAGCGAGCGGACCAGTACATCGCGTTCGCGGTCGACGGCGCGCAGCGCATGCAGCGGCTCATCAACGACCTGCTGGCGTTTTCCCGGATCGGCCGGATCACCACCGGCTTCACCGAAGTGGACCTCAACCGGGTGCTGGCCGACGTCGCCGCACAGCTGGAGGGCCGGGCCGGAGAGGAAGCCGACATCTCGTGGTCCGAGCTGCCCACCGTCGAGGGTGAGGAACCGCTGCTCACCACGCTGTTCAGCAACCTGGTCGGCAACTCGCTGAAGTTCCGCCGGGAGGGCGTACTGCCGGTCGTCCGGGTCACCGCGGAGCGCCAGGACCAGGAATGGCGGATCACCGTACGGGACAACGGCATCGGCATCGAGTCGGAGTTCGCGGACAAGGTGTTCGTGATCTTCCAGCGGCTGCACGCCCGCGACGCGTACGAGGGCACCGGGATCGGTCTCGCGATCGTGAAGAAGATCGTCGAATACCACGGTGGCCGCATCTGGCTGGACCTGGACGTCCCTGCCGGGACATCGATCAACTTCACCCTGCCCGTATCGGTGAACCCGTTCGAGGAGACACCCGAATTGAGAGAGGCAACCGCATGACCGAGTGCACCGAGCGCAGCGAGGGCCGCGAGGGCATGCCTGAGGAGGAAGCAGCATGACCGGAGCGATCAAGCACGACGGGACCCCGATCGAGGTTCTGCTCGTCGAGGACGATCCGGGCGACGTGCTCATGACGCAGGAGGCGTTCGAGGAACACAAGGTCCGCAACCGGCTCAGAGTGGTGTCCGACGGCGCCGAGGCGCTGGCCTACCTGCGGCGCGAAGGCCGGTATGCGGACGCCATCCGGCCCGACCTGATCCTGCTCGACCTCAATCTCCCGCGACGCGATGGGCGAGAGGTGCTCGCTGAGATCAAGAAGGACGAGGATCTCGGCCGGATCCCGGTCGTGGTGCTGACCACCTCGGCCGCCGACGAGGACATCCTGCGCAGCTACCAGCTGCACGCGAACGCGTACGTGACCAAACCGGTCGACTTCGAAAGGTTCATCGCGGTGATCCGCCAGATCGACCAGTTCTTCGTGAGCGTCGTGAAGCTGCCGCCCCGTGCTTGACCAGGTCGACGAGCTGATCCGCGAGGTTGCCGGCAGCATCGTGCTGCCGCGATTCCGCCGCCTGGAATCCGGCCAGGTGGAGCAGAAGGCTCCCGGGGATCTGGTGACTGTCGTCGACAAAGAGTCCGAGCGCGCGCTCACCGCCGGTCTGAGCCGGATTCTTCCCGGATCGTCTGTGGTCGGCGAGGAGGCGGTGGCGGCCGATCCCGGCGTCGTGGCCCGCGTCCGGGACGCCGGCGCGGTGTGGGTGGTTGACCCGCTGGACGGCACGAACAACTACGCGGCCGGCAAGACGCCGTTCACGATCATGGTGGCGCTGCTCCGCGACGGTGAGCCGGCGGCGTCGTGGATCCTCAATGTGGTGGCCGACCGGATGGCGACCGCCGAGATCGGAAGCGGCGCCTACATCGAGGACGACCGCGTCAAGACCCGCACCGACGGTCCGCCGCCCGGGACCATGCGGGGCACGCTGGCCCGGCACTATTTCCCGGCCGACCTTCGCCGGCAGGTGAATGCCCACGCGGACGCGTTCGCGAGCGTCACGAACGGGCACCACTGCGCCGGCTACGAATACCCGTCGGTGGCCACCGACGAGCAGCAGTTCGCGATGTTCTGGCGGATCCTGCCGTGGGACCACATCCCCGGCGCGCTGTTCCTCACCGAGGCGGGCGGCGTGGTCCGGCACATCGACGGCGAGCCCTACCGGCCGGCGGACAGCGAACGGGGAATACTGATCGCCCCGAACGACGACGTGTGGCACACCGTCCGCGACACGATCTTTCCGAGTTGACCATCCCGCGATCTTGGACTTGTGGTTGCCCTTATGGGATCTGCGTGGCTTTTGCGCCAACCACAACTCCAAGATCGACGGATGCGGGCCTGTTGCGTAGCGCGGTAGAGTTCCGGCGCTCACGACTTGGAGGTAGACCGTGGCGGCGACTCTCCTTCGGCGGGTCACCGTGGCCTGCGCGCTGCTGGTGGCAGCTGTAGCGCTGGCCGTGGCGGCACCCGCCGTGCCTGCGTCCGCCGATCCCGAGGGCGGCACGAAGACGTTGCGTGACGCGCTCGAGTCCGCTGCGCGCGGCCACGTCGAGGCCAAGACCCGGCTCGGCGCCTCGCTGAAGCGGCAGGCCCAACTGCAGATCACACTGGCCGAGGCGGACACGAGCGCCAGGGAGCTGGAAAGCCAGGTCGCCGCCATCGCCGCCCGGTCGTACCGGCTGGGCCGGTTCAACGCCGTCGCGCTGCTGCTCAACAGCTCGTCACCGGACACGTTCCTGGAACGGGCGTACCGGCTGGACGAGATGGCACTGCTCGACGCGCGGACACTGGCGAGCTACCGAGCCGAGGTGGAGCTGGCGCAGCGCGCCAAGCAAGCCATCGACCTCGAGGTGAAGGAGCAGCAGAAGCAGGTCACTGTGCTGGCCAAGAAGAAGAAGGAAGCCGAGGCGGCGCTCGCCAGCGTCGGCGGTGGCGCGGTCGCCGGCGGATTCCTCAACGCGAACTCGCCGCTGGCCAAGGCGGCGCCACGCAACTCCGACGGATCCTGGCCCAGGGAATCCTGCACAGTGGACGATCCGACCACATCGGGTTGCATCACGCCACGGATGCTCAACGCCTACTTGGCGGCTCGTGCGGCCGGATTCACGCACTACACGTCCTGCTTCAGCCAGCGCTCGTCCGGTGAGCATCCGAAGGGCCGCGCGTGTGACTTCTCGGCGAACGCGACCACGTTCAAGAACAGCGCCGCGACCGGGAGTGACAGGGCGTACGGTGACCGGCTCGCGGCGTTCTTCGTCAAGAACGCCGACCGGCTCGGCGTGATGTACGTGATCTGGTATCGACAGATCTGGCTGCCCAACACGGGATGGCGGGCATACAGCGGGTCCGGCAGCGCGGCGGCGAGGCACGAGAACCACGTACACCTCTCCGTGCTCTGATCAGGGCATGCAGATCCGCCCGCTGCCCTCCGGGCTCGCCACCGCACTCGTGTTCCTCGCCAGCGGTGCCGTGCTCGTCCTCGAGATCGTGGCGCTGCGCCTTGTCGGTCCGTACGTCGGGGTGACGCTGCAGGTCAGTAGCTCGGTGATCGGCATCTCGCTGGGCGCTATCGCGTACGGCACCTGGCTCGGGGGGCGGCTGGCGGACCGGTTCGATCCGCGTTCGCTGCTGGCGCCCGCCCTGATCCTGGCGGCCATCGGCACCGCCGTCACGCTCCCCCTGGTGCGCTGGGGCGGCGAGGTGCTGCGTGGCGGCGCGGCACCGGCGGTGCTGCTGCTGGCCGCCATGGCCGTCTTCCCGCCCGCGTTCCTGCTCTCCGGCGTCACACCGCTGGTGGTGAAGCTGCAGCTCGGAGACTTGAACCGAACCGGCCAGGTGGTGGGCCGGCTGTCCAGCGTGGGTACGCTCGGCGCGATCACCGCGACGCTGAGTACCGGGTTCGTGCTGGTTGCCGCCATGCCGAGCAGCTGGATCGTGCTCTCGCTGGCCGGCCTGCTCGCCGCGGCGGGAATCGGCCTCGCGTGGTGGCTGCGGAGGCAGGTGCGGATGCCCGGACAGCGGCGGGCCCGCGCCGTGCTGGCGGCGGTGGGCCTGGCCGCTGCCGGGCTGGGGGCGGTGACGCCGACGCCGTGCGACATCGAGACCGCATACCACTGCGCCCGCGTCGACCACGATCCCGACGTACCGAGTGGGCGGGTCTTGATCTTGAACTCGGCGCGGCACTCGTACGTCGATCTGAACGATCCGAGGCACCTCGAGTTCGCGTACGTGCAGTGGCTGGGGGCGGTCGCGGACGTGTTCTGGCCGGCCGGCAGCGCGATCGACGCGCTGCACCTCGGCGGCGGCGGGTTCACCGTGCCCGAGTACGTGCGGGCCACCCGACCGGGCAGCGACCAGTTGGTCCTCGAGCTGGACGGTGATCTGGTCCGCCTGGATCGGAAGAAACTCGGCCTCACCACGGGTCCGGACCTCCGGGTACGCGTGGGGGACGGCCGGGTCGGGATAGCCGCGCAGCCGGATGCCGCCTACGACTTCGTCGTGGGAGACGCGTTCGGGTATCTGGTGGTGCCGTGGCACCTCGCCACCCGGGAGATGGCCGCGGACATCGGCCGCGTCCTGCGCGCCGACGGGGTGTACGGGCAGAACGTCATCGACTATCCGCCCGGCCGGTTCATCCGGGCCGAGATGGCCACGGTGGCCGCCGTGTTCCGGTACGTGGCGTTGATCGCTCCGCCGGACGCGCTGGAGGGGAAGGTCGGGTCGAACTTCGTCATCGTCGCGTCCCAGCGGCCGCTGCCGCTGGCGGCGTTGCGGACTCGCCTGGATCGGGTCGTGGAGCCGGTGACGCTGCTGTCCGGCGCCGCGTTGAGCGCGTTCGTGGGTGGCGCCCGCGTGCTGACCGACGACTACGCCCCGGTAGACCAGCTCCTCCCCGGCTGACGTCCACATCCCCCGCGATCTTGGAGTTGTGGTTGCCCTTATGTCCGTTCTGATGGGATCTGCGCCAACCACAACTCCAAGATCGCGGGGGTTTTGGAGATCTCCGTCACTCCTCCGGGCGACAATCGGCATATGGGGCGTACCGGTCA
>Ga0081539_10007356_pt1 | contig 10081 bp, 7 predicted proteins | sample TabmetS4T2R2_FD_71023 | JGI IMG/M metagenome (GOLD analysis project Ga0081539, IMG submission 71023) | Tabebuia heterophylla rhizosphere microbial communities from the University of Puerto Rico - S4T2R2 | ecosystem: Host-associated > Plants > Roots > Rhizosphere ... | reverse complement strand
GCGCAGGTGTTCACGGATCCGCAAGTGCGCGCCCGTGAGATGGTCGTCGAAGTCGACCATCCGGCGCTCGGCCACATTCGCGCGCTCGGATCGCCGATCAAGATGAGCGCCACGCCGCCCGACGTCCGCCGCCGCGCGCCAGGCCTCGGCGAGCATACGGACGAAGTCCTTCGGGAAGCGGGCTTCAGCGCGGATGAAATCGCCAGGTTACGGGCGGCCCGGGCGGTCGTCTAGAGCGAGCCCACACGGCCCTGCCACAGGGTCAATGTCGGCTTTCATTCCCAGATCGCGCGCGAAGGCTTCTCGCAGGCCGTTCCTGAACACGTAAGCGCCGCGGATCGAATCGGGCGGATCCTTCACCGTCACGACCTGGCAGCCTGCAGCCTTCAGACGTTGCGCTGACGCTTCGAGACGGTCGCGCAACGCGGCCGCGTCGAGCCACGGCTGAAGGTGCTGACGCGTACCAACCGCGAAGCAGAGGACCAGGCTGGCGAGCATCGCGGCCGCGACCGTGCCGAGCCGGCGCGGCTCGTCGGCCATCACCGCGATGAGCGCTGAAAAGCCGACGGCCGGCAGATACAGATATCGACTGCCCTGCAGATCGGGCGCGATGGCGAGGACCGCAAGGGCCGGAACCAGCGGCAGAAGGATCCAGCCGCAGGCGGCCGCGGCCGATTTCGTGCCGGCGCGCGACGAAGACCGAATCGCGAACGCCGTCGCAAGCGTGACCACAACGAACAAGCACCAGACCACCATCCACGGCCATCGGTGCACGACGTCGACGTGCCACGGCATCCCCAGCCCGCCGACGGCGTCGAACAACGCACGCTGCAGGAAGTATCGCGAGAGTGGCGGCCGCGGAATTCCAGCGGCGAGCGCCAGCCGCGCCGCACCAGCCGCGACAACGATCGCGGCGACAACGGCAGCGTCAATCAGCAGCGGCCGCGAGAACCGGTCGCGTATCCAACCGTCCAGCAGCACGAGGCCCACGCCAACGACCGCCACCTCTTTCGACAGCACAGCCGCGAGCATGACGATGACGAAGAGCACGCGCGCTGTCACGGTCACCCCGGCGGTATAGCGCCGTGCCAGCAACACTCCCGACAGGACCATGGATGTCGCGAGTACGTCGAATACTCCCGAGCACCAGGCCACCGCCTCCGGCGCTATCGGCGACGCGAGGACGAGCAGCGCGACGGCAATCGACCAGAGGGAATCGACCCATCCGGCCACGACGCGGCCGGCCAGAAACGCGTTGGTTCCGTGGAGGAATATGTTGATCGCGTGAAACGCGACGGGGCCGGCGCCGGCATGTAGCATCACGGCCCATAGCGCCAGAGGCAGCGGACGGAAGAACAGCGGATTCACGGCGCCGAGATTCCACTCCGAGGCCCGAGCGGCGAGCACGTAATCGTCGGACAGAAATCCGATCGAGAGCGCCGGCCAGTACAACGCCGCGGCGATCGCAATACACACGAGCCACCAACAACTGGACCACGAGCTCGCCACCGGCACCGCGACGCGATCGGGCGCGGTGAACACCAGTCGATACAACACGACGCACGCGATGAACAACACGGTGGCACTCTCGACGTGAAACCGCTGAGTGCCGCCGCGGTCTGTCAGGTAGAACGCGGATAGCAGCAGCAGACGCACGCCGGCACCGGCGACGACCACCGCCGCTATGCGTTTCACTGTCGTGACGGTCCTGATAGTCCTGATAGGGGCCGCGGAAACGGTCCTCGCGCGAGCTCGTAGGCGTGAGCCAGCTGGAGGACTCCACGATCGTCGGCGTCGCGGCCGACGATCTGGAGTCCGATCGGAAGACCATCCGCCGTCAGGCCGCACGGTACCGATACCGCCGGGTGACCGATCGTCGAGATGTAGTAGCAGGACTTCATCCAGTCGATGTACGACTCGAGCCGGACGCCGTCGATCTCGCGGATGAACGGCTGATCGACGTCGAACGGCGGGACCTGCACGGTCGGCAGGACGAAGAACTCGCAGCGCGCCATGAATTCCGCGGCACGATGGCGCAGCCGATCGCGGCACGCCTCGGCGTTCGCGACATCGCGAGGCTGAAGACGCTCGCCTCGCGCGATCTCTTCGAGGATCGTTTCCTTCACGAGCGCCCGATGCTTCGCGACAGTTGGACCGTGCTTTCGAACGAACGCCCACGCTCTCAACGTCCTGAACGTCTCGTCCGCACCGTTCCAGTCCGGTTCGGCGTCCTCGATCAGGCAGCCGAGCGCCTCGAAGCTGGCGCGCGCGGCATTGACGATGCGGCGGACGCGCGAATCGAACGGCACGCCGCCCAGATCTGTCCACCAGGCGACGCGGGTTCCCGCAAAATCGCGTTCCAGCACGTCTTCCACGACGCCGGCGGCGGGAGACAGCGCACGGAACAGCAGCGCGAGGTCGGCGGCGCTCCGCGCCATCGGCCCGTCGACGCTGAGCGACGACCAGGCGCTCGATCGATCCGTCCACGAAATCCGCCCGGCCGACGGCCGCATGCCGACCACGCCGCAGAAGGCGGCGGGATTGCGCAGCGAGCCGCCCATGTCGGTGCCGTCGGCGATAGGCAGCATGCCGAGCGCCAGAGCGACGGCCGCGCCACCGCTGCTGCCGCCGCAGGTTTTCGTTGGGTCGTAGGGATTCAGCGTCGCGCCGAAAATCGGGTTGAAGGTCTGCGAGCCAGCACCGAACTCTGGAGTATTGGTCTTGCCGATCGTGATGGCGCCAGCGTGCCGCAGACAGGACACGATCGGCGCATCGGCGTCAGGAACATGATCGCGAAAAATCGGCGAGCCGAACGTCGTCCGGATGCCGGCGGTCGCCTGCAGGTCCTTGTGTGCGATTGGCAGACCGTGCAGCGGACCGATCGCTTCACCGCGCGCCTGCCGCTCGTCGGCCGCGAGCGCCTCCTCCATCGCGCGATCGGCGACGAGCGTCACGATGGCGTTGACCCGCGGATTGACCGACTCGATGCGCGCCAGGTGCGCGGCCACGACCTCGCGCGCCGAGAGCTCCTTCGCGCGGATCAGCCGTGCGAGCTCAACGGCTGGTTGCTGCCAGATAGTCAAGCGCGCTCGTCACGCCGCCGCGTATGAATGGCACGCCGGCGGCCGCGAGCCCCATCTCGACGACGCCCAGCGTGCCGGCAAGCATCGCGTCGTTGAAGTCGCCGAGATGACCGATGCGGAACACGCGTCCTTTGAGTTTCCCCAGGCCGGTCCCGAGCGACATGTCGAAGCGATCGAGAATCGTTTTGCGCAGGGCATCAGCGTCATTTTTCCCAGGCTCGTCGTGCGAGAGCGCCACCGCCGTGAGCGAGTTGCTGTACTCGGCCGGATCCGCGGCGTGCAGCTGCAGTCCCCAGGCGCCGACCGCGCGCCTGGTCGCCTCGGCATGCCGCGCATGGCGTGCGAAGACGTTGGCCAATCCCTCCTCGAGCAGCATCTTCGTCGACTCGCGCAGGCCGTACAGCAGATTCGTCGCCGGCGTATAGGGGAAGAAGCCGCCGGCGCTGTCGCGCAGAATCGGTTCCCAATCCCAATAGGCGCGCGGCAGCCGCGCGGAGCGCGACGCCTCGAGCGCCTTCTCGCTGACGGCGTGAAAGCCGAGGCCGGGCGGCAGCATCAATCCCTTCTGCGAGCAGCCGACGGTGACGTCGACGCGCCACTCATCATGTCGATAGTCGATCGAACCCAGCGACGAAATCGTGTCGACCAGGAGCAGCGCCGGATGCTTCGCGCGATCCATCCGCTGACGGACGTCGGCGACGCGGCTCGCCACGCCGGTCGACGTTTCGTTGTGAACGACGGCGACGGCTTTGATGGCGTGATCCCGATCGGCCGACAGGCGGCTCTCGACGGCGTCCGGGTCGACGCCGTGCCGCCAATCACCGGCGACGAACTCGACGCACAGGCCGAGCCGATCGGCCATCGTCTTCCACAGCGTGGCGAAATGGCCGGTCTCGAACATCAGCACGCGGTCGCCCGGCGACAGCGTGTTGACGAGCGCCGCTTCCCACGCCCCGGTTCCAGACGATGGATAGATGACGACGTCACCGGTCGTTTGAAAGACGCGCTTGAGCCCGGCGATGGCCTCGAGCGCCAGCTTCGAGAATTCCGGCCCGCGATGGTCGATGGTCGGCTGGGCGATGGCGCGCAGCACCCGGTCCGGGACGTTGGTCGGCCCCGGGATCTGCAGAAAATGACGGCCGCTCTTCACGGTCTTCAGTTAATCACGAAAGGTGTGTCACGATCACGCCATGACTGTTGTCGCGGGCCGCTCGAAAGTCGCCACCACACGGGGCATCGTCGCCGCCAGCCAGCCGCTCGCGGCGCAGGCGGGCGTGCAGATGCTCGAGCGCGGCGGACACGCCGTCGACGCCGCGATTGCCGCCAACGCCGTGATGGGCGTGGTCGAACCGGAGATGAACGGCATCGGCGGCGACCTGTTCGCGATCGTGTCCGAGGCGGGCGGCGAGCCACAGGGTCTGAACGCGGGCGGCTGGGCGCCGGCGGCGATGACGCCCGACGTCATCGCGCGCGGTGGCATGACGGCGATGCCGATCGACGGAATTCATTCCGTCACGGTACCTGGCGCCGTCGCCGGCTGGTGCGCGCTGCACGAGCGATACGGACGGATTCCGCTGGCCGACCTGCTCGGCCCGGCGATCTGGTACGCGCAGCACGGATTCCCGGTGTCCGACGTGATCGCGTCGCGCTGGGCCGGCTGGACTGACAAGCTGGCGAGCGACGAAGGAGCTCGCCGCACCTACCTGCCCGGAGGCCGGGCGCCGCGGGCCGGCGACCTGTTCACGAACCGCGATCTGGTGGCGTCGCTCGAGCGGATCGCCGCGCTCGGACGCGCGGGCTTCTACGAGGGCGACACCGCCAAGGCGATCCTGGCGCTGTCGAGCGCCCACGGCGGCACGATGAGCGCGGACGACCTCCGCGCGTTCGAGCCCGAGTGGGTCGCGCCGCTCTCGACGAGCTATCGCGGCTGGGACGTCTTCGAGCTGCCGCCGAACACGCAGGGCATCGCGGCGCTCCAGATGCTGAACGTCATGGAGAACTTTCCGCTCGCCAGCTTCGGCCTTCACAGCGCCGCCGCTCTGCACGTGATGATCGAGGCCAAGAAACTGGCGTACGCGGACATGATCCGCTACGTCGGCGATCCGAAACACGCGGATTCTCCGGTCGCGGCGCTCACCGACAAAACGCAAGCGAAGGCGCGGGCGGCTTCAATCGACCCGCGGCGCGCGGCGGCGCGCGTGGAGCCTTCGTCGTTCGCCGGCATCACCGACCGTCCCGGCGGCGACACGATTTACCTCTCCGTGGTCGACTGCGACGGCAACATCGTGTCGCTCATCCAGAGCATCTATCACTCGTTCGGCTCCGGACTGGTCGCGCCGGGCACTGGCTTCGCGCTGCAGAACCGCGGCACGCTGTTCACGCTGGAGCCGGGCCACCCGAACGTGCTCGCGCCGCGCAAGCGGCCGCTGCACACCATCATCCCCGGCTTCATGCGCCGCGGCGACGCGCGCATCGGCTTCGGCATCATGGGCGGCTGGAACCAGGCGCAGGCCCACGCGCAGTTCGTCTCGAACGTCGTCGACTTCGGTCTCGACATCCAGGAAGCGCTCGAGGCCGGACGCTTCACCAAACCGACGTTCGACGGGTGCGACGTCTGCATCGAAGCAATGGTGCCGGAAAGCAGCCGGCGCGAGCTCGCGGCGCTCGGCCACGAGATCACGGTCGTCCCGCCGCGCACTGGAACCTTCGGATCGGGGCAGGCGGTCATGAGCCTCGCGTCAGGCGTCCACTTTGGCGCGTCGGAACCACGCCACGACGGCGCGGCCATTCCCGAGGGCATTCCGCTCGGCTGAACTCGTCTTGCTCGTCGTCTCGTCTACTCGTCGTCTCGTCAGCTCGTCGTCGTCTCGCCTGCCGTCGTCTCGTCGTCGTCTCGGCTGCCGTCGTCTCGTCTACGACGCGAGTTTTTGAAACGAACCGAAATCGGCCAACAGCCACACGCCGGGATCGAGCGTGACGGCTGACGGCTCGGCGTCCGCTGGAATCGAGAAGGTGGATTCGCGGTTCCTCACCTCGACTCGACGTACTGTCGGAACGGAGCCCTGCGTCGCTGACACGCCGATGCCGAGCGGAAGCCGGTACGGCTCGCCGGTCTGCGCTTGACGGACGGTGACGACGACCTGCTTCGCGGCCGCGTCGTAGCGCCACGTGCCCGACAGCTGTGGGACGCCGGCTCTCGTCAGCCACTGCGCGAAGAACCAGCGCAGATCCTGTCCTGATACTTCCTCCATCGCCCTGCGCAAGTCGGCGCTCGACGCGACGCCGTTCATGTAGCGCTGGTAGTACAGCCGGATGCCGCGCCAGAACGCGTCGGTGCCAATCTGGTCGCGCAGCATGTGCAGCGTCCACGAACCCTTTTCGTAGACGAGCCGATTGTTCGGCATCATCTCTGGCTCGTTGAGATTCACGTGCACGACCGGTGTGTCGGGCATCCGCGTTTCGAGCTGCAGGACCGTATCGCGGCTGCGGCGGAGCCCGGCGACGAAGGCGTCGCGGCCGTTCGCGTATTCGGTGTAGAGGAGCGTGAAGTAGGTCGCGAAGCCTTCGCTCAGCCACACGTCGTTCCAGTCGTTTTCGGTGACGGCGTCGCCGAACCATTGATGCGCGGTTTCGTGAACGACCGGCGCGTTACCGGCGGCGACGCCTTTCTCGCCGTAGAAGATGTTGGTCACGTGCTCGGTCCCGCCGCCCATGCCGGCCGCCTGCACGTGCGCGAGCTTCGCGTACGCGTATGGTCCGACGCGGTCCGAGAAGAACTCGAACGAGCCGCGGGCATCGCGCTCGAGCGCCGGCAGCCCTTTCTCGACGTCCTGCGGAAAGACCCAGTACGAGAACGGCACGCCGCGCACGATCCCGCCCTGCCGGACGACGAAGCGTGCGACGCCGAGCGAATACAGCCACGACGAAATCGGCGCGTCCTGCTTCCAGTGGGTGCGGCGCAGGCCGCCGGGGAGATCGACCTGTTCGACGAGCGCGCCATTCGACACGACCTGATAGTCCGCCCTGGTCGTGACGATCAGCTCACCGGTCGCCTTGTCGGCGGGGTGATCGATCGTCGGCATCCACTGCCGCGCGTTGCGATACCAGTTCTCGCTGAACGCCGTGCGATCGCCGTGGATGTTGTTGATCAGACGCAAGCCGTTCGCCGGCGCGCCGTGATAGCTGATCGTGAACGTCACATCCTGCCCGGCCGTGACGTCCGCCGGCAGCGGCAAACGCAGACGATTCGCGCGGTGATCGACCGTGACCGGCCGGCCGTTCGACGTGACGGCGGTGACCTTCATCCCTTTGCCGTCGGCACCGACCGACGTCAGATCGAGGAACACATCGCGCACGCCTGGCGCAACGATCCGAAGAGTGACGTCGGCTTCGGCTTGGATTTCGTTCGATTCGGTCGTCAGAAGCGAGAGGCGAATGGTGTAGTGACGAGCGTCGATGCCTGGCTGGCGAGGGTAGGTGTCAGCACCCGGATCGGCTCCGAACACCAGCACCACCGCGACGATGCCAAACCAAACGCGCATGGCGGACCTCAGACGGCCCGGCTAAAGCCGGGCCCTACACATCAATCTTGAGGGTCAACGGCTCGAGACCGAGACCGGTGATCTCGACCTGCCAGGTTTCACCCGCGGAGATGAACTGTGAGTCTGTCAGTGAGCCGGTGGTGACGACGGCACCGGCGGCGAGTGACTCACCCTCGGGCCGGCGCGGCATCGCGGAGGCGAGCTCCGCGACGGCGAGCGCGGGACTGCGCATGACGTTCCTGCCGCCGCCCTGAGCAACCGGCGCGCCGTTCTTCTTCAGCGTGATCTCGAACTGCGCCAGCTGCTCGACGAGCTCCGGAATCTTCGCCGCCCTGACGGGAACCGGTGCGCCGATGACCGACGCGGCGTGAAGGCCGTAGTCCGCGACGAAGTCCGGCGGCTGGAACTTCCAGTCCGGGTAGGCGCAGTCGATGATCTCGTAACCGAAGGCGATCCATTCGGTCGCCTCGAGCGCGGCCGCGGCGTCGGCGACGTTGTCACCGAGCGTCAGCGGCAGCTTCACCTTGAAGACGATTTCCGGCTCGATCTTCGGCGCGATCATCCGCGCGATCGACAGCGCCAGTTCGCCGCCGCTGGCGAAGTGAACGGTGTCGTCGTACATGTGCCCCCAGACGACAGTCTCGAGCTTGAGCGCGCGCCAGACGGCTCTGTTCGGGTAGCCGATTTTCCAGCCCACCGGGGTGCGGCCTTCGTCGCGCCGCAAGCGCGCCAGCTCGCGCTCGACGGCGTAGCCGGCCGCGAGATCGAACGAGGCGTCACGCGAGGTCGGCGACGGCACGATGCGGCGCGCCGCGTGCGCGGCGGCCAGTTCCTGTGCGAGCTGACGTGTGTCGCTCACCAGACTACTTGGCCGTGGCCGGCACGTGCAGCGCCACCGTCGACGGGGCGCGCGACGCGCGCAGCGCGAAAATGATGATCGCAGCGCCGAGAGCGAGCACGGCGCTGCCGTAGAAGCAGGCCGTCCAAGAACCGAAGCGCTCGAACAGCGCGGCACCGACCGAGGCGCCGATGATCGACGCCACACCCTTCGCCGAATACAACACGCCGTAGTTCGAGGTGGCCGACCTGGTGCCGTAGTAGTCGCCAATGAGCGACGGGAACAGCGAGAACACCTCGCCCCACGTATAGAAGGTCAGGACCAGGGTGATCGTGAACAACGTTCCGGAGAGGCGGCCGACGGTCAGCACCAGAACGAGGCACGCGGACTGAAGCAGAAAGGCGACGCCCATCGCCAGCTCCCGGCCGATCTTGTCCGAAACCCACCCCCACGAGACGCGGCTGGCGCCGTTCGCCAGCGCGTTGAGCGATGTCGCCAACGTCAGCGCCGTCACCGGAATGCCCCACGATTTGGCCATCGGTCCGGCGTTCGAGGTGACGAGCAATCCGCCCGTCGCCATCATCACGAACGCCGCGTACAGCCAGTAGAACTGGGGCGTCCGCAGCATCTCCATTGTCGTGAACTGGTGCTGGCCGAGCGCCGCGGCAGCGCCCGCCGGCTTGACCGCCACGGGCTGCGCCGGAGGATGCCGCAGGAACTGCGCGACGATGAGGATCACGGCGCCCTGAAAGATGCCGGTCCACAGAAAGGCCGTCGTGTAGCCGCGATTGGCGATGATCCACGCGATGAACGGCGTGAAGAGCGCCGTGCCGCCGCCGAATCCGCCCGCGATGATCCCTGCCGCCAGGCCGCGCTCCTTCGTGAACCACTTGAGCGCGGACCCCATGCAGCCGCCGTAGATGAGCGCCGCACCAATCCCGGCGATCACATAGAGCGTGTAGACCATCGACAGCGTGTGCACGAGCCCGAGGCCCGCCCAGCCGATGCCGCACAACACGCCGGCGATCGTGGTGAAGAGCCGCGGACCGAGGCGATCGATCAGAAAGCCCTGCGCCGGCTGTACCCAGGTCTGGAACAGGATGAAGAGCGTGAAGGCGTACTGGATTTCCGTCAGCTTCCAGCCGGTCGCCTGCTGCATCGGGTTGACGAACAGCGTCCAGGCGTACTGAAGGTTCGCGATCATCACCATCGCGATGAGCGACGCCACGAGCTGGAACCAGCGGTTGTTGATCCTCATCGAGCACTCCGTCTCTTCTCGTCGAGCAGCTTCGCGCACGCGTAGACGGTCCGGGTGGTCGGCATCGGGACGCCGAGCTTATCACCGAGCTCGACGACCGCCCCGACGACGGCTTCGAGCTCCATCGGCCGGCCGGCTTCCAGATCCTGCAGCATCGACGTCTTGTGTGCACCGACTTTCTCGGCGCCCGCCATCCGCTGATCGATCGAGATCGGCAGCTCGATGCCGAGTTTCGCAGCCACGGCTTCGGTTTCCGTCATCACTTCCCTGACAAGCTGCGACGTATTCGGATGACGCACGAGCTCTTCGAGCGTGCCGCCCGTCAGCGCGCTGATGGGATTGAACGCGACGTTGCCGAGCA
>Ga0081539_10007355_pt1 | contig 10082 bp, 7 predicted proteins | sample TabmetS4T2R2_FD_71023 | JGI IMG/M metagenome (GOLD analysis project Ga0081539, IMG submission 71023) | Tabebuia heterophylla rhizosphere microbial communities from the University of Puerto Rico - S4T2R2 | ecosystem: Host-associated > Plants > Roots > Rhizosphere ... | reverse complement strand
CCGACGAGGTTGACGAGGATCTGGATGATCCCGCGAGCGTCGCCGCGCACAAGCACCGGGCTGCTCGGCTCGAGAACGATCTTCACTCGCCGCGGATGCGCGGTCGCCTCGAGCATTCCGCCCGCCTCCGTGGCAAGCGCGACGAGGTCGAGCCGGTCCTGGTCTTGCTCCGCGTCTCCGTTCATCGAGCGGATCACGGACAGCAGGTGGCGTGCCGCCGCGGCGATGTCGCTCGCATAATCGGCATAGTCGCTACGAAGCGGGCCTTCGGATTGCTGGACGATCCGGTCCGCGCTCTCGATGATCCGGTCGAGCGGGGAGCGGAGCGCTTCGTCGATGATCGCGTCGAGCTCGGACGCCGCGGAATGGGGTGCGCCGTTGCCGCTGGCGGAATCCCCCACCGCTTCGCCCTGGAAGCCCGCGAAGCGGCCGTCGGGCGCGCTGATCGGCGAGCCGCGCAGGAAGAAGAGCTCGTCGCTGCCTCGCCTCGGACGAGCGCGCTGGCCTTCGAACTCACTCCTTGAAGAAGCCGCGACGAGCAGTGGGAGCTCGCCGTGATCGTCCTCCTCGAGCCGGAAGAGGCGTGTGAGAGGTTTGCCAATAGCCTCCTCGGGCGTCGTGCCGAGCTTTTCAGCAAGGCCCGGAGAGATCGAGACGATCGAAAGGTCTTCGTTGGCGGCCCATTCCTCGGGTGCTCCGCCAAGGTCGATCTGCTGTTCGTGAGGAACGAGCCCCCCGAGGCGAGGCGCGGCGGCCGGACGGCTGGTCCAGCGCTCGAGCGAAAGGACGACGTCCTCGCCGTCTGGAGTGGCGCGGACCCATACCTCGACGTCCTGCTCCGCGCCGGCGGCGAGCGCCGGCCGGGAGATCGGGACCCCGAGCTTGCGCGCGAGCCTCGCGATGGCCGTGATCTGCGGCAAGGCGAGCTCGGCACCGACGTGCGAGCCGGCCTCGTTCTGTAGCGCCACCAGCTCGGGATCGGCCGAGATCAGGCGGTCCTGACCGTCGAGGCGGCCGCGGACGGGGCGGGGATCAGAGGGCGCGGTCGCCACTGTTTCCTCCGTTTCCTTCCATCGCCCTCAACGCTGCGCGATACGGCAAATCGAGCTGCAGCCACTCGCGAACCGAGCGGGCCTGGGCCTGGTCCATCCCGTCAAATCGCGCGATCTCCGTGCCGAGGTCGCCGATCCCCACGAGGTCGCCGAGCAAGGCGAGCAGCCGCGCCGCGAATTCCCTCGACACTCCCGCGAGGCGAAGCAGAAGCACGAGGCGCCCGTCGTCCCCGTCGGCGAGATAATCCCACGCCCCGGCGCCGCCGATCCCGGCTCGCTCGCCGAGCGCATAGGCGAGGAAGAAAATGTCGCCTTCTTCTGCGGCGCTCTCGAGAAACTGCTCGTCGAGCGTGCCTGTGTCGGTGAGCACCTTGACCAGCCTGTCGCAGAGCGCGTCGATGGCCTTGGCGGAGTCGCGCCCCTGGAGGAGCGCGTTGGCCGCGCTTGCGAACGGCAGATGACCCTCCTTGGCAGCGAGACCAGGGACATTCTGGCGAAGCGCGGCGGCGACCACGAAGGCGAGCGACTTGGCGAGCTGCTCGGGAAGGTCCTCGAACTCAATCCTCGGCTGGCCGAGGCGGTCCCGGCGCTTCCCCCTGGCGAGGATCAGCGCCATCGCGGCCGACGAGACGGCGTCATTGTCGTCGGCGATCAGGGCCTGCAGGAACCCGCCCTTTGGAGCCGAGCGCGCACGCACCGCATTCGAAATGCGCTCCTCGTCGGCGCGGCGAAGAAGGGCGGTGATCAGTTCGACGTGGTCGAGCAACCCCGCCGTGGTCAGCTCGCGCAGAAGCTCCTGGCTGTCCTCGTCGTTGGCGGCGACGAAGCCCAGCGGTAGACCCGCGCGGATCTCGTCCGCGATCGCCTGCAGCAGATCCGCGAGCATCGCGGTCATCAGCGCCCGCTCCTGCTCGGTCAGCCGATCCCGCGGATCGAGGAAGAAATCCTTGCGGACGGTAGGCAAGCGCCGTCGGCCTGCGGGCCGCGCAGGATAGCCCCCGTCTTCTTCAGACGGAGCCGCAATCGGCCATTCGTCCGGCGCCATCAGCCGATCATTATCCGATTGAGGTTAATGCGCCGTCAATTCACCGCGTAACCGGTGAACCACGAACTGCACGAAAAAGAAGGAGATGGCGGCATAAGTCGAGAGCAGGACAAGATAGGCTGCCCACCGGTTGCCGATCGCGAACGGAAGGGCGGCGAGGATCGCGTTGCGCCGCGAAAACAGCCAGGGCGGCTGCGGAAGATCGGTGTGCGAACGCTCGACCGCGAAGGCGTGGGCGAAGGCGGCGCAGGTGGCGGCCGCGAGCAATGCCCCCCACCCGGCCCCGTGCCGCCACTCCCACCAACCGAGCGCGAGCAGCGCCAGTCCGGCCGCTGGCCACAGCAGCCGGATCGCGGCCGCGTCCGAGGCAACCGGCCGCAACCGGATATGCCCGATGCGCCGCGCGATCAGATCGAGCGGCGTCGAAAACAGCAGCAAAGCGAGCCCCGCCCACAGCCAGCCGCGGGTGAAGCACAGGGCCGCGCCGAACGTCAAAGCGAGGGCCGCGTAAAGCAGCCATTCGGACCGGACGGCCGTATCGAGCAGCCGCTCGGTCGCGAAATCCTCAGCCAGCGGGAGGACGTAGCGGCTGGCGAGATCGTCGCGGCCGCCGCGCGAAGCGGTGAGGATCGATCGCTCGAAACGCGCCACGTCCTCGGCGTTACGGGCAAGCAGAGGCTCGCTCTCCTCGGCGACCGGCACGAGGCGGGCGCCGCCCTGCATCGTTCGCCTGAGCAGCGTCGAGGGGAGGTCCCAATCGCCGAGCATCGCCGCGGTCGCTCCGAGCATCCGCCCCTCGACAAGGGCGACTCCGGACCACCGGCTCACCCCGTCGACCCGCTCGAAATCCTCGTGGCGTTCATCGTCTGGAACGGTCGCGACGAGCGCCTCCTGCTCGTCCACAAGCCCCGTCAAAAGGTCGAGCGGCGGTACGATCGCATCGCCGATCAGGAGAACCAACTCACCGGGCTCGAACCGCGTCGCGGCCTCGTTGCCGTCGCTCACCGGTACAACATTGAGGCCCTCTCCGCGAAGGCGCTCGAACGCCTGGTTGAGCGCCGCAGGGATGCGTTCGACGAGCACGACGATCGGCGAGGCGCCGGCAGCCGCGGCGGAACGGACCTGGTATTCGATGAGGCTTCGGCCGGCGAGCGGGAGCAGCGCCGTGAGGCCGCCGGATTCGTCCTCCTGATAAGCTCCGATCAAAGCGCCGAGCGCCAAGAACTGTCCCTCCCCGCTTCGTTCCCCTGCCCCTCTCTCTAACCGCTTTCTTGCCGGGACAAAGATGGTAAACTGCCATCATGCATCCCACCCGCCAGCGCGCCAACCTCCCCGCCAACGAGACCGAGGAGATTGTTCAGGCTTCGGCCGAAACGGAAATTTCGCCGGTTTTCAATCCGGTGGAATGGGAAGAGTCCGAGGTGCAGGGCGATTTCAAGGGCGCCGGCGGACGCGCGGTGCTGGGAAGCGCTCTCGTCATTCTTTCGGCACTGTGGCTCGGCTACTGCGCCTGGGCGGCCGGCCAGGCTCTCGCGGCCCAGCCCATCTCCTCGCCGCAGGTCGCGCAATGGCTCGCCTTGGCGGCCGGCCCGCTCGCTCTCCTCGGCCTCTGCTGGCTCATGTTCGGGCGCACCCGCCGAAAGGAAGCGGAGCGGTTCACAAGGTCCGTCATCGCCATGCGGGCGGAGGCGCGCTCGCTCGAAGGGCTGCTCGGGGTCCTCTCGCAGCGGATTCAGGATAGCCGGAGCGAGCTGACGATGATCGCCCAGCATCTGATGCAGCTCGGCGACCAGACGACGGGCAAGCTCGGCGGGATCACCCGCGAGCTAGATTCGAGCTCCGACAAGCTCGCGCGGCACGGCGAGGCGCTCGACCGCGCGGCGGAATCGGCACGCAACGACATCGCGGTGCTGCTCGACGACCTCCCGCGTGCCGAAGCGACGGCGCGAAGCCTTGCCGAGCAGCTCCAGTCGGCGGGTTCGGAAGCCTCGCGGCACACGGCCAGCTTCGGCGACCAGGTCTCCGTCCTGGCGACCCGTGCGCAGCTTGCCGAGGAAGTCGTCGCGGCCGCCGTCCAACGGCTGACCGAGCACCTGGACCGGGTCCAGACGGGCGGCGCCAGCGCGTCGGCCGCCATCGGCGAAGCGAACGCTCAGCTTTCGACGACCGCCGACGAGCTCATGCAGCGCGCCGCGATCACGCTCGAGCAGATCCGTTCGGGCATCGACACGCAGGCCGCTGCCGTGGCTTCGCTGGTCGAACAGGCGTCGGCGGGCATCGGCCGCGCCGGGATCGAAGCGGCGGAAGCACTTGGCAATAACGTGTCCGCGGCCAATGGCATGCTCGACGGCTTGACCGCCCGAATTGCCGAGCAGGAGCGCGCTTCGCAACGCATCGTCGCCGACACCGGCCGAGCGCTTGCCGAGCTCGACGAGCGCTTCACGGCGCTTGCCGAGCAGGGCGACCAGCGTGCAGGCGCATTCGCCCAGGCGATCGGCCGCGCACGGACCGAGCTTCAGCAGCTGTCGGAGGAAACGGGCACTCAGGACAATGCGGTCGAAGTGCTCGCGGAGCGCGCGGCGGCTCTGCAGAATTATGTTGGGCGCGTCACCCAGGACGTGCGTGAGCAACTGACAAGCGCTATCGGCGACGCCGAGGCGGGCGCGAACCGGCTCACGCGGGCGACCGAGACGATCCGGCCCGAGCTCGAATGGATGCGCGACGCCGCGGTCGAATCGAGCAAGCTCATCTCCGCTTCCGCGACGGGCATCGCCGAGCAACAGGACCGCTTCGCGAGCCTGCTCGCCACGCTCGACGAAGGTGTCGGAGAGGCTGGCGAGCGGCTGATCTCGCTCGCACATGCGGTCTCCGCGGCGCAGAACGAGGCGACTCGCCTCACGCACGAGACCGGCCCGGCGCTGATCGAGGCGATGATGCAGGTCAAGGAAGCCGCCTCCCACGCGGCCGAGCGGGCGCGAGAGGCGATCACCAACGTCGTCCCCGAGAGCGCCGAGGCTCTGTCGGCGGCCACGCGCGAGGCGCTCCAGGCCGTCATTCGCGACGAGGTCGAGCAGCGGCTGGTGGACGTGGAGACGACCGCGGCCCGCGCGGTCGAGGCCGCCCGAGCCGCTTCGGACCGGCTCACCGAGCAGATGTTGACGCTGGGCCGAAGTGCCGCGGCGCTCGAGCAGCATATGGAGCAGGTCGGCTCCGAGCAGCGCGAGAAGGACAGCGAGGCCTTCGCGCGGCGCGTTTCGCTGCTGATCGATTCGATGCACTCGGCTTCGATCGACGTCGGCAAGATCCTGTCGGACGAAGTCGACGACCGGGCGTGGGATTCCTACCTCAAGGGCAATCGCGGAGTGTTCACGCGGCGTGCCGTGCGCCTGGTCGAGGGTTCCGAGGCACGGGCAATCCGCGCCCATTACGAGGCCGAGCCCGAGTTCCAGCAGTCGGTCAACCGCTACATCCACGATTTCGAGGCGATGCTTCGGCGCGTGCTCGCCGAGCGCGACGGCGGGATGATCGCGGTCACCCTGATGTCGTCGGACGTCGGCAAGGTCTACGCAGCACTGGCACAGGCGGTCGACAAGCGCCGCTAGCTTCGGCGTTCAGCCGCTGTAGAAGTCGAAATCCTCGGCGGTGATCCAGCCGTTGACGTAATTCACATAATAGAGCGCGGTCAGCACGGCCGCGAGCAGCGCCGCCCGCATTAAGTGGCGCTTGAGGTCGAAGCGGTGCGGAGCGCTTTCCGCCTGCCCCGGCACCTTCGCGGCGCCGACCTCCTCATGCGTCTTCACTCCGAACGGAAGCAGGATGAAGGCGCTGCCGACCAGGAAAAGGAAGTAGATAGCGCTGATCGACGTCCACTTCATGAGTCTAGCCGGCGCGGACCAGCATCACCTCGACCAGCGGCTTCTTGCCTGTCCAGGCGGTCGCGCAGCGGCGCACGGCAAGGCGCACGGCTTCCCGCAGCTGGTCCTCGGACGCCGACGGATTGAAGGCCCGCTGGGCGGAATCGGTCGCGTCGGCAATGAAATCGTCGCGGTCCTCCTCGACGGGGACGCCGAAGGGCCGGATGAGAGGCGTCCCCATCAGCTCGCCGTCGGGCCCGACCGGGAGCGCAACCGTGACGAGGCCGCTGTAACCAAGCCGCCGGCGCTCGGTAATCGTGGAGCCGTCCGCCGGAAGGATCACGTCACCGTCGAGGACGAGGCGGCCGACACGGACTTCCTCGAGCTTCTTCGGTCCGTCTGGCGCAAGGCGGACCAGGTCGCCGTTGTGCTGGACGATCGCCTGCGGAACGCCATGCGCAAGCGCAAACCGCGCGTGCTCGGCCATGTGCCGCGGCTCGCCGTGGACCGGCACGATGATCTCGGGCCGGATCCAGTCGTACATCTGGGCGAGCTCGGGACGGCCCGGATGGCCGGAGACGTGGACGTGCGCCTGTCGGTCGGTGACGATGAGCACTCCGAGGTCCGACAAGGCGTTCATGATCCTGCCGATCGCGGCCTCGTTGCCGGGGATGATCTTCGAGCTGAATACCACCGTGTCGCCTTCGGCGAGCTTGAGGTCGTGGTTGCCGAGCGCAATCCGCCCGAGCGCCGCGCGCTGCTCGCCCTGCCCGCCGGTGGCGATGACCAGCACCTCGCTTCGCGGGAGGCGCATCGCAGTGTCGAAATCGACCGTTTCGGGAAAATCGAGCAAGTAGCCGGTCGCCTTGGCGACCCGGACGATCCGCTCGAGCGAGCGGCCCGCCATGCATACCGTTCGGCCCGTTTCGTTCGCGACCCGGCCGATGGTCTGCAGACGCGCCGCATTCGACGCGAAGGTGGTGACGAGCACCCGGCCGCGCGCCCGGGCGACTTCGTTGCGAAGGCCCTCGTGGACCGAGGCTTCGGAGCCCGACGAAGCGTCCTGGAAGACATTGGTCGAATCGCACACCAGCGCAAGGACTCCGGCCTTGCCGATCTCCTCCAGCGCCTGCTCGCTCGACGGATGCCCGAGCACGGGGGTCTCGTCGATCTTCCAGTCGCCGGTGTGGAAGATTCGGCCGAACGGCGTCTCGATGAGAAGGCCGTTCCCCTCCGGAATCGAATGCGCAAGCGCCACATAGGTGAGGCGGAACGGCCCGATGTCGAAGCTCGCGTCGCGCGCGATCACGTTGAGTTGCACCTGGCCCGTCAGCCCCTCCTCCTCCAGCTTCTCGGCGATGAGGCCGGCGGTGAACGGGGTTGCATACAGCGGTGCCTTGAGGTCGGCGGCGAGATAGGGGATCGCGCCGATATGGTCCTCGTGGCCGTGGGTCAGGACAATTCCGGCTAGCCGGTCGCGCTGCTTCTCGATGAATTCAAGCTCGGGAAGGATCAGGTCGATTCCCGGATAATCGGGGTCGGCGAAGGTCAGACCGAGGTCGACCATCAGCCATTGGCCACGCGTGCCGTAGAGATTGACGTTCATGCCGATCTCGCCCGACCCGCCGAGCGCGCAGAACAGCAGCTCTTCCCCTGGAATCATCTAAGCGGACGCGATCCTGTCATGCAGCAGGCTCAACCCCTGGATCGTGAGGTCGGGTTCAACCGCGTCGAACAGGCTGGGGTTCTTGTCGAACAGGGTCGCAAGGCCGCCGGTTGCGATCACCTTCACCGGCCGCCCGATCTCCGCCTTGAGGCGCGCTACGAGGCCTTCCATCATCGCGACATAGCCCCAGTAAATTCCGGTCAGCATCTGGCTCTCGGTGGTTCGGCCGATGACCGACGGGTCCTTCGGAACGTCGATCGCGACGCGCGGGAGCATTGCGGCGGCGCTCACCAGAGCATCGATCGACAGGTTGATCCCGGGCGCGATAATGCCGCCCTTGTAAGCACCCGATCCGTCAACGACGTCGAATGTCGTGGCCGTTCCGAAATCGATGATGACGAGGTCGCCCTTGTATTTTTCGTGCGCGGCCATCGCGTTCAGCGCCCGGTCCGCGCCGACGCTGTGCGGCTCGTCGACGTCGAGGACGATCGGCCAGCCGGCCTTCCCCTGCCCGGCAATCAGCGGCTCGACGTGGAAATATTTGCTCGAGAGCACTTCGAGGTTGTGCAGCGCGCGCGGGACGACAGTGCCTATCATCACCGCGTCGACGTCCTCCTTGTCATAGCCTTCGAGGTCAAGGAGCTGGTGCAGCCAGACTGCGTATTGGTCGGCCGTCCGCCGCGGGTCCGTGGCGATCCGCCAGCGGGCCCTGATCTTCCCCGCCTTCACCAAGGCGAAGACGATGTTCGTATTGCCGGCGTCGATGGCAAGCAGCATGGGCGCGGGACCTACCCTCGTTACGGCAGCTTCACAACTCGACGTCGCCGGCGCGAACGATGTCGATCTCGCCATCGTCGCGGCGCAGCCGCAGAGCGCCGTCGGGTTCGATGCCCTCGAACACGCCGGTGACGGATTCGCCGACGCCCGTGTGCACCGTGAGGCGCGTGCCGACAGGATGGGCGCGGGCGAGCCAGGCGCGGGCGAAGGCTTCCGGCTCCGAGCTTCGCCAAAGCGAGACCATCCGGGCAAAGCTGCCCGCAAGGAGCGGCGCGAAGGCCTGCGGCAGGATCGCGCCGCCGAGCGATGCCGCTTCCCGCCCGACGAGCTGCGGCGCTCGCGAGAGGTTAACGCCGAATCCCGCTACGACCCGATCGCCGCTCCGCTCGAGCAGGATTCCGCCGAGCTTGGCTCCTTCGAGGAGCAAATCGTTCGGCCATTTGAGCATCAGCTGCCGGCCCGGAACGGCGAGGTCGACGGCTTCGATCAGCGCAAGCCCAGCGGCAAGCGAGAGCGACGGGGGCGGCGGATCGCAGCTGCCCAGATCGACGATGGTGCTTCCGAAGAAGTTGCCGGTGCTGCTGACCCCCTCCCGTCCTTGACGGCCCCGTCCCGAATCCTGGGCGACCGCGACGAGCCACTCTCCTTCGACTGCGTTCGCATCGGCGAGCAAATCGGCGTTGGTCGATCCGGTCCGCTCGACGATCCGGATGCGGCTCAGAAGATCGACCCCGCGGCGCGGTCCGTGATCGCTTGCAGCGGGCCGATCAGCAAATAACCGAGCGGCGAGACGATCAGCGCGGCGAGCAGGATCAGCGCGCCCTGCACCGGCTCGCGCACCCGGGCAAACGCCGGCGCCGCCTCGTCCATGTACATGACCTTCACGATCTTCAGATAATAATAGGCGCCGATCACCGTTCCGAGGATCGCGGCGACGGCGAGAGCGACGAGGCCGGAGTTCACCGCCGCCTGGAACACCAGCAGCTTTGGCCAGAAGCCGAACAGGGGCGGAATCCCGGCAAGGCTGAACATGAAGGCCGCCATCGCTGCAGCGTAGGCGGGGCGGGTCTGCGACAGTCCGGACAGAGCCGCGATCTCCTCGATCGGCTTGCCGTTCGCGTCGCGCATCCACAGCACGCAGAGGAAGGCGCCCAGCGTCATCACGACATAGACGGCCATGTAGAAGAGTACCGACGAGGCGCCCTGCGGAGTACCGGCGGCGAGCCCGACCAGCGCGAAGCCGACGTTGTTGATCGAGGAGTAGGCGAGCAGCCGTTTGATGTTCGTCTGTCCGTAAGCCGCGACCGCTCCCAGGAAGATCGACGCAAGCGCCGCGAAGATCACGATCTGCCGCCAGGCGTCGGTCGCCGGAGCGAGCGCATTCAAGCAGATACGCGTTCCGAGCAGGACGGCGGCGACCTTGGGCGCGGAGGCGAAGAAGGCGGTGACAGGCGTCGGAGCGCCTTCGTAGACGTCGGGAGTCCACATGTGGAACGGCACCGCGCTGATCTTGAATGCGATTCCGGCGAGAAGGAACACCAGCCCGAACAGCAGGCCGAGCGACGGCGCCCCACCCCGCGCGAAGGCGGCCGCGATGCCGTTGAAGGTCATTGTCCCGGTGAAGCCGTAGAGCAGCGATATGCCGTAGAGCAGGATCCCGCTCGCGAGCGCCCCGAGCACGAAATATT
>Ga0081539_10007354_pt1 | contig 10083 bp, 8 predicted proteins | sample TabmetS4T2R2_FD_71023 | JGI IMG/M metagenome (GOLD analysis project Ga0081539, IMG submission 71023) | Tabebuia heterophylla rhizosphere microbial communities from the University of Puerto Rico - S4T2R2 | ecosystem: Host-associated > Plants > Roots > Rhizosphere ... | reverse complement strand
CTACACGCGCCCAAGGTCTCGTAATCGAGACCAAGGCGCGCCATGACCCCCGGCCTCATATTCTCGATTACGATGTCAGACCATTCGACTAATCGATGAGCCAATCCCAGTCCTGCATCATTCTTCAGATTAATAGTGACGCCACGCTTCGAGTCGTTAAAAAATGCAAAGCAACCTGAACGGTTCAATCCGACTTCATCGTTTTTAAATGGCGGATACTGCAAGCGAAACCCATCGGGACGCTGCCGCGACTCTACATGAACGACCTGCGCGCCGAAGTTCGCCAGGTACTTGCTGATGCACGGTCCAGCGGCGTAGGCGCCAAACTCCACCACTTTCACATCAGCAAGCGGATCGCGGACTTCAGCGTCCGCAGCCTCAGTGTTTTCACTAACCGCAGCGGACTCAGTTCGCTTGCCAACTTTTTCTTCCAACAGACTCATTTCACAATCCACGTTGCATTACCGCACTTTGCGGTCGCTACCGTCTGTGCTGGTGAACATCGTGCCGTCCCAGCGATTCATCACATCGAGGTGGATGTCGAACTGATCCAAAACCCGCATGGTCACGTGATTAATCATGTCGTCCAGATTTTGCGGATGGTTATAAAAGGCCGGCACCGGGGGCAGAATTACCACTCCCATGCGCGACAGCTTCAACATGTTTTCGAGGTGAATATCGTGGAGCGGCGATTCACGCACTACCAGAACCAGCTTGCGACGCTCCTTTAGAATCACGTCAGCGGCGCGATGAATCAGGTTATCAGCCAGTCCGTTGGCGATTGCGGCCAGAGTCCTCATGCTGCACGGGACGACTACCATGCCGAGTGTGACAAACGATCCACTGGAGATCGCCGCCCCCTGATCGCCAAGGGGATATTTGTGAGTCGCCAGAGACTCGACTTCTTCGACTGTGTGTTGAGTTTCATGGATTAGCGTCCGCGCTGCCCACCTGCTCATCACCATGTGCGTCTCGACGCCCGAACCGTGTAGCATTTGCAGTAGACGGACGCCGAAGATTGTTCCGGTCGCACCAGTAAGGCCGACGATTAATCGAGTTGGTTTTGGTTCATTCATTAGTTCACCAGTTCACCTGTCAGATCAGTTTCCGTTTCCAGTCTCGTTCAGCAAACATGATCCCACCGTGATCGTCATGGTCATGGTGATGATGATCGTCATGCTTCTCAGCTCGCAACTTCGCAGACTGTGCTTTTCTCAATTCCTCCTCGAAGCGCTTCCTGATTGCCGGGTCTTCACGATCCGACTCAATTTGTTCGACTTGCAGCGGTATGCCGAGTCGTTTTGGAAAATCGCCTTCGGTCATAGCGAAATAACGCGCCTTGACCGTGCCGGTGTTGAAATGCTGGTGATACCAAAAGTAAGGCGGCGAGACGATAGAGCCGGCCTTCCAATCGATCTTGACTGAATTAGATTCTTTCAAGCTCTCTTTGCCAGCGAGCGAAAATCCGGTGCCGTTGAGCGTTAGGATGATCGCTTCATACGGATGGCGGTGACCCAACTTGTAACCACCGGTTTCAAACTCCGACATGTGGGGTTCAAGAATCGTGTTGCCGGACATGTCCCAGAAGATGCTCGCGTTTTCACCGCCGCGTTCAGGCCACGGCACAACTTCGGACGTACGAATGTCCTTAACGAAGTTTGTCTTGTCCCAGCGCTTCCGAACACGTTCGGTTTTGCTGAAATAGTCAGGCGCGCCGCTGTAACGATCGGTAAATTGATAGCTAAGATTGTTGAGGAGCCCGAGATTCCCAAAGACTTGAAGCATGAAGGGGAACGAAGTAATCGCGAGTAAACGCGCCGGCTTTGCGGTCGAATTGTAATGACGATGGGCCACGTTCAGGGGCCCGGCGAACAAGCTGCCTTCTGTCCATTCAACTTTATTCTTGCGTGGACCTTCGCCGAACAGCGTGTAGCCATTACCTCGCAGTCCAATGAAAACCTGTTCGAAGAAATTCTTGCGCGGCGCTAAAGCTTTCCCAGGGGGAATTTCAAAAATCACGCCGTCCATGTGCACGTTGCCAGTGAAATTGAGATATAAGCCGCGCCCTTCGATCTCCGGCCAAGTTTGCACTTCCTGATTCACGACATCGAAGATTGAATATGGATCGTCGTATTTTGGAATCTTTGTGTGCTTGGCCCAATCGCGATAGAAGTTGCGCTCGATCCGTCCACCGCCGCCGATATTTGCCGGGCTGTAAACCGGATTCTCCTGCTCCACCTTGTCTGGCTGTGGCTTGGACTTTGGTTTCGGCCGCTGCGCGTCCGCAGTATCAACCAAAGCACTGCCAAGCAGCGGCAGCGCCAGTCCGGCCACGGAAGCCCGCGTAATGAACCTGCGGCGCGAAACTGTGCCGGTGAATAGATCGTCCAACACTTCCTTCATGATTCCTCCCCTACTTTTTCTTCGGCATCCGCACCTCGACGCCATTTTTCTTCAATTCCGCGTTGAACATTTCCCTGATTGCCGGATCCTCGTCTTCATATTCGATCAAATTGCCACCCTTGCGCGTGCTCGTCTTTCCGAGCCGGTGGGTACGACCGCCGCCACCCAGAGCACGCATGAACCACTTGCCATCTCCGCCCCAGGTCGGCGCGATATAGCGCGCCGGATCTCGTCCCGTGTTGAAGTGCTGATGAAACCAACCGTCCGGCGGCACAAACAAACTTCCTTCGACCCAATCGATTCGCTTCTGCGTGGCGGCCGGAGCGTCTGAGTACTTCATTGAACCCTTCCACATGAGGGTGTAACCACGCCCGTTCAGCATCACGACGTGTGAACCTGGTCCGTGCCTGTGTGCCTTTTTGTAAGTTCCGGTCTCGAATTCCGAGATATGCGCCTGCATCGTGTTATCGGCAAGCTGTAGTTCGATCCGATAGTTGCCTGCGCCGCGTTCCTTGCTTTCGCGCAAGGCTAACTCACGCGCGTCGGGCACAAATCCACTATCCCAGGTATCGACGCCCTTCGCTTGTTCGCTCTCTTCCGCAGTTGTGTCCTTGTGATGAACCTTGTCGGTGCCACTACCGAAGAAATCTGCTTCACCATCGTAACGATCGCGAAACGCATAGTCGTTGTTGAAAACAAAATCGAGATTGTGAAACAGATCGATTACGACAGGCGCGTTTGTCATCACCAGAAAGCGTGCCGGCGCTTTCCCGCGATTAAGATGTTGTCGCCAAACGTTCAGCGGCGGGGCCAGCACGCTGCCTGCTTTCCAGCGAACTGATTGCTTGCTCCGACTCCCTGCATTCCAGATCAGACTTTCCCCTTCACCATTCAATACGTAGAGCACCTCTTCAAAGAGATATCGCTGTGGCTCGGTCTTTGCGCTTGGCGCCAGTTCGCACAAATACCCAACATTGACTCCCTCACCGCCAACGAGATCGATGTAAGCTCCCTGCACTCCCGGCCCGAGACGCTTCCAGGGTTTCACTTCCGCTTTGCGCAAATCGCCGACGTAGTAATCTCGATGGATGGGGAGATTTTCTTGTTTCAGCCATTCTTGCCACGGATTTACATTTGTTTGGTTCCAGATGCGACGCCGCGCACCGTCCTGATGATGATGGTGTGAATGATGGTGATGGTGTGAATGATGGTGATGAATCTCGCTACTGGGACTTTGAGCCTCTGCTTTCGCGCTCAAGATCGAAGTCGTTGCCAGCAGACCAAGACCTCCAGTCACAGCTCGCTCGGTAAACTCGCGACGCGAGATACGACCGCGAAGAAAGTCACTTACCCAATCTTTCATCTCTTTCATTTTCTATTCGCCCTTACCCGGACATTCTCATCTCAACACCGTGCTTCTTGAGTTCCGCCGCAAACATTTCTCTAATGAGTGGATCCTCGTCGGGGTAATCAACCATGTTGCCACCGTGATGAAAACTAATCGTATTTAAACGATGTGTGCGCCCGCCACCGGCCATTCCTTTGACCCAATACTTGCCGCCAATCCAGGTCGTCGCCATGTACTTGGCTGGATTGGCGCCCGCATTGAAATGCTGATGGAACCAACGATCGGGCGGCACAAATAACGTTCCTTCTTTCCAATCAATGCGCACCTGCTTCGGAGCTTTCGAGTATTGCGGCACATCAGTCCACAGCAAGCTATAACCAACGCCTCCAAGCACGAGCACATGCGAACCTGGACCATGACGATGTGCACGCTTGTACGTTCCAGTTTCGAATTCAGAAACGTGCGATTGCATCGAGTTGTCGGAGAGGATTACTTCGGCGCTTTTGTTCTTTAGACCACGCGACTTCGCGGCGAACAATTGAATGCCGTTGATGTCGGGAATCAGGCCGGTATCCAGCACGCCCACAGCGCCTTTCTCTCCTTCGCCGAAAGTCGCTGCGCTACCCGCGATCTTCATCTTCGATTGATTCACGGTGAAATAATCGGGCTGGTTGTCGAAACGATCGCGGAAAATGAAATCGTTATTAAAAATGAAGTCCGCATTGTGATAGAGGTCCATCGTCAGCGGCAGATCCATGACTGAGAATAGACGTACGGGCGTGCGACCCGTGTTCTTGTAAATGCGCCAGGTATTCAGTGGCGGCGAGAACAAAGTGCTCTTCTGCCACTTGAAAGTTTGCTTGGGCCGATTCTCATGCCAGACAGTCGTCTCGCCTTCGCCGTCCAGCACGAGAATTGATTCCTCAAACATGAACCGCACCGGCTTCGTGCTTGCGCCGGGTGCAAGTTCAAGGACGTAAGCGCCGTCAGTCGCTTCCGCGCCTTCCAGATCGAACAACGCGGCTTTAGTTCCAAACCGGTCCCACAGCTTTACTTCCACAGCTCTCACATCCGGAATGTGATAGCCCTTGTGGACAGGTACTCCTTCGCTTTCCATCCACTGCTCGTAAGGAGTCTTTTCACTGAACGGTTCGGCACGAAATCTCTCGACGCTTGTTGCTCGACTTGTGCGCCGCTGTTCGTTAGCAACGCCGACTGTGTCCAGGATCGACTCGACTGTCATCATGCCGAAACCCATGCCCAGCACTCGCGCGGTGAAATCGCGCCGTGAAATTTCTCCATTCATCAACTCAGCTAGAAGCTTCCTCATAAGACAACACCTTAGAAAATCAAATGATCATGAAAACAGTATTGCCACGCGAGAAATACACCAAAAGTGAGACTGAACAAGCCAACGGCGGCTTGTAGTCCATCGTTGAAGACGTTGAATCGCTTTGGAGTGAACACGAATGGCAAGCCGATCAGGCTGCTTACGATCAGCATGCCTCCCACCGAGCCGATGCCAAATACGATGATGTAAATCAATCCCGCAATAGTTGACTGGATCGTCGTAAGGACGAGCAGAGTCAGCGCGGCACTGCCGGCAATGCCATGGACCATGCCGACCAAAAGCGGGCGCGCTCCGATATCGATGAGGTGCAGGTGCTGATGCCGCGGCGTCTCACCGGGGCGGTGCAGGTGAACATGCGTGTGCGTGCTGCCATTATGCGTATGACGATGGCGGTGAAGGTTCCATCCGCGCAAGGGCTTGATCATAGTCTTCAGTCCTAACAGGATGAGCATCAACGCAACGGAGAACTCCATCCACAATGCGACTCGATCAGAAATTTGCACTTTGAGCACAATCACGACAATCCCGGCCGAGAGCAGCGATAGCGTATGTCCCAATCCCCAAAACGTTCCAACCAGTGACGATTTTTTCACGCTCTTTGATTCACTAACGATCGCCGAAACCGCAACTATGTGATCGGGATCAAGCGCATGCTTCAGCCCGAGCACAAAGCCAAAACCGAGCACGCTCAAAAATATTCCATTCATTGCTCTATCTAACTCCGATCAATGGCCAGTAAAACGGTGCCAGTAGCAACAGGAAAATGAATTCCACAATGCTTAAAACTGCTCCCATGCGAAACATGTCACGGCTGTTGAAATAGCCATATGAATAACCGACTACGAGTACTGCCGACTGGTAGATAAAAATCTTGGCGCCTGAACCGAATGTCCAAATCATGCCTATAACTAACGGCGACAGCCCGTGAGTGGTGGCGTAATTCATCAATGGCGGAACCGACGCACTGAGCATCGAGACCTCGTCACCCAAAAAGATGTGATACACAAAAGCCGTCCAGTACAGCACGAACGTCGATGAATAAATGTTGGTTAACAGCGGCTCCATCCAGCCGAACATGAAATTTGTCATGACATCGAGCGCTTTCGTCGCTGTGAGGACCTGACTCATGCTAACTGCCGCCGCGACAAAAAAGACCGGCAGATAGTTGACCTTCTTCAAATCCTCGACCTCTAGCACTCGGATGCCTGGCAGTGTCGCGAGGAGCGCAACGCCTAACGCCACAACTGCCGGCGAGACGTGATGCAGCCTATCAGTCATCCATAAAGTGATCGCGATGCCCATCAGTATGGCCGTCTTTTTTTCGAGAGTCGTCCAGGCGCCCATCTTCTGTAGCTCTTTGTTCAGAATATTCGATCCCTGAGCGAGTACTTCTCGTTCGGGGGGATACAACCAAAGTGTTAGCCGCCACGCGACAAGAATGGTGAGTCCTGTAATCGGCAGAAATGCCAACAACCAACGGCTCCACAAAACTTCAACATGTCCGGTTTGCGCTATTAGCCCCTGCGCGGTGATTGCTGCCGCGCCGGCGATGATCATCTTGTCGAAAATGTTTGCTGTGTAAGTGAGGATAATGAATAACCCACGACCGAGATTGCTGCCCGGCCCAACGCCCGCGGCCTCGATTAGACCGATGGCGACGGCAGCCATAATCACAACGCGCGCGATCCCAGACGGCACCGGAAACGTCAGCAGAAAGTCAGCTACTATCATTCCGAGAAGCAACCGCGAGTAAGTGCTTCCAACTGCGCGCAACACCACATACGCTAGCCGGCGGCCAAGCCCTGACTTGGTTGCCATTGTGCCGAACAACACCGCGCCGAAGAGAAACCATGGCGTACTACTTGAGAATCCACCGAACGCAATTTCAACTTTGACAACTCCCAAGGCCCAGAACAGATAGCATCCGATCAATCCCGTCACGGCATGGTCCAGGGCATGGGTGATCCAGGCAATGATCATGAAGGAAGTGATCGCGATGGCTTTTTGGGCGGGTCGCTCAAGCGGTAGCGGTGCGAACCAAAGCGCAATCGGAACGACCAGCGCCAGGATGCGACCGATTTGCACCATGGTTCGGTTTTCCGTAACTGGCGACGTTGCTTTCATTCGTGCTGTAGACAGATCTTGCGCGGCCGTCGCTGCCTGACCAGTCAATGCTTGTGCTTGCTCAACCATCCTTTTTGTGGTGCAAACTATCAGTTTTGTAGTTACAGTTTGATAACAGGCTTTCCGCTAGCCGACTACGCGATACGTTTTCACAATCACGTCCGCCTTGATTCCACGGGTGCTATGTTTCACACGCTCGTGTGCTTCACTTTTCCGATAAGCATCGATGGCTTCCATGCTTTCCCAATTTGATAACGAGATGAACTCGTCCGGCTGTTCGTTACACGCGAGCAGTTCCTCCGACAAGCATCCCGGTTGCGAAATCATGATCGGGGCGCACACCTTCTTCCAATCGTCGAGCGCTTCTTTGATCTGATCCGGCGCGACTTTCACGTAGATCAATCTGGCAATCATGTTGCTCCTAAGATGTAACGCAAAGTATTCGTTTGCGGTTGACAAGCTGACGGCTATGCCACAGATTATTCATCCAAAATCTTTGCCCACTTCTCTTCGGCTGCGCGGCGAACTTCGGCACTCGACTCCGCTACTGGCGGAAACTCGCTCATCCATTCGTAGGGTCGACACGCATCGATCACGGCTCGCGAGCTATGACCTTTCTGCTCTTTCGGAATGATTGGATCGAGCGGACCACTCCAGCTCCGCCGAATCATTTCAATATCGATCTCCGGATTTGAACGGGTCGTCAGCGCCCACAGCACGTCGTTCGTGTTCGTCACGTCGATATCATCGTCAACAACAATTACGTAGCGGCCCAGGTAACCACCGGCATGGCAGTAAGCAGCGACCATTCCTGCTTGCTTTGCGTGTCCGGGATAGCGCTGTTTGATCGAGACGATCGTGAGCAGCCGCGCGCCGCCGGCTTCGTGACACCACACGCCCTGAATATCGGAAATGCCCGCCGCTTCCATCTGCTGCCAGATTAGGGCCGAGCGCATAAAGCAACGCATGTAGTTGAATTCGCATGGGGGACGAGTCGGCGGTGCGCCGAGAATAATGGGATTGTTCCGGTGATAGAGGCGCTTCACTCTCATGATTGGCTCGGGCCGCATCGAACTGGCGTAGTATCCAGTCCATTCCCCGAACGGTCCCTCGTTCATTTCTTCGCCCGGAATCGCTTCGCACTCAACGACAATTTCGGCAGTTGCGGGAATCGGTAGACCGGTGTACTCGCCAATGATTACTGGCACGGGTGAACCTTGCAGGCCGCCGACCCAATCATATTCCGAGATGCCACGCGGCACTTCAATGCCACCGGCCAAATAAAGCAGTGGATCTTGACCAAATGAAACTGCGACTTTGCATGACTGACCACGCGCAAAATATTTTTCGCGCATGATGCGTCCCTGCTTGCCAGGCGAAATGTAGAAGCCCAACGTGTCTTCGTTCTGGATCATTACGCGATAGGTTCCGAGATTGACCCAACCCTCGTCTGGTTCAATGGTGATATCGATTGAACCCGTGCCGATATAGCGGCCGCCATCGAGCTCGTGCCACTTCGGTGTGGGAAACTTCCACATGTCGATGTCTTTGCCCTCGAAGACGTTCTCCATCACCGGACCGTCCTTGACGACTTCGGGCTTGATGTAATTGACTTCCGTGATGTGGCGCTTGATGTCTTTGACGAACTCGAGGCGCGTGTAATTCGTGTCCATGTGCAGCGTCGTGGCGATGCGCTTCACCGTGTTGAGCGTATTAGTAAGGACACGATACCCCTCAGGGTATCCCTTGATTTGGTCGAACAGGATCGCTTTGCTCTTCTCGCCGCGGTGATGGCCCAACTCAGTGATTGCGCCGATTTCGACGTCCCAATCGGCGCCGTTGAGGTGGGTTAATTCCCCAAGTTCTTCCACTTGTTCGATCCAGGAGCGTAAGTCTCTTGATTCCATTTTCTTGACCGAAGGGCCGCTCATGACTGTTCGCTTATCCTTTCCTTACGTCGGTTTTCAGAAGACCAGTCTCAGCGCGAATTGGATCTGCCGGCTGGGCGTGCTGGTCCTGGTAATCTGCCCGGCCGTCGGATTCCTGGTGTTTGCATCATTGAAGATCGTCAGATTCGAAACATCAGGAATGGCAAAGTTCGGGTGATTCAAAGCATTGAAGATTTCTGTTCGGAACTGAAGCGATCTCGTGTGGTCGCTGCTCAGATAAAAATTCTTCACAACTGCGGGATCGAACGTGAATAGACCCGGGCCTGTAATGACGTTGCGGCCAAGTGAACCACGAAATCCAATCGGCGGTAGGACAAAAACCGTAGGATCGAACAATTGCGTATTGCTAATGCCAGTGGGAATGCGCGTGATCCCAGTTACTAAGTTCGGTCGCTGCTCGTTGTCAGTTGTGCCGTCGCGATCTTGATCGAAGGTAAAGATGGGTGAGATCGGAATCCCTGTTTGCGCTGTCAGGATTCCGCTTATTTGCCAACCTGAGGCCAGGACCTTCCTTACGCCACTGGCACTATTGCCGAACGGAAGATCGTAAACGAAATTGACGGAAAGGTTGTGGCGCACATCGAAATCCGATAGCCCGCGGTTCAGTTTCTTGTTATAAGGATCGACCGTGCGGGCTTGGCCATTCCCAAATTCGTTTCGTCCCAGTGAACTCGATTGATCGTCAATTGACTTTGCCAGCGTGTAAGACAACTGCGCCTGAAGCGCGCGGCTGAGACGCGAGACCACACTGAGTTGCATCGCGTTATAAAACGACTGCGCGTCAGAGGTTTTGAAGCGTATGTTGGCAAAGTTAGGATTGCGGCGCTTCACCTGATTGGCCGGGATTGGGTTGAAGCGAATGCCGGAATCGTCGAGCGGAATCGCATTATTGAAATCCGCTTCCCGCC
>Ga0081539_10007353_pt1 | contig 10084 bp, 6 predicted proteins | sample TabmetS4T2R2_FD_71023 | JGI IMG/M metagenome (GOLD analysis project Ga0081539, IMG submission 71023) | Tabebuia heterophylla rhizosphere microbial communities from the University of Puerto Rico - S4T2R2 | ecosystem: Host-associated > Plants > Roots > Rhizosphere ... | reverse complement strand
CTCCACATTGGCGACAAAAGATTGAGATCAGCGGACTGAATACGCTCACGCTCGGCATTTACATTGAAGTTTTGCAACGCTGGCTTGGCGACATCACCGGTGTATTCGCGCGCGGGAAAATTATTCAGCCACTTCGCGAAGCCTACAACGTGATCGTTCCCGATTTGCTCACAGTGCTGTGCAGTTTTGAAAGTGGCGCGGAAGGCGTGCTGGAGTTCAGTGGAATTAATGCGCTGACGGAAGGTGATCGGCTCGAAATTTACGGCAATAACGGGACGCTGACGTACGATTTTACTGCCGACGTCATGCAGACCGGAAAGGCTGGCGATCGCGAATTGCACGTCGTCGATGTTCCCGCGGAATTGGAAGGCGAATGGCGCGTTGAAGAGGATTTTCTCGCCGCAGTGAAATCAAAAGGACGCGTGCTTCCGCATCCAAATTTCGAAGACGGCCTGCGTTACATGCGCGTGGTGCAAGCTGTCTCCGATTCGCGTGCGCGGAACGAATGGGTGGCGATTAAGGGCTGAGCCCATCGCGCATTCTACGCGGGCATCGTATCTGGAACGAGATATCGCCTTACCAGCAAGGCCCAGATTAACAGCGTGATCAAGAGATACCACGCAAAGAAGCGATCGTAGCCCCGTCGATGCGCACAGAGTCCAACTGCCGCCAGGACGGCGTAATGGCCTGCAAAGGGCAGGTACCAAATTGGATGAAAGAGATCGCCGTGGATTGCGGTTTGTATGATGTCGAGCACCATCATCGCAATGAACGCCGAGTAATAGCCAACCCGGTTCCGTTGGAAGCGGCGCTGGTGTTCTTCCGCTTCGGATAAGTCGGGCGGGTACAGGAAAACGGTGAGCATGTAAAGCGTGATGGTCCAAACGATCAACACGAGAAACCTGTCGAAGCTCCAGCTGATCTCAGTGTTCCATTTGAACGTCACCCACCACTGCAAAACCAGCAGCAGCAGCGTGGCGATGGTGAGGACAATATGAACTTCGTCGGGCGGGTTTTCTTTGCGGCGATAAAACGCGCGCCCGGCGCCGGCGAGCAGGTTGGTAACGCCGAGCCCGATGATGATCGACATGAGCGCGGCGATGAACTCAAAACTGCTCATCAGATTTTGAGCATTCTGCATGGCGTGCTCAGCTTAAGAGGAGCCGCCCTGAAATCGAGGCGTAAATAGCTGCGGTCGCAGGCCGCTACTGCGCTCGTGGAAAACCGGCCTTCGTTAACACCCAACCGAGCGCATCATTCAAGTTTTCCAACGCAGTGCCTTCGACCGGATCATTGTGGTGGGCCCCGCGCAATTCGATTACGCGTTTCTCTCCGGCATATGCCTGAACTACCAGCCGGTGAAAACGGGGCGCAACGATCTCATCTCTTTCAGCGAGCAAAAAGATCGCCGGCGCCTGAGTCGCTTTCGCATTTGCAACGCAATCGAGGTCTCGCGGGATCTGCAACGCCACCGGACCGGCCAACAACCAGAGATTCCACCAACCAAACTGACGCAGGACGACTTCGCGCAGTGGCGGTGGATTATGCAAGATCAATCCCGCAATTTGGGCAGGGCGGGATGCAGCCACGTGCAGCGCGGCTGCCACCCCGATGCTCGCTCCATACGCGACGATTGGCGCATCAGACGCTTCACGTTTTAATAGGTCGAATGTTGCAACCGCTGCCGGTCCGATACGCGCTAATCGCGCCGGTCTCGTGCTGCCCCCAAATCCGGGATAATTCATTCCCCAGATTTCCACTGCGCGATCGTTCCACATCTCCGCCTCCATGGCCGCCCAGCGATCCGCTCGATCCGCGTTGCCATAAAAGCGCAAAATGAAAAAGTCTGCGCGGCCTTGTTGCTGGGCGGGTCTCGATTGTGCTGTCCAAATTTCCAAATCGCCGTTCTCGAAAGGAATCGCTTTGCGAACAGCCTCGCCGGCATTGATCGGCGCTCTTGTCGGAAAAAGAATTAGATAGTCCGCCAGGCGTCCGAAGGACATAAAACCAAAGTACGCGACAACAATGACAAGCAACCTCCAACTGGTTGGAACAATTCTAGACCTCACATTTCTTTAGCCCACACGAAACACGCGAAAGTATACGAAATGAAGCGAAGAAGGTGATGAGAAGGTCATTCGTCGATCTTGTGCCGAAATTTTTCGCGTCCTTTCGAGTGTTTAGTCGGCACAAGAACTCTGAGGTTGATCATTGTTGCTGCTGTTTAGGCAGGAAGCGCGACATGATCGCGAGCAGCACGATCACAACTAATGCCAGTGCGCCCCAGAAAATGTACCGAGTCGATCCGGTTAATTGCTGGCCAACAAACGAAGGTTTCGGGGAAAGGTTTTCTTCGGCGCCCGCGGTCACGAAGTTGCGTTCAGCTTTCAGAAGTTCGCTGGCGACGAGACTCAGATCGTAACGCGGTGCGGTTGCATCGGGACTGCCGTAATACAACCAAACCGGCTGCGCCGGATCCGGTGCAGCTTTGAATACGACCCGCGTTACGGGGTAGAAACCGCGAAAGTCGCGTAGCTCGATTGCCGGGTTGTCGCCGTTATCCGTTTCGATAAACAACGTATCGCTTTGCGGCCGCGCATTGAGTTCGATAACCAAATCGCGTTTGGGAGAGTCGGGTGTTTGGTTCCACGTTGCCCGGCCAAGTTCGGACACAAATTTATCGCCGCGCTCGTCGGTGACTTTTTCCCACAGTCGGATTTGGCGATGGAAAAGAGGTGAAGGCGAGGTGCAAATTAGCCGCGTGATTGGCACGCCGGGCTGCGGGAGTTTTAGGGACCAACGCGAAAGCGCAGGCTTCTTTGGATCGTTCGCTGCTGCGGCACTCAGACTGATCGGACGCGATAATGACGTGCGTTCAAGAATGAACGGCAGCTGATAGTCGCCGCGCACGATGCGGATGTCGCGTTGATCCGGTTGCGAACGAGCCAGCAATTCAGGATCGAATTCAATTTGTTGCACGGCGTTCTGCGTGAGCGGTAGAGGTTTGCGGAATTTCCATTTCGCCAGATCGATTTTTGCTCCGGTCAACGTGACCGCGGCGAGTGTTTCAGGCGGTTTGTAATTTGGATTCGGTGCCAGCGATGAGGGAACAATCTCCATTGCAGTTGCGTTTCTGAGCTTTCCGCTCAGCGCCGAAAGATCATAACGCGGCGCGACGCTTTGGGTGTTGCCGCTGAGAAGCGAATACTGGCCGGGTTGATTTGCGAAGAAGGTCAGGCGCACAAGCCTTCGGTCAGCGCGGATGGTATCAATCGAAACCGGTGGGCTATCTTCGTTTCGAATGAGCACCAATAACTCGCGCGTGTGGATTTCGGATTCGAGCGGAATCTCGAGATGCGCTTCGTTCTTGCCGTTCACATTCACCCGATAAATCACAGCTTCTGCGATGCTCCGCTCGCGAATACCGTGGTCGCCTACCTCCGGTACGGCGAGGGTAACGGCGCGTGTGAACACCGGTTCGTTAGTGTCGATTCGCAGCGATCCCAGTGTCAGATTTGCTGCACCAAGATCGAGATCGAGTCTCGTTGTGCCGGGACTCTCGTCTCGCGACTTGATCGTCACGGCAACCGCTTCGGCAGGCGTGGTCGTACGCGCCTTGTGCACGTGCGCCCCGGTGAAAGGCACTGGGGCCGACCCCAGTTCGTCTATGGTGATACGCAAGAATTGCCACGCGCCCTCGGGGAATGAAACGCGCAGTTTCGTTGCGCCCTTCGGCAACTGAAACAATGAATCTCCGCCGGCGAGTTTTGTCCATGTCCTCCCGTCATTGGAACCTTCGACATCCGCAGCTTTCATGAAGTGCGTGGCTGGCGTTTGAAAGCTCACCCCGGTGATCGGCGCGCTTGTTCCTGTTTTGAGAACCAGGTGTGTCGCCCCGTTCTCGATCGTGCTGCGAAATTCCGTTGGCGGTATTGTTGATTCCGCAGCCGGCAGCAACCGTTCAATGAGATATGGGATTTGGTTGCCTGTAGAATCGACGATGCGCAGGTCTTCAAGCCCTGCCTGCGCTGCGTCCAACGTAGCTGCCGGAATATTCACACGCACCAGTCCTTTGGCTGGAACGTCGAGCGCCTGTGTGTTACGCCATTCGTTAGGCTCAAATGCCAAACACGCATGGGACGCAACGAGGATCGCCGACGCCAGGATAAGGCGGAAGTCAGGGAGCGGGTGACACCGCAGTATTCGTTTCATTGGTTTGCGTGGCTGCGGCGAGGAACCGCTGATACAGAAACGACGCGAGAATAGCGATGATCGCGACGGCGATGAAGGCGCCGATGCGATAGAGCTGATCAAGCTGCGAAAGATCATGAAAGAAAAGTTTCACCACTGTGACGCCAAGTAATGCCAAACCGGCGTAGCGCGTCCCGGCGATTCGTTTTCGAATCCCGACAACGAGCAGCAGAAGAGCGAACAACGCCCATGCGATGCTGTAGCTCATGTCACGCGCGAAATTCCCTGAGAATTGAAACGTCAAGGCGGCGACGCCCGGTGTGCTGAAGTAATCGGCAATTTCAATGTTCACGGTGAAAAATGCGAGCACGGTGCCGAGCGTGTACAGTAAAGGCTGTACATTGCGCCCGAGTACGCGATTGCGCGGCGGCGCCAGTAATCGCGCGGCGGCGAACACGGAAGCCGTCCCGATCCCGTATGTGTAAAGGTACCAATTGAAAATCGGGAAGGCAGCACGCGGATGATAACTGAGCACGGCTGGATTAAGCGCCAGGCGAACGAACACGACGACGAGCAAACCAACGCCGGCCAAACGTAGCCCAGGATGTGGTACCCGATGAAAGAGCCAGCATAGCGCTGCGCCTTCCAGCGCCCAACCCACTGTGATCCATTCTCGATCAAATTGAATCGGGAAAATAAGTGTGATAAAAAACAGCGCCGCACCGCCGAACAGCGCCAGTTGCGCGTTGCGTGCCTTGCTTGTCAGCGGAGTGCGTTTTAGCAGCACGATCAATCCAAGCAACGCTGGCAGCGCAAATGCCGTCGGCACCAAACCAGGAACTCCGCTGGGGTAGGCAGTGCGGACGAGCTGGTAGATGAGATAAAAATGCAATGGACCAGCAAGCGCTGCTGTTGCCCACGGAACAGTTTTTCCGGCAAACCGTTGATGGAAAACGAACGGAAAGATGGTGAACAACGCATAGAACCCGAGATACCAAATCAGTGGTAACGTCGCGCGAGCGGGATCGAAATGTTCGAAGTGCCACGCGTACTCCAGTCCTAGCATGGAGACGAGCGCGACCGCCGGGAGCAGATCGAGCGAAAAGATCTCGCTCATCCCAAGAAGCAAGATCACCAGCAACAACCCCACACCAAATACAGGCGACGGATTTGAGAGCGGTAACTGCAGCGCCACCATAATGAGTAGCAAAAACGGTAGCGTCGCGGAGAGCGCGGGAAGTTGAACCGAGAGGTTCGCCGGGTCGGTGATGTTGCCGAACAGATTTGGCGTGCGCGTGCCCCGCGCAATCAAACGGCGACACGCCCAGCTTACGGCAACCACAAAGAAAACCGCGAAGCAGGCGAGTATCAGCAAGGACGTCGGCAATCCGGAGAGTTCAGTCGGAACTTTCAGCAGCCACGCTCCGATCGCAATGAGTGTGAGCACGAGTACGGCGACCACTGGGAGCAGAGTTGCAGTCGCTATTGCCAGACCGATAGCGAGAACGTCGATAATCAATACGAACGGCCAGACCAGCAATGAAAGCTCTGTGAGACGCAATATCGGTATCAGCACAAGGAGAAGGGCGAGCGCTGGAAAGATGTGAGTCCACCGCGGGACAGTGAGTTTGTGCAAGCGTTCAAGCGCTACTGGCGTGGCTGCATGAAACAGCGCGAAGACGAAATAGAATCCCAGCGCGGTGTAAAGATCACCAATCGTTAGGTAATTAGCCGTCCATGTGCCGAGAAAAATGAATACCGCAAGTCCCGCCAACGCTTGAATAACTGAAAGTTTTCTTTCGATCAGCGTCAGTGCCAGCAAGCCAAGGTCGATGACGAACAGATGAGTGAACAGCAGCGGCGGCCGATGCGCGATTGTTTGGAAACCAAGGAGATAAAACGCTGAGAACATCGCGACCGCACCCAGGCCGACCGCGCACGTCAACAGCTTTGTGTTTGCTTTTCCGGTGCGCTTTGCCGATCCAGCCGCGGCCAGGAACAGCGCCTGAAAACCAACAAACACCGCCATGTAGATCAGGACTCTGTTGCCGGCGAAATATTTCTCCGCAACAAAGAACGCGCCGACCCAGGCCAATTGCATAAGCGCAGTTCCAATCGCGCCGAGGATCGGCAGGGCGTTCCAACGTTGCCGTTGCGCGAGTGCCAGCAGAGCGACGTCGAGCAGTCCGATGTGACCGAAAAGGCCGAGCGGATTGTCCTGGTTCGTCGAAAGCAAAATGGGCGTGAAAAATCCACCCGCGATTCCGAGCACGGCGACAAGGATCGCGTTCAACCGGACGGAAAGCAGAAACGCGACTGCCGTGATTAGAGTCATCAAAAGAAAGGTTGGAATGAGACCAAAGAACCCGAAGTGATAGTAAGCTCGACATGCAAAAGTCACGGCGTAGAGCACCAGAATGCCAGTCGCGCACAACGTCTGCGCAGTGACAGCGTTTTCTCTTCGTTTCAGAAGCAAACCTCCAACGACGACTCCGGCGCCGACGACGAAGCCGATTGCAACCCGCAACTCCGGCGGGATTAAATTGTGCTCGAACGAATACTTCACGAAAAACGCGATGCCGAGAAAGAGCGCGAATCCGCCGATCCACGCGAACAATTTCGCGCCCATGAATTGCTCCCAATCGATCGGCGGTTTGGATGGTCTGGGCGGCTGCGGCGCTTTCGGTGCGATAAGCTCTTGCGGGATTGGTGGGGGCTCAGTCATTACCTCGGATATGATCGAAGCCGGCGTCATAATTGGGATTGCCGCTGGCACGGCTTCCGCTGTCGCCTCAGGCGCCGCCACAGGTACCTCCGGCTCTGCAGCCGAAAGCGTTTGCTGCAGCAATTTGCGCAGCTCGCTTTCGAGGGATGACACGCGCTTCATGAGATCGTCAGCGACACGTTTTGCGCGGTTTGCTTTCGCCAGTGCGACAAACGGCAGAATGACGATCGCAATGACAAAACCGATTAGAAGAAAACCTAAAAATTCCATTGGTTATTGGGGTTTCGCCGGATCGCTCCAGCTTTGCGACAGAGGATAGCTGCTTTGCGCTGCGACTGTGAATTGATAAAAATGAAGGATTTCATCGAGCCTTTCGATCATGAACATTCATCACCTGGAGCTGTTCTACTTCGTCGCGAAACACGGCGGCATCGCTGCCGCGGTGCGCAACATTCCCTATGGCATTCAGCAACCCGCGGTTAGCGGGCAAATCGCCAGGCTGGAGGAGTCGCTCGGTACGAAGCTTTTCCAGCGGCGTCCATTCGCTCTTTCGGCCACGGGGACCGAGCTTTTCGAGTTCATTCGACCGTTCTTCGAAAATATTAATGTCGTCGCCGAGAGGCTGCGGCAGAACAGTTCGCCACAATTGCGCATCGCGGCTCCGGCGATCGTCCTGCACGATTATCTGCCGCAGATTTTACAACGCGTTCGCGCAAAATTTCCAGCGTTCCGGCTTTATTTGCACGAAGCGACTCGCGCTGATGCCGAACGATTGCTTTTGGCTCGCGATGTCGATCTCGCCATCATGCTGATCGATAAAAAACCGCGCGCGGGCATTCAGGTGCGGCAGCTTTTGGAGCTGCCGTTGATTCTGTTGGTGCACAGGAAATCCAAACTGATGCGTGCCGAACAGTTGTGGAAGCGCGACAAAATCGAGGAAACACTCGTGTGCTTTTCACGAAGCGATCCCGTTCACGCGCATTTTCAGCGCGGCCTTCAGCGGCTCGGTGTGGAGTGGTTTTGCGGCATTGAAGTTACATCGGAGCGATTGATCCAGCAGTACGTCGCCAGCGGTTACGGTATTGGATTGACGGTCGCCGCGCCCGGCTTCAAGCCACCATCACAGCTACGCGCACTTCCATTATCGAACTTCCCGCCAGTCGTCGTCGGCGTCGCATGGTCCGGCAAGGTGTCCGATATCACGCGCCAACTACTGGCAGAACTCGACGTCGAAGCAGAAACGCAACGAAGGCGAATCCGAAGATAGATATTCGCTCGGGTTACTAAACGAATCGCCAGATTTCGGTTGTGCTGCCATAGCAGGGCTCGGCTGGAGTACGGCAATGGTAACAGTTCTGTTACCGTTTTCTCTCGACCGCTGGGCTTTCCGACAAACATTCTCCTTGCGTCTTCTGGCAACGCCTGCGCAATGTGCTCTACGCTGAATCGCACAGCGTCAGCTGCCTTTCAGTTTTAAACAGGAAAATCCGGAAACGCTGGCGCGTAGAGCAGGACCAGAAGAATGAAAATATCAAATGCAGCAAGATTAATTTTTTGGATTGCAGTCCTTGTTGGAGCAGGATTCTTGGTGCGGGCTGAATCTGGCGAGAAGCCCTCTAATATCCCTGACACCAGGGGGGCACAGTTGCTGCGGATTGTGGATCAAAATGGACGGCCAGCCATGCGCGGCAGGCCATCCGCTCGGAGCACGACGGTCGATGTGACGGTGGCGCCGGGTGGGGGTTTTACGTTCGATCCTAGCACGGTCAATATTTCGGTCGGGGACACCGTGCGATGGACCTGGGCTGGCAGCGGTCACAGTGTCACCAGTGGCGCCCCTTGTACGCCGGATGAACAGTTCTGTTCTCCGGACAACATGAACTGCGACCTGGGCACGCTTAACAACCTTGGCTTTGTTTACGAATTCACCTTTGCACAGGCTGGCAGTTTTTCTTACTTCTGTTTTGCGCACTGCGCTTTCGGTATGACTGGCGTCGTCAACGTTGCAGCCGCTTCGCCAACGCCAACACCGACTGCCACATCGACGGCGACCGCCAGCGCAACCGCGACGCCGACTGCCACTGCAACGGCGACACCACCGCCAACCGCGACGCCAACCGGCACAGCGACGGCTACTCCAACTGCCACTGCTGTTGTAACGGCGACTCCTACACCAAAGGGAACTCGACCGAGGCCAACACCGCGACCTCGCCCCACACCAGCGCCTCGCCCGTCCTAGGACGGGTAATTTTCGCGTGACAAATGTTTTAAGTATGAGGTAGACTTCGATTTCATCAGTAAACGACGACAAACAACCAAAACGCAGTTCAAACTCCAACTATGAAACAAAAATCCACTTCACAATCCGCGTTCTTAAATATGCGCGTCTTAATAGGACTGTTTGTAGTCCTGGCCGGCGTCTTTGTGGCGCTGATAGGCCTTGGGACGTTCTCAGGGCTTACAGCCAACTCAGTACAAGCCCAGCAAACACACAAAATAATTAACGTTGCCGGCCTTCCTCCGGGATTCGACTGTGCCCAGATCACCGCTCTGGGCATTCACAAACAGGAGAACCTCCTGGCTGGAGCCATCATGATTGCCTGCGGCGAGGCAGAGGGAGGGTCAACTTTTTCTTCCGGTGCCTTCTCGCGGCTTTACAATCAAGTGACGGACGCTGTTGATTTGGGCGGTACGGATGTCGATCTGATCAGCCCGCAAACCGACTCGGGCACACACATCACACAGTCGGAGACAATGTCCGGGGCTAACCCAGATAACCCCAACGAAATAGTCGTCGCCTACAACGACTCACGAAGCTTTCCAAGCTCAACCAACATCTCCGGCGCATCGGTCTCCACCGATGGCGGCACCACCTTCACCCGCCTCACCGCTTCCACCGGTCGCAGCCCATTCGACAATACTTTTGGCGACCCAGTTGTTCTGTACAACCGTGAAAGCGGCGAGTGGTTCACGGTTTGGCTTGACGCGAGCTGCGGCGGTCAAGGCCTTGGCGGATACAAAACCACCACTCCTTCTGACGCGAATAGCTGGACGCATTTCTGCGTTCACAGCAGCTTCGCGGACGACCGAGAGTCGGGCGCGGTCGACAATAATCCATCCTCTCCATTCTTCGGTAATATGTACATTTCCTGGAACGACTTTGGTGTT
>Ga0081539_10007352_pt1 | contig 10085 bp, 8 predicted proteins | sample TabmetS4T2R2_FD_71023 | JGI IMG/M metagenome (GOLD analysis project Ga0081539, IMG submission 71023) | Tabebuia heterophylla rhizosphere microbial communities from the University of Puerto Rico - S4T2R2 | ecosystem: Host-associated > Plants > Roots > Rhizosphere ... | reverse complement strand
GTGCTCGTCGGACAACAGGCCACCCGCCTCGGCCTGCGCGCGGACCGCATCGAAGAATGCCGCCGCGACATCGCCCTCAAGCAGCCGATCGCGATTCTTGGAAAACGTCGTGGGCGACCAAATCGGTTCGTCCAGACTCAACCCAATAAACCAGCGAAACAGGATGCTGTAGTCGATCTCCTCCATCAGCAGCCGCTCGCTGCGAATCGTGTAGAACGACTGCAACAGCAACGCACGCAGCAACTGCTCCGGCGGAATCGACGGCCGGCCGATGTCCGAATAGAGGCGCGCGAACCGCGGCGACAGCCCCCAGCATCCCGGGATCCATGCGCGCGACACTCTAACGTATACGCTAACGGATGCTTACACGCGCGATCACGCGTATGACGATGACGGCGAGGTCATGCGTGCGCTGCGCGCCTTCGTGATGCGCTCGACGTAACCGCTCTGGCGCAACGCGTCGATCGGATCGTCAGGCAGACGGCGGGCGCGTCGCCACTCGATGAGGGCGCCGCGAACGTCGGTGGCGAAGGCGTCCTGCAAGAACCCTTCGGCCTTGACCAGGTCGGTGGACCGTTGCGCCGCCGCGAGCGCCTCGTGATCGACCAGTGCCGCCTTGGCGTACAGCGACTGCGCCATCGACACCGTCTGCAGCATCGCCTCGATCTTTCCCTTGAGGTTGTGACTCTGATCGACCACGAACGCGATATCCGGTCGCGTGCCCGTTTCCCATTCATAGAACCGGATTTCATGGAAGATCCGGAACACCTGGTACGGATCGATCGATCCCAGCGTCAGGTCGTCGTCCGCGTAGCGGCGATCGTTGAAGTGGAAGCCGCCGAGCATCTCCTCGTCGAGGAGCCAGGCCACGATCTGCTCGATGTTCTGCGTCGGGTAGTGATGGCCCGTATCGACGAGCACCTTGGCCTGCGGGCCGGCGTCGCGCGCCAGCACGAGCGCCATGCCCCAGTCGGCGATGTCGGTGTGGTAGAAGGCCGGTTCGAACGGCTTGTATTCGACCAGCATCCGCTGCGCCGGCGTGAGCGCCGCATGGACGGCCGCGAGCCCGTCCGCGAACAGCCGCTTGCGGTCGCGAATATTTGCCGTGCCCGGATAGTTCGATCCATCCGCAAACCAGAGCGACAGATCCCGACTGTCGAGCGCGGCGCCGATGCGCGCGCTGTCGATGCAGTGCGCAATCGCGCGCGCACGAATCTCGGGATCGGGGTTGCCGAACGATCCGAATTTGTATTCCTGCGCCTGAAAGACGTTGGGATTCATCGCGCCGATCGAAATCCCCGCGCGTGACGCCGACGCACGCACAGCGTCGACGTCGGCAAGTCCGTTCGGCAGATCCCACAGCACGTGCAGCGCCACCGTGGGACACGCACCCGTCAGCGCGTGCACCTGCCCCGCATCGGCGAGCTTCTCCTCGATCGTCGTCGCCGCCGCCGGCTGGAGAAACTTGCCGAAGCGCGTGCCCGTGTTGGCAAAGCCCCACGAAGGCAACTCGATCACGAATCGATCGAGCGCCGTGGCGACGATTTCGCGGCTGTCGCGATGCATCGCCGGCATGATACAGCGCACGCTCGCTCCTGCCCGCAAGCGTCTTGCTATGCGAAATCGTTGACGGACCGTCAGCGCGCCTCTAGCCTTGCGCATTCAGAAGGAATTCCCTATGCGTGCCGCTATGAAACCAACTGTGCTTCGGATGTTGACGCTGGCCGTGTCCCTGCTGGCCGGCGTTTCGCTCTACGGAGCGGATTACCTGACCGAAGGCGTCGACAACGGGCGCACCGGCTGGTTGAAGGACGAGAAGATTTTCAACACCACCAACGTGCGCAACATGCGCCTGCTGTGGAAGATCAAGGCGGAGAGCACGCCACGGCAGATGCACAACCTGTTTGCGCCGCTGGTCAAGGAGAGCGTGCAGACGGCGCGCGGTCCGATGGAGCTTGCGATCTTCGCGGGCATCTCCGACGAGCTTCTCGCTTACGACGTCGCGCACGGCGAGCTGGTGTGGCACCGCAAGTTCGACAGCATCTACCCGCAAGTGACGACCGGCGCCGGCGCCACGCTCTGTCCAGGCGGGCAGACGGCCGTGCCGGTCATTCCGCGGGCGCCGATCAACGGCCGCACCGCCATGTACGCCGTGTCGTGGGACGGTCGCCTGCACACCCTCGATGTGGCAACGGGGCAGGACATTGCGCCGGCCGAGAAATTCGCGCCGCCCAACGCCAAGCCGTACGCGCTGAATCTGTTCAACGACGCGATCTACACCGCGACGGCGCAGGGATGCGGCGGCACGACCAACGCGTTCGTGGCCTACAACCTCGCCACCAAGCGGACCGCGATCTTCGCGCCCGGCGGCGGCGGCATGTGGGGTCGCCGTGGGGTGGCAATTGACGCTGAAGGGCGCGTGTACCTCGGCACCGGTGATGCGGAGTTCGATGAAGCCGCGAAGATGCTGGGCAACGCGATCGTGTCGGTGAAGATGGACGCTCGAGGCGAGCTGCAGCTGGTCGACTACTTTGCTCCGCCGAATGCGAACTGGATGATGAGGCGGGACCTCGACGTCAACGTCACGCCGATGGTCTTCGATTTCCAGGGGCGCAAGTTCCTCGTCGGCACGAGCAAGGAATGCCGCCTGTGGCTGCTCGATCGCGATCGCCTCGGTGGCGCCGACCATCGCACGGCGCTCTACACCTCGCCGCTGCTCTGTAACGACGCGCAGGCGTTCGACGCGAAGGGTGTCTGGGGCGCGTTGGCCGCGTGGGTGGATGGGCAGGGAAGGCAGTGGGTGATCGTGCCGTTCTATGGCCCGGTCAGCCGTGAGTTCCACGCGCCGCGTGAGCATGCGCGGCCGACGCAGGGCGGCGTGGCAGCCTACACGGTCGAGCAGCGCAGCGGCCGGTGGGAGCTCGTGCCGCAGTGGCTGTCGCGCGATATCGATATGGCGGAGCACGCGATCGTCGCCAACGGCGTGCTGTTCGTGTACGGCAGCGGCGAGGACACCACGCAGGTGTTCCCCGAGCGTGCCTACACCGATCCGCGTGGCGCCCAGCTCGGTGGTGCCGTCAGCAACGGCGCACCGCGCCGGCTCGAAGGGCGCAAGGCCTCACTGTTCGCGTTCGACGCGCTGACCGGACAGGAGCTCTGGAACAGCGGCAACGAGATCACGACCTGGAACCATTACAGCGGCTTGACCGTTGCGAACGGCCGCGTGTTCCTGTCGACGTTCGACGGCACTATCTACGCCTTCGGCGTGCCGCGGTAGGGAAGTCATCATGCACATCTCTCGCATGCCGCGCGCGTTCCTCGTCGTACTCCTCTGCGCCATCTCAGGAACGCTCGGCTGGGCACAGGGCCGCAACGTCGGCTTCGAATGGCCGACCACCAACGCCGATGCGCAGCGCACCAACTGGCTGCGGCTCGATCCGAACATCGCGCCGAACACGATCAACGCGAACGACTTCAAGCTGTTGTGGCAGGAGAAGCTGCCGGTGACGCCGCATCAGGGTGTCGTGATATCGCAAGGCGTGACCGCCAACGGCATGCAGGTGTTCACGCCCACGTCGTTCGTGTCGGGCGTGAACAACACGATTTTCGCGATCGACAACGACACCGGCCATCCGAACTTCGTCAAGCGCTTCGACGCGCCACTCCCAGCCGGAACGGCGCAGTGTCCCGGCGGCGTGACCGGTGCGCTGACACGCGTCGTCGAATTGACGCCACGGACGCTGCAACTTCCCGCGGCGGACGGTGGACGCGCTGAGGGTTACCGCGGCGCGATCGGCGGACCCGGTGAAGGTGTGCCGATGTCAATCGCGCGGCGTGACGGCGGCGCCGCGCTGCGAGGCGTGCCCCCGCCGGCTCCGCGTGGCGGCGGTGGTGGAGGTCTCGGCAGCCTGGTGGCCGGAAAGTACAACGGCACGATGTACGCGGTCACGAGCGACGGCGCGCTGCACGCGGTCGGCCCGAACTTCCTGCTCGAAGTGGAGCGGCCGGTGCCGTTCCTGCCCGCCAACGCGCGGTTCTCCAATCTGATTGCGGTGGGCGAGCGGGTCTACGCGTCGACGAGCCAGGCATGCGGCGGCGCGCCCAACGGGGTATGGGCGATCTCGATCGCCGCGAACAGTGCCCGCACCGTGACGTCGTGGAAGACCAACGGTGGCAGCCCGGTCGGCGACATCGCGTTCACCACCGACGGGAAACTGATCGTTGCAGTCGGCGCCGGCCAGACGCAGACGGGCGGCTACGCCAACGCGATCGTCGCGCTCGATGCGAAGACGCTGCAGCCCACCGACTGGTTCACGGCGCCGGGTGCGGATTTCGTGACGACGCCCGTCGTGTTCGCCGTCGGCACACGTCAGGTCATCGCCGCGGCCACCCGCGACGGCCGCGTGCTGCTGCTCGATGCGGCGTCTCTCGGCGGAGCCAATCACTCGACGCCGCTCTTCGCGTCGACGTCGCACGGCACGAACTTCACGCCCGATGCGCTCGCCACGTGGGAAGCGCAGGGCACACGCTGGCTGCTCGTCCCGAGCACCGGCATCGTCGCCTATCGCGTCGTCGACCAGGGTGGACGCCCCTCGTTGATGCAGGGCTGGACGTCGCGTCAGCTCGCCGCACCGAGCGCCCCGATTGTCGTCAACGGGGTCGTCTTTTCCGCCGCCAGCGGCCGGCCGAGCGGTCGCGCGACGCTTTACGCCTTCGACGGCACCAGCGGGCGTGATCTCTGGAACAGCGGACAGGCGATCGCGGCGGCCGTTCTGCCCAACGGTCTCTGGTCGAGCAACAGCCAGGTGCAGGCGGCCACGAGCGACGGGACGGTGTACGCGTTCGGCTTCGTCCTCGAACGAAAGGCCCGGTGAGCAATAGGAGACGCGTTTCGCTATGTGAAACGCTGGCGACCCTGGGCGATGCCTGTCTCGCCCAGTTATAATCGCGGTCCTCCGGCAAGAGTCACAATCGAACCCGACAGGGCTGCTTTATGGATAGCGAAACGACTCGCGACCCGTACCTGGTCAAATCCGTCGTCCATTCCTCGCGCGTGCTGTCGGCGTTCCGGGCGTCCGGAGAGGCACTCCCACTTCGTGAAATCTCCTCGCGCAGCGCGCTCCCGAAGAGCATGGTGTTCCGCCTGCTTTACACCTTGGAACGCTGCGGCATGGTCGAGAAGGTCGGGGAGAACCTCTATCGATCGTTCCTGCGACCCTTCAAGCAGAAGCTGTATCGACTCGGGTACGCCGCACAGGGCACGGACTATCAGTTCTCGAAGGAGATCTCGACCGGATTGCAGCGCGCCGCGGCGGCGGAAGGGATGGAGTTGATCTGTCTCGACAACCGCTACAACGCGAAGATCGCGCAACGGAACGCCGACGTCTTCGTGCGTGAAAAGGTGGACCTGGTCATCGAGTTCCAGACCGACGAGCACGTCGCCCCCATCGTTGCCGCCAAGTATCGCGAAGCGAACATCCCGTTGATTGCCGTCGAGATCCCGCACCCCGGCGCGACCTACTTCGGCGCCAACAACTACGAAGCGGGGATGATTGGCGGGCGCTACCTGGGTCGTTGGGCGAAACAGCAGTGGCAATCGAGCGTCGACGAAATCGTGCTGATCACACTCGAGCGCGCCGGCAGCCTGCCGCGGATGCGTCTCACCGGGATGCTGGTCGGAATGCGCGATGCGTGTCCGGCGCTCGAGAACGTGCCGGTCACCTACGTCGACGGCGACGGCAAGATGGCCGACAGCTTCGAAGCGATGCGACGGCATCTGCGGACCACCAAATCGAAGCGCATGCTCGTCGGCGCCATCAACGACCCGAGTGCGCTCGGTGCGCTGCGTGCGTTCCAGGAAGCGGGGCGCACCTCGTCGTGCGCGATCATGGGCCAGAACGCGTCGCCCGAAGGGCGCGCGGAGCTGCGGCAGCAGGGAACGCGCCTGATCGGATCGGTGGCGTACTTCCCGGAGAAATACGGGCCCGAAATCGTGACCGTGGCCCTCGATCTGCTTCACCGCCGCGCGGTGCCGCCCGCGGTGTTCGTCAAACACCAGCTCGTCACGCCCGAAAACGTGAACCACGTCTATCCGAACGACGAGCTGATCCAGCTGCCGGTCAGCGGGCCCTCATAGGCTTCTGGAGGTTCGGCTCCGGAGGGAACGGAGGCACGGATTCAACACGGAGGCGCGGAGCACACGGAGACGCACGGAGATTAATGCGTACTCGGCGCCATTCGACGACGGTAAATTCTGCGATCCGACGACCGTCCTTCGCTGATTTCTCGAACAATTCGTGGCGGTCCGCTCCTTGCTCCTTAGATAGGCGTGCTGATCGACACGCCATACAACTCACTCACGAAAGAAATCATCGGCAGCGCGATCGAGGTACATCGCGCTCTCGGTCCGGGGATGCTCGAATCGGCTTATGTTCCCTGTGTTCAATACGAGCTCTCAAGCCGCGGTCTTCGCTGGCGTGCCCAGCAGCCGATTCCGCTCGTCTACAAGGGCATCGCACTGGACGTGGCTTATCGTGTCGACTTGATCGTCGAAGACAGCGTCCTGGTCGAGCTGAAGTCAGTCGACAAGCTGCTTGGCGTGCACGAGGCACAGCTCCTGACGTATCTGCGACTGACAGGCTGTCCGGTCGGTTTGCTGATCAACTTCAACGTGACGAGGCTGATCGACGGAGTGTGGCGCAAGGTCAATTCCCACACCGGTGACCGCGCTTCGCGCGGCCATGGATAGAGAGGCACGGCAATCACAAGCTGGAACTCTTCGCTGGATGCTTGTGATTGCCATGCCTCTCTATCCATGGCGCAGGCCGGAGGCCGGCGTCACCGGTGTGGCTCCGTGCGTCTCCGTGTCCTCCGCGTCTCCGTGTTGAATCCGTGCCCTCCGTCCCCTCCGAAGCCTACGAAGCAACGATGACGACATCCAGCACTCTCGGCCCATGCACGCCCTTGATTCGCGTCATCTCGATATCGGCGGTGGCGGACGGTCCGGAAATGGTTGTGATCAATGCGGGCGATCGGGCAGCGACGCGACGGATTCCCTCGGGCACGGTCTCGACGATCTGATCGGCGAACACGATCGACAGGTGATAGTCGGGGACGAGCGTCAGGGCCCTGCGACCCTCTCCCTTCCCGTGCGTCAACACGATGGTTCCTGTCAGTGCGATGGCGACCGTGCACCCGGTGATGACACCTTCTGAACGATCCAGCTCACTCGTGCTCGGGTGCTCGTCGGCCGCGAAGTCGATGCTGGGCGGCAGCCAGGAGCGATCGATGTCCGAAGGTACGTAGAGGCGCGTCTTGCCGCGCGCTGCCAGGGTCTGGGCGATGGTGTCGGGTAGTTCGGCTGCGTGACAGCGCCGGACGCTGCCGTCGTAGTGCACGATCCGCGACGCGAACAGCTCCACCAGCTCGACACGTGTCAGCTGGCTCTCCTGCCGATAGACGCGCTCGATCGTGGCGTGCCCGTCCTGCTTGTGCCCGCCCGGCGTTCCCACTGCACCCCGGATGCGCTCGAGGATCTCGGTGCGCGCGTCGCTCATCGCCGGCTCCACCACTGTCGAAACGATTCGGCAGGCATCGCCGGCAGATCGCGCGTCGCCGTCCAGCCCGCCAGCAGGCCGGGCAAGTTGCGGAGCAATTCGCCTGATTTGAACGGCCTCTGCATCACGCGGCCGGTCGCCTGTGCCAGCGTGAATGGCGTCTCTCCCGAGAACGCGAGCGCCGCACCTTTCATCGCCAGGCGTTCAGCGAGCGGTGCCTGGCCGTCCTCGACGATGCGCCGGCGGAGGTGAATGAGAATCTCGGGAATGTTGATCTTGACCGGGCACACCTCGTAACAGGCGCCGCAGAGCGACGAGGCGTACGGCAGCGACGCCGAATGCTGCAGGCCCTGCAGCTGCGGCGTCAGGATGGCGCCGATCGGTCCGCTGTAAATCGAGCCGTACGCGTGGCCACCGGTCTGCCGGTAGACGGGGCACTGGTTCAGGCACGCGCCGCAGCGGATGCAGGCCAGCGTCGACCGTGCCTCGACATCCTTCAACACCTCGGTGCGGCCGTTGTCGAGCAGGATGACGTGAAACTCCTGCGGCCCGTCGCGGTGGGTCACACCGGTCCACACCGAGTTGTACGGATTCATCCGCTCGCCGGTCGCCGACCGCGGCAACAGCTGCAGGAATACTTCGAGGTCCGTCAGGCGCGGAATCACCTTCTCGATCCCCGCCAGCGTGATCAGCACCTTCGGCAAGGTCAAACACATGCGCCCGTTGCCTTCCGACTCCACCACGCACACGCCGCCGGTTTCGGCGATCAGGAAATTGGCGCCGCTGAAGCCGATCGGCACGTGCAAGAACTTTTCGCGCAGGAAGGCGCGCGCGGCGTTCGCCAGCTCCGCCGGCTCCTCGCCGAGCTCGCTGATGCCCATCTGCTCCATGAACAGCTGCCGGATCTCGTGGCGGTTCTTGTGCAGCGCCGGCACCACGATGTGGGACGGGCGATCGCGGCCAAGCTGGATGATGAGATCGGCGAGGTCGGTCTCATATGGAACGATGCCGGCCTGTTCGAGCGCGACGTTCAACCGCGTCTCGTCCGACGTCATCGTCTTGACCTTGATGATCTCGGTGCCCCCGTATTGCTGAACGATGCGCGTGACGATGGCGTTCGCTTCGTCGGCGTCGCGCGCCCAATGGACGGTGCCGCCCGCGTTGGTACAGTTGCGCTCGAAATCTTCCAGATAGGCGTCGAGATGCCGCAGCACGTGCGCCTTGATCTGCCGCGCGGCCTCGCGCAGCTGCTGCCAGTCCGGCATCTCGCCGACGACGGTTGCCCGCTTGGTGCGGATCACATCGGTGGCGTGGCGCACGTTGCGCCGCATTTGCGCGTTCGCGAGCGAATCCTTCGCTGCTTCGGGAAACGGAGGCGCCGACGCGGCGTCGCCAACGCGCAACATGGTCGCTATGCGGTCGAGGCCAGAATCTCGGCCAGGTGAAGGCAGCGGACCGGCGCGGCCGCGCGCTGCAGTCCGCCGCCGATCTGCAGCAGGCACGAATTGTCGGCGGCGGCGCAGACCGACGCTCCTGTCTCGCGAATCGCCGACAGCTTGTCGGCGAGCATGGCGGTGGACACGTCCGGGTTCTTCACTGAAAACGTCCCGCCAAACCCGCAGCACTCGTCGGCGCCCGGCAGCAGACGCAAATCGAGGCCGCGGACCGCTCGCAGCAGCTGCAGCGGCTGGTCGCGCAAGCCAAGCGAGCGCAACGAGTGGCAGGAGGAGTGATACGTGACCGTGTGTGCGAACGCCGCCCCCACATCGGTGACGCCGAGGCGATCGACGAGCAGCTCGGAGAACTCGTAGACGCGCGGCAGCAGTGCGGCCACGGCCTCGATGAATGCGGGGTCGCCACTCTCGGCCGCCACCTTCGGATAGTGATCCCGAATCATCGCCACACACGACGCCGATGGCGTGCAGATGATCTCCGCCCCGGCGAATACATCGACGAAGCGGCGAACCAACTTCGCCGCGTCCGCGTGGTAGCCGCTGTTGTAGTGCATCTGTCCGCAGCAGGTCTGCGCGGACCTGAACTCGACCTCGTGCCCGAGCCGTTCGAGCACGTTGACGACCGCTTTTCCGGTGTCCGGAAAGAGCGTGTCGTTGTAGCAGGTGATGAAGAGGGAGATCAACACGATTTGTGATTAGCGATCTGTGATCCGCGATTCATTGTCGATTGACGATTTGCGATCGGCGAAGTATTGGTGATTCGCGTCTCATCACCTGAATCATCCAATAGTTCACCAATCAGCGATCGAAAATCGCAAATTAATCACAAATCACGAATCGCGAATCACAAATCAGCGAAGAAACGCCTCCGGCAGACCACCGTCGACCGGAATCACGTGGCCGGTCGTCTTTGCGCTCTGATCACCCGCCAGCCAGCAGATCGCGTTCGCGCAATCCGCCGGGAGAATCGGCCGCCGCGTAATGGTGCGCTGCGCGTAGAACTGGGCCAGCTTGGAGCGCAGCTCCTCGGTGGTTTCGTCCTCGGTGAACGCGATGCCGTACTTCTGGAGCGAGA
>Ga0081539_10007351_pt1 | contig 10086 bp, 7 predicted proteins | sample TabmetS4T2R2_FD_71023 | JGI IMG/M metagenome (GOLD analysis project Ga0081539, IMG submission 71023) | Tabebuia heterophylla rhizosphere microbial communities from the University of Puerto Rico - S4T2R2 | ecosystem: Host-associated > Plants > Roots > Rhizosphere ... | reverse complement strand
CACCGAACGTGCGTGATTCGTCCGGATTGAGGAGTTGCAGCCACTGTCCCTGCACGAGGTCCGCGACGTACCAGCCGTAGAAGGTCACCTTCGCATCGCGCTTGAGGAACTGCCAGGTCCCCCACGCGACCGCGCCCGCCACGTCACCGCGCCAGCCGTTATTACAGGCGTCACCCTCTCCCTTGGCTTTCACGCACTGGGCGGATCGTTCCGTGTGCAGCTTTTCGGCGTCCTTGTAGTCGACGACCGTCATCGAATAACGGCCGCGCGCGTTCTCGACGCTGTAGACGTGTGCGGGGAGAGTAATGCCCTGTTCGGACGTCCACGATGTGTCGCGGACGCTCGGGTCACCAGGGAAACTGACCGCGAAGAAGTCCGGCCGGCTGGTGAACTGGATGAACCCCTGGGCGGACGACGTTCCTGCCACAGCCAGGATGAACGCTGCCGTTGTGAGTGCAATCCGGCGCATGGGGCCTCCTGCTCGATGGCGCTGCAATACTGCCAGAAGACGGCGCGGTTGTCGTCAGTTTTCCGAAGCGTTCGAACCGTTCGACTCGCGCGCCTTCCGGTCCGCTCGCTCAGGGTAAACCGGCGTATACTCGGCCGCGGACCGATTCGTGGTCGGCTCAAGTGCGAAGGAGAGACCGATGGGTTTGAAGCGACCTGGCCGTAGGGAGCTCCTCAAGAGCGGCGCCGCGCTGGCGGGCGGTTTGACGGTGGGAGCCGTCGAATCCGCGAGCGCCCAGACGCCAGCCTCCACACCGTTCATCAAGGGCAACAAGGAGATGATCGCCTACGGCGACCGCTCCAAGTTCGTGACCTCCGTTCGCATCCCGCACGGCGGCAGGCCTTCGCCGGACAACTTCGGGCTCGTCTTTCATGTCGCCGCCCCGCTGCAGGATTCGGTCGGCGTCATCACGCCATCCTCGCTCTTTTACGTCGGCACGACCCGCGGCTCCTTCATCCCGGACATCAATCCCAAGGAGCATCGTCTGATGATCCACGGGCTGGTGGATCGTCCGCTGACGTTCACGATGGAGGACGTGAAGCGCCTGCCGTCGGTCACGCGCCTGCATTTCATCGAGTGCGCAGGAAACCGATCGACGCCGAGAGCGAAGACCGTTCAGGAATCGCACGGGATGACGAGTTGCGCCGAATGGACCGGCGTCCTCCTGTCCACGCTTCTCAAAGAGTGCGGCGTGAAGGGGAGCGCCACCTGGTTCGTGGCCGAAGGCGCGGAGGAAGTGAAGGGCGCGTCGAGCATGCCGGTGGCCAAAGCCATGGACGACGTGCTCGTGGCCTATGCCATGAACGGCGAAGCGTTGCGGCCGCAGCAGGGTTTCCCGCTGCGATTGGTGGTGCCCGGCTTCGAAGGCATCTTCTCGACGAAGTACGTCCGCCGGATCAAGCTCGTGGATCGGTATTACATGAACTACAACGACTACGGACATCTTCGTCAGGACGACAAAGACGCCGCGCTCGGCTACCAGGTCGGACCGAAATCCGTCATCACCTTCCCGTCTGGCGGGCAACAGCTGCCCGGCAAAGGTTTCTACGAGATCAGCGGACTCGCCTGGTCCGGCGGAGGAGCGGTCCGCAGAGTGGAGATCTCCACCGACGGCGGCAAGCGCTGGAGTGACGCAGAGATCAAGGGAACGCCGCAGCGGATGGCGCATACTCGCTTCGGCTATCAATGGAATTGGGACGGTCAGGGGGCCGAGCTGCTCTCGCGGTGTACCGACGAACTCGGCCAGGTGCAACCGACACGAGAGCAGGCTGCGAAGTTCTTCAACATTCCTGTCAACCCATTCAACATGCCGGGCCTCGACAACACCATTCAGCCGTGGCGGATCGCCAGCGATGGGAGCGTGACCAATGGGTACGCGTAGGTTCCCAGCGTGTGTGCTGCTGGCAGGCGTGCTCGGCGGCAGCGTGGTGTTGGCGCAGGCGCCGAAATATGGTGTCGGACGCGCGCCGACCACAGAAGAAATCAGGGCGTGGGATATCTCGATCGGTCCTGATGGAGAGGAGCTTCCTCCCGGACGCGGATCGGCGAAGGAAGGCGCGCCGCTGTTTCAAAGCAAGGGGTGCGCAGGCTGTCACGGCAAGACGGGGACCGGCGGCGCGGCTCCCGAGTTGAAGGCGAAGGCCGCTGCACCGAACGTCGACACCTGGGAGCGCGGCAGAGTCCTTCCCGTCCGCTCCCCGTTCGCCACGACGGTCTGGGATTACATCAATCGCGGGATGCCTCTGGGCCGGGAGGGGACGCTGACCGCCGACGAGGTCTACGCGCTGACGGCCTATCTCCTCTACATCAACGACGTCATCCCGGAGGATCAGGTCCTCGACGCGCAGAGTCTGCCGAAGGTCAAGATGCCGATCGGCGATGAATACGCGGCGCTCCCGGACTGGAAGCCGAAGACGAAAAGGCTCAAAGGCTATCCGTTCTAATCGCGCCGCTGGTTCGGAGGGCGTGGGTCAGCCACGTCTTTCGTCAGTCAGATCCAAGATCCGTCGTCGACCGGGCGACGGATCGTTCCGGGCTTGCCCGGGATGTCCCACAATCTCGCAGCTGCGCCTCGGCATCGATGTTGCCGCCCCTCAGTGGGTGTCGAAATTTCAATCGACGACACATCGTTCGAACGTCTACGTCGCCCGGCAGCCGATCCTGAATCCCTCAGGACGCGTCTTCGGCTACGAGTTGTTGTACCGGGAGGTCGGCAGCGATACCGCCTGCACGCTCGGCACCGAAGCCGCCTCGGCGCGGGTGTTCAGTGACGCCGTGCTCGCCATGGGCCTCGACCACCTGACGGCGGGCCGCCGCGCGTTCATGAACGTCTCCCGGCAAGTTCTGCTCAGCGACATCGCCACGGTGCTGCCGTCCGAAACGGTCATCCTCGAATTGCTGGAGGACATTGCGGTAGACGACGACGTGATCGATGCATGCCGTCGCCTGCGGGCGAAGGGCTACACGCTGGCGCTCGACGACTTCACGCTCGGTTCTCCGACCGAGGCGTTGCTGCCGCATGCCAGCATCGTCAAGGTGGACCTGTTGTCGACGACACCGCAGGACCGCGCGAAGATCGTGAAGATGGTGCCGAAGTCGATGAAGCTCATCGCGGAGAAAGTCGAGACCGCGGCGGCCTTCGAGGAAGCGTCGAAGGCCGGCTATCACCTGTTCCAGGGCTACTATTTCTGCCGCCCCGCCACATTCAAGGCGCGCACGCTCTCGGCGACCGCCACGACGTACGCGCGCCTGCTGGTGGTGCTGAACAAGCCCGAGGCGACGGTCTTCGAGGTCGAGGACCTGATCAAGCGCGATGCGTCGCTGACCTATCGTGTGTTGCAGTGCGTGAACTCCGCCGCGTTCGGCATTCGCCGGCAGCTGGATTCGATACGCCAGGCGCTCGTCCTGCTGGGACTCGACCAGGTGCGCAAGTGGGCATCGGTGTGGGTGCTCGCCGGCCTGAACGTCGGCGGCAATCCCGAAGTGCTGACCACCGCGGTCGTCCGCGCACGCTGCTGCGAACTGATTGCCGAATCGGTCGTCGGTCGCGAAGACGCGGCCGAGTACTTCCTGCTGGGGCTGTGCTCGCTGCTCGATGCGATGCTGGGACGGCCGATGGAGGAAGCGGTTTCCGATCTGCCGGTCACCGACAAGGTTCGAAGCGCGCTGCTCGGCGAGCAGAACTTCGCCCGCAGCGTGCTCGATGCGGTCATCTCCTACGAACGCGCGCTGTGGGACGCATCAGCGACGCTGCTGGAACAGATCGGGGCGGAGCCGGACCGGTTGTCAGCGGCGTACGGCGATGCACTCGGCTGGGCACGAGGCCTGCAGCAAGCCGCCGCCTGACGGCCACTCCAACCCGTATTTCTTCATCCGCACCAACCATCGCACCTCTCCATCGTGGGCGGCTGCGGTGGCCGTCACGATCCGCGATAATAGCGGCTCTCGCGAAGCGGCCGGGATCGATCGGCCGACGGGTCGCAGGTGAAGGAACCCCGTGATGAATCTCTCACGACCGTTGTTGCTGGCGTGTGCGTGCGTGACGCTGCTGGCGTCCGTCGCCTTCGGCCAAGCCCGAACCGAGCGGAGCACGAGCGTCGTCGAGTTGAGTGCCGCACTCGAACGGTCCACGCAAGCCGTCACCCCGGCAGTGGTCGACATCTTTGCGACCGCTTATGTGCCCGCCGGGGAAAGGGTCGACCGTCGCGCGGACCTCGTTGCGACCGAACGCGCCTCGGGCTCAGGTGTCGTCGTCGACGCCTCCGGTTATATCGTCACCAACGCGCATGTGGTCCGCGGCGCACGGCAGGTTCGCGTGGAGCTGCCAGGCGCCGCCGATGGGCGATCGATTCTCGAGCAGCGCGGACGAACGATCGCCGGACGGATTGTCGGCATCGACGACGAGACGGATCTCGCGGTGGTCAAGGTCGAGGCGACGTCGCTGCCGTTTCTTCCGTTCGCCGACTCCGACGACCTCAAGGCGGGACAGCTGGTCCTCGCCGTCGGCAGCGCCAACGGACTGCGCCATTCGGTGTCGCTCGGCGTCATCAGCGCGGTCGCGCGGCAGCTCGAGCCCGAGTCGCCGATGGTGTACGTGCAGACCGACGCCGTTCTCAATCCAGGCAGCAGCGGCGGCGCGCTCGTCGACGTGCGCGGCCGTCTGATCGGGATCAACACGCTGATCATTTCCCGGAGTGGCGGATACGAGGGGCTGGGATTCGCCGCGCCGAGCAACATCGTGCGAACGGTCTATGAACAGATTCGCCGCGATGGTCAGGTGACGCGCGGCGACATCGGCGTTCGCCCGCAGACGATCGACCCTGCACTGGCAGCCGGTCTCGGCCTTCCTCGCGACCACGGTGTGGTCCTGGCCGATGTATTGCCCCGCAGCGCCGCAGACCGAGCCGGATTACGCCCTGGCGATCTGGTCGTCTCGCTTGACGGCAAGCCGATGGAGAACGGCCGCCAGCTTCAAGTAGGGCTGTATCGCCACGTGCCAGGCGACGTCGTGACGCTCGAAGTGCTTCGTGATGGCGCAACGCTGCGCGTGCCGGTGGCGATGACGCATCGCCGGCAAGTGACAGACCTGTCACGCGACGTCGACCCGCGACAGAATCTGATCCCACGACTCGGTATCCTCGGTGTCGACCTCAATCCGAGTATTGCGGAGATGGTGCCGGTGCTGCGCGTGCGGAACGGCGTCGTGGTGGTGTCGACCGTTCCCGACGCGCTCGATACGCGCGACGGTGCGCTGGCGGCCGGCGACGTCATCTATGGCGTCAATCGGACCCCCGTGTCGACGCTCGCCGAATTGCGCGCGGCGCTGGATCGCCTGAAGCCCGGTGACCCGGCGGTTCTACGGCTGGAGCGTCGTGGAGAGCTGACCTATCTGACCTTCATCGTCGATTGAGTTGTGTTCGCAGCGCCAATCACTCCCTGAACTTACACAATCGTCGCGCATCCGACACGTCGGCGATCGTTTCGTCCTGATACGGTCGCTCTCTGAACGCTGGTCCTGGTCACAACGCGAGCGGCGGTGACCTTACGGTTCGGAGACGATTTCGCAATCGGACGTGACAATCGGAGGTTCGCTGCAAGTCGCGCGCGTCGAGTCGGCAAAGCTCGTCGCGCAACCAAAAGTCCCGCTGGTGCTCGGCCTCTCGGTCGCCGGACCATTCGCGTTCGCGGTCGCGATGCGGATTCAGTCGAGCCTGCCAACCGACACGCTGTTCGGCCGCGCCGTCAAGGAGTCGGGCTTCGCGGTCCCGCTGGTGATCCTCGGATTCGCCGGACTGTGGGCATTGCCCGCGCTCACCGCCGTGGTCGGCGGCGACATCTTTTCAGCGGAGGACCGCTACGGCACGTGGACGACGACGCTGACGCGATCGCGCGGCCGTGCGGACGTGTTTCTCGGCAAGGTCATCGCGGCGATGGCGTTCTCGACGATCGTCGTCACCGTGCTCGCGCTCAGCAGCATCGTGGCCGGCCTGTCGATCATCGGCGGCGGCATGCTGATCGATCTCTCAGGCCTGGCGCTGTCGCAAGGGGATGCGCTGCGGCGCGTAGCCCTCGCGTGGGCATCGGTGCTGCCGCCGTCCCTCGCGTTCACAGCGTTGGCAGTGCTGATTTCGCTGGGAACACGAAGCAGCGCCGCCGGCATCGGTCTTCCCGTCGTGATCGGTCTGGTGATGCAGCTGCTGGCGTTCGTCGACGGCCCGGAGCCGCTGCGACGCGCCTTGATCACGTCCGCCTTCGGTGCCTGGCGCGGGTTGTTCGCGCAGCCGGCCTTCCAGCGTCCGCTGGTCGACGCGATGGTCGTCAGCGCCGCCTATGTGGCTCTGTCACTTGCCATCGCTCGTCGTCTGCTCCTGCGGCGCGAGATCGGTAGGTAGTGCCAATGCCCTACCGCTCGATGCGCGCGGGATCGTGGCCTGCGATCATTGTCGCAACGACACTGATTGCTCCCGGGTGCAGTGGTTCGCCCATCACGGCGGAACGAGTCGAAGGGTCGTTCGCACCGACATTCGCGAATCTGGTTCACACACAGGTCCAATGGCTGGGTCTTCGTTCGATCTCGCCGTCCGAGGTCGGCGCGCTCGCCCAGTGCCGGACCGCATCCGGCGCGAGGGTGGGCTCGGGTGAGTGGGTGTGCACGGTGATCTGGAGAGGCCCTGACGGCCAGTCGTTGCGCGACACGTACGATTTGTTCATCGGTACCGACGGGTGCTACATGGCCTCGGTCTCCAACGAGTCGCTCGGTGGTCCCACGCTCCGAGCCGCGAGTGGTACCGACGTCCGCAATCTCCTCTACGCATTCGAAGGCTGCTTCGATACGACGTGACCGGCGCCGCCATCGTTCAGTCGCACAAACATTACGCGAACGATGCGCGACGCTCGACTCGATGTCACGGCGCCTCGCTACGCTCCTCCGCGACTGTCGTATGACCCTGCCGCCGGAGGAACCATGAAACGAGGATTGATTCGTCTGTTGACCATGACCGCGACGGGTGCCGCCGCCGCACTGATGCTGACGTCGAGCGGTGCCGTGCAGGCACGCTTCGCGGCGCGCGTCCCGATTGACGACGTCAGCGCGGCCACGAGCGCGGCTCGGGTCCAGCCGGCCAGCAATGGCGCCGCCACACTGCGCGTCGCCAGCGGTCAATACATCACGCCGACGGCAATCGACGGTTCGACCCAGCAGTACTTGAACCCGCACCTGCCGAACTATCCGGACTTCGTTGCGGGAATGGCCGTCCGATCGCGCCTCAGTCCGGACGGCCAAACGCTCGCCGTTCTCACCGCCGGTCACAACTCGCTCTATAAGCCGGACGGCACGGTCGACGTCGCCAACTCCACGCAGTACATCTTCCTGTTCGACGTGTCGGATCCCTCGCGGCCGTCGCAGAAGCAGGTGATCAAGCAGATCAACTCGCACGTCGGCCTGGTGTTTTCGCCAGACGGCCAGACGCTCTACGCGGCCGGCGGCGTCGACGATGCCGTGTACGTGTACGCCAACGCGGGAAGCCAGTTCGTCGCCGCGGCGCCGATTGCCCTCGGCCACTTTCCGCCGGGCGCTGTTGGCAGCGCGCGAAACACGGCCCTCGGCATCAACGTGGCGCCGAATGCGAGCGGGTTGGACATCTCGGCTGACGGCCGGACGCTGGTCGTCGCCAACAACTACAACGACTCGATCAGTGTCATCGACACGCAGTCACGGACCGTCCGCTACGAACACGATCTGCGACCCTATTTCGCGCGCAACGAAGGTCACAACGGTGGGGTCGGCGGAACGTTTCCATACGGCATCGCGATCAAAGGCAACGACGTCGCGTACGTGTCGTCGGATCGCGATCGTGAGGTCATCGTGATTGACATCTCGTCAGCGACCGAGGGACGCCTGATTGCGCGCGTGCCACTCGACGGCAACGGACTGGGCATGACGCTCGACGCGGAGCAGGCGCGACTCTACGTTGCGCAGGACAACGCCGATCAGGTGGCCGTGATCGACACCGCCACCAATCTGGTCGTCAAACGAATCGATGCGCGCGCGCCGGCCGCCATTCTGCCGCACGGGCGCAACTACACCGGTGCGAGCACGTCGGCGGTGACGCTGTCGCCCGACGGGCAGACGCTCTACGCCGTCAACAGCGGCGCGAACTCGATTGCCGTCATTCGCCGCACGGGGCAGAACGCCTACACGGTCGTCGGACTGATTCCGACGGCCTACGAGCCGCACGACATCACGTTCACCCCGGACGGATCGTGGATGTTCATCATCAACGGCAAGAGCATCACCGGTCCGAACCCCGGCCATCTGGCCTCGAGCACCGCGAACATCACGAGCATTCAGTATCCGGACGGGAACCAGGCAGCCGCGATCGCGTCGCGAGCGTCGAACCAGTATCAGTTCCAGTTGGAGCGCGCGTCGCTGGTTGCGGCCCCTGTGCCGGCGCCCGATCGGCTCGCCGACCTGACGCAGATCGTCGCGCGCAACAATTTCTACACCGCGCCCTCCGATCAGCGCGACGAGCGCGTGATGCGCTTCCTCCGCCAACACATCAAGCACGTGATCTACGTCGTCAAGGAGAATCGTACGTTCGACCAGGTACTGGGTGACCTCACCAATGGTGCGAGCGTGGATCCCAGTTTGACGCAGTTCCCTTACGCGGCGACGCCGAACAATCACAAGCTGGCGACCGGCTTCGTCACCATCGACAACTTCATGAATCCGGGCGACGGCAGCATGGATGGATGGTCGTGGACGATGCAGGGGAGGGTGACCAACACCGAAACGATCACGCAGCAGATCAACTACGCCGCCGTCAATCGGGGCCTGTCGTATGAATCGGAAGGAGGCAACCGCGGCGTGCCGGTGAACTGGTCGACGGTCGCGGAGCGCGATGCAGTGGCCGGACTGCCGGGGACGACGAATTACAGCACGCGGACCGCAGGCCTTCTCGGTGGTACTGCCAATCTGCTGACCGGTTCTCACAATCACGCTTCGACCGACGCACCGTTCGGCATCGAGCGCGGCTTCATCTTCGATGCGGTGCTGCACGCTGGAAAGACCGTTCGCAATTACGGGTTCCTCGTCAACAACATCGGAAGCATCGGCACCAAAGCCGTCCCGGTGCGCGATCCCTTCGCCGAGGGGAAGGTGCAGGTTGCCCCGCTCGACCCCGCGCTCGCGTCGATGACCGATCTGTACTTCCGCGGCTACGACCAGAACTATCCCGATCTGTGGCGCTACAACGAATGGAAGCGCGAATTCGACCAGTTCGTTGCAAGCGGCAATCTGCCGAACCTGTCGCTCGTCCGCATCAGCCACGACCACATGGGCAGCTTCGGCACGGCGCTCGGCCTCGTCAACACGCCCGAGAGTCAGCAGGCGGACTGCGACATGGCGCTCGGACTGATCATCCAGGCGGTGGCCAACAGCCCGTTTGCGAAGGACACCCTCATCATCTCGACGGAAGACGACGTGCAGGATGGGCCCGATCACGTCGACTCACACCGTGGCACGGTGTTTTTCGCCGGTCCGTACGTGAAGCAGGGCGGCGAGGTCGTCAGCACGCGGTACAGCCAGGTCAACGTGTTGCGCACGATCGAGGACATCCTGGGGACGGAACACATCAACCTGAACACCGCATTTCAGAGTCCCATGATCGACGTGTTCGACACCTCCCTGTCGGGTGAGTGGAGTTACGTCGCCGAGGCGTCGACGTACCTGCAGGGCACGGAGGTAGGTGGCGGGTTGCTGTATGTGAAAGGCCCGACGCTGACACCGACTCGCCCTGCGTCGTACTGGGCCAAGGTCACCGAGGCGTTCGACTTCTCCGAAGCGGACCAGGTGCCGCCCGCGCGTTTCAATCGCGTGTTGTGGGAGGGACTGATGGGCAACCGGCCCTATCCGGCGCTGCGCGGACGTGCCGGCAACGACCTGCCGCAGCATCTTGCATGGATGCAGTGGCGATGACCTAGTCCCCTGGAAACGTGATGACTCACATAATTCCCGGGCGGGGCATCCCGGCTGGCGGCGTTGCTCCTCGCTTAAATATGCTCAATATTCGCACTCGTCG
>Ga0081539_10007350_pt1 | contig 10091 bp, 8 predicted proteins | sample TabmetS4T2R2_FD_71023 | JGI IMG/M metagenome (GOLD analysis project Ga0081539, IMG submission 71023) | Tabebuia heterophylla rhizosphere microbial communities from the University of Puerto Rico - S4T2R2 | ecosystem: Host-associated > Plants > Roots > Rhizosphere ... | reverse complement strand
CTTTTCCGCCGCGTCAGATCGCGATGCGCCTGCGCAGCGTCCTGCCGTCGCTCAGCGCGATCGTCAGCGTCGGCTTGACCTTCGCCTTGTGCAGCTTCGCGCGCACGCTGTTGCCGAGCCGAAGGCTGAGCACCGCGTCGCCGCCGCGGAGCGGCCGGGCGCCGGTGCTAAAGAGCGTGCGCTTGGTCAACCCCGCCTTCGCTGCCTGTGCACGGCTCAGCACGAGCTTCGCGCGGTAGGTCCCGTCGATGTGCGCGACCAGCACGAAGCGCAAGCCGATCAGCCGGTGCAGCGAGGCCCGTAGCTTCGCCGTGCGGTCATGGATGGTCACCGTCGCAACACGCGGCGCGGCCAGCGCGGCGCCGGTCGCGTTGGACAGCGAGACCGTGTAGGTCTCGTTGCCCTCGCGCAGCGTGTCGGGCGTCACCGGAACCTCGATTCGCTTGACAGTCTCGCCGGGCGCGAAGCTGACCGTCCCCGTCCGAGCGGTGTAGTCCTTCGCCGCCTTCGCGGAGCCGTCGGCGGTGGCGAACGCCACCGTCGCCGCGCCCGCGTTGGCGCCCGTGCGCGTGACCGTGAGCACCGCCTTGCCGGCGTCCTCCTCGACGCTCACGTCAGCCGCCTGCAGCGCGATGAGGCCGGGTTGCGGCTCGCCGTACAGGAAGTCGTCCTGGACGACCGCGTCGGCGGCGCCGTCGGAGGTCAGCGTCGTCGTCGTGCCGCTCGTGACGCGCACGCGGCCGACGCGCTCGCCGGCGTTGAACGACTCGCCCGCGAACGACAGCCCGCCGTTGGGCGAGGCGGGGACGACGACGGTGTCGAGCAGCGCGCCGGCCGGATCGAAGTACTCGATCTTGGCCGAGCCGACGGCGTCGACGTCGGTGAACACGGCGCCGAAGCCGTTCGTCGAGGCCGGCGTCGCCGTGCCCGGCACGAAGAAGTGGCTGTCGTAGGTGGTCGAGCCGATCGCCGTGAACAGGCGCTCCTGCGAGAAGGCCTGGAACTCGAGGTTGTTGAAGCGCACCGGCGTCCCGCTGGCCGCCTTCGCGCTCACCTGGAAGCCGGTGCCCGACGTGTCGAGCTGCAGGCCACGCCCGAGGAAGAAGCCGCCGGGGAACGGGTTGGGATCGGCGGCCGTATCGGGGACGCCGTCCCAGTTGACCTCGCGCCGGCCGGAGGCCGCGGGCGGTCCGCCGCCGTTGTTGGCGCCGCCGAGGTCCGCGCGGAACGCGTCCACGGTCGGCTGGATGCTCGCGGGCGTCGCGCCCGCCGCCGTTCGCTTGACGCCGTCGGCCTGGGCGGCGGCGGGGACGACGGCCACGGCGGCCGCCGCGAGAGTCAGGCAGAGAGAGCGTCGCATGTCCCGGAGGACGCCCCGCTTCCACCGGCCTTCCTGTGTCATACGTCACGTAGGTGCGGTAGGTTCCGCCGCGGCCGGCGGCCCCTCGCCGGCTTCGGTCATCAAGGAGGAGAGGATCTTGCGACGCGCGCTCGCGCTCGCTGCGGTCGTCCTCGGCGCGATGGCGTCGACGGCTTCGGCGGCCACCACCCTGAACATCATCCCCCACGGGCAGTGGGAGCCCGGCGTGAGCTGGGGCTCGACGCCCGGCATCCTTCCCGCCGAGACGCAAGCGCGCATGTACGACCGCCTGACGCCGCTGTTCCGCGACGTCACCGGCGCGCAGCTCATCCCCAGCCCCGACGGCAACGGGTACTACAAGTCGGCTGCGCTGCTCGAGGAGAACGATCCGTCGCTCCTGACCTCCGAGAACGTCGCCGGCACCGCGCCGGGCGTCGGCGCGGTGAGCGCGCGCATCAAGCGCGACGCCTACGGGGTGCCGCACATCTACAGCGACACCGACGCGGGCGTGATCTTCGGCGCCGGCTACGTCGAGGCCGAGGACCGCAGCCTCGTCATCGACCTCGCGCGCTACAACGGCGTCGCCGCGCTCATCGACGTGCCGGGCATCTCGTCGATCGGCCTGATCCTCGGTCTCTACCAGTACAAGCCGACCAAGGCTGTCCTCGCTCAGGCGACTGCGCTGCAGACGAAGTCGATCGAGGCGACCGGCGCGCGCGGCAAGCAGCTGCTGCGCGACATCGACGTCTACCTGGCCGGCCTGAACCTCTGGTACTCGCGCAACCGACCCAGCTCGCCGAAGCTCACCCGCACCGACATCTACGCGCTCAACGCGATCAAGTCGCAGTTCCTCGGCGAGGGCGGCGGCGCGGAGGCCGCCAACGGCGAGCTCCTCGACGCGCTGCGGACCAAGCTCGGAGCCACGCGCGGCAACGAGGCCTACGAGGACCTCCGCGGGCGCTACGACCCCGAGACCGCGACCACGACCGACCGCAGCTTCCCCTACCAGACCAAGGTCAGCGTGGCCAAGCCGCGCGGTTTGGTGCGCATCAAGAACGGCAGCTTCCAATCGACGTCGCCGAAGCTGCCCGGCTCAACGCGCGCCGCGGGCGCCGATCAGTTCGCTCCCCGCCACGAGGCCAGCAACGTCCTCATCGCCAGCGGCGCGGCGTCGCAGACCGGCTCGCCGCTCTTCGTCGGCGGCCCGCAGATCGGCTACAACTACCCGGGCCTGACGCTCGAGATGGACCTCCATGGTCCGACCATCCGCGTGCGCGGTGCCACCTCGGCGCCGTTCCCGGGCTACATGCTCATCGGCCGCGGCGAGAGCTACGCGTGGACGCTGACCTCGGCCGACGGCGACGTGACCGACACCTACGCCGAGACGCTCTGCGGCGGCTCGCGGTTCCGGTACCTGTACAAGGGCAAGTGCCGGCGGATGGAGAACGTCGACGCCGGAACGATCCTCAAGAACGGCAAGGGCGTCCACGTTCGCTTCCGGCGCACGGTGCACGGCGCGGTCATCGGCTACGCGCGCGTGCGCGGCTCCGACGAGCTGGTGGCGCTGTCGCGCAAGCGCTCGACCTACGGCCGCGAGACCGTCGACCAGGAGTTCTTCCAGCAGATGACCTACGGCCGCGTGCGCTCGGCGAAGGACTTCGTCGACGCCGCGAGCCTGACGCCGCAGACGTTCAACTCGTTCTACGCCAGCGCGAACGAGACCGCGTTCTACACGTCGGGCCGGCTCCCGCTGCGGCCCAAGGGCGTCAACCCCGATCTGCCGGTGAAGGGCGACGGGCGCTACGAGTGGACGGGCTACCTGGCCAAGAACGCCCATCCGCACGTGCTCAACCCGGCCAGCGGCTACATCGTCAACTGGAACAACAAGCCGGCGAAGGGCTTCCCGGCGTCGGACACGCGCTGGTCGGAGCAGTCGCTGCAGCGCGACCTGCTGCTGAAGGACGAGCTCGCGCGCCAGCCCAAGCAGACGCTGGCCACGGTGCTGGCGGCGGCCAACGCCGCGGCGACCGAGGACGTGCGGATCGTCGAGCTGTGGCCGACGCTGCGCAAGATGCTCGCCCGCGGCTCGGCGCCCAGCGCCCGCGCCGCGCAGCTCGTCGACATCCTGCAGGCGTGGCACGACGCCGGCGGCAGCCGCCGCGACGCCGACCACGACGGCAAGATCGACGACCCGGGCGCGGTGATCATCGACACGGCGTGGAAGCGCCTGACCGATGCGGCGATGTGCGACCGCCTCGGTACGGGGCTGTGCACGCAGCTGGCCGGGCGCAACCCGCGCTTCGACGCGCCGCCCGGCGGTCAGTACGCCGGCTGGCACCAGTACATGTGGAAGGACCTGCGGTCTCTGCTGGGCGAGAAGGTCGCGGGCGCCTATCACCTGCGCTACTGCGGCGACGGCAAGGTCTCGCGCTGCGCGAAGGAGCTGTGGGCGGCGATCGACAGGGCGGGCGCGACGCTCGCCGCGCAGCAGGGTCCCGATCCGAACGCGTGGCGGGCGCCCGAGGGCAAGGAGCAGATCACCTTCGCCCCGGTCCCGCTGATCACGATGCAGTACACGAACAAGCCGACCGGGATCCATCAGGTGATGCAGTTCGGGGCCTAGCCCCGCACCCGCGAACGTCCAGGATATGCGAACCCTATTCGTGACTCCCGGACGTTCGGCGCCAAACTTGACGGGTGCGTCACCTTCCGTCAGCCTGCGCCGATGGCGTCTGTCCCCACGGCCGCGATCATCGGCGCAGGCTCCTCGGGCATCGCGGCCGCCAAGGCCCTCCACGAGCGCGGGGTGCCGTTCGCGTGCTTCGAGGCGTCCGACCGCGTCGGCGGCAACTGGGTCTTCGGCAACAGGAACGGGATGTCGGCCGCCTACCGGCAGCTGCACATCAACACCTCGCGCGACCGGATGGAGTTCTCGGACTTCCCGATGCCGAAGTCCTATCCGGACTACCCGCACCACGCCCAGATCGCCGCCTACTTCGACGCCTACGTCGACCACTTCGGCTTCCGCGACCGCATCCGCTTCGAGACCAAGGTCGAGCACGCGCGCCGCCTCGACGGCGGCGGGTGGGAGCTGACGCTCGACGACGGGGCGCGCGAGCAGTTCGACGCGCTGCTGGTCGCCAACGGCCACCACTGGGACCCGCGCTGGCCCGAGCCGATGTTCCCCGGCCACGACACCTTCGCCGGCGAGCAGCTCCACGCCCACGCCTACCGCGACAACGACATCTTCGCCGGCAAGGACGTCGTCATCCTCGGCATGGGCAACTCGGCGATGGACATCGCCGTCGAGGCCTCCTACGTCGCGCGCAGGACCTACCTCGCGGCGCGCCGCGGCGCCTGGATCATCCCCAAGTACATGTTCGGCCGCCCGGTCGACCAGCTCCCGCAGGACCCGCGGGTCCCGTTCAAGGTGCGCCAGCGGATCATCCACACGCTCATCCGGCTGCACGTCGGCGATCCGACCCGCTACGGCCTGCCCAAGCCCGACCACAAGTTCGGCGAGGCGCACCCGACCGTGTCCGGGCGCATCCTCGACCGCATCCAGCACGGCACGATCAGCCCGAAGCCCACCATCCGCCGCTTGCATGCAGACCAGGTCGAGTTCGATGACGGCTCGCGCGAGCACGTCGACGTCGTCGTGTACTGCACCGGCTACAAGATCAGCTTCCCGTTCTTCGACGACGATCTCGTCTCCGCGCCCGACAACCACATCGAGCTCTTCCGGCGCGTCTTCCACCCCGAGATGGACGACCTGTTCTTCGTCGCGCTGCTGCAGCCGCTCGGGGCGATCATGCCGATCGCCGAGGTCCAGGGGCAGTGGATCGCCGACTACCTCAAGGGCGAGTACGCGCTGCCACCGCGGCCGGCGCTCCTGCAGGACATCGAAGACGACCTCGCGGCGATGCGCCGGCGCTACGTGGCCTCCAAGCGCCACACCATCCAGGTCGACTTCGACGACTACCTGCACGCGGTCGACAAGGAGCGCCGCGCCGGCGCCGAGCGCGCCCGGCGCCAGGGCTTCCGGCTGCCGGTCCCGGCGCGCGCCGCGAGCGCCGCCGCGTGACCGCCACCGCCGGCAAGCGCGAGCAGACCAAGCTCGCCAACCGCGCCGCGATCCTCGCGGCGGCGCGCCGGGTGTTCAGCGACATGGGCTACGGCGCCGCGTCGGTGCGCGACATCGTCCGCGGCACCGATCTGGCCACCGGCACCTTCTACAACTACTTCCCCGACAAGGAGACGGTGCTGCGCGCGCTGGTCGAGGAGATCGCCGTCGAGGCGCGCGCCCGGGTGCGCGCCGCCCGCACCGCGGCGACGACGGTGGAGGGCTTCGTGGCAGGAGGCTTTCGCGCCTACTTCGAGTTCCTCGTCGAGGATCCGGAGACCGTCAGGCTCATGCGCCGCAACGCCGGGACGATCCGCACGATGTTCGACGAGCCGGCGCTCGGGGCGGGCATCGAGGAGCTGCGCGAGGACCTCGAGGCGGCGATCACGGCCGGCCGGATCCCGCAGCACGACGCCGATCTCATGGCCGCGGCGATGGTCGGCGCGGGGGTCGAGGTCGGCCTGCGGATGGTCGAACGCGAGCCGCTGGACGTCGAGCGCGCGGTCGCGCTCGTAACAAACGTCTTCGTCGGCGCGTTTGAACGTATTGAGTAGGCCCCGGGCCGCGCCGCAACTCGTACGTGGCTAGCCTGTTCGGGCTTCTCGACCCCGCAAGCGACCCCCCTCTCCATGCGACGACTCCTTCTCCCCATCGCCGCGCTCCTCGCTGCGCTCGCCGTCCCCGCGGGCGCGAACGCCTACACGTTGGGCGTCAGCGACCAGCAGGCGAGCACCTTCACCAACCCCGATTTCGCTCCGCTGAAGTTCAAGGCCGCGCGCTACATCACGCCCTACGACGTGATGGACAGCCCGGACGACAAGGCCGCGCTCGACCAGTGGGTCACTGCCGCGCGCGCCGCCCATCAGCGCATCCTCATCTCCTTCGAGCACTCGCACCGCAGCAACTCGCGCGCCCTGAAGGCGCCGTCGGTCGCGGCGTACAAGAAGGAGATCAAGAAGTTCAAGGCGGCCTATCCGTTCATCCGCGACATCTCGCCGTGGAACGAGGTCAACCGCTGCCACGCGCTGCGCGACGGCAGCGTCCAGGGCCAGCCGTCGAAGATCTGCAGCCTGAGCACCGGTCCGAAGCTCACCGCGCAGTACTACTCGGCCGCGCGGCAGGTGTTCACGGGCTCGAAGTACCGCATCGTCGGCCTGGACATCCTCGACGAGCAGAACGTCAACAAGACGATCAAGTACCTGCAGTCGTTCCTGCGCCACGCGTCGCCGGATCCGAAGATCATCGGCTTCCACAACTACTCGGACACCAACCGCTTCTCGACCACCCGCACCAAGCGCGTGCTGGAGACCTTCGGCGGCAAGGTGTGGCTGACCGAGACCGGCGGCATCGTCAAGCTCGGCAGCTCGTTCCCGTTCAGCACGTCGCGCGCGGCGAAGGCGCTGGGCTGCATGTTCACGCTGGCGAAGTCCAACTCGCGCATCTCGGCGCTCTTCGTCTACCAGTACAACCCGCCGACCGACCCGGCGACGGCCTTCTTCGACGCCGGCCTGATCAACCCGGACAACTCGCTGCGGCCGGGCTACGACGTGGTCAAGGACCGCAAGGCGCGCAAGTGCCATAAGTAGGTCGTAGATTGGGTCGGAGTGTTCTGCCGGCACAACCGACTCGAAGCCACCTGCCCCATCTGCTCGCGCAAGGCCAAGCGCGAGCAGGTGGCGGCCCCGCGCCGGGCGACCCCGCGCCCGGCGCGCCAGTCCTCCGGCCGTCGTCCGTCCGCTGCCCGGGCCGGCGATCTGAAGGTGCGGCGGATGGCGCGCGCGGCCGACGACGGCTACGAGCACGAGCTGCTGCCGGGCGTGCGCAGCTCGGTCGACGCGGCGCGCCTGGCCGACGAGCTCGCCTTCTCGGCCAACCGGCTCGAGGAGCTGGCGAACGACCCGCCGGGCTTGTACGCCGACGTTGCGCTGGCCTCCGACGCCGAGGAAGCCGCGTGGCTGGCCTTCCTCATCGCCTATCTCTCGCCGTTGAACGGCGACGACCCGTGGGCGGGCATCGCCGCCGCGCGGACGTCGTGGGCGTCGGGCGAGGTGCCGGCGCTCGATGAGGTCGCGCTCGGCCCGCGGACGGCGCACGCGCCGGCGCGCGGGGCGGCGACGCTCGTCGCCTACCGCGCCTTCGCCGAGCGGGCCGGCTCGCAGGCCGCCGCGTTCACCGCCGATCCTTCGTGGCCCGAGCAGCGCCGCTTCGACCGCGCCTTCGAGCGCCTCGCGCTGCCGGGCTTCGGCCGCGCGGCGCGCTACGAGCTGCTCATGCTCCTCGGCCGCCTCGGCGTCTTCGCGCTGCGCCCCTGGTCGCTGCAGCTGGGAGCCGACGCGCTGGACCCGACGGTCGTCGCTTCCAAGCGCGTGCTGGGGATCGGCGACCCGCTGCTGCTCCAGCGCCGCGCGGGCGAGCTCGCGAGCGCGACGAGCGTCCCGATCGAGGCGCTCGACCTCGCGTTGACGAACTGGCAGCGCGCCGACGAGCGCATCACGGCGGGCGCGACGGTCGGCGCGGAGGGCGAGCGCCGCGACGCGATCGGCGCCGCGCTGGGCGGGGTCTAGAGCTTGTCGGCGGCGGCTTGGCCGCGGCCGTGGAGGAGGTACTGGACGAGAGCGGCGATGCGGGCTTCCTCGGCTCGCTTGGCGCGCTCGAGCTCGCGCTGCGCCGCGGACGGGTCCGGGGGCCGTGGGGCGAGCCTTGGCGGCTCGAGCGCGGGGGTGGAGGGGAGGTGGTCATCCATGACGCGGGCTCCGATCGGTCGAACGAGGCGCCGGATAATGGCACATCGAACGTGGCGTGTGTTACGAGCTCAGCGATCCTTGTGGGCGTCGTATACGGTCGGCCGCGATGCAGGCGCGCACCGAGTCGTCGCGCGAGTCCACCGTCGGCGCCGGGTGGCAGTGCGCGGCCGGGCGCTTCCAACGGCTCGTGCCCGAGCGCGCCAAGGCGTTCGGCTGGCTGAACCCCAGGCCGCTGTGGCAGTCGCGCAACGACCGGCTGGCGCGCGCGTTGGGCGATCCGACCGACGACCGCCGGCGCGCGTGGATGGCCCAGCTGGGGTCGCGCGACCTCGTCGTCGAGGTCGAGCAGGAGCTCCCGCTCAGCTTCCTGGTGATGGGCGACACCGGCGAGGGCGACGGGTCGCAGTTCGCGGTCGTGCCGCCGCTGCTCGCCAGCGCGCGCGACGCGGCGTTCCTGTTCATCTGCAGCGACGTCGTCTACCCGGCCGGCGGGATCGACGACTACCTGCCGAAGTTCTTCGCGCCGTACGTCGACTTCCCCGCGCCGATCTACGCGATCCCCGGCAACCACGACTGGTACGACGACGCCACCGGGTTCATGTACTGGTTCTGCGGGCAGGAGCGCCCGCCTGCGCGCACGCGCGGCCGGCCGTTCACGCGCACCTGGCTGCGCGACCGGCTCTGGCGCCGAGCGCTGCGTGCGGACCCGAACGTCGTCGCCGCTGTTCGCCAGCTGCCCAGGCCGGCCGGTCAGCGCGTGGGCCAGCCGGCGCCGTACTTCGCGTTGGACGTCGGCGAGCTGCGGCTCGTGGCGATCGACACCGGCATCACGGGCGGCATCGATCGCGATCAGGGCGCGTGGCTGCGCGAGGTGTCGAGGGGCTCGCGGCCGAAGATCCTGCTGACCGGCAAGCCGATCTACGTCGACGGCCATTACCACCCGGGCGCGATCGAGGGTGAGACGAGCACGATCGACGATCTCGTCAGGGACCCCGACCACGGCTACATCGCCGCGATCGGCGGCGACATCCACAACTACCAGCGCTATCCGGTCCGGCTCGGCGACGGGCGCACGATCGTCTACCTCGTCAGCGGCGGCGGCGGGGCGTTCATGCACGCCACCCACGCGATCGGGAGCATCGACGCGACCGGCGTGGTCAGCGAGGCCGACTTCCGCTGCTACCCGCTGCGCGGCGATTGCCTGTCGCGCTACAGCGTGCTGTACGGGCGCAAGCTGCGCTTCGTCGGCGGCGACCGGTTTCTGTACGTCAGGCCCGACGCGGCGGCGGCGATCATCGCCAAGCGGTTGGGCGTGGCGGCGACGCGCCCCAGCGCGCGCGAGGTCACGCCCACGTGGCGCGAGCGGGTGTCGGCGGCGATCCTGCTGCGGCTGCCGGGCCGCGGCGAGCGCGCGCTGCATCTCCCGTTCTCCGAGTGGCTGGACTTCAACGAGCCGCCGATGTTCAAGAGCTTCCTGCGCTTCGACCTCGACGACGGGCAGCTCACGATCCGCTGCTTCGCGGCCACCGGCTGCGCCGCGCAGGAGGACGATCCGCCGGTCGAGGACACGCTCCAGGCGCGGCGGACGGGCTCGGGCGCGTGGGAGTGGAGCGTCTAGCGGTTCAGCTGCGCACGGCGCCCGGGGTGTCGCTCAGGCTGCGCGGCTGCTGGGGCACGCCGGAGCCGCGCAGGCGCGCGACGCGGCTGAGGAGGTCGAACCAGAATGGTGCGCCGAGGCTCAGCGCGGCGATGGTGATCAGCCAGCCCGGGATCCGGCGCAGGACGCCGCCGACATCGCTGGGTGCGTTGCCCGCGCCCCACCCGAGCGGCAGCTTGAGCTGGTCGACCGAGTCGACCGCGTCGG
>Ga0081539_10007349_pt1 | contig 10091 bp, 6 predicted proteins | sample TabmetS4T2R2_FD_71023 | JGI IMG/M metagenome (GOLD analysis project Ga0081539, IMG submission 71023) | Tabebuia heterophylla rhizosphere microbial communities from the University of Puerto Rico - S4T2R2 | ecosystem: Host-associated > Plants > Roots > Rhizosphere ... | reverse complement strand
CGGCCGTAGCGGTCGACCAGGAAGTTGTAGCCGATGTCGTTCCAGCCCCGGCTGCGCACGTGGTACAGGTAGTCGGCCCGGATCAGGGCGGCGCTCTCCGAGGGCGAGTAGCTGTTGCTCTGCACCGTGTGGTGGACGAAGGCGGCCTTGACGGTGTCGCTGTACTCGGGCGAGCTCCGGCGGATCCCCTCGTCCGCGCCCCAGCCGGCCCGGCTGATGATCCTCGGCTGCACGGTCGCCGCCGTCGCCACCCCGGCCCGGGCCGGCTCGGTCCCCGGCGTCGGCGCCATGTCCGGGGTGATCAGGTGGGCCTCCACACCGGTGGACGGAACCGCCTGGGACCCGGCCTTGTCACCGGTCCCGGCCTGGGTCCCGGCCCCGGCCTTGTCGCCGCCCGCGGCCGCAGCCCCCGACCCGGCCTTGGCCGCCGGCGGGTCGACCCGCACCTGGATCTCGGCGGTGCCGGCGTCCAGCCACTGGCCGTCGCTGTAGGCCCGGCCCGGCCGGTACTCGCGGCTGGTGGCGTCGGGCCCGTCGGCGGCCTCCTCGACCTCCCGCCACCCCGACCACCCGCCGGCGATCCGCGCCCGCAGCCACACGGTCCCGACGGCCGCCTGCTCCGGCCAGGAGAGCCCCACGAACCGGGCCTTCCCCACCGCCACCGGCGCCGACTCCACCGCCGGCCCGGCGGGCGCGCCCGACCCGCCCGCTGCCGCGCGCGGGCCCCCGGCCGGGAGGGTAGCCGATCCGGAAGGGGCGAGCTTCGCGCTGTCCACAGGCCCGGCGGCGACCCTGGGCGCGGCGGCCTCGAGCGTGGCCGGACCCGGCACCGGGCTCAAGGTCAGCTGGACCTCCTCGAGCGTGCCCGCAGAGATCTTGTGGCCGCCCCCCAGCGACGGCTGGGCGGCGTTGAACAGCGTCAGGGCGAGCGCCGAGGCGGCGCCGGCGGCCAGGGTGCGGGTGGCCAGCGAACGCAGGGACCGGTACGGCACGAGCATCCTCCAGGAAGCGGCGGTGTACCGGTTGGAGGTCGGCCGATCCCAACCGGATCTGTAGTCGGCTAGGGAGAAATGTGGAACTTGGTCGACTTGAGCGCGTAGGCCGTCCGGAACCAGGTACCACTGACGGTCACGGTCCGGCGGCGGCCGTCCTCGACCCCCTCGACCACGACCCGCGACACCCGCCCACCCCAGGACGGCAGCTTGGTCTCGCGGACCGAGACGGCCGTGCCGATGCCGAGCCGCGCGCCCAGCCCGGCCGCCGACACCGTCTTGCGCCAGCGGAAGTTCGGGTTGGGATGCGCCCCGCCGCCCCGGTCGTAGGGGTCGTCGGAGCGGGCCGGGAACCACGGCAGCCGCGCGCTCCCCCACTGGGCGTTGCTGGAGGTGTACCCGCCCGAGGAGGACGAGTAGAACGCCTGCACGACCCGGCTGCCGTAGCGCACCACCAGCGACCCGGTGCCGCGCACGGCCGCCACCCAGCGCGACCCGTAGTAGCCCTGCTCCTTGGCGTAGCCGGCGTAGTGCTGGTCGCGGACGGTGGCATACAGGGCGCAGTCGCAGCCGTCCCAGGCCGAATGGCCCGCGTGCTGGCCCCGACCCTGGACGACGGCCAGGGCGTAGCTGCGGGCGGCGATCGCCTGGGCCCGCAGGGCCTCGTTGGCGAACGACCCCGGCATCTCGGCCAGCCCCCGCAGGTAGCGGTTGAAGGGCAGCACGGCCACGGCCCGCGGCCGGGTCACCCCCTGGTCGTCGCGGACCAGGTGGACGTCCAGGCGGCCCCAGCGCAGCTGCCGGCCGGTCTGGGGCAGCGACAGCCGGGCCGGGGGCAGGGCGGTCTGGTAGCGCACCACCACCCCGGTGCCGGCCCTGGTCGGCCCGAACACCCGCCGCCGCGACAGGTCGAACACCGAGGTGCCGCCCGACTCGGGCTTGATCGACCAGGTGACGTGCCCGCTGAGGGTGCGCCGGACTGTCCGCCCGCCCGGGGTCACCCCCGACACCGAGAACCGCCCGCTCCCCCCGCGGCCCGGGACCTCGACCCCGCGGACCAGCACCCGGCCGAGGCGGCCGCCGGTGCTGGGGTCGCGGTTGGCCTGGAGCAGCCCGAGCCGGACCAGGGCGGGCAGGGCCGCCGGCCGGGCCTGGGCGCCGCCGTAGTAGAAGGAGATGATCCGGCCGGCGCTGGCCCCGCGCAGGGCCATCCCGTGGGCCCCGTACTGGCTCATGCCGATGCCGTGGCCGTAGCCGCCGCCGACGATCGTGAAGCTGCTGGGCGCGGCCATCGCGGCCGGGTCGGCCGGCCCGGTCGACAGCCCCAGGGCGACGGCCAGGACCCCCAGCGTGACCAGCGTGCGAACCCGGCGGCTGCTTGGCATCCGACCTCCCGGCGGCGACGGCGTCACGAGAAGGGGTCGGCGTCGCCGGGGGACGCCTTGAGCGGGCCTAGCCGGAGGTGGCGGCCAGGTAGGCGCCCAGGGCGTCGGGCCAGGGGCGCAGGGGCGGCACCCCGGCCAGGCGGGCCAGGCGGTTGTCCAGGACCGAGAACGCCGGCCGGGGGGCCGGGCGGGGGAACTCGGCCGTGGTCGCCGGCCGCACCCGCTCGGGGTCCCGGCCGGTGCCGGCCAGGATGGCCCGGGCGAACTCGAACCAGGAGCAGGCCCCGGCGTTGGTCAGGTGCCAGGTGCCGTGCTGGCCGGTGCGCACCAGGGCGCGGATCCCGGCGGCCAGGTCGGCCGCGTAGGTCGGGCTGCCGACCTGGTCGTCGACCACCGCCAGGGTGTCGCGCTCGGCGGCCAGGCGCAGGATGGTGCCGACGAAGTGGCGGCCCCCCTCCCCGTACACCCAGGCCGTGCGCACGATGAACGCCCGCTCCCAGACGTCGCGGACGGCCCGCTCGCCGGCCAGCTTGGAGCGGCCGTAGACGCTGGCCGGAGCCGTCGGGTCGTACTCGCCGTACCCGTCGGGCCGGGACTCGGCCCCGTGGCCGGAGAACACGTAGTCGGTGGAGAGGTGGACCAGCTCGGCGTCGACCTCCCGGCAGGCCAGGGCCAGGTGCCGGGGCCCGAGGCAGTTGGCGGCAACGGCCCGGTCGGGGTCGGCCTCGCAGCCGTCCACGTCGGTCCAGGCGGCCGCGTTCAGGACCAGGTCCGGCTCCAGCTCGGCCACGGTCGAGGCCACCGCCGGCCAGCTGGTGATGTCCAGCTCGCCACGACCGAACCCCACCAGCTCCTTGGCGTCGGCGAACGCACGGGCCAGGGCCTGCCCGACCTGCCCCCCGGCCCCGGTGACGAGGACCTTCACCGGGCGCGGCCCGTATCCAGGGTCCGCGACGCCCCGGCCGGCTTCATCGGCCGCCACCAGGCCTCGTGGGCCCGGTACCAGGCGATCGTCTCGGCCAGGCCCTGGTCGAAGTCGTGGGCCGGGGCCCAGCCGAGCTCGCGCACCCGGGTGGCGTCCAGCGAGTAGCGCCAGTCGTGGCCCGGCCGGTCGGCCACGAACTCGATCCGGTCCTCTGTGGCCCCGAACGCCGCCAGGATCCGGCGGGTCAGCTCCAGGTTGGTGACCTCGTTGCCGGCGCCGATGTTGTAGATGGCCCCGGCCTGGCCCCGCCGCAGCACCAGGTCGATGGCGCTGCAGTGGTCGGCCACGTACAGCCAGTCGCGGATGTTGCCGCCGCTGCCGTACAGCGGGACCTTGTGGCCGTCCATCAGGTTGGTCACGAACAGCGGGATGACCTTCTCCGGGAACTGGTAGGGCCCGTAGTTGTTGGTGCAGCGGGTCACGACCACGTCCAGCTTGTGGGTGGCGGCATAGGCCAGGGCGACCAGCGCGCCGCCGGCCTTGCCGGCCGAGTACGGCGAGGACGGCTCCAGCCGGTCGTCCTCGGTGAACGAGCCGTCGCTGATGGTCCCGTACTCCTCGTCCGTGCCGACCTGCAGGAACCGCCCGACCCCGGCCCGGCGGGCCGCCTCGGCGAGGGTCGCCACCCCGACGGTGTTGGTCCGCACCGCCTCCAGCGGCTCCACGATCGAGCGGTCGACGTGGGTCTCGGCGGCGAAGTTGACCACCACGTCCTGGCCGGCCATGGCCTCGGCGACCTGGCCGACGTCGCAGATGTCGCCCTGCACGAACCGGTGGCGGGGGTCGCCCTCGAGGTCGTCCACGCTGGCCCGGTTGCCGGCGTAGGTGAGCTTGTCGAAGTTGGTCACCTGCGCCTCGGGGTCGGTGGCGAGCAGGTGGCGCACGTAGTTGGAGCCGATGAAGCCGGCCCCGCCGGTCACGAGGAAGCGCATGGGGGCAGCTCCGCTCCTTGGTCGGTGGCGCTGAACCCCGAGAGCCTACCGGAGCCGGAACTCCGAGCCGACGGTCAGGACCAGGCTGGCCCCGCGGTCCGCCTTGACCAGGGTCACCCCGCCGCCGAGCACGGCCCGCAGCAGCCGCGCCTGGGCGGCCATGGCCGGCGGGTAGGCCAGCGTCGAGGCCCGCCCGGTGTGCTTGGCGGCGTTGCCGGTGCCGACCACCCGGACCCCGAGGCGGCGCAGGTCCCCGGCGGCCCGGGCGGCGGCGCCGGCGGCCCCGCTGCCGTTCAGGACCGTGACCGGCGTGGCGGCCAAGGTCACCCCCTTGCCGCCGGGCAGGCCGACCGGGGGCAGGGTGGCGTCGTCGCGGGCCAGGGCACGCATGAGGATGGCCGCCTCGGGCAGGGGGTCGACGAAGGCGGCGCAGCCGGCGCAGCGCGGCGGCGAGGCCACGCTCGGGTAGACGCGCATGTCGATCGAGGCCGGCCCGGCGCCGCGGAGCCGCCGGGCCAGGCCGATGGCCGCGCCCGTGCTCAGCCCCTGGTCGGTCTTGATGTGGTCGGTGGCGATGTCGGCCACGTCCAGCAGCTTGGGCAGGCCGGTCAGGGTGCCGCGGCGGTCGACCTCGGCCATGACGGCCCGCATGAACTCCTGCTGGCGGCCGATGCGGCCGAAGTCGGAGTCGACGTGCCGGGCCCGGACGAAGGCCAGGGCCTTGACCCCGTTCATGTGCTGGCAGCCCGGGTCCATGTGCAGGTTGGCGTAGCGGTCGTCGAGCCGGTGGCCGCTGCGGTTGCAGAGCGTGACCCCGCCGAGGGCGTCGACGACCTCGAGGAAGCCGGCGAAGTCGATCTCGGCGTAGTGGTTGATGGCCAGCCCGGTGGTCTGCTCGACCGTCCTGACCAGCAGGTCGGGGCCGCCGAAGGCGAAGGCGGCGTTGATCTTGCTGGTCTGCCCGTTCACGGTGGTGCGGAGGTCCCGCGGGAGCGACACCATCACCGGCTTGGGCCGGTCCGGGCTGACGTGCAGGATCATGATCGTGTCGGTGCGCCGGCCGGGCACCGCGACCGTCTGGATCCGGCCCAGCTGGCGGCGGGTCAGGCCGTCCCGGGAGTCCGAGCCGACCAGCAGGATGTTCACCGCCCCGCCGGGCCCGGCCGGGGTCAGCCCGGCGACCGGCCGCTTGCCCTTGGCGACCAGGCGGTCGGCGTAGCGGTAGCCGTACAGGGCGCCCGCCCCGGCCAGCACCACCGGCAAGGCGAGCACGATGGCCAGGGTCCGGAGGAGATTGCGCCGCCGCCGCGGGCTCATCTGCGGTCGGTCACGTTCTGACGGGCTCCTGCGCGGGACGGCGAGGCAATTTGGCCTAGGGATTTGAAAAGCCTAGCATGCGCCCCCGTGAATACCTCGGGCGCCGCGCACGACAGTTTCAACGTCGCCGCCGAGCGCCAGACTGGGCGCTACGGCGACAAGCCGTTCATCACCTGGTACGACGACCACCGGGACGAGCGGATCGAGCTGTCGTACCGGACCTTCGGCAACTGGGTCGCCAAGACGGCCAACCTGCTGGTCGACGAGCTCGGCGCCGGGCCCGGCGACCGGGCCGGCGTGCTCGGCGGCCACTGGCAGGTCCCGGTGCTGGTGGCGGCGTGCTGGCGTGCCGGCGTCTGCGTCGTGGCCCTCGACCCGGGAGGTCCCGGCCCCGGCGATCTGGTCGCCGCCTTCGTCCATGAGGAGCGCCTCGCCGACGTGGCGGTCCCCGGCGACCTCCCGCGGTTCGCCCTCACCGCCGACCCGCTCGGCCGGCCCGGGCGCGACCTCGGCGGGGCGCGGAATTTCTCGGGAATTGTCCCCAGCATGGGGGACGGGTTCGACGACAGCGCCGATCCGCCGGGCGACGCCCTGATCGCCGGGGATGAATCGGCGGCCATGGACGGGCTGCTGGAGCGGACCGCAGCCCTGGCCGCCCGCACCGGCCTGGGCGAGGCCGACCGGCTGCTGTCGGGCCGGCGGCTGCTGACCGTCGACGGCGTCGTCGCCGGGCTGCTCGCCCCCCTGGCCACCGGGGCCGGGGCGGTGCTGGTCAACGACCTCGACCCGGCGAGGTTCTGGAAGCGGGTGGCCGACGAGCGGGTGTCGGTCGCCGTGGTCGACCCCGGCCAGGCGGCCGCGGTCCTGGATGCGGTTCCGGCGACGGGCTCGCGGTTACGGGTGCTGGTGGATGACTGAACGCTCAAGCGACCTCTCGTGGGCGACGACCCTCTCTCCTGAAGGCTGCCGCGGCGTGGTACTTTGCCGGTTGCTGCCGAATGGGGAGGAGATGTCCATGAAGCTGTCGGTTGTCGTCCCGTTCTACAACGAGCTGCGGACGCTCCCGACGGTCATCGACCGCCTCCTCAAGGTCGACTTCGACGCCCTCGGCCTGGAGACGGAGCTGATCTTCGTCGACGACGGCTCCACCGACGCCGGCCGCAGCCTGCTCGACCCGCTCCCCCGCGACGACGTCCGGGTGATCGTCCATCCCACCAACCGCGGCAAGGGCGCGGCCGTCAGGACCGGGCTGGAGGCGGCCACCGGCGACATCCTCTGCATCCAGGACGCCGACCTCGAGTACGACCCCCGCGACCTGCCGGCCCTGATCGAGCCGATCCTGGACGGCGACTACGAGGTGGTGTACGGCAGCCGCTTCCGGGGCAGCGCGGCCGGCCTCTACTACACCCACCGGATCGCCAACCGGCTGCTCAACCTGATGGTCAACGTGGCCTTCAACCGCTACCTGTCGGACGTCTACACCGGCTACAAGGTGTTCACCCGCCAGGCGTTCCGCGGCCTGAAGCTGACCGCGCGGACCTTCACCGTGGAGATGGAGCTGACCGCCCACTTCCTGCGCAAGGGCCTGGTCATCTTCGAGGTGCCGATCTCCTACCGGGCCCGCACCTACGCCGAGGGCAAGAAGATCCACTTCAAGGACGGCTTCCTGGCCGCCGGGGCGGTGGCCCGCTACCGCCTGCGCCGCCGGCCCGAGGTCACCGGCCCGGCCGCCCACGGCGCCCCCGACGAGCCGGGGGTGATGCGGGCCGTCGAGGGCGGCGCCACCATCCACGCCCTCGGCCTGGAGGACCTGGCCACCGCGCACCGCTACCGCCGCTACCTGCACGGGCTGCTCGCCCCCTACCTGGGCCCGTCCGTGCTCGAGGTCGGGGCCGGGCTCGGCGACTTCTCGGCCCAGCTGCTGGACCGCGACCGCCTGGTCGTCAACGACAACGACCCGATCTGCGTCCGGGCCCTTGACGAGCGGTTCGGCGAGCGGCCCGGCATCGAGATCCTCCCCGCCGACGTGCTCAAGCTGAAGGTCGAGCCGCCGGTCGACTCGGTGGTCGCCGTCAACGTGCTCGAGCGCATGGACGACGACGTGGCCGCCCTGCGGTCCATGGCCAGGGCGGCCACCGACGGCGGGCGGGTGCTGCTGGTCGTCCCCGGCTACCCGAAGCTGGCCGGCGCCTACGACGAGGCCCTTGGCCACCTGCGCCGCTACACCCCGGACCGGCTGCGGGCCACCGTGGAGGCGGCCGGGCTCGTCCCCGAGGTCATCCGCCCGGTCAACCTGCTGGGCGGCCTGGCCTGGTGGGCGGCGGTCCGGGTGGGCCGCCAGGCCCGCCCCACCCCGACCCTGGTGCGGCTCTACGACCGGCTGGTCGTGCCCGCCGAGCGGGCCCTGGAGCGGCGCCTGCAGCCGCGCTTCGGCCAGTCGATCCTGTGCGTGGCCCGGGTCCCCGAGGGCCAGAAGCGGCCCCAGTCCCGCGAACGCTCGGCCTGACGCCCAGGCGGCGGGTTACCGGCGCTCGCCGCCGGCGCCAAGGGCGGAGCTTGGCTGCTGCTCGGCGGCGACGCTGTCGAGCAGCTCCAGCAGCTCGCGGACGTCCAGGGGCTTGGTCAGGAACGCCCGCACGCCCCGGGCGAGGAGCTCCTGGATGAGGCTGGGGCGGGCGTCGGCGCTGAGGATGACCACCGGCACCTTCGCCGTGCGGGCCTGGGCCCGGAGCCGGCGCAGCACCTCCTGGCCGGGCATGTCGGGCAGGTGCAGGTCGAGCAGGATCAGGTCGGGGTCGTGCTCGGCGGCCAGGTCGAGCCCGAGCTGGGGCCGCATGGCCGAGATCAGCCGCACCCCCGGCCGGCGGTTCAGGACCCGCTCGACCAGTTGCAGGTTGGAGAGGTTGTCCTCGATGTAGAGCACGGTCAGGGCGGTGGACGGCTCGGGCTCGGGGTCGGCGGCCGCCTCCAGCTCCTGGTGGCGCTCGGCCCGCTGGACCGGCCCCTCGGCCGCCGGCAGCTCGACCCAGAACCGGCTGCCCTGCCCCGGGGTGGTCGCCACCTCCAGGGTGCCGCCCATGGCCTCGGCCAGCCGCCGGGACAGGGGCAGGCCCAGGCCGGCGCCCTCGATCCCGGTCTCCTCCCCGCCGAGGCGCTCGAAGGGCACGAACAGCTGGTCGATGGACTCGGGGGCGATCCCGGGCCCAGTGTCGGCCACCGCCACCCGCAGCCGCCCGTCGGCCCCCGGGCCGCATTCCAGCTGCACCGTGCCGCCCTGGCGGTTGTACTTGACGGCGTTGGAGAGCAGGTTCAGCAGGATCTGCTTGAGCCGCTGGCGGTCGCCGAGCACGTGCACCTCGCAGCTCAGCGGCGGGGCGACCAGCAGCACCTGGTGCTGGTCGGCCAGGGGCCGGATCAGGCTGCTGGTCTCGGCGACCACGTCGGCCACGGCCACCGGCTCCAGCGACAGGGTCAGGCGGCCGGCCTCGATCGAGGCGATGTCCAGGACCTCGTTGATCAGCTCCAGCAGGTGCCGGGCGGCCGAGAGGATGTAGTGGAGGTTCTCGCGCTGCTCCTCGGTCAGCTCCTCCAGCTCCAGCAGCTGGGCGAACCCGAGGATGGCGTTGAGCGGGGTCCGCAGCTCATGGCTCATCCGCGACAGGTACTCGCTCTTGGCCGCGTTGGCCCGGTCGGCCTCGGCCTTGGCCTCGCGCAGGGCCCGCTCGGCCCGCTTGCGCTCGGTGACGTCGCGGGCCACCACCGACATCCCGAGCACGCTGCCGTCGCTGCCGAGCAGGGGGGCGGCGGTGAGCGACACGCTGAACGGCTGGCCGTCGGCCCGCAGGTGCCGGGTCTCGCTGGTGGCCCGCTCGCCGGCGGCGACCCGCCGCAGCAGCGTCACCGCCTCCTCGGCGCGGTCGTCGGGGACGACGATCGAGAACGGCTGGCCGACGGCCTGGTCGGCCGGGCGGCCGTAGGTGGCGGCGGCGGCCGGGTTCCAGCTCCGGATGGTCCCGTCAAGGCCGGTGCTGACGATGGCGTCGCCGGAGGCGTCGACGACCGCGGCCAGCTCGGCGTCGCGGTTGGCGGTCCGGACCCGCTCCAGGGCCAGGTCGGCCAGGCTGCTCAGGGCGGCCAGCAGCTCCAGCTCCTGGCGGCCGAACACCGGCGTGTAGGCGCTGCCCCAGACCAGCAGCGATCCGCCGGTCAAGGGAAGCCGCACCGACGGCTCGTCGCCGTCGGGGGTCTGGCCGAAGGACCCCATGGGCTCGGCGGCGGCGTCCAGCAGGACCGCGCCGCGGGCGCCGACCATGCCGACCACGTGCGGCAGCAGGCAGGTGGCGACCTCGGCGGGCCGGTTGACGGTCTTGAGCTCGGCCATGGCCGAGCGCAGCATGGCCTGCTCGGGCAGCCGCCAGGCGTTGCGGAGGATGGTCGGGGGCGCGAACGCCAGGTAGAACAGCAGGGCGCTGGCCAGGGT
>Ga0081539_10007348_pt1 | contig 10094 bp, 6 predicted proteins | sample TabmetS4T2R2_FD_71023 | JGI IMG/M metagenome (GOLD analysis project Ga0081539, IMG submission 71023) | Tabebuia heterophylla rhizosphere microbial communities from the University of Puerto Rico - S4T2R2 | ecosystem: Host-associated > Plants > Roots > Rhizosphere ... | reverse complement strand
CCCTCTCCCTGTACACAGGGAGAGGGTTGGGGAGAGGGTAGATCCCTTGCGCAACGAACCTACCCTCTCCCCCGCCCTCTCCCTGAGTACAGGGAGAGGGAGGATGTCGTTCAAGGCACGACGCACATCGAATCGTCCGCGACGCGCATGAACGCGGGATGACGACGCATGTACTTCATGGTGAGCCTCTCGCGCACGCGTCGCGCGATTCCCTTTGCTTCGCGGCGAGGTTCACCGGATACTCGCTCGACGGCGGAGTGATCGCGAAGCGAGCATCAGGCGTTTCCAGCACACACGACAGGCATCCCTCGTGTCACGAGCTTCACTTTCGTCCGACGACCCAGCGGGGACAGCGCCGCCGGAATCTCGGCCGCGCGTCGTCGATCTTTCGCCAGCAGGTACGCTGCTCGACGCCGACACGTCAGCCTCGCGCGGCGTGACGATCCGCAGCGTGCTGATCGGTTCGATCTTCGCCGCGCTGATCTGCGGCCTCACGCCGTACAACGACTACGTCGCGGTCAACACGTTCCTCGTAGGTAGTTACTTTCCGCTGGGGATGGCGTTGCTGTTCTTCCTGCTGGTGGTGCTGGTCAACCCGCTGATCCTGATGGTCGCGCCCAAGCGCGCCCTGCGAACCCCCGAGATGGCCGTCATCCTCACGATGACGCTCGTGTCGTGCAGCATCCCGTCGCAGGGGCTGCTGCGGGCGCTGATCCCCTCGATGGTGGCCAGCTTCTACCACGGGCGCTCGAGCCAGAGCTTTTGGAACGCTTTTCTCGGGATGGATCTGCCGTCGTGGCTGTTCCCCGTCGGGTCGATCGCCGACGGGCGCAACAGTTCGATCGTCACCGACTTTTACGGGCGCGTGGATCCCGGCTCGCCGATCCCGTACGGCCCGTGGATCAAGCCGCTGCTCGGGTGGGGCGTGTTCGTACTGGGGCTGTGGAGCACGTTGCTGTCGATGTCGTGGCTGCTGCGCGTGCAGTGGGGGCAAAACGAGCGGCTGCCGTTCCCGCTGGCGCAGGTGCAGCTCTCGCTGATCGAGGCGCCACCCAAGGGGCGCTGGCTCAACAACCTGTTCCGCAGCCGCGGCTTCTGGCTGGCGGCTGGCGCGGTGTTCCTCGTGCAGAGCAATCACGCGCTGCGGCTGTACCACCCGAAGTTCTTTCCCGACATCCCGCTCCAATACAACCTCAACGACCTGTTCAGCGAAGCGCCGCTCAGCTACCTGCCCGGGGGGATCAAGGCGGCGCGGGTCTACTTCACCTTCGTCGGCGTCGCGTTCCTCATCCAGGCGCGCACGGCGTTCAGCCTGTGGGTCTTCTTCTTGATCAACGGGCTGGTGCAGTTGCAGCAGCGCCACATGATGCAGTACGAGATCCCGACCGCCGCGTGGCGCGACCAGCACATCGCGGCGTGCTTCGTGTACCTGCTGGGCATCCTTTGGGTCGGGCGGCATTACTGGGGACAGGTGATCCGCGCCGCGTTCACGTTCGGTCCGTCCGCCGACCTGACGGACCTTCCCGCCGCGTCGCGGTCGCACGTCGCGCTGCGCGGGCAGTACCGCGCGGCGCTGCTCGCGTTGGTGTTGGGCATCGTAGTCATGCACGGCTGGCTGTACGTCGTGGGCGCGGACTGGTGGATGGCGGTGCTGATCGTCGGCGTCATGCTGCTCGGACACGTGATCACCGCGCGCATCGTCGCGGAAACCGGCATGCACTACGTCCGCGTGCAGCCGGTCGTCTCGGCGCTCTACATGAACCTCCCGGCCACAGCGGTGAGCATGCGCGACGTCTACTTCGGCGGCATCTTCACGTCCAACGGGCCGTTCCAGGCGCGCGAGGGCTTGGTCGGGTTCGCAACGCACGGCCTGCGCGTCGCCGATGAGACGCACGTGCTGCCGCGCGAGCGCGGGCGGATGGCAGCGGCAATCGTCTGGACGCTGCTGCTGAGCTTCTTCGTCGGCACCTGGTCGTCGCTCTATTGCTACTACTCATACGCGACCGTGCTGAGCGCGCGCGAGGCCAGCAACCAGGCGCTGGAGAACTACCACGGCGTGGACGTCCAGCCGCGCGGGGACACCGTCGACCCGGTCGCGCGGTTCTATGACTTGGGGGGCAAGAAGTTCCCCGACCGATCGCATAATCCTTACGTGCACTTCACCATCGGTGCGACCGTCACCGCGTTCCTTCAGTTGGCCGCGTGGCGGTTCAGCGGCTGGCCGCTGTTGCCGGTCGGGTACGTCGTGGCGGGCTCGGTGTACATCACGCAGGCGTGGTTCAGCATCATGATCGGGTGGCTCGCCAAAGTGCTGATCGTTCGCTTCGGCGGGGCTCAGCTCTACCAATCGGCGAGAAACGTTTTCATCGGCCTGATCTTCGGCGAGGCGATCGCTGCGGGCGTTTGGTTGGTGATCACGCTGATCATGGCGTCGGAAGGGATGGACTACTTGCCGATTCGATTCTTACCGAACTGACGTGAGGCGTTCTATGTCAAAAGGTAAAAGTCAGAAGTCAAAAGTCGAAGTTGCGCGGTTCGTCGCCCTTCACTGTTGCCTTTTTACATTTGTCCTTGGCCATTTGACGTCCGCGCAGTCCGTCGAGGACGCGACCTTACGCGTGAACCGCTGGGTCGGCGGCTTGAAGCTCCCGACCGGCGTCGCGTTCCTCGACTCCAACACGGCGCTGGTCACCGAAAAGGAAACCGGTCGCGTGAGGCTCGTCGAGAATCGGCAGATCACTGCGACGGTTCTGGACCTTCCGGTCGCGAACGATTCGGAGCGCGGGCTGCTCAGCATCGCGCTCTCGCCGCACTTCGCGACGGATCGCTTCGTTTACCTCTATCACTCCGCGGCCGACTCCGATGGCGGCGACCCGATCGCCAATCGCATCTCTCGATACCGTTATAACGCGAGCGCGAAGCAGCTCGTCTTCGACCGCGACATCATCGACTTGCCCGGCGGTCCCGGGCCGAACCACGACGGCGGGAAGATCCTCTTCGCGCCGAACGGCAAGCTCTTCGCCGTCGTCGGCGACCTCAACCACCGCGAGCGCACGCAGAACTTCGAGAGCTCCGACACGCTCACGCGCAGCGGCATGATCATCCGCATCAACCCCAGCGGCTCGAAGGTCGGGCCGTCCAACCCGTTCAACACGAACGCGCCGGGACGCAAGGTCCTCGACGACGTCTGGGCCTACGGCGTCCGCAACAGCTTCGGCCTGGCGATCGACCCGGTCAGCGGCGACCTGTGGGACACCGAGAACGGCCCGGACCGCATGGACGAGATCAACCGCGTACCCGCCGGCTTCAACAGCGGCTGGCGCGACGTCATGGGCCCGGTCGGCCGCAGCGGCTCGGACACGAGCGGTCTGGTGAGCCTCGGCCCGCGCGCCGCGTATTCGGACCCCGAGCTGAGCTGGGCCACGCCGGTCGCGCCGACGGACCTGGAGTTCATGAACAACTCGAAGCTCGGCAGCGCGTACCGCAACGACTTGTTCGTCGGCGACGTGTTGACCGGATCGATCTTTCACTTCGACCTCAGCAGCGACCGGCGTTCACTGGCGCTCTCGGGCGCGCTGGCTGACCGCGTCGCAGACAACTCGGACGGCGACCTGCTCAACGAATCCGAATCGCACGTGTTCGGCAGCGACTTCGGCACGGTAAGCGATCTCGTCAGCCGCCCGGACGGGCTGTACGCGTTATCACTGTCCAACGGCGCGCTGTACCGGATCACCCGAAACCCCGGCGCCGGCGCGGTGCCACAGTCCCATGCGTTCACGAACCCGGTGCCCGAGCCGTCGGGATTCATTCTTGCGATGATGGTGATTGCGACGACTTCGCGCCGATCTCGACGACGCGGCACGGCGGTAGCGCCTCGATGAACATCTTGCCGTAACGCTTCGTCTTCACCCGCGAGTCGAGGATCGCAACGATCCCCGTGTCGGTCTTCGATCGGATCAATCGCCCGAAACCCTGCTTGAGCTTGATCACCGCCTGCGGCACCGAGAGTTCCATGAACGCGTTGCCGCCGCGACGGGTGATCGCTTCCAGTCGCGCCTCGATCACCGGCTCGTCGGGCACGTCGAACGGCAGCTTGACGATGATCACGTTGCGCAGCTTTTCGCCTTGAACGTCGATGCCCTGCCAGAAGCTGCTGGTGCCGAAGAGCACGGCGTTTTCTGCGCCGCGGAACCGGTCGAGCAACACCTTCCGCGGCGCGCCTTGACCCTGTACGAGCAGAGGCAGGCCGAGGTCGTCGATCTGATTCTTCAGCCGGTTCGCGGCGTCAATCAGCATCTTGTAGCTGGTGAACAGGACGAACGCGCCGCCGTTGGTTTGCTGGAGGTAGTGGAGGATCCGATCGCACGCGGCCGGGAGAAAGCGGTTCGTGTCGGAAGGCTCCGGAAGACCGGATTCGATGTAAAGCGTCGCCTGCTTCGCGTAGTCGAACGGCGAACCGAGTTGTAGCGTGCGGCAGTTGGCGACGCCGAGCCGCGAGGAGATGTAGGTGAAGGCGGGGCGGATCTGTTGCTCGCGCGGCTCTGCATCTTCAGTGGCGTGGGCGTCTCGCCCACGCGCGCCCGCCTCAGCGGTCTGCCCCACTGGTTCAGCATTGATGATCGCGGCGACCCGCGCTTCGTCTTGCCCGCGCCACTTCCAATCCTCCAGCCCTGCGGCATCCGCATTCGCCCAGGCGTATTCCACCTGATTCCTCAGATCCTCGTTGTCTCGCACCAGGTGGTCGTAGTACTCCGATTGCCACAGCTCACCGCGCCGTTTCAGCACCCGATTCACGGCGTGTGATGTGTACGACTTGAGCGAGTGCATGATTCCTGAGAGCGAATGGCCCTGCTTGGGCTGCAGCACGAGGTGGGCATGGTTCGGCATCAGCGTCCAGCCCAACAGGTCGTACCGATCGCCGTCGAAGTGCTCGATCGCGGACGCAACCAACTCCGCGATGCGAGGTTGAGCCAACCAACACTCGCCACGTCCGGCGTCGAGGTATTGGTCGACGCGAGCGGAGTGGAGACGATCGAGTCGAATCGCTTCTTCGCACGTCAGAGCGCGTCCTTCCGCGTGTGACGCGCGCATCAACGTGTCGCGTTCCGCTCGCCAAGCGGCCAGAACGTCCTCCGGCAGAGAATCGCCGAGTCGAAAGGTGACCGCGTAGATGGCTCCCGAAGCAGTCAGATGCGGCAGGCAGCGGCCGCGTCGCAGCTCGGCGTCCCCGTCACCTGTTTCGCTTGCGCGATTGCGCGTGGGCGAGACGCCCACGCCACTGGTGGGGGTGCCACGCTTTGTACTCCCGTTCCCCGCGCACAGCGTCGCGCTGGTCATCACCACGCTCGGCACCACGTCGAACAACTGTCGCTTCAACCCCTCCGCCACGTTCACCGGCGCGGCGTGCAGGCTCACACGTTTGGGCGTCCTCCCGCTCACCTCGAACCAATACACCGAGTCCGCCACCGTTTGCGAGACGATCGACGTCACCGCCTCGCCCATGCCGCTCACCTTGTCGGCCATCGCGCCCAGCTCACTGGCCTCGGCCTCGGCACGGGAACGGGCTTCCATGGAATCGTCTTCGACTTCGGTGAGCAGTGCGCTGCCCATCGAGCGCAGACGCTTCGCGAGCACTTCAAGTCTTGGCGACAGATCGTTCTCGACCACGTCCTTTTCGTGCACTCGCCCGTTCGTACGACCGTTCAACTCCTGCCACGCGATGACCCGTTCGAAGAACCGCTCGCAGGCGTCGTTGATCTCGATCACGCTCTGGATCGCGTCGTTCGCGAGCCCGCCGTGCACGCTGAGCATGCCGCGGCCGCGTTTGACGTCGTAGAGCGAGCGCAGGTTGTAGCGGATCGACGCCTCGCTGATCCGCACGCCGAAGTGCTGGGCGGCGACGTCTTCGACCGTGTGCGCCTCATCGAGGATCACCAGGTCGTACTTCGGCAGGTAGTTCACGCCCGCCATCCGCAACCCCAGGTCGGAGAAGAACAGCGCGTGGTTCACCACGAGGATGTTCCCGCTCTGCATGCGACGCTTGGCGGCCTGCCAGAAGCAGTTGTTGTAGTGCTTGCACTTCTTGCCCAGGCAGTTGCCTTGTTCTGCGCAGACGCGCTCCCAGACGCTCGGATCGGGCAGTTGCGGAAGCTCCGCGAGCGAACCAATTCCGCGATTCTCCAGCGAATGCTGGCACCACTCCTCGATCGCCCACAGCGATTCGAGCTGTGACTCCTGCTCGAAGAGGAAATTCTGCCGCCCGCGCGCCTGTTCGAGCCGGCGCTGGCAGAGGTAGTTGCTCCGGCCCTTCACCAGCACCGCGGTGAACTCGTCGGGGTAGACGCTCTGGATCAGCGGGATGTCCTTCTCGATGAGCTGTTCCTGGAGCGAGATCGTGTGCGTGGAGATGACGACGCGCTTCTTGTGCTTCACCGCGTAGTCGATCGCGGGCAGCAGGTAAGCGAACGATTTCCCAACGCCGGTGCCGGCCTCGACGAGCAGGTGATGTTTCTGCGCGAACGCTTCCTCGACGGCGCGGGCCATCTCGAGCTGTTGGGGGCGCGATTCGTACTGCGCGCCTAGGCGTCGCGCGATCGCGCCGTCGGGGGAGAGGATCGAGTTGATGCTCGTCGCGGTCGGCATTTGTTCGGGGGAGGCATTGTAGCTTCGGATGCCGCCCGACGCTGCGCTTCGCTTGCTCTGGGCGGCCGTGGGGACGCGGAGTATGGTGATTCCTTATGCCCGGGATGATTCGGAACAAAGTTGCAATCGTCGGTGCGGGGTCCGTGGGCGCGACGATCGCCTACGCGTGCATGATCCGCGGCGTCGGGAAGCAGATCGTGCTCTACGACACCAACCGCGCCAAGGTCGACGCCGAGGTCCTCGACCTCAACCACGGCCTCCAGTTCGTACCGATGGCCACGATCGAAGGTTCGGACGACGTGAGCGCCTGCGCGAACGCGAACGCGATCGTCGTCACCGCCGGCGCCAAGCAGAAGCCGGGACAGACGCGGATGGACCTCGCCGAGGCGAACGCGTCGATCTGCAAGGCTCTGGTGCCGCAACTGCTGAAGGTCGCGCCGGACGCGACGCTGCTGATGGTGACGAATCCCGTAGACGTGATCACGTACGTCGCGCTCAAGCTCAGCGGGCTTTCCCGCACGCGCGTCTTCGGCAGCGGCACCGTGCTCGACAGCTCGCGGTTCCGGTTCCTCATCGCTAAGCGCTTGAAGGTCGCCGTGCAGAACGTGCACGCGTACATCGCGGGCGAGCACGGCGAGAGCGAGATCCCGCTCTGGAGCAGCGCGTCCGTCGCCAACATCCCGCTGCACGAGTGGGCCGTCATGGGTCACGGCAAGCTCAGCGTGTTCGACCGCACCGAGATCTTCCAGAACGTCAAGGACGCGGCCGCGCAGATCATCGCCGGCAAGGGCGCGACGAACTACGCGATCGGGCTCGCGACGGCGAGGATTCTCGAAGCGCTGCTGCATGACGAGAGTCGCGTGTTGCCGGTGAGCACGCTGGTGGAGAACTTCCGCGGGATCGAGGACGTGTGCTTGTCGCTGCCGTGCATCGTGAGCGCGAACGGCGCCGAACCGGCGCTACCGATCCCGCTGAACGCGAACGAGGAAGCAGGTTTGAAGAACAGTGCCGAGACGATTCGGGGAGTGATTCGGAAGCTGGGGTTCTGAGTTGAAACCGGGGGCTAACAACGCACAAGTCACAAGTCACAAATCACAAAGAAGCTTCAATTGTCAATGAAAGGCAAAGTTCCAAAAGCGCGCTTGGAGCTTCCTTGTGATTTGTGATTTGTATTTTGTGATTTCTGATTCCCGCGCACGCGGGAACTCAGACGTGTGCCACGCGGTTCACCGCGCGGACGTCGACGCTCACCTTCATCCCCATGACTTCTTCCAACAATCGGAACTTCTTCCGACGCTTGAACACCTTCCGCGCCCGGTTGAACCCGTCGGCAACAAAGCACGTGATCGACAGGCGCTTGCCCTTGACCGCGATCGCGATCGACGGGGCGTCGAGCTGCCGGCTGTCGAGCGAATCCGCGGCCCGCAAGAGCGCGAGCACCACGCGAAGCAATTTGCGACCGTCGCCGCGCTTCAGGTGATCGTCGTACCCCACGGCCGGCACCGCGCCGCGGTGGTAACGAGTCAGGTAGGCGACGGCCCGGCGCTGCCACGCGGACAGCGGCAGGTAGCCGTCCTCCTCGACCATCCGCGCGCCGTCGGACGGGTGGTTCTTCTCGCCGAAGCGCCGCCCGATGTCGTGCAGCAGCGCGGCCAGTCGCAGCACGCGCCGGTGCTTCAGCTCCAGCTCGTGCGAGCGGTTGGCCAGCGTCAGGTCGAACAGGTTCGTCGCGATCGTGAGCACGCGCCGCTCGTGCGCCACGCGCCCGAGTTGCCGCCTCGCGTAGATCTCGGCGGCGCGCTCCTTGAGCGTGAGCGGCGGCTGGTGCGAGTGCTGCGCCTGCGCAGGGTGATGGGCCGTGATCGTCGGCAGGTCGGATCGAGGACGTGAACCGTTGGCCATGACGCGCGGGTGACTCCGTTCCCCAGCATCGGACGATTCGGACACAATCTTAGCTTCAAACCTCGTGCCTTGCGAGCGCAGAACTTGCAGGCACTTTCCGGCGCGGCGACGCCCGCCTGCCAGTCTGTTGCGTGCGGCATTCACGGACCTTCTAATCGACCGCCGACCGATGTCCGCGCCCGATCTGGTATCGTCGCGACCCGACGTGACCCGACAGGAAGTCCGCGCCGCGATCCTCTCGCTCGTCGTCGGCGTCGTCCTGCTCGTCGTGAAGCTCATCGCGTACCTCCTGACCGACTCCTCCGCTATCTTCTCGGACGCGCTGGAAAGCATTGTGAACGTGCTAGCGTCCGGTTTGGCTTTGTATTCGATCGTGTTAGCTCATCGGCCCGCCGACGTCGATCATCCGTACGGCCACGGCAAGGTCGAGTTCATGTCGGCGGGGTTCGAAGGTGGGATGATGATGCTCGCCGCGCTGGTCATCCTGCTGCGCGCGATCGAGCAGCTCGTCGGCGGCGCCCAAATCGTTACCGGCCAGATCCCCCTCGGATTGGCGCTCGTCGGCGGCGCGGGCACGGTCAATCTCGTCATCGGGCTCTACCTCGTGCAACGTGGTCGCCGGAACGGCTCGATCACGCTCGAGGCCGACGGCAGGCATCTGCTCACTGACGCCGTCACCAGCGCCGGTGTCCTGATAGCGCTAGGACTTGTGAAGCTCACGCGTTGGCCACGACTCGACCCGGTCGCGGCGCTACTGGTGGCGGCGTGGGTCGCGCGCGAGGCGTGGTCGCTGCTCCGTCGCAGCGCCGCGGGATTGATGGACGAGCGCGACGTCGCCGACGACAACACGGTGCGGAACATCCTCGACTCGCACATCGGCGCGACCGGCAAGGAGCCGCGCATCTGCTCGTACCACAAGCTGCGCATGCGCCACACCGGCCGATACCACTGGGTGGATTTTCACATCATGGTGCGACCGGACCTCGACGTGCGGCAGGGTCACGAGATCGCCAGCGCCATCGAGTACGAGATCGAGCTGGCGTTAGGCGTGGGGAACGCGACGGCCCACGTCGAGCCGTGCGTCGAGGGGGAGTGTGCGACGTGCGGGCGGAAGGCAACCAAAACATGAAGACATAAAACATAAGGGGGGTCTGAACGTCGATCGACGTCCGAGCGCCCTTTATGTTTTATGTCTTCATGTTTTACTGCGTCACGCCGTCACGCCGTCCGGCGCGTCGGCGTCATCTGCGGCCGCCGGACGCGTCTTGAGGATGTCCTCGCTGGCGTTGTAGTCGTTCGACGGGTTGGCGGCGAGGCTGCGCACGACGAACGTGTCCTGACCGGCGCCGCCGGTGAGCTGGTTCGGCGCGCCCAGCACGCCACCGAGCTTGTCGTCGCCGTTGCCGCCGTCGATCGAGTCCTGCCCTCGGCCGCCCCAGAGCGTGTCGTTACCGTCCTCGCCGAAGAGCTGGTCATTGCCGAGCCCGCCGTACACGATGTCGTTCCCGCCGCCCGCGTGCACGACGTCGGCGCCGCGACCGGCGTAGACC
>Ga0081539_10007347_pt1 | contig 10097 bp, 13 predicted proteins | sample TabmetS4T2R2_FD_71023 | JGI IMG/M metagenome (GOLD analysis project Ga0081539, IMG submission 71023) | Tabebuia heterophylla rhizosphere microbial communities from the University of Puerto Rico - S4T2R2 | ecosystem: Host-associated > Plants > Roots > Rhizosphere ... | reverse complement strand
TCAGCGGCTCGGCGCGGCCGGAGACGTGCTCGGCGGACACCGTGGTGCCGCGGATGACGAAGAGGTCCACCCCGGCGTCGACGACGGTCTTCCAGAACTGCTGCGTCCGCTGCGGCGACAGCGCGCCCGCGACCGTGACGGCGAGCGGGCGCAGCGCGGGATGGGCGACGACGTCCAGGCGGCTCACAGGTCGACCTCCCGGCGCTGGAGCAGCCGCAGGGCCACGGCCGACGCGGTGGCGACGACGAGGAGCATCACGATCGCCATGGCGGCCGCGTAGCCCTGCCGGTTGGCCGTGAACCCGGTCTGCAGTATCACGAACGCGACCGTGGCCGTGGTGCCCGAGCCCGGGCCGCCCTGCGTGATGACCTGGATGTGGTCGTACGCCTTGAAGGCGGTGATGAGCATGACGACGGTGTTGATGGTGAGCGCGGGCGCGAGCAGCGGCCAGGTCACGTGGCGGAAGCGGGCGACCCGCCCCGCGCCGTCGATCGCCGCCGCCTCGAGCAGGTCGGCGGGCACCGTCTGCAGCCCGGCGAGGTAGACGACCACGCAGAAGCCGAGCATCTGCCAGGCCATGATCACGCCGAGCGAGACCAGGGCGAGGGACGGGTCGGACAGCCAGCCGACGGGCGCGACGCCGATTCGGCCCAGCGCCAGGTTGACCAGGCCGTCGTCGGCCAGCAGCCGGGTCCACACCACGGACACCACGACCGAGCTGAGCACGACGGGCACGAAGAACGCGCCGCGCCAGGCGTTGTAGAACCAGCCCTTGCGGTCGAGCAGCAGGGCGATGCCGAGCCCGCCGACGTTGGGCAGGACGACCAGCATCGCGGTGAGCTGGACGGTCACCGTGAGGGCGGTCAGGAACTCGTCGTCCGTGACCAGCCGCCGGTAGTTGCGCAGGCCGACGAACTCGGTGGGCGGGTTGAACGGATTGTAGTTCGTCAGGCTGTACCCGAGGCTCAGCAGCACCGGGGCGAGCACGAGGCAGCCGTACACCAGCAGCCCGGGTGCCCCGAAGACCGCGAAGCGGCCGAGCTCGGAGCGCAGCCTGCGGCCGTGCCGGCGGGCGGCGGGGGCAGCCACCGCGTCGCCCGCCGGCCGCAGGCGGAGGTCGGTGGCCACGGTCAGGCGGCCTTCTCCCACTCGCCGTCGAGGAACGCGGCCGCCTGCTGCGGGCTCTTGCGGCCGAGGACGACGTCCTGTGCCGCGGCGTGCACCTTGGCGTCCATGCCGGGCAGCAGGGCGTCGCCGCCGGTCTCCCAGGCGAAGGCCTTGACGGTGGCGTCGGCCTTCACGGCCTGCTCCCACACGTCGTAGGTCGCCTTGAACACCGGACCGGTGTCGGCCGGCGGGGTGTAGCCCTTGACGGCGGGGAACAGGGCGTCGGACCGCACCGAGTTGTCGAGGTTGCTCTTGTCGAGCTGGAAGGCCAGGGCGAACCGCTTCGCGGCGTCCAGGTTCCTCGACTTGGCGTTCACCTCGAGCCCGCCGCCGGTGTAGCCGGCGGCGAGGACGGCGCCGTCGTCCGTCGGCCAGTTGAAGACGCCGATGTCGTCCTTGATCGCGCTCTTGTCGCCCGCGGCGGCGAACCAGCTGCCCATCGGGTACATGGCGCCCTTGCCCTGGAGGAAGGCCTGCTCCGTCGCGGCGTAGTCGAGGGACACCATCCGCTTGTCGATGTACCCCGGCTGGGCGAGCCGCTGGAGCTTCGTCAGCGCGGCCACGAAGTCGGGGTCGCTGAACCTCACCGCGCCCTGCCGCCGCTGGAGCATCCAGTCGGGGTTCTTGCGGTAGACGTCGGTCGCGACGATGCCGGTCAGCGGGAGCACGGTGGGGAAGGCGTCCTTGCCGCCGCCGACCACGAACGGCTGGATGCCCTTGGCCTTCAGCTTGGCCGAGTCCTCGAGCAGCTGGCCGTAGGTGGTGGGTGGGGCGTCGATGCCCGCCTGCCGGAACATCGACCTGCGGTAGTAGACCGCCGGGATGGACTGCGTGTTCGCGGGCAGCTGGTAGACCTTGCCGTCGATGGCGCCGCCGTCCGGCACCGTGAAGTCCTTGAGCTCGTCCGGCGTCCAGGCGTAGAGGTTGCCGCTCTCGGCGAGGCCGGCCGGCGTCACCGCGATCATCACGTCCGGGAACTGGCCGGAGGCGAGCAGCTGCTTGGCGTACGCCGTCCGGTCCGTGGTGGGGGCGACCAGCTTCTTCACCGTGATGTCCGGGTACCTGTCCTCGACGCGCTTGATCGCCGCGTCCCAGTACTCCGGCGTGAGGTTCGGGGTCTCGAAGGTCAGGAAGGTGATCGGCTTCCCGCCCTGGCCGCCGGAGTCCTCGCCGACCGAGCAGGCGGCGAGGGAGGCGGCCAGGGCCCCGGCCGCCAGCGCGGCGACCACTCTGCGACAGCTGTGCATCAGGAGCTCCCCTCCACGCACGTTAACGCTCCCGTGAACGCTCCCGAGCAGTATGTGAGGAGTGTCCGACTGCGTCAATAGCCGGAGTCGCGGCGCACCGGCGCCGGAAGCGGGACGAACCCGCTCTCGGCGGGCGCCGGGGGAGGACGCCCTCCCGGGGGTCGGGTCAGCCGACCTCGGCGAGGGCGTGGTCGGTGTTGTTCAGGCGTCGGCCGCCGTCGGGCGTCACCGTCACGATGTCCTCGATCCGGACGCCGAAGCGGCCGGCGAGGTAGACGCCCGGCTCGATCGAGAAGCACATGCCCGGCACCAGCGGGCGGGTCTCGCCCTCGACGAGGTACGGCGGCTCGTGCGTCGTCACGCCGATGCCGTGACCGGTGCGGTGCAGGAAGCGCGGGCCGTGGCCGCGGCGCCCTCGGCGTCAGGAGGCGCGTGGTGACGACAGGTCACCGACCGGGCCTCGACACCGGGACCGAGCGGCTGCCCGGCCCGGGCCTCGCGGAGCGCGCCTCCGCCGCGGACGCCTACTCCAGGCCCGCGGCGGAGGTGGCCAGGAACCTGGGTGTCGACCCCCGCACCGGCCTCGGCTCCGGCGAGGCGCAGCTGCGGCTCGAGCCGTACGGGCCCAACCGGCTCGCCGAGACCCGCCGCGAGTCGCCGGTCGCGGCGGCTCGCCCTCCGCAGCCGGGCCGCCGCCGGACGGCGGCCCCCGCGGCCCCGGTCCCGACCATCGCCTGACCGCCGCCGGACGTCCGCCGCCGGACGTGGACCCGCCCGCCGGCCGAGGCGGCGGCCGGCGGTACGATGGCCGGAGCGGCCGCCCGCGGCCGCCCGCCTGCGGTGGCAGCGGAGCGGGCCTTCGTGCCGATCTCCTGCAGGAAGGTCGCGACCGGGACGCCGATCTCGGGCTTGACGACAAGATCGAAGGCGCCCTCGGCGAGCGCGTCGACGGCCCGCACGCCGTGCGCCGGCGAGAACGCCGAGACGACGACCACGACCGTCGGCAGGTCCATCGTCCGCAGCGCGCCGAGCACGCCGATGCCGTCGCGGCCCGGCATCGCGAGGTCCAGCGTCAGGACGTCGGGCCGGTGGCGGCGGCAGAGCGCGAGCGCCTCGTCGCCGTCGGCGGCTTCGCCGACGACGTGGAGACCCGCCGTCTCCAGCGCCTGGCGCAGGAGACGGCGCATGAGCCCGGAGTCGTCGGCCACGACGACGCGCGGGGCGGTGTGGGTCTCGACGGCCATCGCGAGGGACGCGGCGGGCGCGCAGGTCTCAGGCGGCCTTGGCGAGCGCGTCGCCGGCGGCGGTGGACGCCGCCGCGACCGCCGCGGCGGTCTCGCTGTCCTCGGCCAGGATCCCGGCGGGGTCGAGCAGGACGACGAGGCGGTCGTCGACCTTGGCGATCGCCTGGATGCAGTCGGCGCCGGCGGCGGGGACCTCGTCGAGCTGAGCGCTCGTGACGGTCAGGACCTCCTCGACCTCGCCGACGATGACGCCGGCCATGTCGTCGCCGCTCTCGACGATGACGATCTTGTACGCCTCGGTGCTCGTCTGCAGGCCCAGCAGCGACGCGAGGTCGTAGACCGGGACGATCTTGCCGCGGAGGCTGATCACGCCCTTGATCCACGCCGTCTGAGACGCGACGCCGCGCGGCTCGGTGTAGCGGATGATCTCCTGGACGTTGGTGATCGGCAGCGCGTACTCCTCCTCGCCGAGCGAGAAGACGACGAGCTGCATGTTGGGATCGTTTGACATGGTGGCGGGGGTCCTTTTGCCGGGGGCGACCGTGTCATCGGCCGCCAGGCCGGTGGGCTTGAGCGCGGTGCTAGGAGTCGCGCATCCAGCTGCGGATCTGCTGTGCCACGCGCTCGGGCTCGCGCTCGGCGAGCTCGGCGACCTGCAGGCGCGACGGATCCTCTGTGCGCTCGGGAAGGGCCGACTCGCGCGGGCGCTCGAGCGACGCGAGCGTCGTCGGCGCCTCGATCTCGCGCAGCCAGTTGGGCTCGCGGACGAGCGTCTCGCCCTCGCGCCGGCGCAGCTGGCGGACGCTGAAGAACACAAAGCCGAGCAGCGCCAGGGCAGCCGCGCCGATCTTCGCGTAGTCGAGCATGCCGCCCGCCGGCCCGCCGCCGGGCGCCGCGGTCGTCGTCGGCTTGGCGAACGCCACCTGGCTGACGGCGAGCGTGTCGCCGCGGCTGGGCAGGACGCCGGCCGCGCCGGAGACGGCGGCGCGGACGGCCGCAAGCTCGGCCTTCGGCACCGACTTGTCGACCATCAGCGCGACATCCAGACGGTTGACGCCGCCGGGCGCCACCTTCGTGCGCGTGACGGTCTTGTCGACGCCGAAGTCCTTGGTCGTGGACTTGCGGTTGTAGTTCGATGAGCCGCCGCCGGCGCCCTGGGCGTAGCTGGGGACGTTCGCCGCCGTGCCGGCGGCGCCCGCGCCCGCGCCACCGCCGGTCAGCTTCTCGGTCTCGTCGACCTGCTTGAGCGGCGTGCTCTTGCCGTACATGAGCTCGTCCTTGGTCGCCTCGTCGGCGTTGACGTCGGCGCTGACCTGGACCTCGGCCTTGCCGGGCCCGAGCGTGCGCGTGAGCATGGCGTTGAGGTTCGCCTCGACCTGCTGCTCGTAGCGGGCCTGGATCGCCTGCTTGGAGCCCAGGCCGCTGCCCGCGCTGCCCTCGCCGCGCGGCCACAGCAGCTGGCCGGAGCCGTCGGTGATCGACACGTTGGACGTCTTCAGGCCCTTGACGCTCGAGGCGACGAGCTGCGCGATGCCGCGCACGGAGCCGGGGTCGAGCGAGTCCGGCGAGTTCGACAGCAGGACGGCGGCCGTCGCCGGCGTCTCGTTGTCGGAGAAGAGCTGGTCCTCGGCGAGGACGAGACGCACCTGGGCGTCGCTGACGCCTTGGACCTGCCCGATCGTCTGGGCGATCTGGCCCTCGAGCGCGCGCTGGTAGGTGACCTTCTGCTGGAAGTCGCTGGAGCCGAGCTTCTGCTTGTCGAAGAGCTCGAAGCCGGGCTGGCTGGTGGAGCCGCCGTCGAGGCCGGCGCTGGCGAGCGCGATCCGCGCCTGCGCGGTCTGCGACTTCTCGACGGCGAGCGCCGTGCCGTTGTTGCGCAGCTCGTAGGTGATGCCCTTGGCGTCGAGCGCCGCGGTGACCTTGCCGGTCTGGGCCGGATCCATGCCCGTGCTGACGAGCGAGTAGCTCGGGCGCCCGGCGATCTGCATGCCGAAGAACACGAGCGCGATGAGCGCCAGGGCGCTGCCGGCGAGGACGATGCGCCCGCGCGGGGTGAGGTTCGTGAGCAGTCGGGAGGCAGCGGGCATGGGCTACACCTGTGTGTGGATGATGTCCTGGACGGCCTCGACGGCCTTCGTGCGGATCTGCGACGCCAGCTGCATGCCGAGGCGGGCGCGCTCGACCGCCATGACGACCTCGGTCGGGTCGGCGTTGCCGCTCGCCAGCGCGCGGGAGCCCTCGGCGGCGTCGGTCTGAAGCTTCTCCAGGGCGCCGATCTGGTCGGCGAGCATGCCGCCGAAGCTCTTGCCGCCGTTCTCGGCGGCGTCGGTGGCGCCCGGCCCGGGGATGCTCGGGATCGCGGCCTCGCCGAGGCCGATGTTCCACTCGGCGCCGCGGACGGCGAACGTCGGATCGATCGGCATCAGCGCAGGATCTCCAGCGTCTTGGCGAACATCTGCTTGGCGGTCTGCATGACCGTGACGTTGGCCTCGTAGGCGCGCGAGGCGCTGATGAGGTCGACCATCTCGGTGACCGGCTGGACGTTGGGCATCGAGACGTAGCCGCGGGCGTCGGCATCGGGGTGGCCGGGGTCGTAGACGAGCCGGTTCGGGGTCGTGTCGGCGGCGATCCCGGCGACCCGCACGCCGGCGCCGGCGCCCGTGTCGGCGCCCGAGCCGCGGCCCATCACGCCGCTCAGCGCGGCGCCGAAGCCCGTGCCCGCCTGCTCGAGGGCGACGACCTTGCGCCGGTACGGCTGGCCGTCGGCGCCCTTCGTCGTCTGGGCGTTGGCAAGGTTCTCGGCGGTGACGTCCATCCGCAGGCGCTCGGCGCTGAGGCCGGTCGCAGCGGTGTTGATCGCGTCGAAGAGGCCCATGTCAGCGGCTGCCGATGGCGGACTCGAGGACGTCGATGCGGCCGCGGGAGACGGACACGAGCGCCTCGTACTCCAGGGCGTTGGAGGCCATCGCCGCCGACTCGGTGTCGATGTCGACGCTGTTGCCGTCGGCGCGCATGGTCCCGCCGCGCACCGTCTGGGGGCTGAAGCCGACCCGCTCGACGGCGCTCGAGCCGGCGTCCATCGCGGCGCTGAGCGTCTTGTGGAAGTCGACGTCGCGGCGCTGGTAGCCGGGGGTGTTGGCGTTGGCGATGTTGCCGGCGAGGGTCGCCTGGCGCATGCCCGCGCCCGCGACGGCGCGCTGAAGTGCTAGCTGGGTCGTATCGAAGAGGTTCAACTTGCTCCTTTCGGACAGGGCAGTTGTCGGCCAACCGGGCGCAGTCCTTGAGCGCCCCCGTGGGGGACGTCTGCTCGCCTACCCCGCCAGATCGACGCGCGCGGTCGCGGGCGCCGCGGCGCCGCCATAGGCCTGGACCGCGGTGCGGCCCTGCGCCACGCGGCCAAGCGAGCGGCCCAGCTCGGCGACCTGCGCCGCGAGCAGCTCGGTCGTCGCCGCCTGCACCTCGGCCGCGCGCGCGAGCGCCGCGCGGGCGGCACCGGCCGGTGCCACTGCAGGCAACCCGGCCAATGCCTCGCGGCGCTCGCTGTCGACGGCGGCCAGCTGCTCCCAGCGGCCGGCGACGACAAGCGCGTGCTCGCGCTCGGTCAGCTCCCGCAGCGCGGCGTAGGGGTCGGTCACGCCGCGACGACCGGCTCGGACGGCGCGGCCGCGGCGGCCTGCGCGAACGCCGCGCGCAGCTCGCGCAGCAGGGCGTCGACGGTCTCGAGCTTCTCCGGGTCGCGCTCGACCAGGCCCTCGGCCAGGTGGTTGCGGCAGAAGACGTAGATGCCGCTGAGGCGCTCTGCGACGACGCCGACCGAGAGGTCCAGCGTGCACTGCAGCTCGTCGATGATCGCCGTGGCGCGACCGAGGCGCTCTCCGGCCTCGGCGGCACCGCCGTCGCGCATGGCGGCGGCGGCCTGCAGGAGGAAGCGATGGGCGCCGTCGTAGAGCATGATCACGAGCTGCTCGGGCGGCGCGGTAAGGATGGCGCTCTCGCGGTAGGAGGCGTGGGTGGCGGACGCGTAGGCGGTCATGGCCCTCTCGGTGGTCGGCCGTCGCAGTGGGCGCCGGCGGTTTCCCTGACCGCCATGTCATCGGCCGCCACGGCCGCGGATTGAGGCTCGGGACAGGCCCTACAACCTGCTGAGCTGCGCCTGAAGCTGCGCCTGCGCCGACTGGCTGGCGGCGAGCGCCGACTCCATCGCGGAGAACTGCGCCCGGAGGCGCTTCTCGCGGTCGGCGAGGCGGACGTCGATCGCCGCCATCGAGTCGGCGAGGCGCTTGCGCGTCGCGTCGACGCTGCTCAGGCGCTCGTCGACGCCCTGCCCCGCGACCGGCGCGACGACCCCCGAGATGCGGCCCCCGAGGTCCTCCAGGCGGGCGCGCAGGCCGGCCGTGTCGCTGGCCAGGGCGTCCTTGAGCTTCGTCTCGTCGAGCGTCAGGCGCCCGGCGACGGCGTCGGCGGAGAAGGTCGCGGTCCCGCTCGCGGCGCCGGTCGAGATGCCGAGGTCGGCGAAATCGCCGAGCTCCTTGCGCATCTCCGACACGACGCCGCTCAGCATCGTGTCACCGAAGAAGAGTCCCTTGGTCGCCTCGAAGTTCGTGCTGGGGTCCTTCACGGGCTTCTCGGAGACCTTGCCGCGGATGTACTCGGCCGCGGCGTTGTAGGCCGTCACGAACGCCTTGACCTTCGCCGTGATGGCGTCGGGGTCGACGCCGGGCTCGGTGACCTCGACGCTCACCGGAGTGGAGGTCGTCGCCTTGAGCGTCACCTCGGCGCCGGCGAACACGTTCGTCAGCACGTTGGACGGCGACGTCTTGGAGACGCCGTCGAGCTTGTAGGCCGCGTCGGCGCCCGCACGCCTGTAGGTGGTGTCCTCGGCGAGCAGCGGCGTGGCGCCGACGGTGAAATCGCCGTTCAGGCCGCTCGTGCGGCTCGTGAGGACGAGCTTGCCGCCGGCCACGACGGCCGACACCGGCGCGTCGTCGCGGGCGTTGAGCGCGGACGCGACGGTCGCCGCGTCGGCGTTGGCGTCGACGGCGAGCGTGAAGCTGCCGATCGTGATGCTCTGCGGCGATGCGCTCGCCGTGTAGTCGAAGGCGTGCTGGGCGCTGACCGCGAGCTGGCTGACCTCGAGCAGGCGGGACCCGGGTGCGGCGGTGCCCGCGGCGCTGATCGCGATGCGCGCGGAGTCGCTGGAGGTGAGCTTCTGCGTATCGGCCCAGGTCGTGACGCTGCGCAGCGCAGCGGCGGCGTCGCGCACCGCCCCGAGCTTCGTGGACAGCTCGCGCAGCTGCGTCTGCCGCGCCTCCGCCTGCGTGTCGGCGAGCTGCATGCGCGTGCGCGGCGTGCGCTCGACCGCCATGAGCTGCGCGATGATCGACTCCGTGTCCACGCCCGAGGCGAGGCCGTTCAGCGCCATGCCGCTCATCGGCTACCTCCTCTCAGCGTCGCGCCGGTTGCGAGCTCGAGCACCCGCGACGGCGACAGCCGCGACAGCACGAGTCCGTCCGCGTCGCACAGCAGCGCGCTGACGCGCTCCGGGTCGGGCGACAGAGCGAAGCGCAGCTCCTGGCCGGACTCGAACAGCTGGCGCGCGACCTCGCCCGCGACGCGCGTGGCGAACATCGCCTCTGCGGAGGGTGTGCCGGCGGGCTCTGTCCATGGCCGATCGCATGGGGTCGACGACGATGCGTCGGTTCGCATTCGTTCCTCCTGGATGGGTTCTGCCGCCTCTTCCATGAGCCGACGGTGCTGCGTGACGCTGTCGTCGGCCGCGACCGCGGGATCTTGAGCGGATCGCTCGTGGACGCGTCCACCTAGCCGGCCTCGGCGAGCTGGCGCTGGCCGAGGCTGGCGAACAGGCGCCGCGCCTCGACGATCTCCTCGTGCGGGGACGCGCGGCGCGCGAGCGCGCGCGTCGCCGTCTCCCCGAAGCGCTCGATGGCGAGATGGCGCTCCAGCAGCGATGCGCCGCCGCGCTCGGCGGCGCGCACGAGCGCGGTCGTCGCCTCGTGGAGCATCTCGTAGTTCGCCGTCACGGCGGCGGACGAGAGGGCGGAGAGCCAGCGCTCGGCGGCCGCCAGGCCGTCGTGCTCGACGAAGTAGCCCCCGCGCAGCTCGCCGTAGAGCCCGCGCCAGCTCAGCTCGGCGAGCGCGTGGCCGTGGGCGTCCAGCAGGGCGGCGAGCGCCGGCAGCGGCCGCTCCGGCGGCTCGGTCGGCGCGATCGCCGGGCGGCCGCGCTCGGCGAGCAGGCGCCGCACCTCCGTGGTGGCGAAGCGACGGTGGCCGCCCGCCGTGCGGGTCGAGCGCAGGCGGCCGTCATCGGCCCAGCGGCGGGCCGTCGTCGTCGAGACCCCGAGGGCCTGTGCCGCCTGGCCGAGGCTGAGCGTGGGCGCCTCGGCGACGGCCGCGGGGGCGGGTGCGGCGGGGGGGGGGG
>Ga0081539_10007346_pt1 | contig 10098 bp, 4 predicted proteins | sample TabmetS4T2R2_FD_71023 | JGI IMG/M metagenome (GOLD analysis project Ga0081539, IMG submission 71023) | Tabebuia heterophylla rhizosphere microbial communities from the University of Puerto Rico - S4T2R2 | ecosystem: Host-associated > Plants > Roots > Rhizosphere ... | reverse complement strand
GTCACTGCTCCGGCTTCATGCGCAAGGCGAATGATCTCCGCTGCGGGGTTGATCGTGCCTAGGACATTGGACATGTGCGTAAACGAGACCAGCTTCGGGCTGCGCGAGAGAAGCGTTTTGTATGCGTCCAGATCGAGCAAGCCATCTTCTGTTACTGGGATGAAGTCCAACTCGATGCCGCGCTCCATCTGAAGCATCTGCCACGGCACGAGGTTTGAATGGTGCTCCATCTCTGTCAGAATGACAAGGTCACCTGCTTTTAGTTTTGCGCGTGCCCACGAATAGGCGACAAGGTTTATCGATTCTGTAGTATTGCGAGTGTAGATGATCTGGCGCGCCGACGCGGCATTGATAAACTTGGCGATTTTCTCGCGCGCCTGTTCATATAAAGCAGTCGCCTCTTCGGCAAGCGTATGCACACCGCGATGGATATTCGCGTTCGAGGAGCGATAATAACTGTCCATCGCCTCTATTACGGCGAGAGGCTTTTGTGACGTGGCAGTGGAATCCAGATAAACCAGCGGTACGCTGTCGTGCGTCGTACGCTGGAGGATAGGAAAGTCCTTGCGAATCTCTTGTACGTTTAGCATGGAAAAGTAAACAAGTAGACACGTATACAGGTAAACATGTATCGCATGGCGACATTTATATATCTGCTTCTTTACGTGTATACCTATTAATAGTCCGGAATTGCCTTTTCCTTCCGGCCTTTCTTCAAGACAGGACGGATATGCTCCGAATTTAATGGATACCAAAGGATGCGGTCAGGCACCATCCAGCCATCCGTCAGGAAGACGTTCGAGCGGAACTGCACTGCGACTAATTTATTATCCACCTGCACAACGATGCCACGCACCCAACCGCGTACGCGTTCTTTGTTCTTTTCATGATCGCAATAGACCTCCACGGTATCGCCCACCTGAAAATCGTGCGCCAGACCAGGCGCTTTCATATAAGCGAACTGCGGCACGCGCAGGCCCTTAGAAGACTTGCGTTCCTCACCGTTCGCTGAAATACGAGGAGGTGAAATCCTATTCACCACCCGCGCCTTTTCATTCAACCTCGGTTTTTCTTTGATGCTCGTGCTGGTGCTTGGTTTTGCCTGAACAGATCGCTTTGTCTTTGCTTTTGTAGCCATCAATGTTTTACTTCTTTCTCAATTAGATTTATTGAACTGACATTTTGTCAGAAATATACTGTTGGAATCTTTCACGCACACCTTCAAATGGAATACGCTGGAATATGGGGTCAAAAAATCCTTCGACAACCATTTTCTCTGCTTCAGCCTGCGGTATGCCACGCGTCTTCAAATAAAAGATGGGCTCCTGTTCGAGCTTGCCGACAGTCGCGCCATGCGTGCAGCGAACATCGTCTGCAAGAATCTCCAGGCCTGGGATTGAATCGGCCCGCGCTGCGTCACTCAGGACCAGATTCCTGTTGGCCTGATACCCGTCTGTTTTCTGCGCTCCGGGCGCGACGTAGATCATGCCCTGCCAGACGGAGCGGCTCTTGCCCTTTAGCGCGCCTTTGAATAGCAGGTCGCTTGTCGTATGTGGAGCGAGATGATTCTGCTGCGTATCATGATCCAGGTGTTGGTTACCATCTGTGAAATAAAAACCGGACATGCGTCCCTGCGCGCCTTCGCCTGCCAGATCGAGTTCGGAGAAGTTCTTGGTGAGACGTGACCCAATCGCGCCGAAGATCCAATCCAGGTTGCCGCCGCGTTCGACGCGCGCTCGCTCATGAGAAAAATTCCAAACGTGGCGTCCCCACGACTGAAGCTCTACGAACTTCATCGACGCGTCCTGCATCAACTGGATTTCCACGATTCCCGCGTGCATCGAATTTGAAGCCATATCATCCGGCGACGCGGACTCGTGAACATATGTCACTGACGCGCCTTCATCCACTAAAACAAGAATGTGCGAAACGTGAGCCAGATTTGCGCCCGGCCCCCAAAGAACGGAGTGAAGTGGTTCTTCAACTACTACGCCTTTTGGAACATACAACACGACCCCGTTCTGCGCGAATGCACCCGCCAATGCAGAGAACTTTCCTTCCTCTACATTAACGGTTTTGCCAATCATCCTCGCCAGCAACTCAGGGTATTTTTGTTCTGCCGTTTTTAAGTCGGTGAAAATTACACCCTGTTTTGCGAGTTTTTCCTCAAGATCAATTTTCACTTCACTCGGAGTGAGAATGATCTGTCCACCATGTTGGTTTGCAACTAAAGGGTTCAACAAATCTTCGCGTACAGCAGGAAGATCATGTATATCACCTTTTGCCGCGAGTTTGAATTTGTCCACAGGCAAGTTATGAATATCCGTGCGGCGCCACGCCTCTTCCGTGTTGACGGGGAGATGCAGCCGTTTGAACGCGTTCCAGGCCAAGGCCCGATAGGAAGCGAGGCCATCGCCTGTTGAGCGGATATCTGCTTCCGTAAAGTTAAATTCTTTTGTAACGGACTCGGCTCGGCGAGTCTTCGATACAACTACTTTGGGTTTTTCCTGCATATCAAATCCTTCGCCCTGAGCGGAGGCGATAGACGTAGTCGAAGGGCGGGTTACAAATGCGCTTCGACTGCGCTGCACTCCGCTCAGCGCGGAAATTTTTTATCCTATCGAACCTTCCATCTGTAATGCGATCAGGCGATTCATCTCAACCGCATATTCCATCGGCAATTCTTTGACCAACGGCTCGATGAAACCAGAGACCACCATTGTGGTAGCTTCTTCTTCGCTGAGGCCGCGCGACATGAGATAAAAGAGCTGCTCCTCACCCACTTTGCTCACCGAGGCCTCATGACCGATCGTGACATCATCCTCATCAATCTCAATGTACGGATAAGTATCCGAACGCGACTGCGGATCGAGCAGAAGCGCATCGCATACGGTATTGGACTTCACACCCTTCGCGCCTTTATAGACTTTTAGCAGGCCCCGGAATGAAGCACGACCGCCAGCTTTACTAATTGACTTTGATGTGACCTTGCTGGAGGTATTCGGCGCGAAGTGATACATCTTGCCGCCTGCATCTTGCGTTTGACCCGGACCGGCAAATGCCATCGAAAGCATTTCACCGCGCGCGCCTGGTTCCATAAGATAACAAGACGGATATTTCATCGTGACCTTCGAGCCGATATTCGCATCCACCCACTCGTGCGAAGCGTTCTCAAAGACCTTCGCGCGTTGTGTGACGAGATTGTATACGTTGGTCGACCAGTTCTGAATTGTCGAGTAGCGAGAGCGAGCGCCTTTCTTGACGATGATTTCAATCACACCGGAATGGAAGGAGTCAGTTGTATACTGGGGCGCGGTACAGTTGTGAGAGACAACTCCTTCGGCGACATACGATTCGTCTTCTTCAACTGAGAAGTTGTAGACTTCTGTTTCCATTTCTTCCATGGTGATTTGTTTGACAGGAAGATACATAAAGTTTTCGTCTATTGCAAATGGAGAGCCACTGAAGTCACCGGCAGGAGCATCTACACCCACAATTTCACCGAAGCGTGGGTTGAATGGCGATGCAATCACAACTGCGTAAATATTCTTACGCGGCAGAAGACGCGTCTGCATGTTTACAGTGGCTGCAACACCCAATCGCAAGCACGCATCACGAAATGCGTACGCTAATTCCTCAGAAACAGTATTGTAGCGGAACATATTTTTCTTCGGGTCATAACTTCCATCGCCGCGCCACATACCGTTTACCAATTCTGCCAGCAACTGTATATCAGCACCGGCAACCCATTCAGGAACTCGCTTCTCATACACATTAGCGCCAAACTCACGTGCAAATGTACGTGCAACTGCGGTGGACGAGAGAACAACTGTCTGCCCGTTTTGTCGTGGTGTATTTGCTATCGGAGTCTTACCAAAATAACGTTCAACCAGGGACTTTGCATCTGCAAGGTATTCTGTTTCCTTCACATGGAAAGATAATGAAAGATAGTGCTCGTTATCCACATGACCTTCCGTAAAGTAATAGCCCAGCAAACGGAAGAAATCAGGCTCGTATGGCAAATTGACTTCATGGTCAACCGCAGCATGACGTCCTCGTCCCAATGGGATGGTTACAGTACGGGCAAGCGCTGGTTCCATAACGGGCTGTGGAACAGGGACAACGAGATAATCACCTTCCTTGACACGATCTGCACGTGACCATGACAATTCGAATGACTTATTTCGCATTGATTGCCGTTCGCGCCGAACAACCAATAATGGATGTTCAGCAGTCACTCTCAAGGTTCGGCTGCTATCACCGTAAAAACGGATATTATAGATATTGCCGTGATAGGGTCGCTTTTGGGTATGATAGACCGTGCGCCAGCGACCTTGATGGGTCATCACTTCATCGCCCGCAGAAATTTGTTCAATTGGTTTTTCGCCATTAGGTGTACGAACGCGCGCGCCTTTCAAAAAACAACCTTCCACGTAATGCACAGATGCACCTTCATCCACGATGATCAACGTTCGTTCGAACTGACCCACGTTGGCAGTATTCAAACGGAAATAGGCCTGCAGCGGCAAATCTACCTTGACGCCTTTGGGCACGTAAACGAACGATCCACCCGACCAGACCGCGCTGTTCAATGCAGCGAACTTGTTATCTTCGATCGGGATCACCGTTCCGAAATATTCGCGGAACAGATCGGGATGCTGCTTCAAGCCATCTTCGATGCTCAGGAAGATCACACCTTGTTTTTCAAGATGCTCTTGGATCGAGTGATAGACCATCTCAGATTCATACTGCGCGCCCAGACCTGCCAGGAACTTGCGTTCGGCTTCGGGCACACCAAGTTTATCGAAAGTGCGCTTGATGTCATCAGGCACATCATCCCACGATTTTTCCTGCTTCTCGTGTGGCTTGACGTAGTAGTAAATATCGTCGAGGTTGAGGTCTTTCAGCGTAGGTCCCCAATTCGGCATCGGCCGCTTCAAGAAGTGATCCAGTGCCTTGAGACGGAACTCAAGCATCCATTCCGGCTCACCTTTCATCCGTGAGATCTGTTCCACGACCTCACGGTCAAGTCCTTTTCTGGACTTAAAGACGTATTTGTCTTCAGGGTCGTGGAAGCCGTATTTATATTGACCAATATCTTCTAATATTTTGGCATCTTCACTCATAATATTCTCCGAACTAATTCACCACAAAGGACACCATGTACACTAAGGTTTAAGAACCGCAGGTCAAAACTCCTTCGTGACCTTAGAGGCCTTTGTGTTTAAATCGCTAGGCAGGTGTTTCCTCATGCTTCTCGCGTACCCATTCGTAGCCCTGTTCCTCAAGGTGAAGAGCCAAGTCGGGTCCACCCGATTCCACAATGCGTCCATCCAGCATCACATGGACATAATCAGGTTTGATGTAATTCAATAAACGCTGATAGTGGGTAATGACCAGCACGCCCATATCTTTGTTCATCAGCGCGTTGACCCCATCTGCAACAATCCGCAAGGCGTCGATGTCAAGGCCCGAGTCAGTTTCATCCAGGATGGCAATTTCAGGGTTAAGTGTTGCTAGTTGCAAAATCTCTGCACGTTTCTTTTCGCCACCAGAAAAGCCCTCGTTGAGATAGCGTCCCGCGAAATTCTGATCCATCTTGAGCATTGCCATTTTCTCTTTAAGAAGTTTGCGGAATTCAGGGATGGGAATACCCTTATCTTCCGGGTTTGACGCGCGGCGGCGAGCGTTAATTGCTGTCCGCAGGAAATTAGCCACTGTCACGCCCGGGATGGCAACCGGATACTGAAACGCTAAAAACATCCCAAGACGGGAACGTTCATCTGGTTCCAGCTCGAGAACGTTCTGCCCTTTGAAAAACACGTCTCCTTGGGTAACTGCGTAATTGGGATGCCCCATCAGAGTATAAGCTAGTGTAGATTTACCTGTCCCGTTCGGACCCATAATGGCATGGACTTTGCCTTGTTCTACTGTTAAATCGAGACCTTTGAGGATTTCCTTCCCGTCTATACTCACGTGAAGGTTTTTAATTTCCAGTTGCGACATTGATTCTCCTGCAAATCGAGATATTGTCTGACAAATTAATGCGATAAGACGGTCCTTTGCCCATCTTTCGCCAGACGGCGGCATTATAGCAGAATTAGGGAGAATAGTCAATATTTATGATATTTTTCTAGTATATTCCTAATACTAGGTTTGTTAGGAGCATAGCCCATGATAATCGGCCGAACGAAAGAAACAGGTCACCTGTAACCTTGTGTAACCTTTTGGGGTAACTAATCAATTGACAAGCCGTCTTGGATTCAATATTATCAAAGATAGGCCTTATCCCAAGGTTAGATTTGGGTGGAAATTAAGTGAAATACGTTCATCAAATTCCAGGATGGCACTCACAAAATCAGAACTTATATCTGAGTTCCCGCACTTATTGTTATACGCGCTGGTTGCCCAGGGAAATTTCTGATCCATTTCGATACATCATAACCTCATAATCCGGAGACATTCATGTCCAAATTACGCAAATCCTTCCAGCTCATTTTCTCCACAATAATAATTTTGTCGCTCGGTCTTTCAGTAGCCCCAACTCAGACTGCCTCGGCACAACGCGGGGATGGCATCAAGCGCCAAGTCAACGCAGAAAGTGGCAAAGTTAGTTTCATCGGCCCAGAAAGCGGAAAATCCGTTCCCGCCTCAAAAGCACTAGGAATCGCAACGTTCGCCCGTCCGGCAGACCCTGCCCTAGCACTGGCCAAACGATTCGCACCAGAATTCGGATTGAGGAACCCCGAGCGTGATCTCTCAGTAAAAAAGACTAAGAATGTCGGTGATGGACGCCTTGCCGTTCGCTACCAGCAAAACTACCAGGGCATTCCGGTTATGGGTGGAGAGTTGATCGTCAATACGAATGAGAGTGGCGATCTATATTCAATGAACGGTGAGGTCTCACCGGATCTTTCCCTTTCGACACAACCAACAGTCGAGGCTGAAGAAGCGAAGCAGACCGCCCTTCAAGCCATGGCGAAGTGGTATCAGAAATCCGCTGAAAATTTCCTTGTTTCTGCACCTGAGTTGTGGATTTATGATGAAAGTCTGCTCCATTCAAGTACCCGCCCTGCAGAATTAGTCTGGCGTATGGAAGTGACTTCGGTAGATAATAGCATTCCTGTACGCGAGTTAGTACTGGTCAATGCACAGAGAGGCAATATAAGTCTGCATTTCAATCAGATTGATACGGCATGGCATTCATCAGAAGGTGCGACCACGGTCCAAACTTCCGAGATGACCGGGACCATTTCATCTTCAACGAATGCACGATCATATCGCGACACCAACATAAATAAAACTACAATCAACGCTCCTCACACGCTAGTCGGTGCAACATGGTATGTCGCAACCACAGGAAATGATTCGAATTCGTGTGCGGCCGCTGGTTCTCCCTGCTTAACGATTAATGGCGCCATTGGCAAAGCGACAAACGGTGATACGATAAAAATAGCAATAGGCATCTACACTGGCACAAGTTTTACAGTCGTACAAATCAATAAGAGTTTAAGCTTATCAGGAGGATGGAATTCGACATTTACCACTCAAAGTGGATTATCTACAATTGATGGGCAGAACACCTTTTTGGGAGTACGCGTGGAAAACGCTAGTGTAGTTATCTTGGATCGTTTTGTCATCAAGAATGGCAAACTTGCCAATAGTGATGGCGTCAGCACTTATGGTGGCGGAGTTTACAACTATAACGGCGGAGATGTGACCATCAGCAATAGTTCCATCCAAAATAATTACGTTTCTTTCGCCGGCGGTGGGATTTACAATAACTCTGGAAACCTAAAATTGATTAACAGCACTGTGAGCCACAATACAACCGGTTATGGCGGTGGAATTTATAATACAAGTTCTGGCAGTATCTTTTTGGATAATACCACGGTTAGCGATAACTGGGCATCCGAGGGAGGCGGAATTTATGGGTTTGGCACTCTAACATTGAATAATGCCACGATTAGCCACAATTCAGCCACTGTCGGAGGTGGAATATACTACCGATCTAACTTAGCGAGGTTAAAGAATAGCATTTTGGCTTGGAACAGTGCAACAGTCTCAAGGCCAGACTGTGCTGGAACTATTGGAAGTTTGGGGTATAACTTAGTTGGAAACAATTCAGGCTGTACTTTCGAGGCGAATTCAAATGATCAAATTGGTACGGCTGACAATCCAATCAATCCTCAACTTACATCTTTACGTGACAATGGTGGATTCACTTTTACACACGCATTAATGGTGGGCAGTCCGGCAATTGACGCGGGGAACCCGGTTACACCAGGAAGTGGCGGCGATGCTTGCTTGTCTACAGACCAACGAGGTATCACACGACCAGTTGGTGCCAAGTGCGATATCGGCGCATATGAGGGATCTGTTCCCTGGATGCCTTTAGCTCTAGTAGAAACTTATTCAGCTGAAAGTAATTCATCACTGCCTGGTCGTTTCATTTGCAACCAAATTGACGCAAATTGCCGCTTCGGAGACTCGCACGCAAAGGCGGCACATAAATTCGCGATTGCCACATTTGATCTTTACGCTACCAAACATGGCCGAGACAGCATTGACAACAATGGAATGACAATCGTCTCGAGTGTAAATTATTGCAGTGGCTCAAATTGTCCTTACTACAATGCGTTTTGGGAAGGTACACAGATGGTATTTGGGAGTGGATATGGTTTCGCGTTGGCAGATGACGTAGTAGCACATGAATACACTCATGGTGTCACACAATACGAGTCCAACCTGTTCTATTACTACCAATCCGGCGCGATCAACGAATCCTTCTCAGATTTGTGGGGAGAATACTATGACCAGACCAACGGGCTCGGCAATGACACAGCCAACGTCAAATGGCTGCATGGTGAAGACGTCTCCGGTCGTGGTGCAGTCAGAAGTATGAGTAACCCACCGGCTTTTGCTGACCCAGACAAGATGTCCAGCACTTATTACTATGAAGGCGAAGATGACAGTGGTGGTGTGCACACAAATAGTGGTGTCAACAACAAGGCTGTCTATCTCATGGTGGATGGTGGCACATTCAACGGTAAAACAGTTTCCGCTCTCGGCTGGGATAAGACCGCGGCGATTTACTATGAAGTGAATACGAACTTATTATTATCAGGTTCAGATTATTCAGACCTGTATTACGCTCTCCAGCAAGCTTGTTCAAACCTGATCGGTCAGAAGGGTATCACCTCCGCCAATTGTGTCGAAGTCAAGGATGCCATCGATGCCGTGGAAATGAACATCCAGCCCGCGCCGAGCTTCAACACTGACGCACCCGTCTGCGGTGTGGGTACGACTCCAAGTATCACCCTCGCAGATGATCTCGAGTCTGGCACTGCCAAATGGACATTCAGCAACGGAACATACACTCGCTGGCAATATGATTCCCCTTATGGGCAGTATGCTCATTCTGGCCAACACTCCCTATATGCAGATGATTATCCTGATGTTGTGACAGATGCAACCGCTAAACTGGCTTCTTTTGTCGTCCCGAGCAATGCCTATCTACATTTCTCTCATGCCTATGACTTTGAAGCTTACCTCCCATCTCCTGGCCCTTCTTACTATGATGGCGGAGTCTTGGAATATAGCATCAATGGTGGCTCGTCCTGGACGGATGCCGGCTCGCTCATGAATTTCAATGGGTATGATGCTGTACTCTACACAGGAGCTGGCAACCCGCTCAGTGGTCGTTGGGCCTTTGCCGGTTCTAGCCATGGATATATCAGCACTCGTTTAAACCTAGCTTCTTTAGCTGGAAAAACCGTCACTTTCCGTTGGAGAATGGGACTGGATGAAGCCTACGCTTTCCTCGGCTGGTGGGTGGATGATATAAAAGTATATACCTGTGGTTCGCCGGCAAATATTTCCGTCTTGATCGGCGGCACTAACATGAGCAATCACGTATTGCAATATCAAACAAGCTTAAAGAAAAGCTATGCGGGCATCGACAACGGTCCAGTTCGTGTGCAAAGCAACAATGGAGTGCCAATCGTCGCTTCGGAGCGTGTGGCCTATTCTCCGGATGGTGGCACCACTTGGACGAGCCACTCAGAACTCATGGGTCTGCCGGCCAACCTCGTCCAC
>Ga0081539_10007345_pt1 | contig 10100 bp, 10 predicted proteins | sample TabmetS4T2R2_FD_71023 | JGI IMG/M metagenome (GOLD analysis project Ga0081539, IMG submission 71023) | Tabebuia heterophylla rhizosphere microbial communities from the University of Puerto Rico - S4T2R2 | ecosystem: Host-associated > Plants > Roots > Rhizosphere ... | reverse complement strand
TTTCCCGCGATTCGTCGGGCCAACCCATGCTCGAGCCGCCGGTGCTGTGGGACATCGAGTCAGACCCCGCGCTGGCCGGCACGAAAATGATTGCTGAAGCATGGGATGCCGGCGGCCTCTACGAGGTTGGACGATTCGCAGGAGATAGCTGGAGAGAATGGAACGGCCAGTTTCGAGATGACCTCCGTAGCTTCTTCAGAGGGGACGAGGGCTCCGTGGCGCGGATCGCGGATCGATTGCTCGGCAGTCCGCAGATTTACGGGCACAAGGAACGCGAGGCCGAAGTGAGCGTCAACTTTGTAACGTGCCATGACGGATTCACTCTGAACGATCTGGTTTCGTATAACATTAAGCACAACGAGGCGAACGGCGAGTCGAACCGCGATGGCGCCAATGATAATCGAAGCTGGAATTGCGGTGTAGAAGGTCCCACTTGCGATCCGGCCGTGGAGACTCTGCGGAACCGGCATGTAAAGAATCTGTTGACATGCACGATGTTGTCGTTAGGCATGCCCATGGTCGCGATGGGCGACGAAGTCCGCCGAACGCAACACGGTAACAACAACGCATACTGTCAGGACAACGAGATCAGTTGGTTCGATTGGACACTTATCTCGAGGCACGCTGATCTGCTTCGCTTCGTGAAGCTGCTGATCGAGCGGAGGCTTTCGCGTAACTTTGGAGACGAATACGAGAGCCAAAGCCTCAATCAGTGGCTTCGTCAGGCGAACAAGGCTTGGCACGGTGTAAAGCTTAATCAGCCGGATTGGGGCAATTCGTCGCATAGCGTGGCTTTGGGCGCCGAGTTTGTGAAGGAGGGATACGCCTTTCACTGGATGCTGAATGCGTATTGGGAGCCACTCCAGTTCGAACTGCCAGAGGTGCGCGGTACATGGAGGCGATGGATCGACACCGGCCTGGACTCGCCGGATGATATTGTGCCGTGGCAAGACGCGCCGCAGATTAACGGTCAGATCTATAACGTTGGACCGCACTCCGTCGTAGTCCTTCATGCGCCAGTGTCTGCGTCTTGAGAGGCCAACAGAATCGTCGGCAAACCGCTCCTAATTAGTGAACGCCGCCATCGCGGCTACGGAGCACAGACGATTATGAAAGACCAAAGCACGTTCGATTCTGCCCATCTCTGGGTGGTTCGCGACGAAGGCGAGGAGTGCACTGCGCAGCACCTCGCTCCGCGTGCGACGAGGACTCCAGAGGAAATCTCCACCGCCTTGCAATACACAACTCTCACGCATTCCTCACAACAGTTCGAAGACCAACCAGTGACTGAATCGAAGCGAAGTTATGTGCCGGGTAGTCTTCAGCTTTTGGCTCAAATGTTGAATAGCCCGACATGGATGCTTTGGCAAGTACGGAGCGCGCCAGTTGCAACCATTTGGCAACTCGATCTCTGACTCGGATCACCCAGTGATCCGGCGGCTCCGCTGAATGAACGGAATCGGAGAACTCGAACTCGTCTTTCTCTTCCTACTGCTCTTCATCAGTGTCTTTGGGCTATTGGCGCCAAGACTCCGCACTCCGTATCCGATCGTGATGGTTCTCGGCGGACTGTTGCTTGGGTTTGTTCCCGGCATACCACCCATCAGTCTTAATCCCGATCTCGTCTTTCTTGTCGTTCTTCCACTTCTGCTGTATGCGGCGGCCTGGACGACATCCTGGCGCGACTTCTACTACAACCTGGCTAGCATCCTTCTTCTTGCCTTCGGCTTGGTCGGCTTCACTGTAGTGGCTGTCGCGTTGGTCGCACCGGCGGTTTTCCCCGGCTTTGATTGGCGCTTGGGTTTGGTGCTCGGCGCCGTTGTGGCCCCGACTGACGCAATTGCCGCAACTGCAATCGCGCGGCGAGTTGGCTCCCGAGCAGTATCTCGGACACAATCGAGGGAGAAAGCCTGATCAACGACGCTACCGGCCTACTTGCCCTTCAATTCGGCATAGCGATTCTGGTTCAGAAACAGGTACCGACCGTCTTCCACGGCATGATAACTCTTGTTTGGCTCATCGCCGGAGGAATTGGCGTGGGTCTGTTGATTGGCGTTTGTTGCATACTACATTGCCCGTCGCATTAGCGATGGAGAGATTCAGATTACGCTCAGCCTCCTGATCCCCTAAGCGGCGTACTTGGCGGCGCAGAAGGTTCATGCCTCGGGTGTACTGGCCGTTGTCTCAAGCGGATTGTTTCTCTCCCGCTGCAGCGCCGACTTTTTATCACCCTCGGTTCGCCTCCGAGCCTATTCCGTGTGGGAATTGTTGAATTTTGTTTTGAACGGACTGGTATTCGTCCTCATCGGACTCCAGTTGCCCGCAATTCTGGGTTCGATTCGGGGGTATAGCCTGACGACTTTGCTGCTGTACGGCGCGGTTTTCAGTGTCATTCTGATTGTGCTGCGCTTGGTGTGGGTTTTTCCTGGAGCATGGATCTGCTGGCTTTTCGGGCCCGTTTTCTCCGCCACAAGGAGCCCCGGCCCGGCATCCGTCACATCTTCGTTGCGGGGTGGGCAGGCATGCGAGGAGTCGTTTGCCTTGCCGCCGCGCTAGCCCTTCCGACTGTGCTATCGGATGGCAGCGTATTTCCCCATCGGGACCTGATTGTCTTTCTCGCGTTTAGCTTGATCTGCGTGACGCTTGTACTTCAAGGCATCACCCTGCCGGCCCTGATCCGCGCTCTCGGCATGGCCAGCACCGGAGATATAAATCGCGAGGAACACGAGGCGCGGCGCAAGGTGCTCGAAAGCGTCGTGAGCTATTTAGGGAATGCCCGGGAAAAGGACAGCGAGGAAGCCGCTCCTCTTTATGAAGAGCTGGCACGGCTTTATCGCCAACGGCTAGGAATGCTCCAGGCCGGTGAGGGATCTAGCACTGATCTGCCGAACCACGTTCGCTTTGTTCGACTTTTTCTTGAAGCCCTCCATGTCGAGCGTGAAACTGCCATTCGTCTTCGTAATCAGAGCCGCATCAATGACGAAGTCCTTCGCCGCATAGAACGCGAGTTGGACCTAATTGAGTCCCGGTTGAGCTTGGTGAGCGCTGAAATCCATTAGCCAACAAAGACGCCTGAAAAAAGGCTCATAGGAAGCAGGACGAAATTCTAAATGAATTGTTCTTCCAGACTCACTGGCCTACTCTTCTGGACCACTACGGTTGCGTTCGGGCAAAGCGTTTACTCGATCGCGGATATGTTCAAGCCCCGGGCTACTCCCGCAGACTCGATTTTCAACGTGTCGATTCTCATGCTGGCAATTTGCGCCGCTATCTTCGTCGTAGTTGGCGGCCTCCTCACCTTCACGATCGTACGTTTCCGGCGGCGAAAGGTGGACGACAATCGCGAGCCAGCCCAAGTTTACGGAAGCACGCGGATCGAGATCGCCTGGACCGTGATTCCCGTTTTAATCGTCCTCGCGTTAGGCATGGCGACAGCGCGTTCCGTTGTCGAGGTGCAGAACAAGCGCATTCCAGCCGACGCTCTGAAGGTGACCGTGATCGGACACCAGTGGTGGTGGGAGTTCCGGTATCCCGAACTCGGGATCGTGACGGCGAACGAACTCCATGTGCCATTGAGCACCACGACTAAATCCACTGTGACAGCTCTAACACTTGAATCCGCTGATGTTGCGCACAGCTTCTGGGTTCCACAGCTTGCCGGCAAGATGGATCTGATTCCTGGGGTCACGACTAGCATGTGGATCGATCCTCGGCAGCAAGGGATCTTTCTAGGGAACTGTGCGGAGTATTGCGGAATGCAACACGCAAACATGCTGCTGCGAGTGGTCGTGGAGCCAGCCGCGGATTTCGAGAAGTGGGTGGATGCGCAGAAAATGGATGCCGCTTCTGACCCGCGATTGGAATCGGCTCGGACAACATTCCTGTCTCTAAACTGCATTAACTGCCACGCAGTGCGCGGCACAATCGCCAAGGGAACGTTCGGTCCAGATCTCTCCCACCTGATGAGCCGCGCGACATTGGGCGCCGGCATGATTCCAAATACAGTGGAGAACCTTCGCGCCTGGCTGAAGGATCCGCAGACGATCAAGCACGGAAACCTGATGCCCAACATGCAATTGAACTCCCGAGAACTCGACGAGATTGTGAAATACCTCTCGTCATTGAAATAGCGGGCGAAGTAAAGACAACATGGCAACCACTACGTACTTTCCTCAACCCGGCGGAAAAGCAGAGGCGTTATCAGTGCCTTCGAGGCTGCATGAGTGGATCGTAACGGTCGATCACAAGCGGCTGGGAATACTGTACATCGCAACGGCGCTCTTTTTCTTTGCGGTGGCAGGCGTCCTGGCAGCGCTCATGCGGTTGCAGTTGGCTTACCCTAACGCGACCTTCTTGCCGCCCGATGTTTTCAATCGGCTGTTCACCATGCATGGCACCACGATGGTGTTTCTGGTGGGTATGCCGTTTTTCGCAGGGCTGGCGAACTATCTCACGCCGCTCATGATTGGCGCAAGGGATATGGCGTTCCCGCGGCTGAACGCTTTTGGCTTTTGGATATTTCTGTTTGGCGGAATATTGCTGTACATGAGCTATGTGACGGGCGAGGGACTCGCCGGTCACGGAACCGCGCCGGATGTGGGCTGGTTCGCGTATGCTCCACTCACAGAACGCGCGTTTTCGCGCGGTACCAGCACAGACTATTGGATCCTCAGCATCATCCTCACAGGAATCGGTACGACGGCCAGTTCGATCAACACAATCGCCACCATCGTCAGCATGCGCTGCAAGGGCATGACGCTCGCGAAGATGCCACTTTTCGCGTGGTTGATGTTGGTGGTCTCGTCGATGGTGCTCTTCATTCTGCCGCCTCTTACCGCGGGGCAGATAATGCTGCTTCTGGACCGGTATCTCGGGGCGCATTTCTTCGATACCCAAGCCGGTGGATCGGCAGTCCTTTGGCAGCACTTCTTCTGGCTGTTTGGACATCCCGAAGTTTACGTGCTGATGCTGCCCGGCTTTGCGTGCGCCTCGGAAATCATTCCCGTGTTCTCGCGCAAACCGATGTTCGGCCGTCCGGCAATGATTGGAGCGACGATCGGTATCGGAATGCTGTCGTCCGGCGTATGGGCCCACCACATGTTCACCGTTGGAATGACAGCTTCTTCCAATATCTACTTTGCAGTCGCCTCGATGGCAGTCGGCATACCGACGGGAATCAAAATCTTCAATTGGCTCGGAACGATGTATGGAGGAAAGATCCGTTTCGATACGCCCATGCTGTTCTGTGTCGCCTTCCTTTTCCAATTTCTGATTGCCGGTCTGACTGGTGTGATGCTCGCTGTTGCTCCGTTTGACTGGCAGGTTACCGACTCCTACTTCGTCGTCGCACATTTCCATTACGTGCTCTTAGGCGGGCTGCTGTTCACTTTGTTCGGTGCGATCTACTATTGGTTTCCGAAGGCAACCGGGAAGATGCTGAGCGAGAAGCTCGGGAAGTGGCACTTCTGGTTATTGGTAATCGGTTTCCATTTGACCTTCGACACGCTGCATTTCGCCGGGACTCTGGGGATGCCGCGACGCATCTATACTTACGCTCCGGGCCGTGGCTGGGACACTCTGAATCTGGTTGCATCGATCGGCGTGATCTTCCAGGCGGCTGGAGTCGCCTGCCTGGTGTGGAATATCATTCGTTCGCTTCGTAAGGGCGAGCCGGCCGGCAACGACCCCTGGGATGGGTGGACCCTCGAATGGGCCACTTCGTCGCCACCTCCGGAATACAACTTTGCAGTCTCGCCTGAGGTGCGCAGCAGCCGGCCGTTGTGGGATCTGAAGCATCCGGAAGATCCGGATTGGAGGTATGAATGACGCCGACGGTATCACTCGAACAGACCGGCGCGATCAGACAATCCGAGTGGGTCTTGCCAGACCGCAGTCGGGTAGCGGTGCTGTGCCTGTTCACCACCGAGTTTACGCTGTTCTCGATTTTTGTTGTCGCGTACATCTTTTATATCGGCAAGAGCCTTTCCGGCCCTACACCGAGCCAGGTTTTGGAACTGCCGGTCTGGGCGACGATTTGTTTGCTCTCCAGCAGCATCACGGTGGCGGTCGCGGAGCGCGCGCTCAAAGGCGAACAGATGCAGCGATTCCAACTGTGGACTGGGGCGACGATTCTGCTCGGCCTCGAATTCCTGCGCAACACGGCCGTTGAATGGACGCACTTGATTCGCGATTTCCATCTGACGATCAGTACGAATCTGTTCGGCACTACCTTCTACTCCCTGGTTGGTTTGCACGCGAGCCACGTGGTTATCGGCTTGACACTGCTTTTGGTCACGCTCATCCTCGGACTCCGCGGAAGCATGAGGGGACAAAGCCGTCGATTCGAGTTGCTGGCCTGGTATTGGCATTTCGTGGACGCGGTTTGGGTAGCGGTGTTTACCGTCGTCTACGTGATTGGACGTTAAAGCAATGAACGAAACCCAGTCGAATTCGATCCTCGTCCCCGCGCCAACAGCTTGGCCATTTATTGTGGCGCTGGGCATCTCACTGATCTTCACCGGTCTGGTGACCCACGCAGTCGTGAGCATCGTCGGAGTTGTAATCCTTCTACGTGGCGCCATCGGTTGGTGGTTTGATGTGCTACCAGAGCAGAAAGAGGAACTCGTTCCCCTAACGCCGAGTACCCCTATCGCGAGAAGCATGCTGGCGGTAGACTACCTGGCGCCCGGCCACAGAATTCAGATTCCGGTCGAGGTGCATCCTTACTGGACCGGTCTTTGGGGCGGACTTGCCGGCGCCGTCGCGATGGCGGTTGTGGCGATGCTCTTTGGACTACTCTCGCAAGGCAGCGTCTGGTACCCAATCAATCTATTGGCGGCCGGCGTGATGCGCTCGCTTGCTGAAGCTCCGGTCGAACAGCTTCGGCATTTCAGTGGGGCGGGTTTGATTGCGGGCACGTTGATCCATGGGTCGATTTCGTTCTTCGTTGGACTGCTGTACGCTATCTCGCTGCCAATGTTCCCACGCGGCGCGACGTGGCGAAGCGGTTTGTTGACGCCTGTTTTGTGGTCCGCGCTTGTTGCCTCGACGCTCTGGACCATCAATCCAACCCTCAACTTGCGGATCGATTGGGGATGGTTCGTCGGATCACAGCTCGCATTCGGTCTGGCTGCTTCGCAGGTCATCGCCCGTACTTCGAAGATCGCAACCATGCAAAACTTGCCTCTCGCAGTGCGATTGGATCTCGAAGCGCAGGGCGGCCCGGAGGAGAAATCACAGCTATGAAACGCTGGTTTTTGGCTCCTGCAGTCCTTCTTCTAGGCTGCGGCGCTCGCGTAGAGAAGTTCGTCATGCCCGATCAGGTCACGGAGTTCGCAGAGCTTTACAAGACCAAGTGTTCGGGCTGCCACGGCGACGAAGGCCGCATGGGCGCTGCCCGCCCGCTGAATGACGCGCTTTTTCTGGCTGTAATCGGTAAACAGAAGCTTAGAGATGTTATCGCCCACGGTGTGCCGAAGACTGCGATGCCGGGCTTCGCAAAGAACGCCGGCGGTGATCTCACTGACCAACAGGTCGGGATCCTGGCCGATCAGATCGTGGCGCGCTGGTCCCGCCCGCAAGAATTCGGCGCAATGGTGTTGCCTCCGTATAACGCTGAGCTGGGTGACCCGAAGGCCGGCGCCGCAGTATTCCACGTGTATTGCGCAAGCTGTCATGGCGAAGAGGGTACGGGAGGATCGAACTCAGGGTCCGTTGTTGACCCGTCTTTCCTCGCGCTGGTCAGCGACCAATCCTTGCGCACTACCGTGATCGCGGGGCGCAGCGACCAAGGATCACCCGATTACAGAAGGGATTCCCGTGGCCATCCGATGACACCGCAGGACATCTCGGACGTTGTCGCCTGGCTTTCCTCGCACCGCGTAGTACCTGTGAACCTGACACAAAGAGGAACGAAACTGCCATGAACGAAACTAATTCGGATTGCGGATGCAAGCAAGCTGTGCCGGCGGGCAGCCAGCCAGCAGAGTCTATTTCCCGCCGCAACCTACTTCTCAAGATTGGGGCGGGACTAAACGCTGTCGCGGGTGCGCTCGTCGGCGTGCCGCTCATCGGATATGCAATGTCAAGCTTTGCGCGCCGGTCAAAAACCAGTTGGATTTCATTGGGCGCTCTGGCGAAATTCCCGGAAGGCGAGACTCGATTGGCGGTCTATCGCAACCCGGTCAGCCAAACCTGGGACGGAGACACCGCCGAGATTCCCTGCTGGGTGCGTCGAGTCAATTCGGAATCCTTCCAGGTTTTCGCGATCAATTGCACTCATCTCGGGTGTCCCGTTCGGTGGTTCCAGGAATCGCGCCTCTTTATGTGTCCATGCCATGGAGGCGCCTTCTATGAGGATGGATCGCATGCCTCGGGGCCTCCGCCGCGTGGATTATTCGAATACGAGCACAAAGTCGAGGGTGGGGAGTTAAAGGTTCTGGGCGGCCATCTTCCGACTCTGGCGGAGCCCTTGCGAAAAGGGGACGCCTGATCATGCTGAGATCCATCGCCCTCTGGCTCGAAGACCGGCTGCATATCGCAAAGCTATTCCAGGCAACGGCCGGTCACAAGGTCCCGCAGAGTTCCAAGAGCTGGTTCTACGTTTTCGGCAGCGGCACGCTGTTATGTTTCGTCTTGCAAATCGTCACGGGGACCCTTCTGGCTTTCACGTACGTGCCCTCCGCCAACGAGGCTTGGACCAGCCTTCAATACCTCAACAACGAAGCGTTTCTGGGATGGTTTCTCCGCGCGATCCACAACTGGGGATCGATATTCATGGTCGCGATCATGTCGGCGCACCTGATCCAGACATTCCTGTTCGGAGCTTACAAATATCCGCGCGAGTTGACCTGGGTCAGCGGCTGCTTCCTGTTTCTGTGCACGTTGGGCATGGCGTTTACGGGCCAGATTCTCCGATTCGATCAGGACGCCTACTGGGGGCTTGGTATCGGAGCATCCATTATGGGCCGGGTTCCCTTCATCGGCGCTGAGATGGTTCATCTGATGTTAGGTGGGGCGATCATCGCCGGCGAAACCCTGTCTCGATTTTTCGCTTTGCACGTATTTCTCGTACCCGGGATGATCATCGCGCTTCTGAGCCTCCATTTGCGGTTAGTGTTGACGAAAGGGATCAACGAGTATCCTCAGCCCGGCCGCGTCGTAAGAAAGGAATCCTATGTTGCCGAATACGAAGAAGAGATAGAAAAGACCGGCGTGCCTTTTGTACCCAATGTCATCGGCAAAGATCTGATTTTCAGTGGGTGTCTGATTATTGCGATCGTCACATGCGCACTGGCCTTCGGACCCGCGGGTCCCTCCGGGCCTCCGAATCCCACGCTCATCCACACCGCGCCCAAGCCGGACTTCTACTTCCTTCCGATCTTCGCAGCTCTTTCGCTCCTGCCGGCGTATATGGAAACATTTCTCGTATTGGTGCTGCCCGTGCTTGCGATTGCGGCGCTGGTGTTGCTTCCGTTCTACTCGGGAACAGGCGAGAAGAGTTACCGTCAGCGTCCGATGGCTGTCGTCGTAGTCCTACTTGCGTTAACCACGCTAGGATTGTTGGCGTACGCTGGAACGTTTACGCCCTGGTCTCCACATATGGAAGCTTGGAGCGATACCCCCACGCCTGCCGCTTATCTGCAAGGACGATCCCCGCTTGAACTCCAGGGAGCGATTCTCATGCAGAGCAAGCAGTGCCGGAATTGTCATCCTCTCAATGGCGAAGGTGGGTTGCGCGGTCCGGCATTGGATACGGTGGCGACGCGCCTCACGGGCGATCAACTCATTCGGCAAGTCATCCAGGGTAGCGGGAATATGCCGGCTTACGGCAAGAATTTGCGACCGGCGGAAGTAACCGCTCTCGTCGCGTTTATGCAAACGCTCCGGCCGTCCCATCAGCCAGCTGCGCGAGATTCGAGCAAACACTGAGGCGTCTTCAATGGACCCCATCGCCTCAGCCGTGCTTTCGTCGTGGTCGCTGAATGGGGGAAACATTTGCCTGCTGCTGGCCATCGGCGCGCTCTATTTCCGAGGCTGGCTGCGCCTTCATGCGGAACTTCCGCATAAATACACAATCGGGAAACTGGGTTGCTTCGCTA
>Ga0081539_10007344_pt1 | contig 10101 bp, 5 predicted proteins | sample TabmetS4T2R2_FD_71023 | JGI IMG/M metagenome (GOLD analysis project Ga0081539, IMG submission 71023) | Tabebuia heterophylla rhizosphere microbial communities from the University of Puerto Rico - S4T2R2 | ecosystem: Host-associated > Plants > Roots > Rhizosphere ... | reverse complement strand
GCTAGAGAGCAGAAGAGGAAGATGGAATTCCCGGTGTAGTGGTGAAATGCGTAGATATCGGGAGGAACACCAGTGGCGAAGGCGATCTTCTGGTCTGTTTCTGACACTCAGACGCGACAGCTAGGGTAGTAAACGGGATTAGAGACCCCGGTAATCCTAGCCGTAAACGATGTGAACTTGGCGTTGGTGGGTTAAACTCCATCAGTGCCGCAGCAAACGCGATAAGTTCACCGCCTGGGGACTACGGCCGCAAGGTTAAAACTCAAAGGAATTGACGGGGGCCCGCACAAGCAGCGGAGCGTGTGGTTTAATTCGATGCTACACGAAGAACCTTACCCAGGCTTGACATACAGGTGGTAGGGATCCGAAAGGTGACCGACCCGCAAGGGAGCCTGAACAGGTGTTGCATGGCTGTCGTCAGCTCGTGTCGTGAGATGTTCGGTTAAGTCCGCTAACGAGCGCAACCCTCGTCGCGTGTTATATGTGTCACGCGAGACCGCCGGTATTAAGCCGGAGGAAGGTGGGGATGACGTCAAGTCAGCATGGCCTTTATGCCTGGGGCTACACACACGCTACAATGGGCAGTACAATGGGTTGCTAAGCCGCGAGGTGGAGCCAATCCCTTAAAACTGTCCTCAGTTCAGATTGCAGGCTGCAACTCGCCTGCATGAAGCCGGAGTTGCTAGTAAACGCGCGTCAGCTATAGTGCGTTGAATACGTTCTCGGGCCTTGTACACACCGCCCGTCACGTCATGGGAGCTGGTAACACCTGAAGCCGGTAGCCTAACCGCAAGGAGGGCGCCGTCGAAGGTGGGGCTGGTGACTGGGACGAAGTCGTAACAAGGTAGGTGTACCGGAAGGTGCGCCTGGATCACCTCCTTTCTAGAGTTCTGAGCGATCTCCCTCACGAGAGATTTTGCTCCACTCATTTTCATGTGCCTTACGGTGATGAGGCGCTGGGCACAGAGGTAAGTTTCCTGTCACTATTCAGTTGTTAAAGGTAATACGGGCTTGTAGCTCAGTTGGTTAGAGCACTGTGCTGATAACGCAGGGGTCACAGGTTCGAATCCTGTCAAGCCCACTAACCCAAGGCAAGTCCTGGGGATGTAGCTCAGTGGGAGAGCAGCGCCTTTGCAAGGCGAAGGTCGCGGGTTCAAATCCCGCCATCTCCACTGAGTTTGTGATAGAATATTTGGAGTGAGAAAAAATTTGTTGAACGGCACGCAAACATAAATCTAAGCTGCACCGCAAAAAGTTAGGTCGTATTTTCGACCCGGCGGTGTGTGCCGGGTCGTTTTGTCTCTACCGCTCGTGCGGCACTTCGTAAAAATAGAATAGTGTTGAAGAGTGATTGATGCTCTTGAAAATTTCGATGGCATCGCTCACTGGTCAAACAGTGAAGTTGCACCTTAATAACTGAATAGTAACTGAAAGATAATATCCTCAAATATCTAAAGAAATATTTGTAGGCCGAAGAGTAATGAATTCTCCGCATCACGTGGAGAAGCTACTAAGGGCTTTCGGTGAATGCCTTGGCGCCAAATGCCGATGAAGGACGTGGGACACTGCGATAAGCCCCGGGGAGCCGTGTACAGGCTTTGATCCGGGGATGTCCGAATGAGGAAACTCGTTGCGGCGAACCCGCAACATCCTCCTGCTGAACACATAAGTTGGAGGAAGGGCACCCAGGGAACTGAAACATCTAAGTACCTGGAGGAAAAGAAAATATTCTCCTAGTAGTGGCGAGCGAACGGGGAACAGCCCAAACCGCCCATGCTTGCATGGACGGGGTTGTAGGGTCTGGCATATGGAAGTCATAAAACAATTAGTTAGCGGAAAGGTGTGGGATAGCCTGCCATAGAGGGTAATAGCCCCGTATGCAAAAACTGATTGTCTTCCGCCAGATACCTGAGTACTACCGGGCACGCTAATCCGGTAGGAATCTGGGGAGTCCACTCTCCAAGGCTAAATACATTTGGCGACCGATAGTGAACAAGTACCGCGAGGGAAAGGTGAAAAGTCCCCCTGTTAGGGGAGTGAAATAGAACCTGAAACCGAAAGCCTACAAACAGTTGGAGGGCTAACAGTGGGTTGAGCGCTGTAGAAATACAGATGTTCCCCGCTATGCCTGACAGCGTGCCTCTTGGAGAATGAGCCTGCGAGTTAATCTCAGTGGCAAGGTTAAGGGAGTTACACCCGAAGCCGTAGCGAAAGCGAGTCTGAATAGGGCGTATAGTCGCTGGGATTAGACCCGAAACCGAGTGAGCTACCCATGAGCAGGGTGAAGCGAGTCTAACCACTCGTGGAGGCCCGAACTTACTAATGTTACAAAATTAGGAGATGACTTGTGGGTAGAGGTGATATGCCAAACGAACTCGGAGATAGCTGGTTCTCCCCGAAATAGCTTTAGGGCTAGCGTCATGCGTTTAATACTGGAGGTACAGCACTGAATGGGCTAAGGGGCTTACCGCTTACTGAACCCAATCAAACTCGGAATGCCAGTATTCCAGAGCATGGCAGTCGGACTACGGGAGATGAGTTTCGTGGTCGAAAGGGAAACAGCCCAGATCATCAGCTAAGGTCCTTAAATCTACACTAAGTGGGAAACGAGGTGAGGTTACTTGAACAACCAGGAGGTTGGCTTAGAAGCAGCCACCCTTTAAAAAGTGCGTAACAGCTTACTGGTCTAGTGACCTTGCGCGGAAAACTTAACGGGGCTAAGTGTAGTACCGAAGCTATGAGTTTTGTCCACCTTCGGGTGAGACAGAGCAGTAGGGGAGCGTTCCATCAGCGGTGAAGGTCGATCGATAAGGGCGACTGGAGCGGATGGAAGTGAGAATGCAGGCATGAGTAGCGTATAAACACGTGAGAACCGTGTTCGCCGTAAATCTAAGGTTTCCGACGCCAGGTCATTCCGCGTCGGGTTAGTCGGGTCCTTAGCCGAGGCCGAAAGGCGTAGGTGATGGACATCCGGTCAACATTCCGGAACCACTCAGAATGAGTGATGGGAGGACGCAACGAGGTAGGCCAGCCTGCGATTGGTTGTGCAGGTGCGATCCGTCTAGGTGTTGAGACTGGTAGGTAAATCCGCCAGTCGAGCTGAGGCGAGAGCGAGCCGTAAGGCATAAGTGGTTGAGCCTTGTTGCCGAGAAAAGTCCCTAAACGTTGAATTTTGAGTGCCCGTACCGCAATCCGACACTGGTAGATGGGTAGAGTATACCAAGGCGAACGGGAGAACCCTTGTTAAGGAACTAGGCAACATGACCCCGTAACTTCGGGAGAAGGGGTACCTTCTAGCGTTCGGGTAACCAAAGCGCTGGAAGGTCGCAGTGAAATGGCTCTGGCGACTGTTTAACAAAAACACAGGTCTCTGCTAAGCCGTAAGGCGATGTATAGGGGCTGACGCGTGCCCAGTGCCGGAAGGTTAAGGGGAGAAGTTAGTCCCGCCTCGCGGGACGAAGCTTTGAACCGAAGCCCCGGTGAACGGCGGCCGTAACTATAACGGTCCTAAGGTTAACGATTTGCTAGCCTTAGTAAAATCGAACTATATGCGGGAAAGTCCTCAACAGCCAGCTGGTACTCGTTGTAATCAAATACAGCAGTAAAAATCCGCTGGACATGGGGATGATCCGCAGGGAAGGCTTCCATGTTAGATGATGAATTTTTGGAAGAACCCTCAGAGACTTTACGTTCGATCTCAACTGATTCGAGACTAGAAGCGCAATGGGTTGTAGGATTTGTAGATGGAGAAGGATGTTTTTATGTCGGTGTAAATGTCCAATCTGAAATGAAAGCAGGGTATCAGGTATTACCTGAATTTACAGTTGTACAACATAAACAAGATGTGCAATTGTTATACGCCCTGAAACAGTTTTTTGGCTGTGGCGTTGTCCGGCAAAATCACGGTGACCGAATGGCTTACCGTGTAAGAGGTGTAGAGCACCTCCAGGAACGAATTATTCCGTTCTTTGAACGACATCCTTTGAAAACAAAGAAACATCTTGATTTTTTGAAGTTTAGAAAAATCCTGTTGATGATGCAAAGAAATGAACATCTAACCTATGACGGGATCGAAAAGATCCGCCAAATTGCTTCCGAAATGAATAAAGGTCGAGAAAGATAAAGTCCGGCTTCTCTGGAAACAGAGTGAGATAAACCGAGCGAAATTCCTTGTCGGGTAAGTAGAATTGCCCGTACCGGCTAATAACGGTGAAGCCCGATCTCGTTGCGATGTACAAGGCATCGTGCAAAAGAGAGGGTGATACCGTGGGAAGTCGTCCAGTGTGAGAACAAAGGATTGACCCCGTAACGACTGAAGCATTTTGCTGAGATGATGATCCTGCCACACGGCAACTTTATGATCGTCATCATACGCCGGTGGTTTCTGTAAAGAAATCAAGATATAGTCTGCGCTCGTAGGAATACGAGAATTAAGCGAAGTTCCGACCCGCACGAACCGCGTAACGATCAGAGCACTGTCTCAACAAGGGACCCGGTGAAGTTGAAATGGCTGTGAAGATGCGGCCTACCCGCAGCAGGACAAAAAGACCCCGTGGAGCTTTACTGCATCTTGGCATTGTGTTTGGGTATGATTTGTGTAGCATAGGTGGGAGGCTTTGAAGCTGGGGCGTTAGCCTCGGTGGAGCCGCCAGTGAAATACCACCCTGATTATGCTTAGACCCTAACCCCGCACCGTCATCCGGGCGGGGGACCGTGCCAGGTGGGCAGTTTGACTGGGGCGGTCGCCTCCCAAAGAGTAACGGAGGCGCCCAAAGGTTCCCTCAGGCAGAATGGAAACCTGCCATAGAGTGTAAAGGCATAAGGGAGCTTGACTGCAAGACCAACGCGTCGAGCAGATACGAAAGTAGGGCTTAGTGATCCCACGGTACCGAGTGGAAGGGCCGTGGCTTACCGGATAAAAGCTACCCCGGGGATAACAGGCTGGTGAGATCCAAGAGTTCACATCGACGATCTCGCTCGGCACCTCGATGTCGGCTCATCGCATCCTGGGGCTGGACAAGGTCCCAAGGGTCGGGCTGTTCGCCCGTTAAAGCGGTACGCGAGCTGGGTTCAGACCGTCAAGTATGGCGGCGTTGGGGAGCGATCCTCAACTGATAACCGACTCATAACGGGGAACCCCTCCTAACGGAGGGCAATCCCGTGGGAAGGTCAAGATGCGAGATACCACTTTAGCATACATTGCCGGTTTTTTAGACGGCGTCAGAACCATCTCCTCAGGAATTCTTGGAGTGGTGCGCGAAAGTGGAAGTCTTTCATGCCCTAAACTATACCAAGAACCGCAAACACACATATTCAAATGTAAAAGCGTTTTTGGAAAGCAAGGGCTATTTTGACCCCCGTAACGACTGAGTGTACGAACAGAACGCTCGACGACGTTTCATGCCTTGTAAAAGGTAAGTCTATAAGCGTCGTAATACGTCGGTGCCTCGAAAGAGGTAGTGGTATAGTCTGTCTTCAAAGTAATTTGGAGATGCGTGAGACAGGTCGGTCTCTATCCGCTGTGGGCGTAAGGGATTTGAGAGGAGCTGCTCCTAGTACGAGAGGACCGGAGTGGACTGACCTCTGGTGTGCCAGTTGTCGTGCCAACGGCATTGCTGGGTAGCTACGTCGGGCAGAGATAACCGCTGAAAGCATCTAAGTGGGAAACTCGCCTCAAGATTAGATCCCTGTATTCTGGTTAACAGAGTAAGACCGCAGGTAGACCACCTGCTATATAGGCAACAAGTGTAAGCGCAGTAATGTGTTGAGCTAAGTTGTACTAATGGTCGAGGGCTGAATCCCGTGATGTGGAGAACTTATTACTCTTCACGAAATCAATCAGTTACTGTTCAGCACTAACTTGTGAAATAGTCCCTATGGTGATTGGAGCGACGGGGATACACCCGGTAACATCCCGAACCCGGCAGTTAAGCCCGTCAGCGCCGATGGTACTTGGAGGGCGACCTCCTGGGAGAGTAGGTCATTGCCAAAGGGACTTTTTCTTTTAACAATATGACAATTCATGCGCGGTATCTTTTCATCCGCGTATGAATCGTGTATAATGACTCATGCAGTTCGGTAATGGGAAGTACGATGTGTCCCAATCTTAAAAGAGGAGTGTGAAGCGTCGGTTTGATCCAGCGATCATTTTGTCGTTTCTTTTTAGGAATCACATCCTCGGCCGAGTCTGCATATCGGCCGAGTTTCTTTTCTCGGTAATTTCCATGTGGAATGGAGGTGATTTGTTTTGGCATCTGTAAATTTGCGTAATGGCGAATCCCAGGATTCTCTCTTAAAGCGCTTTCGAAAGAAAGTGGTGAAGAGCGGAGTCTTAAGCACGGTTCGCCGCAAACGCTGGTTCGTTTCCAAAAGTGAACAGCGCCGCATGGAAAAGAAGAAGGCAATCCGTCGTATCAAAAGACGCACATTCACCAAAGATGGTGAGTAGAAAAGAGGCAATATGGCAAAAGAAGAAGATAAAATTCGCGCAGAGGGCGTGGTTGTTGAAGCTTTGCCGGGCACGCAATTTCGTGTGAAGCTGGATAACGGCCACGTAGTATTAGCTTATCTTTCTGGCAAAATGCGGAAGCATTACATCCGTATTTTATTGGGTGATCGTGTGGCCATGGAAATGTCTCCCTATGACCTGACCCGTGCACGTATCACGTTTCGCCAGCGTAAGACAACTCCTGCTCCAGTTGAATCATAATCGCCAGTTGCACTTGTACTTGTTGATGGATTTAAAAAGCTCCTGAATTCGGGAGCTTTTTGTTTTATCAACGATCGTTATAAAAATACATTGTGATGAGTAAAAGTTTTTTAGTTTCGGGTTTGACTCGGAATCTCCTCAAGTGAATAGTAGATTTTCAAACCTTTTTCCTTTGCCGTTTTAACCATCAAATCTGCCCCTTGCGAGGCGCCGCCGACTCTCAAGACAGCATCGCATTTGTTCAATAATCTTTCGGCAATTGGATGGAATATTTCATTGAATGGGCCATCGCCAATTTGTGTTGACCCAGCCAGTTTCACCAAAGGAAGCGCAAACCATTCGCCTAAAACAGGGATATGACCTAAACGAAAAATTGGAAGAGCACAGGATTCCATATCACGTACATTGGCAGCCATCTTCTCTGGATCATCACCCGTGCCTGAACGATATGGACCTGCGATTAGAATCATCATTGAATTAACCAAGGTATTTCTCCAGGTGGGATCTTGCCAGCAGAAACGCCGCGAGCGACTTGGCATCTTTTATCTTTCCACCCTCGAGCATCTCAATTGCTTTTCGTAAGGGGAACCTTTCAACGGATAAAAATTCGTCTTCATCTGCATCAAGCGGGTTATGCTTCAGTCCTGTTGCGAGAAACACCGTCATGAACTCTGTGGAATATCCGGGCGCCAGATAGAATTCACCGACCTTTTCTAAGGTCTCTGCCGCCATACCTGTCTCTTCACGGATCTCACGCGCCGCGCATTCCTCAAACGGCTCATTACCATCTCGCGTTCCAGCAGGGAGTTCGAGCATATCTTGCCCCGTGGCGTGCCGGTATTGGCGGACAAAAAGAATATTGCCTTCTTGATCAATCGGGATGATAACGACGGAACCACCATGTTCGATAATCTCCAATCGGGTTTCCTGTCCGTGTGGAGTCTTAAGATAGTCACGCCGGATCTTGAACGCGCGCCCTTGCAAAATGATTTCTGATTTGATCAACTCAAATGGCATGACGATTCCTCATCTATCATTGATAGGATGCAAATAAATTATAAGGCAAAAAGCCCAGGCATTTGCCTGGGCTTGCGTTCTTATTGAGATTAGCTATGGTATGCTCAACTGTTGACCAGAAGTTAATGCCGACGACGTTGATAATCCATTCGCCTGCGCAATGGCTGCTGGGTCAACATCACCGAATACACATGCAACACTATGAACCGTTTCATTGGAGGATGAAACTGTATATGTAGCTGGGTGGCTTTTCAAGGCGCGCGTTCCTGGGAAGCTACCACTTTGAGGTATCCTGAGACTGAGATTCGGATAGTAAATCGTTCCATCTGATAGGCCATTGATGGATAACAATTCTGCAGGATTAACATCGAAGCGGCGCGCAATGCAATAGGGAAACTCGCCTCTTTGCAACGTATAGGTTGAAGGACGTGAACCCACTGGTGCAGAGGTCGGCAGTGTTCCAACTCCAACAACAGCTTGTGTTGCAGTATTTGTCGCTTGGGGAGTGATGCCAAGGTTTGGTGTGGCTGTGGCACTGGCGACTTGTTGTGTAATACCAGGTAGCGGTGTCCCCGCTGTTAAGGTTAAATTTGCCAGAGCCGTGCCGGTTCCAAAATTGGCCACATCACTCATGGAAATAACCGGCGTTTGACCGAGCGGTGTTGCGAACAAACTTGTATCAATCGGAGTGTTTGTGACACTTGGTTGCTGTGAATATGGCTGATTGCATGCAGAAGTGATGATCATAACCAGCATAAGAGTGGAGGCAACCATGGTGCCTCGTTTTATACGCGTCATAGTCTTCTCCTCGATCTCGAACAAAGTTTGCCGCTTGTCTCACGCATATTCTACATGCGCAACGAACCGTTTGAAAATGATTTGCAAACTACAATCCAAAGTTTAAGTTTAGAAAATTATGCGGCACTGTGTTGAGGATGGTAGCACAACCCTTTTAGCGCGTCAAGTTATGGGATGGGATATTAGAGGGATATCAACTCGCGCAATGATAATCAGATAATAATTGATTTACGCGTATATTTGCTTCGCTTCCCGCGGGGACTTGAAGTTGAATCCGTTTCCAAACCATACACAACCCATCGCGGATTCCTTTATCTTGCGCTAATACATCGGAAGATAATTCTGCTGCACCTTTGATGTCTCCAAGCATGGCTTTCGATTCGATATAGGGTAACCATTCGAAGATATCTTCCGGTCGATAGCCAATTGATACAGCTTGATTGATCAAATCATTCATCTGATGCCAATTTCCTTCCTGACGAGCCAACTCAGCTTTTGCATAGTAATAACACCAGGTATGTTCTGGTTCCGATAAAAAGGGAAGCTTAACAGTCTGATCGTTCATAATGATATTGGATGTATCCGAAAGTGGAATCGCATCCACCAAAAAACGGGATTGACGGCTATATGTCAGTCCATCTCCCCATTCCGGATTAAGCACGCGCAGGCATCCATTTCTCGGCATATAGATCACAATTGCCTGTGAAGTGGAACCCCTAAAGCTAACAGTGCGGAACGAAAGTTCAATATTTGTGTTCGTCTCCAGCGAAGGCAGACTGCCGCCGAGACGCTTTTCGACATACAGCATGGCGTACGGTAAAGCGGATCGAGTGTCCACCGGACTGCTTCGCTTGTAATCGGGCGCATATATCCAGTTGATGGGCGCGGTGAAGGAAAGATCAGTTTCATAATCGATTGGCATTTGGTCCGTCAAAAGTACAGTACTAGGTTCCATTGCAGGGATTCGCCAAGCAAGCTGCCAGTAAATTTCTTGCTGTTTAGCCCAGTCTCTACGAAAGATATTCGCGTTGAAGAATTGTTGCCCGATACCTAAAGCGATCAGGAGGGCGAATAGGTAGGTCTTAACGCGCACATTTGTTATAAGTAACTCAATCAGTCCGGTAATAAACAGACTGCCACCCAGCATCATCGAGATCATGAAACGGTCAAAGCTGGACTGAAGTGTGAGAGGCAGCCCTGCTGCGAACGACGGGAGGCGCCCAAGCAGAATGCCGATAAGTCCAATCATGATTGTCTGCAAGGCGAATTTTGATGCTGAAGATTGCGGGAATGAATGTTTGAAGAGATAAAATGAAAGAAGAAAGAAGGAAAGAATAATAATGGCAAAGGTGAGAAGTGATGTGGGAGCAGTCATCGCATTACTGGTTAGCAAGATCACTTGGCCCCAAATATAAAACCCTGCCTTCCATATGGCTTCGACAATACTCGAAAAAAGGTGCAGCATTGTAAGTGGTTCTTGTACAACTTCCACATCGTAGGACTCGTATGAGCCGATTGTATAGAAGTAAGTCAGCCAGGCTGCATTCGCGAGCCAGATGAACAGATAAGGCAACCAA
>Ga0081539_10007343_pt1 | contig 10102 bp, 9 predicted proteins | sample TabmetS4T2R2_FD_71023 | JGI IMG/M metagenome (GOLD analysis project Ga0081539, IMG submission 71023) | Tabebuia heterophylla rhizosphere microbial communities from the University of Puerto Rico - S4T2R2 | ecosystem: Host-associated > Plants > Roots > Rhizosphere ... | reverse complement strand
TCTCCGAAGAGGATAATGTCCGTCAGGTCTCGGCAAAAGTCGCGCTGGGCGAAGCCGATGTGGGCATTGTCTACCGCTCCGATGTGACGCCGGATATTGCCGAAGATGTGATCGCGCTCCCCATCCCGGATGCGATCAACACGCTGGCAACCTACCCGATTGCCGTTACCGATGACAGCGCCAATCCTGATCTCGCGCAGGCATTCATCGACTACGTCCTCTCCGACGAGGGGCAGGATACGCTGGTCAAATGGGGCTTCTATAGCGTCAATGAGCCTGAAGCCACGCCGGAACCTGAACACACAGCAGAAGCGACATCACAAGCCTATGGCTAAACCGCTCCAGCGCGCGCTGCTCATCACCCTTGCCATTCTCGCGCTGGGCTTTCTGCTTTTACCCTTGCTGGTGCTGGTCATTCGTGCTATCGCGTCGCAGTCGTGGAGCGAACTGCCGCAGGCGGGTATCCTTCAAGCGATTTTACTTAGCATCCTTACCACGCTGGCAACCGTCGTGCTCACCCTCTTGTTCGGCACGCCGCTGGCGTACATCTTTGCTCGCTGGCGCTTCCCGTTTCGCCGTGCGCTCAATCTGTTCGTCGAACTGCCGATTGTCCTGCCCCCTGCGGTTGCGGGGCTGGCGCTGCTTGTCACCTTCGGGCGGCGCGGGGCGCTCGGTCCGTCGCTGGAAACACTCGGCATCACCTTGCCGTTTACAACCGCTGCTGTGGTCGTCGCGCAGGCGTTTGTCTCCGCGCCGTTTTACATCCGCGCCGCGCAAATTGGCTTTGCCGCCGTTCCCCGCGAAATCGAAGATGCCGCTCGTGTCGATGGCGCGGCGGGCTGGGCGCTCTTTCGTCGCGTCACGCTCCCGCTGGCGCAGCGTGCGTTGGCTGCTGGGATTGTGCTCAGTTGGGCGCGGGCGCTAGGGGAGTTTGGCGCGACTATCCTCTTCGCGGGCAGTTTGCAGGGGCGTACCCAAACCATGCCGCTGCTCATCTACAACGTGCTGGAGCGCGATATTGATGCGTCAATCTTGTCAGGAGTGATTCTGATCGGTATGGCGCTGCTGGCGTTGGTGGTTTCACACTGGCTGCGCCGCGAAGACCGCCACGAGGAAAATTGGTGATTAGGAGTTAGACTGGCTCGGAGTCGCTGACCTCGTCCACATGGCGCGGGTCGATTTCCGTCCATTCCCGTCCGGCTTCGCGCGCTTCCCGCCGCGCTTTGTGCTCGTCGACCCACACAGCTTGGTTGTCCGGGCGGATAACGTGCCCATAGTGCCGTGCCCACACTTCCGTGAACTCCGCGCCGAACAGTAAAATCTGTGCCGAGTAGTAAATCCACACCAGAATCACCGTCAGCGACCCAGCCGCGCCGAAGACCGAGCCGATGTTCGCCCGCGCCAGGTATAGCCCGACCAGAAATTGCCCGATAAACAGGAGAATAGCCGTGAAGATCGAGCCGACGATTACGTCGCTCCAAGCGATATGCACGTCCGGCAGCACGCGGTAGACCACCGCGATCAGCCCGGTTGTAATTGTCACTGTCAGCAAAATTTGAGCGGCGCGCAGCCCGATCAATCCACCGCCGCTCAGGGGCGGCACCGACGGCTGCATACTCAGCGCCCGCACCGTGTCCGACCCGCGCATCACCTCTGCGCTCGCGGTAAGCGCCGCCTGCCGCGCGTTATCCGCCGTTGCGCTCAGTGCGGCATTAATCACCATCGTGCCCATCAGCGTCGTCGCCGCCAAAATCACGATCCCGAACGAGAGCAAACGGTTTTTCACCACGACCCAGGGCGCGCGCCCCGGCTTAGCCGTCACTTCCCAGATTTTGTTGAGTGCGTTTTGCAGTTGGGCGAACATGCCCGAAGCGCCCCACACGATGACGCCCAGCCATATCACCGTGCCCACGATGTCGGTCGTTCTGGCGTTGCTCCTCACCATTGAGCGGAGCAAATTCGCGGCTTGTTCGCCAATCGTCGGTTGCAGGTCACGTACCAGGCTGGTCTCCAGCGCCGTCGGGTCTGCGACCAGCCCCAGCGTCAGCGAGACGATGATCAGCAGCGGCGAAAGCGAAAAAACCGCGTAGTAGGCGAGCGCGGCGGCGATATGCGCCCCGCCGTCTTCCATCCATTCCTTGACGGTTTCGCGCAGCAGTTGGACGGCAGTTTTAAGAATGGGCATCGCTTTTCAAACGCCTACTTGCTCTTTGTGAACATTATTCCCAGGTAAATTATATGCGAGCTTCTTTGTCACAGAATTGATGGCTGTGTAAAAAACCGATGAAATTTTCGCCTGCCTCAGCGGTATTGCGCGATTCCATCCTCAAAGTCTTCAACGTTCCCATCGCGCAGCGCATACAAAGCCTGTTGCAGCGCATAGGTGCTGTGAAGAAAGCGGACGCGATCCAGCGTCTGCCTCATTTCAGGATAGTGGTCGAAAAAGTGCTTCATCAAGCTATCTCCCAGCGACCACACCGCACCTACATCCTGCGCGGGATCGCCAATGCCTGCCGCCCCGAAGTCGATCACGCCGTTGATCTGCATCGTCTCTGGGTCGCAGAGGATATTCCGCGTGCCAAAGTCGCCATGACGAATCACAGGATCAAATCTCCACAGCATCGAATCATCTAGCGCCCGCTCGAAATTTGCGGAGACCTCCTGCCGCGCGTCCGGGCGCATAAACGGGAACAGCTTCTGGCGTATTTCCCCATACATGGCTGCCCAATCTTCACGCTGTTCGTCGATAGGCAGTTCAAGGTCACCGAGCGGTAAGGGAATGCTGTGCAGCGCCTTGAGAAATCCAGCGAGCGTGCGCGCCGCGCTTTCAACGACTGCCTCGCTCGCCGAGGCGAACGTGTCCTCGCGCACGGGTTCGCCACTCAACATGGGGTAGCCCATAAAAACCGGCGTCTCGCTCACGTAAACCGGATTCGGAATAGGCAGCGGCAGCCGCCCTTGAAGCTGAGCCAGGATTGCTACTTCGCGCTTCATCGTTTCAGCAACGAATTCGCTGCGCGGGAAGCGGAAAATCAGGGTGTCGTTGATCACCGCGACGATACTGAACTGTCCATCGTGGTTGTGCAGCCGCGCCGAGCGAATCTCGATTTCAGGATACGCGCTCTGAATCAGCTTGCAGTAATCGCCAATAGTTTCACTTGTAGCCACGTCATAAACTCCGCTCAAACACCGAGAGCAGGATTATTTCGTCACCAGCCATGCGCCCGCAATCAGCAGCACCACGCCCAGCGCCCGCGTCGCGTTGAACGAATGCTGCGCCGCGCCTATCCAGCCGAAATGGTCGATCAGCACGCCGACCACCAACTGCGCCAGAATCAGCAGCGCCACTGAAACCGTCACGCCCACGCGCGGCAGCGTGAATGCCAGCGTCAGGTACAACAGCACGCCGAATGCGCCCGCGAACAGGTAAGGCTTCGGTAAATTTCCCGCGTCGCGCAGGTTCACGCCCCCTGCAAACAGCACCAGCACCAGCGATAGGATGGTTCCGCCGACGTGGATGATCAGGCTGCTGCCCAGCGGCCCGATCTTCGCGCTGATCGCGCCGGACATCGGACCCTGTAAGCCCACGCCGATGCCACCGATGAGACCAATAATCACCACGCTGATAATTTCCGCGATGTTGTTCATGAATCTCCTAAGTAGACACATATAGGTTGAACCTGCGTGAGCATAAACCGAAACCGAGCCTGAACCAAAGCTGGCTCTATGACCAGCAACATGCATTGCGTGCAAGCATGAACGACTTTACAAAACCAAACATATCCAAGCACCTTGCAACGCTGAAAAGGTTTTCTCGTTATAATAGTTATATATGCCTGGGCACACGCCCCAGTATCTGGAAATAAGATGAAGGACTTATTTGGTCAGGAAATCCCCGAAACGCGCGATGACGTCGAGTTGACCGTCCAGCAGCGCGACAAAGCCACCTTCAAGGCGCGCAGTGCGCGCCTGCGCTATATCGAGAACATGTACTCCGGCGGCTACGAATTCCTGACCAGCCCGGATACGCACTACCTGTTCCGTGAACTTCAGGCAGCCTTTGTCGATGGCTCATTTGTCGCCTGCATTCTGCTCTCGCAGGCGTTTATCGAGCGTCTGCTCGAAGACCGGTTGGTGGGGCGCAGCCTGAATGGGAGTGGCGAGAGCCTCAGCATGACTGCGCTCATCGCCGAAATCCGCGCCAAAAAACTGATGCACCCATTCCTCATCGAAAAAATCGAGCGGCTCAGTACAAAGCATACGCCCTTCGTCCACCTCAAGAACTTCGATTATCCCTACGGCATCAACGAGCATTCCTACAAGAATGGCACCCATACCGATGCCGATTTGGAGGATGAAGCGAAGGAAACGCTCGGCTTGGTCTTCAAGGTGCTCTTTACCGACCTCACGCCGCGTTAACGCAGTTCCTCCAGCCAAATCACAAAATCTCGAACAGCCGCGTCTGAGTCTTATCCCGTATCCTTATCTGTCTGCGAGTGTTTCTGCAAATAGATGTTTCTTTTGCAGGAGCAGCCCGCATGATCAGCGACCCTCAAACCAAGCCGGAAATTATCATTCGTCTTCTTCAGGTGCAGCGCGATCTCAGCGACACCGTTCGCAAGATGTCTACCGCTCAGTTCGAGCGTGGTACAGCTCAAGCTTGGTCGCCTGCGGATTATCTCAAGCATCTGCTCCTCAGCGTCAAGCCGTTCGCCAAAGCTCTCACTTTTCCGCCGGATGCGCTCAAGCGGCGTTTCGGTGATGTCACTCGCCCGCCGCTCACTTATGCCGAACTGGAAGCCAAATACCAGGCGCGGCTTGCTGAGGGCATTCGCGCTGAGGATTTTGAATCAGTGACCCCTGCGACTTTCCATATGCCTGAAGGCACGACGGACATGCAAGCTACACTGGTCGATCTCTGGGATGAGGCGCACGAGCGCATGTTCACGGGTTTGGAACACTGGAGTGAAGCGGATTTGGACACGGTGCAGATTTTGCACCCTGCGCTCGGCGGCATTAGCGTCCGCGAGATGCTCTTTTTTACGATTTTCCACAACACGCTGCACACGGGCGATATTGTGGCGTCCGGCAGCGCAATCGCTAGCGGTTAGCGAGCAGCCATGCCGTTGCTTTCCCGAACTCCGACGCATCAAAAAAGCGCACCTTGTCTTTGCCCGGCGTCGTCAGCCAGGTGATGAACACCCGCACGAAAGGACGCAGTGCCGCTGGGGAATAGAGAAACGCTGACCGCGTTGGCGGGTGCTGGGGGTATCTCGCCTGTATCTGTCGCACGTTTTTTACAACATAACCCAGCGGTGGCAGCCCGCTGTCGCGCAGGTCGATCATAAAGAGAAGTGTTTTACCTGGCGCTGCCTGCTCGAAGATTCGCGCGGTCTGTTCAAACCACTCGTCATGTGCCTGTCGCGTCGCCCGGATGAAGATGAAATCGTGGATGCCATTATCAAGCTGGGTATAAATACAATCCTTGCCAATAAATGTGGGTCGCTCTTGTGCCATTCGCTTTTACCCACTTTTCAATATAAACGGTAAATAAGCCTGGTTGCCAACCCTGCTCAGTAAAAATTATATCCGAAATTATATGTTAGCTGGAAGCACTACAGGTTGTTGTAGGCAGCTTTTCAAGATGCTGTCCGGTGTACAGCCTCGCGCCTGTTGCGGTGGATTGCGCGGCGTACCCAGTTCCAGATCATCCCAAATGGAATCGGTGTGCTCGTCGGATCGTCCAGGTAGTGCGTGACACGTTTGAGGCGTGGCGCGCGCCGCTCGGCACTTGTATGCGTCCGCTCTATGATAGTCCAGCTTGGGTCTTCTACCGGGTAAGTGTCCAAATCGGTCTGCAAAAGGCGGTTCAGGGCTTGTTCCCACACGAAAATCAACCGAAGCATTTCTTTACGCGAGAGAACTACTATTGTCGCCATGCCCAGTAGCAGGATGACCCTTAGTCGCAGTTTCCCAGCCAGTTTCAGCTCCCTTTTGCTCTAATGCGCGTAGGGAAACACTCCCAGAGTCTATAGCGTAAACCTGCATCCTTGCAGGGACATAAATATTCTAAGGTGACCCCTCATACTCGTGTAGTCGCCTATAGTAGCGGCGGTATCCGTATCGTCGGCAGCGGAATCGGTAGAGGTAGCTCTGGCAGCGTAATCAATGGGGGCACTTCGGTCGGTGGCGCGGGCGTGGGCGGCACGGCTGTCGGGGGTACAGGAGTCGGCGGTACGGGGGTTGGCGGCACGGGCGTGGGTGGTATTGCTGTCGGTGGCACAGGTGTTGGGGGAACCGATGTTGGCGGCACTGAAGTCGGCGGCACGGATGTGGGCGGAACAGAGGTTGGTGGCGCTTGGGTTGCCGATACGTGTATCGCAGCGCCATCCGTTACCGAAGCCTCCGTTGCCTGAAGCGCCACAGCAACTTGCTCGTCGGGTTGTTCTTGTTCCTCGTTCTCCGGTGTTTCGCTCACCACGTGCGTTGCCGTGCCGCGTCGTGTGACGACCCGCGTAGCCGTTGCTGCTTGCGAGCACCCGTCATCTGTCGTAGTCATGCTCGGCAGGATGGCGATGGAATGTACACCCGGCGCTTGGCTGACCACATCGGGCGGTGTGCGCACTGCGCCGTTCTGCTCCAGGATGTCGTCGAAGCGCAGCAGGAAGCCGTTGCGTCGCTCCGCTACGAACAAATTCTCACCGTCAAACGCGATGTCCACCGGATCGCGCAGCAGCGTCGCCGCTCCGCTGATTTGTACACGCACCGGCACATTGCCTTGAATCTCGCTGCTCACACCATCGATCACGAAAAGCTGTCCATCCGGCAGGTCGCCATTTCCCCCCAGGTCGGAAAGGATCAGTGCGTCCTCTTCTGGCACGTACACAATCCCTCGCAGGTGTGTCGACACCCGTGCCACACCGTTCGGATCAAAAGGCGTAATCGTCTGCGCGGGACCATTCGCCCCATGCGTCGAGGCGTAATCGCTAAACACCAACACCATACCGTCAGTTGTCGTCACGTATAGGCGGTCGCGCTCTGCGTCGTAGCTCAGGTCGAGCGGGCGTTTTCCGCTCAGGTTGGTCGTGCGGAAGGCGAACGTCGTCTCGCCGAACGCGACGATGGCGGGCGCTGCCGGGTTACTATCTGCCACCAGCACCAGCCCCAGCGCATCCACCACTTCCAGTCCTTCCGGCTCGACCAGCGCCGCTCCCGGCAGTCGTCCGGCACTCGCCAGCGAGAAGGTCGCATCGCCTGCCACGCCGCACGCCCACGCGAACACCGGGATAGCATGATCCTCGCCATAGCCGAAAAACAGTTCTCCCGCTGTGTCCACGCCAATCGCCGAGTTCGCCTGCGGGTCGAACTCGCTGAGCAGTTCAAAATCGGTCGTCAAGTGTGCCACCCGTCCCCGCTCGGACGTGCCAAACGCAGCTAGCACGGTCTGTTCTTCCTGCGCGACCATGCTGCTGATCACGTTCAGGGTGATAGCAGGCGCATTCTCCGCGTTCGCCATCGTATTGTTGGAGAAGGAAACAGGTTCGATCCCCGCGTCAGCCGCCTGCGTTGGCAGGATAGTCGCGGAGGGCATCAGCGTGTTGGTCGGGAACGGGGTAGCGTCCGCCACCGTCGTCGGCTCAGTCAGCGTGGCTGCCAGCGTCATCGTTGCGCTTGCCTCAAGCGTGAATTGAGTCGCCGGAATGAACTGTGGCGTGCTTGTGGGAGCAGATGTAGGGGTGGCGGGCAGGCTCGGCGTGCCTAGCGTGCAGGATACCGTGACCAGCAGAGCGAACGCACAGAGCAGCGCGACTCGTTTGACCATCGCTCACCTTCATCGAAGTAAAACTAACAATAAAGTGTCAGGCTGGTTCTTCCAGTAAGGGTCGCGTCCGCGCAGCCTGATCAAACTTACTCACACCATCTAAAAGTGTAGGCAGCTCACCTTGCAAAGGGCTAAATTACGGAGAAGTAATTTAATGGACAAACTTATATATGAATGAAGAACGTAAAAATTTGTGCGTTCACATAATATGTAGCGTGTCCAAGTCAATTCATCAGCCGTTTTATTAAAAGTCAAACTGCTCCTTTTCGGCATCGGTTTGGGAAACTATAGACCAAAGCGACTGGCAGGCACGATATACAGGGTAGGTAATTTACAAATTTTTTACAGTTACCGAACAAGTTGCTTATACCGCGCGCGTAAATTTACGCTGGTGCGTCACTGGTTGCCGCAGTACTTTGCGCTTCTATCGAACGCAACAACATTTTGTCGATGAGCAGTGGACGCATATTGCGAAGTGGATTAAGCTAACGCGCTAGTATCCCCGCTGCCCTCAATACCCAACCGATAGGTTAGGAGGAAGATGTGAACTATCAAGAGCTAAGGTCAAGTGTTGTCTCATCACTTCGCTCTCGTCAGCGGTTTTTTGCGCTGGGAGCAGCCCTGCTGATGATTTTGGTCGTGTTGCCCCATTTCAATGTCGTAGCGCAAGAAGCCACTGTGACGGCTGAAGGGGAGGAAACTTCAATATCGGACATTGTTGCCGCCGCGGATACGTTCCTGGACAGTTTGGATGATACCCAGCGGGAAGCAGTGCTCTTTGACTTCGATGACGAAGCGCAGCGCAACAACTGGTCAAATTTCCCAACAGGCATCTTCAATCGCGCGGGTTTATCCTATACCTCACTGACGGAGGAGCAGCGTACAAATGTCATGGCGCTGCTTCAGGCAGCGTTAAGCGACGAGGGCTATCAGAAGGTCATCGACGCCATGACTGCCGATGAAATCCTGCTTCAAACGCAGAATAACAGCCAGTTCGGTTACGGTCTCTACTTTGTTTCCATCCTCGGCACGCCTTCGGAAACCGATCCCTGGATTCTTCAGTGGGGCGGGCATCATTTCGCGCTCAACATCACCTTCTCCGGCGCAAATGAAGTGCTCACCCCCAGCCATACGGGTTGCCAGCCCTGCACCTACATCATCAACGACCAGGAAGTGAATGTGCTCGGCGACGAATATACCAAAGCCCTCGCGTTACTCCGTGCGCTTGACGCGGAGCAGCAGGCGGTGGCGGTGCTCGACTATCAAGTGTCCAACCTCGTGCTGGGACCAGGCGAAGAAGAGCGTGTGCTCGAACCGGAAGGGTTGCCCGGCTTCGAGATGACCGCCGATCAGCAGGCGATGCTCCTCGACGTGATGAGTGAGTGGGTCAACATCGCCAACGAGTCCGCTGCCGCCGCGCGTATGGCGGAACTGGCAGCCAACATCAACGACACCTACTTTGCCTGGAGCGGCGATACTAGTGCAGACAGCGCCTCGTCCTACTTCCGCATCACCGGACCGACCGTGCTAATTGAGTTTTCGCCACAGGGGAATGGGGGCGGTGGCGGCAGCGGCGGTCAAGGTGGTGCGCCTCCCAGTGGTGGCAATGGCGGACCTGGTGGCAACAATGCCCAGGCGACCAATGAATCGGGCTTGGACATCTACAACAATACCTTCTCGCTGGATTTGGGGAACTTCTCAGTCGTTGAAGATGCAAGCGCGCTTTACCACGTCCACACTATCTACCGCGACCCAACCAACGCCTATGGCAGCGCGATAGTTGGGCAGTAAATGACGGTCATCATGCGTAAGCCAAGTCTCAAAGGGAGCAGCTTGTTTGGGCTGCTCTTCCTTTCCCTGCTGCTTGTCAGCGCCGTCAGCGCCCATCCTGTTGATGAAACCGTCCATACGTCCTACCTGACGCTAACGGGCGACACGGTACTTGTGGATGTTGACATTACGCCCGGTGTCGTTGTTGCCGCTCAAGTGTTGCCGCTCATCGACACCGACGGCAGTGGCGACATTTCCGAAAGCGAAGGGCAAAGCTATGCCAGTACCGTCGTCGCGGCGTTGCGTTTGAATGCCAGCGACACGCCCCTTGCACTCACGCTCAACAGCGTCGAATACCCGCCTTACGCGGATTTGAGCGCGGGTACAGGCGTCATTCGCTTGCATCTCAGCGCGCCGCTTCCCGGCACAGCATCGGGTGACTATGCGCTCTTCTACGAAAACACCTACGAAATTCCCGGTATTCGCAATGTCTACCTTACCAACGGCTTC
>Ga0081539_10007342_pt1 | contig 10106 bp, 10 predicted proteins | sample TabmetS4T2R2_FD_71023 | JGI IMG/M metagenome (GOLD analysis project Ga0081539, IMG submission 71023) | Tabebuia heterophylla rhizosphere microbial communities from the University of Puerto Rico - S4T2R2 | ecosystem: Host-associated > Plants > Roots > Rhizosphere ... | reverse complement strand
GGCATAGCCAATTGGAGGCACCATTGAAAGCAATATGCGGTAGTTGTTTGACTGTACAGCCTGCAATGCCTCAATCGTCGGGGCAAGGGTATGAAGACTCAGAGCATCACACGCCATCACAACGATTATCATATCTGTCAGTTCTATCAAGTCTCGCAAATCCGCCTTGTCAGGCCTAGCCCCAGTGTCAATGATGCAGTGCTCAAAATCACGCCAGTACTTTGGCGATTGCTTTTCGCTGACCACCTTGAACGGCAACCCATTTGCGCGTTCTGCCCATCCGAGCGCCGACCTATTGCTATCGCCATCCACTAGTAGCGCCGGCGAAGACTTTTGAAGACAAGCAGCCACATGTATGGCCGTTGATGTTTTCCCTACTCCTCCCTTATGACTCATTAGCGCAACTTTCATATAGATATCTATCTGTCCAACCGTGTATCCATCTAGACGCATAGACGTCTAGATATCTTGCTACCTTTTCTTCAGAACGGATCTCATTCTTGTCAGTGATCACTTCATTTAATCAATTAAGTTTTAGGCTGCCCGAATCAGGACTGAAGTTTATCTGTCAACGAAAAAACAGGATAGGACAAACTCCGGCAGCCGCTAGAGGGTCAAGTTCATGATGATATTCTCGATGATGCCACGGACAACAGCGCGCCCGGACTCTCCGCGAAGCAATGCAATCATGGCACTCGAATCGATGACGTAGAGCATTAAGGCGCCTCTTCAGGATGACGTGCCCGATAGATAACGGGACTCTTCGAGCTCTACTTCCTCGCGCTTGCGCGCAAGAAACTCATCGACACTAGTGTTAATGTGTGCATACTTGCCGCAAATCTCGTCGAGCAGAGCAGTTCGTTCAGCCGGTGTCTGTAGCGGCACTATTTCAGGCGGTGTCAGTTGACTGGCCAATGCGCTGATAAGCCGTAGACGCTCAAGCATAGGCAATGCCATTGCCTGATTTAAGACCTGCTCATAATTCAGTGTCATTTCCTCATGTTTCATTTCCTCTAGTCGCCTCCTGTCCATCCCTAGCCTGTCTGACTACGCCTATCTATCCCGACGTCTATGCGTCTAGACGACTAGATATATAGACCTATAGACGTATGTTCATCAGGCTGCTTACTGTAAAGCTATCACACTTTCAAATGCTCGGTCTAATGAACGGCCACTGTCCGCAGGGCTAATTCCCTTCCCTACCACCTTCAAATAATTTTGTATTCATCGATTGTCCTCCCCTTCTCCTGCTTTTTTAGCCGAAGTTTTCCTTGTTTTGGTTTTACTCCCCTTGGGTCTGCCGAAGATTGGCTCTTCATATGGCGCATCTTCTGGAATTTCCCAGACAGTAATATTCCCAAATGTAGTCTTGGTTGCGCCCTTGATTAAACCTTTGCGCAACCACGCTGCGACAGTTGGGTATGGCTTCCCTATTTTTTCAGCATATTCGACCGCTGAAATCATTTTCCGCTTCTTCATCCGCCATGAAGTAATACAACCCTATCAACTTTCACAAGGCTAATCGTAGCAAAGCAAGGATCATGCGGTCAATAAAGTCGATAGCCGTCTATTGACTTTCAGCAACTTGGCTAATAGAATTCGATAAGTCGATAGACCGTTATCGACTTATCGACAAAAAGCCCTATGTGAGAGACAAGCCATGACAACCATACAACGCGGTCAAATTGAACGGCAGCCAGCGTGCACCTGGCGCGGGGATCATCAGTTCGAGCGGCGTCTCAAGCAGCGTAAAGAAGCGCCCCGACTCTGTCCCGTCTGTAATGACGAAAGAGCGATGAAGCGCGCCAACTCGTGATCACGGGAATCTGACGCGCAACAGCAGTATTTAACATAACGGCTTGATGAAGTGCTGTCACACCTCATCAAGCCTAACCACAAACCGCGAGACTTAGACACGCGGAGAGGGCTGATCTCAATATAGCCTCTTCCCTTCCCGTCTCGCCATTTCACGGAGGAAAGAAATGGTCAAGGCAAAAGGAAAACGACCAACCAAGATCAAGAAATCCGCACAGGCGCCGACAGCGCCGCTTCATCCCGAACCGACGGAATGCCACGATCCTTATTCATTGGATGATGATGAAATCTGGTTGCTCTGGATGGAGCCGGTGCTTTGCGACAATCCGGATGCCGCAGAAGCCGTAGCCCATCTGCTGTTCACGCTGAAGCGGGCTATCGAGAGCGGCCCGGAAGGCACAGCCCGCGCTCTCTTCACAATCGACGACGGCATCAGAATAGCCTACAAGTACACGGAGACACACAAAACCGCGCTCAGACTCTACCGCCTCTATCTTGCCGGCGAGCTCAATGTCGAGGATCAACCGCTGCAACTCATCACTGCGGCCATCTCTCGCAGGAAGGCCAAGACCGAGAAGGCGAAGCGGACCGTACAGGCCTCGCCAAAGAACGAATCTTGATGAGCCTTGATGTCAATCTCAGCACGAGAAGTGCTCAAACATTACAACCAATGGACCCGAGCACTTCTCTGCTCAAGATCGGTACACGCGAAGAGAAGAAAGGAAGTCATGTCATCGCAAGATCAAACTCAAATCATCCCCGTCGGCAATTCGAGCGCTCCGGATCGGAGCCGTCTCAGCTTTATCTGGCGCAAACCATCATCGGTCGATCCGCATGCCAATGCGCCGAAGCTCGCGCCGGCGGAAGGGTATTGGCTACTGCTCAAGTTCATCATCTTCGGCCTGTTCATGGTCTACAACGTCACTTTCTTCTGGGAGAATACCACCGGCTGGTTGCGCTATGTGACCTGCGGCGCGGCCGTCCTGCTCGAGACCACGGCCTTCCTCTGCGTCCTCTGGTGGAGCCGAACGCTCGGCGCTCACCGGTGGGCGCTCATCAGTTTCGGGATCGTCTGTATTCTCATCTCGGCGAGTCACGCCACCATTGCCTACTATCAGCACGCGCCGGACGTTCAAGCCGACAATTGGATGATGTTTTACGCGCATCGCGTCGCCTTCCCCCTGATCTTCGGCATCCTTGCCGCAATGTCGATCATTATTCCCTCTCTTCATTGGGAGAAGAGATTTATCAAAGACCAGGTCAATCACGAGATCCAGATCGAGAAAGATCACGCCCGCTTGAAGGCGAACATGGTCAAGCTCGAAAGTAAGACTCGCCTGGAAGAAGCGAAAGAAAAAGCGCTCAGGAAAATGATGGCGGTCCGGACCAGACGCCTCAATACCGTCAAGAGCATGACCGCTCTGAGGGAGCAAGAGGAGGCATTCATTAAAAGTATCTCCGATCCGGTCATTAGGGCGGAGGCCCAGCGCCTGCTCGCGGCCAATCAACTCTCGCTGGAGGCGCTGGACTCCAATCTGGGCCAGAATCTAAATTTGAATGGCCAGGCTCATTCACTCCCAAACTGATAGCGCCGACGACCGCAAGCGACAAGCAGGAGTTAGATCCATCCCTCTCCCCTGCTTCGTCGTCGGCGCGAATGTCGCCAGAAGAACCGATGACCGGCGCCGGCGGACCAATTCCCCCGCCCCCTGTATCGACAAGCGCCGGCTCAAGACGGCCCGCCGCGAGTGACAAAACCAGGTCGTCGAAGATGCCCCCCTTCGGACCGATACCGCCCGACCCGGGCCGACAAAAACGGTCAATGTCATCCTCAAGTGATGCTAGCATCACTCCGAAACGTAAATCGCAGAAAACAAAGAAGCAGCTAAAGCTCATCGTCCGACAAGGGAAAGGATCGAAGTCGGGCACCATCTCAAGCGGGGTGAAGGAAGTCGATAGCCTTTGCACATTCACTCTGAGGGTGACCGACAACGGGCGGCGGATCCACCTCCGATACCGGGACGAGAACGGCAAACGGCATTACCCCTATGCCTGTCACTTGGTCCCGGCGGAATGGCGCACGCTGGCCAGACGCGGCTATCGTTCGGCGGTCGAGATGATCGCGGCAAAGACCGCCGCTCGCACGGACGGGGATCCGGCAAAGATCGAAATGGCGCTTGATAGAATTAGACTGCTTCAAGCAACGTTAGATGAATAGAGCGCTCGGGAGAAAAGGGAAGGGAAGCGGCGCGACGGATCCACGGGCGAGGACACCGGCGCCGGGATCGGCGATAAGACAGGGTCAGGGATTCGTTGCTCGGACCAGATGGAGGGACTCGCGTTGATATCGAAGGTCAGGGCCGGGACTGTGGGATCAATTCACTGATATGGTACGATCAGACTCCAAGGACTGAGAGTTTTGCAGCAAGTGAGGTATTGATTGATGACGACGATCACCATCGAGGTTCCTGACGACCTGGCGGCGCAGCTCGACCCGAATACTTTGTCGATGATGTTGCGCGAGATGGTCGCCAAGAAAACGGCAAAGATGCAATCCGGTGATGAAGACTTTCGGCAGCCATCGCCGATTTATCGGGAGATCACTGAGTTCCTCGCCGGCAGTCCAGCGATAGAGCAGATTATCACCTTCAAGATTTCAGCGCCGGCGCAGGACCGGCTTGACGATTTACTACACAAGAATCGAGAGGAAATCCTCAGCCCTGAAGAGAGAGCGGAGCTAGACACTTATCTACAACTCAGCGAGTGGGTCTCAATTCTCAAGGCTCGCGCCCGGAGCGGAGAACCGCTGCTAGGATAATTTATGACTCGCCCAAATATTCCAAGCGCGCTCCGGCAATTGGTGTTTGAAAGGGCTCAGGGCAGATGTGAATATTGCCTGGTTCACGAGGATGATCGGCCAGAGTCACATCAGGTAGATCATGTCATCGCGCTCAAGCATGGCGGGCAAACGAGCAGTGAAAACCTGGCGCTGGCCTGCGCGATTTGCAACAACAACAAAGGTTCCGATCTCGCAACTATTGATCAAACGAGCGGAGAACTCATCCCTCTTTTCAATCCACGAAAGCAGATTTGGCGCGATCACTTCGGCTTCTCAGGCGCGCGGATCGTCGGAGTTACAGCCATCGGAGAAGCTACGATCCGGTTACTGCGCGTGAACGATCCCGACAGAGTTTCGCTCAGACAGGTCCTGATCGAGGCGGGGTTTTATCCGCCGGCGAATGATGTTTGATATCGGCCTCTGCATGTTTTACTTGCCCTCCTGATCGTCATAGTCAGCCAAATTTTCAAAGAGATACAGATCTACCTTCGCCCTCTCGCCTCCTCAACAAATAACGGTGAGACAACGAGCAAGACAGTGAGACAAACAGGAAAAATTTGAGCAGGCAGGATAGAACGGTCTCACCTGTCTTTGTTATTGAATGATCAAGGGTTGTGATGAGACGGAAATTGGGGCGGAGGCATTTTTGATGGGACGTGTCTGAGTTGTCTGTCTGACCTGTCTGACTATAAATCCTGTCGATTCAATCATGGGTAATGGAGGAGAAAGAAGTCGGACAGACAAGGCAAACAACTCAGACAGGTCGGACAGACAAGTCAGATGAGACCAGGGAGCGAACGGCCGCCTCGGGGAAGCAGATCGCGGCAGCAGGGGAGCAGTTTTAGGGTGAACACTTCCGACCGGGGAGCAGCGCGTAGGAGCTGGGGGAGCAGAAAGGGGAGCACAGGGGAGCAGGGGTGAGCAAAGACGGAAATGGGTGGGCAAGGGGTGAGCAGGATGGGGGAGCGGGGGTGAGCAGGGTGAGCAAATGGAGCGGCAAATTATCACTGTGGGATGGGCAAAAACTCCGCGGTCGGGTCAGGCCCAGCCTGGCTGCCGGAGATTAGAGAGCAATTGAATCCACCGAACACAACCAAAACGGACCCTCTCAACGTATTACCTCATAGGCATTAGCCGAGCGGTTGAGAATCGAAGATGTACAGGAAACGATTTGCTTTAGGAGGGCACAGGCAGCGCCGCATTTTCGGGATGAAAGCGCGGACCTATGTACTTCTGTGCGCGCTCGCCGGCCTGCTCACCGGCTGCTTCTATTGGCGCTACTGGCTCTGGCCCGACTACAGGCCTCTACAGCAGATTTACTTTCGCTCGTTCATGGCCGCCACGTTCAAGTCATGGGTGTGGCCGGCGACCAGTCGAGACGAATACGAGATGCTGGCCTGCATCTTGAAAGGTGGAAAAGTTGGCGTTGTTAACGACGACATGGTCTCTGTGGCCGAGGACGCGGAAGGAGGCGCGATCAAAGATCAGTACGGAAACGCGTTCCGAGTTTCCGAGGGAACGCAGATCACCGCGCTTGAATGGCGGAACTTCAACTTTCTGCATAGTAAAGCGGAGAATGTATTTCGAGAGTGGATTTACAAGAAGAGTTTATGGGATCTGCTGGCGTCGGCGGGGATGGTCTCGCTGATCACGTTCATCGGAGGCGGAGGCCTCGCCGCAGGCGCCGATCAGTTGATCAAGCGGAAAAATGAGCGAGGCAAACACGTGAGCGGCAACCGCCTGGTGAAGCCAAGGCGGTACGAGCGAGAGCACAAACAGGCCGACGGGCTGGCGCTGAGCGTCAAAGCGCTCAGGCCGGAGGGGAGAATCGAGCGGCTCTGGCGGCGGGCGCTGGGAGAGGAAGAGCCGACGCACCAGCTCCGCATGCAAAGATCGGAAGAGGCCCAGGGCGTCGTGATACTCGGCGACGCCGGGAGCGGAAAAACGCAAATCCTCCACCAGTACCTTGAGCAGATTGCGCAGCGCGAGGACGAGGCGGCAGTTGTCTATGACCCGTCCTGCGAATTCGTTAGATCGCATTTCAATGCGAAACGTGGGGACGTGATCTTGAATCCGCTCGACCAGCGGAGCCCGTTCTGGTCTCCGGAGTTTGAATGTTTGCAACGGAGCAAAACCGATGTTGCAGCGCTGGCCGACAGCTTCTTTCCCAGTCGTGGAGATCGCACGTCATCGGTCGGAAAGTTTCCCAACAACGCGGCGCGGGATCTGTTTGCCCGGATGCTGGAGTACGGCCCCGATCCGGAGAGACTCGCGGCCTGGCTGTCAGACGAACGGTGGATCGCCGAGCTGACCGCCGGCGATGCCAAGGGGCAAAAGGTCGAAGTGCTTTGGGCGCTGGCGCAGGCCGGAAAGACGCTACGGCTTCTGCCGCGGCGGGACGAATGCGAATGCGATTTCTCTCTGACCGAGTGGGCGACGGAGCGGCGGGGATGGATTTTCCTGACGGCCACAAAGGGGATCGAGGAAGGATTAAACCCTCTGTACGGGGTCTATCTCGATCTGCTGATGCGGCGGTTGCTGTCGATCGACGGCGAAGAGGGGAGGCGGCGACCGGTCAAACTGGTTCTTGATGAGGTACAGGCGCTCGACTATCTCCCGACTCTCTCGAAGGCGGCGAGCGAGGGGCGGAAGTTCGGCCTGCACCTGGTCCAGGGAATTCAGGACAAAGCGCAGTATGAGGCGCGGTACGGAAGGGAAGCGGCGAGGATGCTGAACCATCCCCGATACTCAATCCTGCTTCGGTGTAAAGAACCGGAATCGGCCAAATGGGTATCCAGTTTTCTCGGTGAGGAGGAACGGGAGAAGCCGAGAACGGCGAACGTTCATGATTGGGAACGGGACTTCATGGATGACACAAGGCGGACTGAGAAGAGGGCACTTGTCTCGAAAGAGGAGATAGAAACGCTGCCCGATCTGGCCGGCTACTGGAAGCATGGAGACGTGGTTGTTCCGTTCCGGTTTGGGTTCCGGGAGTGGAAACGAGTCGCCGAGTGGTTCATTCCCAGGCAGTCAACCAACACACATTCGATCCCGGAAATGCCAAAAAAGGCCATCGCAGAAAGCGCCGAATCCGAAACTCAAGAGAGCATTTTGGAGATTCTCAAGCGAGAAGATTGGACCGATTGAAAGAAAAGCAGGTCTCTTTTTTTGAAGGAGGGGCAAGTAGATATGGGAGTCAGCATACGAGCACACCCGTCTCTGCAGTGTGCAAACAAGAGCGGTGGTAATTCCTTGTTGGAGTTCGTGTTCGCGTGTCAACACATTTGTAGACGAATGTAAACATATAGAAAACACAGTAGTTAGTAAAAGAGGTCAAAATGGGCACGGAGAAGAAGGAAGGAAGCGGAACGGTGAGCTTTCGGCTGAGTGCGCAGCACCTGGAAAAGCTCATCCTGCGCGCCAACCGAGCCGGCATCAGCCATCACCAACAGGCGCAAGCAATCGTCGAAGCGGCGCTCGATGAAAGGGAGGAAGAGACGAGATTAATGCGCGTCGAGCTCGCCGATCTGCGCGCCGAGGTGGAGACAATCAGGACGGGATTAATGATGGCGCTGGCCGGGGTACTGACAATTTCCAGAGATGAAAAGATGCCGGTGGATGCGGCCAAGGCATTTGTGAAAGAAGCCTTCGCCGTCCGGAAAGGAGCCGTCAAAAAGTAATGCTGAGCATCGGAAACGGGAAAGCCTGGTACTACGCCAACCTCGCCGAGAGGGATGATTACTATCAGCAGGGGGCGGAACCGCCCGGCCTTTGGCACGGGAAAGGGGCGGAAGAATTCGGGCTGAGCGGGGAAGTCGTGAAGCAGGATTTTTATGCGCTGTGCGCCGGCTATGATTCTCGATCCGCTGAAAAGCTGGTCCACCATGCCGGGACCGAGCGCCGGCGGGCACTGTGGGATTTCACGTTCTCAGCGCCGAAAGGCGTCTCGGTTTGGTGGGCGATGACGGGCGAGGAAACCAGGGAACGGCTCAGCCGTAGCCAGCTCCGGGCGGTACAACGCACCCTCGATTACGCGGAGGAGAAAGGCATCATCGGAACAAGAAAGGGCGGAAGCGGGAAGGAGATCGACCCCTGCCATAAACTCGTATGGGCGCTGTACGAGCACTCGACTTCGAGGGCGCAGGACGCCGAATTGCACACGCACGCCGTACTAATCAACGTCGGAATCAACCAAGACGGGAAGACGCGGACCCTGGACCCGGTAGCGGCCGTCAAACAGAAAATGCTCTTAGGCGCGGTTTATCGCGCCGAGCTTTCGCGGGAGATCCAGCAAGAATTCGGCGTCGAAGTCGAACGATTGCCGAAGGGGATGTTTGACGTGAAGGGAGTGCCGGAAGATCTCAAGGCGGACCACTCGACCAGGCGGCAGCAGATCCTGGAGGCGATGGAGCAGGAAGGGGCGAGAGGCGCGAAGGCCGCCGCCGCGTTTGTCCTGACCACGCGGAAGGTGAAGGAGTACCGGCCGAGGGAGGAGCTATTCAAGGAGTGGGCCGAGCGAGGGAAAGAATACGGGCTGAATGAACGGGAGATCATAAGCCGGCGCGAGTTCACCCGACCCACAGGCGAGCAGATGAGAGAAACTCTCGGCAACGTCATTGGGGCGATGACGAAAGAACAAGCCTACTTCACGGAGGCGTCTTTGCTGAAAGGTCTGGCGATCGAAGCGCAGTACACGGGGGCCGGTTTTGCCCGATGCCGCGAGGCCGGAGAGGAGTATCTGGAGAAACAAGCCGTCTACCTTGGGACGGAGAAAGGGCAGAAACTGTACACGACGCCGGAGATCGACCAGCTTGAAAAGCGAATGCTCAGCCAGGTCATCGAGGGGCGGGACAAAGAATTTCCCGCGCTCCGGAGGCCTCGCCAGGTCGATCTATCGCACCTGAGTGAAGAGCAGCGGCGCGCAGTCGATCATCTGACAGATACCAGAGGCAGCATCAAAATCGTTTCCGGAATGGCCGGCGCCGGCAAGACAACGATGCTCCGATCTGCACGCGAGGTATGGGAGGCCCAGGGCTTCCAGGTGCAAGGCGTGGCGCTGGCGGCCGTCGCGGCCAAGGGGCTGGAGGATGAGACCGAGATACCGAGCCGGACGATTGCCAGACTGTTTTACTCAATCGACAACCCGCGGCAGCAGCAGGACGAGGCGCCGCGACTCAATCACAGAACCGTCATAGTCGTTGATGAAGCCGGCATGGTGGGGACGCTCCAGATGGCCCGCCTGGTGGATGAGGCGGAGAGGGCGGGCGCGAAACTTGCCCTGGTTGGAGATGAGCGGCAGCTCCAGCCGATCGAGCACGGCGCACCGTTCAAAACGTTCGGCCATTTGCTAGGGAAAGTCGAGCTGCAAGAGATTCGCCGGCAGCGCGAAGGGTGGCAGCGGGAAGCGGCTCATGACTTCGCCCGCGGGCGGGCGATGGAAGGATTGACGAAG
>Ga0081539_10007341_pt1 | contig 10106 bp, 8 predicted proteins | sample TabmetS4T2R2_FD_71023 | JGI IMG/M metagenome (GOLD analysis project Ga0081539, IMG submission 71023) | Tabebuia heterophylla rhizosphere microbial communities from the University of Puerto Rico - S4T2R2 | ecosystem: Host-associated > Plants > Roots > Rhizosphere ... | reverse complement strand
CGGCAGGTGACGCGAAAGGCGCCGAGTACGCTCGATCGCCGATGGAGCCCGCCACCGACACCTCCGCGCCCACCCGTCCGATCACGCCGGTGGTCGCCACCGAAGAGGAGCTCGCGGCGGTCCAGTACAACGCCGACGGCCTGGTCGGCGCGATCGTGCAGGAGGCGGGGACGGGCGAGGTGCTCATGTTCGCCTGGATGAACGAGGCGGCGCTGCGGCGCACGCTCGAGACCGGGCGCATGTGGTACTGGAGCCGCAGCCGCCAGGAGTACTGGTGCAAGGGCGAGACCTCGGGCGACCGCCAGTACCTGCGCGAGGCCCGCTACGACTGCGACGTCGACGCCCTGCTGTTCGTCGTGGAGCAAGAAGGTCGGGGTGCGTGTCACACCGGCGAGCGCAGCTGCTTCTTCCGCGCGTTCGGGAGCGGGGCCACCCCCGGCCCCGTCTGACGCACATGCCGTTCGCCGGGTTGTCACGCGACGAGTTCGTCGCGCTGGCACGCGACCACACGGTGGTCCCCGTGTGGCGAGAGGTGCTGGCCGACCTGGAGACGCCGGTCTCGGCCTTCGTGAAGCTGGCGGGCGCGGCCGAGGACGATCCGCCCGCGTTCCTGCTCGAATCGGTCGAGCACGCGGAGCGGTGGGGCCGCTTCTCGTTCCTCGGGCGCGATCCTGCGCTCACGCTGGTCGCGCACGGGCGACGGGTCGCGTTCGACGGCACGCCTCCCTCCGGCATCCCCACCGACCAGGGCGCGCTCGCCGCGCTCGAAGCGCTCCTTCACGTCTACCGCGCGCCCGTCATCGCCGACCTCCCGCCCTTCCACGGCGGCGTCGTCGGTTACCTCGGCTACGACGTCGTGCGCGAGATCGAACGACTGCCGAACATCCCGACCGACACGTCGGGCATGCCCGACGCGGTGATGTCGGTCACCGGGCACGTCACCGCGTTCGACCACTTCCGCCAGCGGCTCTACCTGATCGAGAACGTCTTCCTCGACGACCGCGACGGCGCCGCCGTCTCCGACGCGTATGACGCCGCGTGCGCGCGGCTCGACGCGCGCGTCGACGAGTTGGCGCGGCCACTCCCGTACGTGCCGTCACCGCCGCCGGCCGGCGACCTCACCGAGCTCCCGGCCTACACGTCGACCATGCCCGGCGACGTGTACCACACCGCGGTCGAGGCGGCGCGCGAGCACATCCTCGCCGGCGACATCTTCCAGGTAGTCCTCGCGCAACGCTTCGACCTCGACGGGCACCACGACCCGTTCGACGTGTACCGCGTCCTGCGCCAGGTGAACCCGTCGCCCTACATGTACTACGTGCGCCATCCCGAGGCGACGTTGGTCGGGTCCTCGCCCGAGCCGATGGTCCAGCTGCTCGACGGCCGCGTGATCAGCCGTCCGATCGCCGGCACGCGCCGGCGCGGGCGCACCGAAGCCGACGACCGGCGCATGGCCGCCGAGCTCTCCGAGCACCCCAAGGAGCGGGCCGAGCACGTGATGCTGGTCGACCTCGCCCGCAACGACGTGGGACGGGTGGTGACGTTCGGGACCGAGCGGGTGGAAGAGCTGATGGTGCTGGAGCGTTACTCCCATGTGATGCACCTCACCAGCCAGGTCAGCGGCGAGCTCCGCCAGGGCGCCAATGCCGTCGACGTGTTGCGCGCCACCTTCCCCGCCGGCACGGTGAGCGGGGCGCCGAAGGTGCGGGCGATGGAGATCATCGACGCGCTGGAGCCCACGAAGCGCGGCGCCTACGCCGGCGTGGTGGGCTACGTCGACTTCTCCGGCAACCTCGACACCGCCATCGCCATCCGCACCATGATCTGGCGCGACGGCCACGCCAGCGTGCAGGCCGGCGCGGGGATCGTCGCCGACTCCATCCCGGCCGACGAAGACCTCGAGTGCCACAACAAGGCGCGCGCGTTGCTCACCGCCGCGGCCGCGGCTCGTCGATTGGCTCCGCTCGGCGACGCGGGACGGGACTCGTGAGTCGCGCCGACGATCTCGCCGCGTTGCGCGACGGCCACGCGTGGGTCGACCGCTCCGACCGCGGCTTCGTGACGGTGACCGGCCCTGACACCTTCTCGTTCCTCCAGGCGCTGGTGTCGGCCGACCTCGATCCGCTCGCCGACGGGGAGGCGGTGCACAGCCTGCTGCTCGCGCCACAGGGCAAGCTCGATGTCGACTTCCGGCTGTTGCGTGTCGGTGGCGAGGAGGCGTGGCTCGACTGCGCGCCCGGATTCGGTGCACCGCTGACCGCGTCGCTGACGCGCTTTCGCATCCGCGTGAAGGCGGAGCTCACCGACCGCACGGGCGAGTTCGGAATGCTGTCACGCATCGGTGCCGACGAGGGTGAGGAAGTGTCCGCCGGCGTGCACCGCGTGCCGACCGCATGGGGTCACGACCTGATCGGGCCGCGCGCCGCGCTCCCGGCGGTGCGACCGGTCGTCGATCCGGATGCGTTCGAGGCCTGGCGCATCGAGCAGGGCATCCCGGTGCAGCCGAACGATCTCGACGACACGACCATCCCGCAGGAAGCGTTCCTCGACGAGGACGCGGTGTCGTTCACCAAGGGCTGCTTCATCGGGCAGGAGCTCGTGTGTCGCATCGACAGCCGCGGACATGTCAACCGGTTCCTGCGTCGGTTCTCGAACCTGCAGGGCGACTGGCCGCCAGTGGGCGCCGAGGTCGTGGTCGGCGACAAGGTGGTGGGCTCGCTCACGAGCGTCGCTCCCGCCGACCTGCCCACCGGAGCACTCGGCTACGTGCGGCGCGAGGTCGAGCCGCCGGCGGCGGTGGAACTGCGCTGGGACGGCGGCCGCGCGTCGGCCGTCATCTGACTCCCGCGGGGAACGACACCACGAAGCGCGTTCCCACCGAGTCGATGGGCTCGACGCGCGCGTCACCGCCCATCGCCAACGCGAGCTCGCGAACGATCGCCAGTCCGATCCCGGTCCCGAGCATGCGTCCCGGCACGGTGCGCGACGTGTAGAGCCGCTCGAAGACGCGCGGCAGGTCGTTCGGCGCGATGCCGGGGCCGTCGTCGTCGACATGGAGCTCGACCGCGCCGTCGACGTCCTGCACGCCCACCGAGACACGCGTGGTCGCGAACTTGAGCGCGTTCTCCACGAGGTTGGCGACGATCTGTGCCAGCCGCTGGGCGTCGACGCTGGCCGACACCGAATCGCCGGGTTCCATCTCGAGGGCGACACCGATGTCCGCGGCTGCCGGACCGAACGCCTCCACCGCGTCATGCACCACGGCCCGGGCGTCGACCGGAGCCGGGTGCAACGAGAACTGGTGCGCGTCGAGACGAGCGAGGTCGAGCAGATCGGCGACCAGACGCTCGAGCCGGCGCGACTCCGACGAGATCACCTCGGCGGCCCGGATGCGCGCGTCCGGACCTTGGACGGTGCCGTCGGCGATGGCCTCGGCATAGCCGCGGATCGACGTGAGCGGGGTGCGCAGGTCGTGCGACACGCTCAGGAGGAACGCCCGCTCGTGTCCGCGGGCGAGGTCGAGATCGCTCGCCATGGCGTTGATCGCGACGGCCAAGCTGGCGAGCTCGTCGTCGCGCACCTGACTGGTGTCGACGCGCGCTTGCAGGTCGCCGCCCGCGATCGAGCGGGCCGTGGTCTCCATCGCGGCGAGCGGTCGCGTCATGCGGCGGGCGAGATAGCTCGCCACCAACGCCGCGACGCCGAGGGCGATCGCCGCGGCCGCCAGCACCGCGAGGCCACTCCCGCCGAAAGGCCGGGTGTTGACCGCTTCGGTGAGGACCACCACCGGTGTCGTCTGGTTGTACGGCTCGAGGGGACGCGCTACGAACACGGTGTTGCCGTTGCGGCCGTGCTGGGTCTCGCCCGCGCGCAGCACCCGTGTGTCGAGGTCGTCGGCGGTGACCCCGGACGGCAGGGTGGGCGACGCACCGGCGCCACCGAGCAGCCGACCGAGCCCTTCCTCCACGTTGCCCTGGGCATCGACGACCACGATGGCGCCGTTCGACGCGCGGAGCGTCGTGTTCACGAGGTCGCGCAGACGCCGCACCTGCCGCCGTCCGGCAACGGTCGTCAGCGCGGCACGAGCGTTCGGCAGTTGTGTGATCAGGGAGTCGAACTCGGGCCCGACGACCTCGGCGCGCTGCTCGACGTCGTCGCGCGCGGTGGAGACCTCCGATCGGCGCGCCAGACCCGCGGTCACCGCGGCGGTGAGGAGCAGCACGCCGAGCGCGATCGCCATCATCGCCACGACGAGGCGCGTGCGCAGCCTGCGCCGCGGGCGGCTCACGAGGCGTTCGCCGGGCGCGGTACCTCGAGGCGGTACCCGACGCCTCGCACCGTGGTGATCACGACGCGGCCGCCGAGCTTCTTCCGGACCTGCGCGATGTGCACGTCGACGGTGCGCGCGTCGCCGAACCAGTCGTAGCCCCATACGCCGTCGAGGATCTGCTGCCGCGAGAGCGCGAGGCCGGGTCGTTCGGCGAGGAAGCGGAGGAGATCGAACTCCTTGGTGGTGAACTCGACCGCCACGTCGTCGACCAGCACCTCGCGCCGGCCGACGTCGACGGTGACCGGTCCGGCCTGCACGACGTCGGGCGCGCGGCTGCCGTCGACGCGTCGCAACACCGCCTTGACCCGCGCCACGAGCTCCGCCGGTGAGAACGGCTTGGTGAGGTAGTCGTCACCGCCGAGCTCGAGGCCGAGGACGCGATCGACCTCGCCGTCGCGCGCGGTGAGGAAGATCACGGGGATGTTCGACGTCTGGCGCAGGCGCCGGCACACCTCGAGCCCGTCGACGTCGGGGAGCCCGACGTCGAGCACCACGAGCCGCGGATGATGGTGCTTGACCGCCTCGAGGCCTGCCTCCCCCGTCGCCGCCTTCAAGACGCGAAAGCCGTCGCGCGCGAGGTAGAGATCGACGAGGTCGGCGATGTTGGACTCGTCGTCGACGACGACGATGGTCCCGCGTTCCATGGGCGCAATCGTCGCACGTCGCCACCCGGGATCGTGTGAGGGCACTGTGAGGAGCACGTGAAGCCGCAGGTCCGCCCGTAGAATGGAGGAATGACGGTGCTCGACGAGATCCTCGCGACCAAGCGCGACGAGGTGACGATGCTGCACCGGCCCGAGGTGCGCGACCTGCTGCGCGCTCGCGCGCTCGACGCACCGCCAACTCGCGACTTCGCTGCGGCTCTCCGTCCGGCGGCCGGCACCCTCGGTGTGATCGCCGAGATCAAGCGGCGGTCACCGTCGAAGGGAGATCTCGCACCCGAGCTCGATCCCGCGCTCACGGCGAAGGCGTACGCCGCCGGTGGCGCGTCGTGCCTCTCGGTGCTCACCGATGGCCCGTGGTTCGGCGGCACGATCGACGATCTCGTCGCCGCGCGCGCCGCGTGCGAGCTCCCCGTGCTGCGCAAGGACTTCACGATCGACGAGGTGCAGGTCTACGAGGCGCGTGCCGTCGGCGCCGACGCGGTGCTGCTCATCATCGCCGCGTTGCCCGACGACTTGCTCCTGCGCGATCTGCACGAGCTCGCCCACGGGCTCGGACTGGCGGTCGTGGTCGAGACCCACGACGACGCCGAGCTCGAACGTGCGCTGGCGCTCGGCGCCCGCATCGTGGGCGTCAACGCGCGCAATCTCGGTACGTTCGCGGAGGATCTCGGCATCGGTGAGCGCTTGGCGAGCGCGGTCCCCGCCGACGCGATCGCGGTCGCGGAGAGCGCGATCCGCTCGGTCGACGACGCCACTCGCATGGCGGCGGCGGGCTTCGACGCGGTGCTCGTCGGGGAGATGCTCGTGCGTTCGCCCGACGCGACAGCCACCGTCCGCGGCCTGGCGGGCGTCACCCGGCATCGGCGCTGATCGGAACGCCTCGGATAGCTTCGGACCTTTCCGGAGAGGAGTCCGATGGATCTGGAGCTGTCCGACGATCAGGAGCTCTTCCGCGAGACCACCGCACGATTCATCGACGCGCGGTGCCCGATTCCGCGGGTGCGGGAGCTGGCCGACACGCCCGTCGCGCACGATCCTGCGTTGCTCGGCGAAGCCGGAGAGCTCGGCTGGTTCGCGCTCTTCGTCCCGGAGGAGCACGGCGGCGGCACGGTGTCGGGATCGGCCGTGCGCGACGCGGTGATCGTCGCCGAGGAGCGCGGTCGCCTCGTGCAGCCCGGCCCGTTCGTCGCCACCAACGTGGTCGCGTCTGCCCTCGCGCGCGACGGCAGTGCCGCGCAGCAGGCCGCCCGGCTCCCGGAGCTGGCCCTCGGCGGGCAGACCGCGTCGTGGGCGTTCACCGATCGCAGCGGTGTGCCGGAGGTTGGCGCGGTGCGCGCCGTCGCGAGCAAGGAGGGCTACACGCTCACGGGGCTCGCGGGGCTGGTGCCCGAAGGCGCGACCGCCGACTGGTTCCTGGTGACCGCCGCCGACGGCGACGGAGTGACGCAGTTCGTCGTCGACGCCGGAGCTCCGGGGGTCACCGTCACGCCGCTCGCAGGCCTCGACATCACGCGGCGGTTCGCCGATGTCCAGTTCGACGACGTCACCGTGGCTCCCGACGCGATCGTCGGTCGGCCCGGTGGTGCGCAGGAGGCCCTGGACGCGCAGCTCGACGTCGCCGTCGTGCTCACACTGGCGGAGTCGATCGGCGCCATGCAGCACCTGGTCGAGATCACCGTCGACTACGCCAAGGCGCGCGTCGCGTTCGGGCGTCCCATCGGCTCGTTCCAGGCGCTCAAGCACATCCTGGCTGACGTGAGCATGTGGAGCGAGATCAGCATCGCCGGTGCGGAAGCCGCGGCCACCGCGGTGGCGGATGGTCGCGCGACTGCTTCGGAGATCGCCAGCATCGCCAAGGCGTACGCCGGCGATGCCGGCATGCAGATCGCGCAGATGTGCTTCCAGGTGCACGGCGGCATCGGGTTCACGTGGGAGCACGACCTGCACCTCTACCTGCGCCGGCTCGCCGCCGACCGCGCGCTGTACGGCGATCCCGACTGGCACCGCGAGCGCGTCTGTCGGCTCCACCGACTCGCGGAGGTGGAGGCTCGATGACTGCGACCACCACCGACGACATGATCTCCGTCGACGACTACCGCGCTCGCGCGCGCGAGTGGCTGGCCGCGAACTGCGAGCTCAAAGACCCGGCTGCGATCGCGGCCGGCGGGTCGCTGCGCGGCCACCACGAGTTCACGCGTGAGGAGATCGACGCCGAGCGACCCAAGCAACGGCGCCTCTACGAGGCGGGGTTCGCCGGCATCACCTGGCCGAAGGAGTTCGGCGGTCAGGGTCTCACCCGCGAGCACGAGCGCGCCTTCGTCGAGGAGGCGATGTCGTATCGGCTGCCGGAGTTCGGGATCGTCGGCGGCACCACGTTCAACGTCTGCGCGCAGGTGATGCTCGCCCACGCGACCGACGACTTCAACCGTCAGCACCTTCCGCGGATGCTCGCGGGCGATGAGCTCTGGTGCCAGTTCTTCTCGGAACCGGTCGCCGGGTCCGACCTCGCGGGCGTGCAGACGCGGGCGACGCGCGACGGCGATTCGTGGGTCCTCAACGGCGCCAAGGTGTGGAGCTCCTGGGCGCACCTCGCCGACTACGGACTGTGCCTGGCGCGGACCAATTGGAGCGTGCCGAAGCACCGCGGCCTCACGTGGTTCGGGGTTCCCGTCGACGCGCCGGGCGTCACGCTGCGCGTCATCCGTCAGATCAACGGCGGCGCCGACTTCTGTGAGGAGTTCTTCGACGACGTCGTCGTGCCCGACGCCGAGCGCATCGGCGAGGTCGACGAGGGCTGGACGGTCACCCGCACGATGTTGGTGTTCGAGCGAGGGACGCGCCCCGAGGAGAAGCCGTCGGGGCCGGTCGAGCCGGGCGCACTGGCCAGCGACTTCGTCGACGTGGCACAGGCGCTCGCGCGGGCGGGCGACCCCGCAGCTCGACAGCTGATCGCCAAGGCCCACAGCGTCGACTTCCTCAGAGAGGTGCTCCAGCGGCGTCTCGCTCGGCGCTTGCAGCAAGAGGGTGCCGACGCCGGCGTCGCCGCGTACGGCGCGCTCGCACACGGTGTGTTCGACTCCGAACGAGCGGTGTGGATGATGGAGCTCGCGCGCGGCGACTCCATCGCATGGGACGCCGACGACGCCCAAGGTCCGGGTGCCTCGACCGCGCTCGCGTTCCTGAACGGCCGCGTCTACTCGATCGCCGGCGGCACCGACCAGATGCAGCGCAACGCGATCAGCGAGCAGGTGCTCGGGCTGCCGCGCGAGCCGAGCTGGGAGCGCGACAAGCCGTTCGACCAGGTGCTCCGCGACGCGCAACACTGGGACGGTCGCGTATAAGGAGGGACGCCTTGGAGATGAAGCGGAGCCGTGTCCGGAGGACGGGACGGCGCAGCGGAATCGACCAATGAAACAGGCGCGGTTCCTGCTGGCAGAGGACGCCATTCCGAGCGCGTGGTTCAACGTGCTGCCGGTCATGGCGGAGCCGTTGCAGCCACCGCTGCATCCGGGTACGCGCGAGCCGATCGGGCCCGACGACCTCGCGCCGCTGTTCCCGATGGGGCTGATCGCGCAGGAGGTCTCGGCGGAGCCCTGGATCGACGTGCCAGGCGAAGTGCTCGACATCCTGCGGCTGTGGCGTCCGACGCCACTCGTGCGCGCCGAACGCCTGGAGCGCGCCCTCGACACCCCGGCTCGCATCTACTTCAAGGACGAGTCGGTCTCGCCCGCCGGCTCGCACAAGACCAACACGTCGGTCCCGCAGGCCTTCTACAACCGGAGCGAGGGCACCGCGCGCCTGGCGACCGAGACCGGCGCCGGCCAATGGGGGAGTGCGCTGTCGTTCGCGTGCTCGCAGTTCGACCTCGAGTGCAAGGTCTACATGGTGCGGGCGTCGTACGAGCAGAAGCCCTACCGACGCGTGCTCATGGAGACGTGGGGGGCGTCGGTGGTGTCGTCACCGGTCGCCGACCCCGACAACCCGGGTTCGCTCGGCCTCGCGATCAGCGATGCGGTCGCCGACGCGGCGTCGCGCGACGACACGCACTACTCGCTGGGCTCCGTCCTCAACCACGTGCTGCTGCACCAGACGGTGATCGGGCTCGAGGCGAAGGAGCAACTGCAACTCGCGGGCGAAGCTCGTCCCGACGTGGTGATCGGGAGTTGCGGTGGTGGCTCGAACCTTGGCGGCATCGCGCTGCCGTTCGTGCCGGAGGCCGACGTGCGGCTCGTGGCCGTCGAACCGTCGTCGTGTCCGACGCTCACCGAGGGCGCGTTCGACTACGACTTCGGTGACACCGCGGGCATGACGCCGCTCCTGCCGATGTACACGCTCGGTCACGAATTCGCCCCGCCGCCGATCCACGCCGGTGGGCTCCGCTACCACGGCGATTCTCCGATCATCTCGAGCCTCGTGCGCAGCGGGCGCATGGAAGCGATCGCGTATCCGCAGGGCAAGACGTTCGAAGCCGCGGTGCAGTTCGCCCGCACCGAGGGCAAGGTGCCCGCGCCCGAGACCGGACACGCGATCCGCGCCGTCATCGACGAAGCGCTCGCGGCCAAGGAGAGCGGCGAGGAGCGCGTGATCCTCTTCAACTACTCCGGCCACGGCCTGCTCGACCTCTCCGCGTACGACGACTTCCTCAACGGCCGCCTCATCGACGCCTAGCGATCTCACTGCACGAACTGGCGTCACTTCGGCGCAACTATTGCGCCCGACTGACGCCGGTTGGCGAACACGCGGAACGCGAGGACCACCACGACCACGTAGGCCCAGCCCAGGAGGATGTCGAACACGAAGTGGTCGGCGGTGTACACGAGCGTGGTGGCCATCGCGAGCGCGTACGCCACGAGCAGCGCGCGCCACTTGCCCGCGATCGGCCAGAAGAACACGACGAGCAGGAACGGCCACGCCGCGTGGAGCGACGGCAACGCGCCCACCGGGAACGCGTACTTGCTCTTCTCGCCGAACACGGCCGCGACATCCGACAGCCCGAGCTCCAGCCACATCGCGCGCACGATGCGGACGGTGTGCGGCATGTCGCCCCGCTGACTCGCCAGCCACGGAGGGATCGCGGGATACAGCACGTACGTGAGGAACCCAGCAAAGGT
>Ga0081539_10007340_pt1 | contig 10110 bp, 9 predicted proteins | sample TabmetS4T2R2_FD_71023 | JGI IMG/M metagenome (GOLD analysis project Ga0081539, IMG submission 71023) | Tabebuia heterophylla rhizosphere microbial communities from the University of Puerto Rico - S4T2R2 | ecosystem: Host-associated > Plants > Roots > Rhizosphere ... | reverse complement strand
CGAGTTCGCCCTCGGCCACGAGGCCAACCGCTTCGGCCAGCGCGTCGACACCCTCGTCGCCGACCCGGGGACCCGCTGGGACTACAGCGACGCGGCCTACTCCCACCTGTCGCTGTGCTTCCACGCCGCCGTCGGCCGCGACCTCGCCGACTTCATGGAGGAGCGCGTCTTCTCCAAGCTCGGGATGGTCGCCGCCTGGGACCTCCAGGGCGGCGCCGGGTTCCGCGGCCCCCACACCAACGCCCACACCGGCCTCCACCTGTCGGCCCGCGACCTCGCGCGCTTCGGCCTGCTCGTCCTCGCCGGCGGGCGTTGGAACGACGAGCAGATCATCCCCCCGCACGCGATCGCCGAGATGACAACGGTCTCGCAGCCGCTCAACCCCGCCTACGGCCTGGGCTGGTGGAGCAACTCCGAGGGCGTGTACGCCCCCACCCTCCCCCGCGACCTCTTCGCGCTCTCGGGCTTTCGCTTCAACCGCTGCTACGTGATCCCCTCCCTCGACCTGGTGGTCGCGCGGGTGGGGACCGGCCCGGTCATCCCCGACGAGCACCGCCTCGTTCGCGGGGTCGTCGAAGCGATCCGCTGAGCGGGCGCTGAGCGACCGCTCGCCGCCCGGCGACCGCCGTTGCCCAGGCATCGCTTGACAAGCCCGACAGGGCGTCGTATTAAGAAATCGATTTCCCCACCACCCCCCGAGGAGGGAACGCCGTGGCTACACGATGGGTAGTGCGATGGTGTCGTGAGGGATTGGCCGGTGTCGCGCTCGCTGCGCTGCTCGCCGGTTGGCTGCTCGCCGGCAGTGCTTCGGCAGCCAGCCCGTACGGATCGAGCACGATCCTGGGCAGCAGCATCACGTGGGACCAGTCGAGCTTCGCGCGCTATGCGAACCACACGGGCGACCAGGGCAGCGACATCTGGGAGAACACGTGGGCGAGCGACGACCAGGACTACTCGGCCTGGGGCGACGGCATCGGGTTCTCCATGCCCGCCGAGCACTACATCGGCGTGTCCCATCTTGGAACCGGAACCAATCCCCTCGCCCTGACGGGCACAGGGGACACGTACGGGGGCACCATCAAGCCATGGGTGAACGGGTGCCCCGGCGTCGAGCAGCCGACGCTCGGCGGGAAGCCGCGCGGCCTCGTGGCGCTCCCGAACGGCCGGCTGTACATGTTCCACTCGCTGCAGGACATCGACTGCAACCCGCCCGTCCCGGACCAGTACCTCGCGACGTCGACGAACAACGGCACGACCTGGACCGACGGGGTCACGAGCTTCAAGACATGGCCCGACGCCGCGGGCTTCGCGCCCAACACGTTCCTGCAGACCGGCAAGGCGCAGAACGGCGCGCTCGTGTCCGACAGCGGTACGACGCCGTATCTGTACATGTACGGCCACAAGAGCGGCGGGGCGACGGGCACGTCGTACCTGGCGCGCGTCCCCGCGACGGACACGGCGATCTCCGATCCGGCGCAGTGGCAGTACTACGGCGGGCTCAGCACCGTCGCCGCGACGAAGGACGAGCCGATCTGGCTGAGCTCGACCCAGGAGTCGTCGATGGTCCCGGTGTTCACGGACCCCGATCACGCCGATGGGGTCTCGGTGTCCTACGACCGTGGGATCGGCCGCTACATCGCCATCAACGACCACGGCAACGGGTGCCTGGACGGGGGCGACCCGGCGGCGTGCCTGACCAACCTCGGGATGTTCGACGCGCCGACGCCGTGGGGTCCGTGGACGACGATCGACTACCGCAGCGACTTCGCGAACGCCAGCGGCTGCGGCACCCACTGCGCCGGGACCAGCCCGGCGGTCAGCTACAACCTCCCGACGAAGTACATCTCAAGCGACGGGCTGACGATCTTCCCGGCGTTCAGCGGCGTGGGCAGCAACACGTGGGACTCGCTGAACTTCCTGAAGGGAACGGTCGGCCTGGCCAGCGGCTCGGTGGTCAAGGGCCTGGCGGTGTCGAAGGACGGGACGACGATCACCCCGGCCGTCCTGAGCAAGCTGTCGACGACGTACCCCGGCAACAAGGAGTACATCGACCGCCAGTACGAGATCTCGGCGCTGCCGACCGGCTACGCCGGCCTCGAGCAGATCCGGCTCGCGAACAACGACAAGTCGACGCCGGTGACGAGGACGAACTACGTGACGTTCACGCTCACGACGCCGAAGACGGTATGCGTCGCCTGGGACCACGCCAACGCGGTGCAGCCGTGGGTCACCACTGGCTACACCAACACCGGCAAGACGATCACCGGCAACGCCACGTTCGACGTCTACAAGAGCAACACGACGCTGTCCGGAACGGTCACCGTTCCGGGCCCGAACACCCACGACATGTACCTCCTGATCGTGGGCTGCAGCTGATCGCGTAACCGCATCACCGCGGGTCCCGAGGGGCCAGCCTCGGGACCCGCACCGCTCGCGGCGGCTCGCCGGTCAGCGCGCGGAAGCGCTCGGCGGTCAGCCCGGCTTCGGCACCACCGCAAGCCCTGCGGCCACGGCGGCGCTCCCAAGATCGCGGTCCCAGGTGACCAGCGCCCGGTCGGCATCGTCGACGCTGAGCGCGGTCGCCAGATGGACGGCGTCGTAGCCCCGCAGCGCATACCGCGCCGCAAGGTCCCCGGCGTCGATCGCAAGCTCGGAATCGATCCCCACCAGTTGCATCGATGCGCACGCCGCCTCGAGCTCGTTGACCGCGGCGCGATGCGAGCTTGCGTCGATGCGCCCGGAGCGCTGTGCAGCCGCGAGCGCGGCGCGGGCCTCGGGATAGACCAGCCGGTTGGCGAACCGCGATGAGGCTCGCGACCACACCTCGTCGGCAAGGTCGGACCCGTCCTCCTGCACGAGGAGCTTGATCAGGGCCGACGTGTCGATGTAGGCGATCAGCGGCGCTGCTCGGCGACGAGGTCGCTGACCGGCGCACTTGGCCGAGGACGAGCATGCCGCCGTGGGCGCCACTGCCCCTGTGGCTCTTGGACAAGGCCGCGGGCACGCAGCTCGGCCAGCGCGTCGTCGTCTGAGAAGCGCGTCAGCCGCGCGACGCGGCGGCCGCGCATGGTCACGACGACCTCGCCGCCGGCGGCGACGTGGTTCACGTACCGGCTGAGCTGATCGTGCAGCTCACGGACACCGACCTCGCGTTTGACCTGGGAACGACGTAGCGACATCAAGGAGAGCTTAGACGCTACATCGGCGGCTGCCCACTTGTCGCCGCCCGACGGCGAGTGAGAGGATCTCCCTATACCCGATCAGCAATCCCAGGGGGACCACGAGATGGCACTGACGTTCCTGACGATTGGCGACACCGCGCCGGACTTCGAGGCGCAGACGACCGAAGGCACGATCAACTTCCACGACTGGATCGGCGACTCGTGGGCGATCCTCTTCTCGCACCCGCGCGACTTCACGCCGGTCTGCACCACCGAGCTTGGCTACATGGCCAAGATCCAGCCCGACTTCGAGAGCCGCAACGTGAAGATCATCGGGCTGTCGGTCGACCCGATGGACAACCACGAGCGGTGGCTGGCCGACATCGAGGAGACCCAGGGCACGCGTCCCAACTACCCGATCATCAGCGACGCCGACTTCGAGGTCTCGAAGCTCTACGGGATGCTGCCGGGCGACGTCGAGGGCGACGCCACCGAGCGCACGCCGGCGCAGAACCAGACCGTGCGCAACGTCTTCGTGATCGGCCCCGACAAGAAGATCAAGCTCATCCTCGTCTACCCCATGACGACCGGCCGCAACTTCGACGAGGTCCTGCGCGTCATCGACTCGCTGCAGCTCACCGCCAAGCACCGCGTCGCGACGCCCGTCAACTGGAAGCAGGGCGAGGACGTGATCATCTCCGGCGCGGTCTCCAACGACGAGGCCAAGGAGATCTTCGGCGACTGGGAGGAGCCGCGTCCGTACATCCGGATCGTCCCCCAGCCCGTCGGCGACTAACGACTGCTCGCCGGGGCGGCGCGCGCCGCCCCGGCCTCCAGCAGCTCGCCCAGCCGCTGCTCCCCGAGCACCTCGAGGGCCATCGCCCTGGTGCGCTCGTAGAGCTCGGCGTCGGCGCCGGTCAGCTCGCCACCGGCATCCAGGAACGCGGTCGCGCGTCCCAGCAGGCGCGCGGCGTCCGCGTGCTCGGACCGATCGGCGGCGACCGCCGCCAGCCCGACCAGCGCCAGCGCGGCGTTGTGGCGGAAGCCCGCGCGCTCGCACAGCTCCAGGGCCCGGCCGAGGTGCTCGACGGCCTCGTCGAGGCGGCCGCGGCGATAGGCGACGGAGCCGAGCCCGAGCAACGCGAAGGAGTCGTCGACGGGCGCGACGGTTCCCTCGTTGTAGGCGAGCGTGCGCTCGAAGCGCCGACGCGCACCTTCGAGGTCGCCGGCGGCCAGGGCGAGGTCGGCGAGGTTCGTGTTGGCGATGATCACGTCGCGCTCCAACCCGAGCTCCTGCGCGAGGGCTCCACTGCGCTCGATGTGCTCGGCTGCGCCGGCGAGGTCACCGCGGTCGCGGGCCACGACGCCGAGGACGGTGTGGCAGCCCATGACCCGCTCGAGCTCAGCCGCGGCGGTTGCGACCGCGATGCCGCGCCGGGCGATCGACTCGGCGTCCTCGAGATCGCCCAGCAGCCAGGTCAGGCCGGCGAGCGCGTGCAGAGCCTGCGCCTGAAGGCTTTCGTCGCCGGCGCCGCGGTCGAGCGGGCCGCGGATCCTGTCGCGCCCCTCGCGGAAGTGCCCGCGCGCGTACCAGTACTGGTAGAGCGCGGTGGCGATCCGCAGCGCGGTCTCGTCGTCGGCGCGGTCGCAGGCCGCCCGCAGGTTGTCGAGCTCGAGGTCGATCGCCGCGAGGGCCTGCGCGCGGCCGGCGCCCTTGAGGTCGGCCTGCTCCGCGAACCGCGCGTAATACGCCGCGTGCGCCGCGGCGACCCCGTCGTCGTCGAGCACCGCCGCGGCGTGCTCGCGCACGGTCTCGAGCATCGTGAGGCGGACCGCGCCTGAGACGAGCGAGCGCTGCAGCAGGCTGCAGTCGACGAGCGCTTCGATGCTCTCGAGCGTCGCACGGCAGATCCGTTCAGCCGCCTCGAGCGAGCTGCCGCCGGCGAAGACCGACAGCCGCGCGAGCGTGCGTCGCTGCTGCTCGTCGAGCAGGTCGGTGCTCCAGGCGAGCGTGTCGGCGAGCGTCTGCTGGCGCGCAGGCGCGTCGCGCGGGCCGGGACCGAGCGCGGTGACGCGGTCGGCGAGGCGCTCGAGGAGCAGCTCGGGCGTGAGCGTGCCCACGCGCGCGGCCGCGAGCTCGACGGCCAGCGGCAGGCCATCGACCCGCCGGCAGATCGCGCGGACGGCGGCGTCGTCGGGGTCGACGGCGGCGGCCGGGTCGCGCGCGGTCGCGCGCGCGGCGAACAGGCGCGCGGCATCGCCCTCGGGCAGCGGCGCCAGCGCGAAGACGTGCTCGCCGGACACGTGAAGGACCCGCCGGCTGGTGACCAGCACGGTCAGGCGCGGCGCGTTGGCGGCGAGGCGCGCGAGCTCGCCGGCGGCCTCGATCAGGTGCTCGAGGTTGTCGACGACGAGCAGCAGCTCGCGATCGGCCAGCCAGCGCTCGAGCGTCTCCTGCCCGCCGAGCGCCTGCGCGATCGTGGCGAGCACGAGGTCGGGGGCGCGGACCGAGGCGAGCTCGACGAACGCGGCTCCATGGGCGAACGCCGGGCCGGCGGCGTTGGCCAGCTCGAGCGCCAGGCGCGTCTTGCCGCTCCCGCCGGCGCCGGCGATGGTCACCAGGCGCACGTCGTCGCGGGTGACGAGGCCGGTGAGCTGCTCGAGCTCGTCGCGGCGGCCGATCAGCATGGTCGTGGGGACGGGGACCGCGACGCGCGGCGCCGCGGCCGCCGCCGGCGCCGCGAGCGACGGCGCGTGGTTGAGGATCGCGTGCTCGAGCTCGCGCAGCTCCGCGCCCGGCTCGAGCCCGAGCTCGTCGCGCAGCGCGCGCGCCGCGTCGCGATACGCGTCGAGGGCCTCGGCCTGGCGGCCACAGCGGTAGAGCGCGAGCATGAGTTGCGCGCGCAGGCGCTCGCGCAGCGGATGCTCGGCGACGAGGGCGCGCAGCTCGGCGAGCGCCTCGACGTGGCGGCCGAGCGCGAGGTCGGCGGCGATCCGCTCCTCGAGGCACGCCAGGCGCAGCTCCTCCAGGCGCGCTGCCTCGACCGTCAAGTCCGCCTCGTCGAGCGCGCGGCCGCGCCATAGCCCCAGCGCGCGACGCAGCAGCGACGCGGCGAGGGTCGGGTTGCCCACAGCCAGCGCCTCGCGGCCCTCGGCGAGCAGGCGCTCGAAGCGCGCGGCGTCGAGCTGGTCGGGTGCGAGGCGGATGAGGTAGCCCGGCGGGCGCGTCTGGATCGCGCCGTCGCCCAGCGCCCGGCGCAGCTGGGAGACGTAGACCTGCACGAGCTTGCCGGCCGATGACGGTGCGCGCTCGCCCCAGATCGCGTCGACCAGGGCGTCAGTGGAGACCGCCTCGTTGGGCCGCAGCAGCAGGCAGAGCAGCAGCGCGCGCTGCTTGCGCGCGCTCAGCACGACCGGCCGTCCGCCGTCGAGGACCTCGAGCGGACCGAGGATCCGGTACTCCATGGGCCACGCTATACCAGCGCTGAACCGGCCTCGGTGACGATCGCCGCGATGCCCTACGCGATCGTCGAGGACGTTCCCGCAAGCTGGGAGCAGTACGAGGCGGTCGGCGCGGCGATCGCCGATCCGATCCCCGACGGGCTGATCCTCCACGTGGCCGGGCCGACCGACGAGGGCTTCCGGACCATCGAGGTCTGGGAGACGCGGGAGGCGTGGCTGCGCTTCCACGATCGCGCGACGGCGCCCGAGGTCTGCGCGCCGCCGGTCCTGCGCGAGCTGCGCGCCGTGCACGTCGTGCGAGGGTCGCGGTGATCTCGGCGACGCTGCTCGCGCGCGTGGTCCTCGCCGCCGTGTTCGCCGTGGCAGCGCTGGCGAAGCTCGCCGACCGCGAGGGCTCGCGGCGCACGCTGCGGGGATTCGGCGTGCCGGAGCGGCTGGCGCTCATCGTGGCGCTGGCCGAGCTGGCGACCGCGGCCGCGCTGCTGGGGATCCCGTTCTACGGAGCGCTCGCCGCGCTCGCCCTCCTGGCCGTCTTCAGCGGGGCGATCGTGGCCGCGCTCGTCCGCGGCGTGCGACCCGGCTGCGGCTGCTTCGGGCGCGTGCACTCGGCGCCGGCCGGCCGCGGCACGCTGGTGCGCAACGCCGCGCTCGCCGCGTGCGCGGCGCTGGTGATCGCCGACCCAGCGACCAGGCTCACCGACTGGATGGTCGCGGTCGGCGCGGTCGCCGGCGCGCACGCCGCGTTCTCCTGGCAGCTGCTGCGCCAGAACGGCCGCCTGTGGCAGCGCATCGAGGCGCTGGAGCGGCGGGCATGAGCGAGCGCGTCAGCGCGCGCCGCCGGCTTCGGGCCCTCCTGGGCACCGAGGAGGACGCCGAGATGGCTCAGGCGCTCGCGCGCTTCCGTACCGAGCTCGGCGACCTCATCGCCGATCCGGCGGCGACGCGGCTTTCCAAGCGCGGCCTGATCGCACTCGACGCGCTGGGCGATCGCACCAGCGTGCTGCGCCGACAGATCGCGAAGGTGCAGCCGCGCGTCGACGAGGCCGACAGGCTGCTGAGGGCGCTCGAGGGCTACCACCGCGGCCTGCACGACCTCCGCATCGCGCTGCAGGCGCCGCTGACCTCCGAGCGAGCCGCGCGCGCCGAGCGCGCCGCCCACGTGATCGACCGCAGCGGCGACAGGGTCCAGCGCGCCTGGGAGGACCTGTGAGCCACTGGTTCGACCGGCTGGCGATCAGCACGGCCGATGGGCCGCGGATGACCCGGCGCGCGACGCTGCAGAGCGCCGCGCTGGCGCTCCTGGCAGCGGGGCCAGCGGGGCCGCTGGGCGCGCTCGCCTCGCGTGCCATGGCCGACACCTGCGGCGGGTGCCACGCCGCGGCGCGCGACGGGTTCGTCCAGCGCCAGCTGCAGTGCTTCCCGCGCATCGATACGCGCGTGCGCAAGCGGCGCTCGCCGATCGTCCTCCTCGCCGGCGGCGCGTGCTTCTCGGTCGTCGCGGCGAGCGCCGTCAGCGACAAGGTCCAGTGCACCGAAGGCGCGCCTTGCCAGGACGGCAACCCGCCCGGCTCACCGCCTCCGCCGCAGCTCCCGCCGACCGGCACCGATCCCGTCTGCGCCGCCTGCACGCAGGCCGGCGGCAAGTGCTGCTACGGCGCCGACCCGAGCGCGCCGTGCGCGTGCATCCCTCCCGACCGCAACTGCAAGGACTTCTGCTCATGACACGAACCGTCGCCGTCCTCGCCGCCATCGTCACGACCGCCGGCGCCGCCACCGCCACCGCCGCCATCGACCCGAAGGGCCTCGCCCTGCGCAAGGCGGACTTCCCGGCCAAGGCGCACAAGACGTTCGAGCAGGCGGGTCCGTCGATCAACCTGCCCGGCGGGATCCACGCGCCGGCCTACGCGGTCACCTACCGGCTCGCGCGCGGCGACAAGCGCGAGGACATCCACCTGCTCGTCGTCGCCGCGGGCAGCGTGGGCAAGGCCCGCGCGCTGTACTCGGCGGCCGTCCGCGACGCCAAGGAGTTCGTCGACTCGGTGCAGCACAGCAACCCGCGCCTGCCGTCCTATGGCGACGCGCAGTACGCGGCGGTCGTCGGCGATCCGGGCACCGAGGAGACGGGCGGGCAGATGTGGGTCCGCGACGGCAGCGTGGTCTGGAACCTGGACATCAAGACCGACCCGCTGGCCAAGGACTTCGGCCTCTCGAAGGCGCAGACGCTGCACGAGCTGCGCACCTACGCGCGCAAGGAGCAGGCGCGCGCGGGCGGATGATGAGGCGCGCCGTCGTCGCGGCGCTGGCCATCGCCGCGCTCGCGCCGGCCTCGGCGCTGGCCAGCGGCCAGGGCCATCCGATCGCGGCCACCGCCGGGCAGCCGTTCAGCGGCCGGGTCGCCACCGCCTTCTACTGCGATGGCTGCGCGCCCACTGCGGCGACGATCGACTGGGGTGACGGCACGAGCTCGCCTGGCACGCTGACCGACGTCGGCCCGCCGGGCGCGAGCAACTACGACGTCTCCGGCACCCACACGTGGTCCGCGGCGGGGACGTACAGCGTGAAGGTGACGGTGGCGCGGCCGAGCCCCCCGGGCGACGAGGACATACCGACGACCGCCACCGTCGCGGCCGGGCCACCGGCGCCGGCGCCCCCCGCGCCGGCGCCGCCGCCCGCGCCGCTGAGCGCCGCCTTCCAGCCGGCCGCGGCCGGCGCCACGCCGGGCATGGTGCAGCTCGTCCCCGCCGTCGGCGAGGGCAACGGACTGACCTACTCGTGGGACTTCGACGGCGACCTCGGCAGCGACTGGGCTTGTCCGGAGTCGGCGCCCATCGCCTCGCACAGCTTCGCCACGCCGGGACCCAAGACGGTCACCCTCACCGTCAGCGACGCGATGGGTCGCAAGTCGGTTTCGACCGAGACCATCGCCGTGCCGAAGGCGCGCGCGAACCGCGCGGCCGGCAAGTCGGGCGGCGTCAGCACGTGCGAGCGGCGGGCCGCCGAAGCCAGTGCCCGCGGGTGCGTGAAGAGCTTCGGCTTCGGGATAGTCGAGGCGATGAGCACCGGGCGCGCCGACGACTGCTTCGAGCTGTCCTCCCGCTCGGTGAAGCCGAAGCTCGGCATGGCCGCGGCGGCGGCGCAGACGACCGGCGAGGTCTACCACGCGACGATCCGCGGGCCGGTGCGGCTCAACGGGCTCGACCTCCCGCTCGAGCGCGCACGGTCGGACTACGACTCAGCCAAGGCGACGATCGACCTCGGCCGCGCGCGGGTGCAGGTCGGCGACTTCCCGACGGTCGAGATCCCGATCGCCAAGACGATCGAGCCCGATGCGCACGGCCGCTTTCACCTGATGTCGGCCAAGGCGCCGGGCAGCGCGAAGCTCGGCGGGCTGCCGGTCACCGGCGGCGTGTCGATCGATCTGCTGCGCGGGCGCCGCAGCGAGACGACCGTCAACCTCGGGCTGCCGAACGTCTTCACCTTCGCCGGC
>Ga0081539_10007339_pt1 | contig 10111 bp, 11 predicted proteins | sample TabmetS4T2R2_FD_71023 | JGI IMG/M metagenome (GOLD analysis project Ga0081539, IMG submission 71023) | Tabebuia heterophylla rhizosphere microbial communities from the University of Puerto Rico - S4T2R2 | ecosystem: Host-associated > Plants > Roots > Rhizosphere ... | reverse complement strand
AGCGTTTGAGGGTCGGCAGGTCGGTCGCGACGTGGGGTAAGGGGGCAATCGCGAAGCGCGCCGGTTGCCCGGCGCAATCCCGTCCGATGGCGGTCAGGCCGGTGTAGAGGGCCCGGGGTCGATCGTCTGCGTGCAGGTGGGGTGCCAGGTTCATCATGACTGTACTGATGGTTTGACCGGTACTCCAGCCCTCCTGACGGTTACGCGCCCCATAGTCCAGCCCAAGGGCAAAGGGCGTTCTGGCCGCTTCCTGGTCGCCGTCGTGCATGAGGGCGAGCACGCTTTTGGCGATGACGAGCCGGATATTGCGCTCCAGTCCATCGTTCAGGCGCTGGCGCTGCCGTTCCCGGGCGTTGCCGGGCGCAGTCATGTCTACCCAGATGTCGCCCTGTGCAATCTTCACCGGGAAGCTGCGCACATCGTCGGCCCAGAGGTCGAACGTGCCGCCGCTGGCCAGGTCGAAGCGGGCATGATGCCAGTGGCAGGTCAGGATGCAATCGTTGACAGTGCCTTTATCCAGGGGAAAACCCATGTGCGGGCAGCGGTTATCGACGGCGTACACCTGGCCGTTGGACTCGAAAAGCGCCACCACATTGTGCTTGGCCAACACGGTCAAGCGGCCCTCGGCCTGCAGTTCGGCTAGGCTAGCCACGCGTACCCACTCGCCCTCTGTGGGCTGCGCTTGCCGCGCTATGGTCTGAGACATACCACGCCTCCTTTCTTGAGGATGTCCTGTCTCTTTCCAAAGAAAAAACTTTAGAAAAGTCTACGCCTTGTAACTGGCCATGTAAAGCTTTTTTTGCGAGGCTTGCCAGCGACTGCACCAAGCCGAGCAATTGCCATGGCTGCCACAAACTGCTAGATTGGTACAACGCCAAAAGAGAGATCTAGCCAATATAGGTCTATGCCAAGGGGAGGGAGGGACCATGAAACTTGTTCTCTTCAACGAGTATCGTCTTGGTGTCATCCAGAACAACCGTGTGGTGGACGCCATGGCGGCCCTCGAAGGACTCCAGTTCCGTCGGCCACAGGACCTCATCGAGGAGGTTATCACCCGCTGGGATGTGCTCAAGCCCAGGATCGAGGCTGCCATACGAGGCCAAGAGGGGCCCTCGCTCGACACCGTGCGACTGCGCCCCCCTGTCCCCAAACCGTCGAAGCTCATCTGTGCTGCAGTGAACTACCTGGAATTCGGACAGCGTGAACCGGCCGTCCTCGACGCTTTCCTGAAGTCGCCCAGCGCCATTATCGGCAATGGCGATACCTGCGAGCTGCCTCCAGCTCCGGCCACCGTGTTCCATCATGAGCCCGAACTCGCCCTGGTGATCGGCAAGACGGCTACGAAGGTGAGCCAGGAGGAGGCCCTGTCCTACGTCTTTGGCTACTGTCAATTCCTGGATATGTCAGCGCGCGGGCTGCAGGGTGCCGTGGGCAACAGTTTTTTCTTGGGGAAATGCTGGGATACCTTCGCCCCTATGGGACCGGCGCTGGTGACGGCCGATGAGATTGCCGATCCGCAAAACCTCCAGATCAGGCTGTGGAATAACGACGAGCCGCGCCACGACTTCCCGACCAGCGACATGGCCCACCCCATCCGCGAGTTGATCTCGGAGTTTTCGAAGGTCACCACGCTGGAACCGGGTGACGTGATCGCCACAGGCGTGAACCATCAGCAGATTGGGGCAGTGCAGGATGGCGACTGCCTGCGCATGGAAATCGAGGGACTGGGGCCGCCGCTGCGGCTCCAGATTAGCGACCCGATGAAGCGCCAGTGGCCACGCGGGATTGACACGGAGATGGCGGCCCGGGTCCTTGGCGGAGCGTCACGGGGACAGGCGGCCCGAACCGCCGGCGCCTAACCCTTAGGTCCTGGGACAAAAGCCCCTCACCCTCACCCTCTCCCCGAGGGAGAGGGAAGGAGAGGGAAGAGGAGGTGACACACGATGAGCACGTTAGAATTTGGCATCTTCGACTCCTTTGGTCCCTTCGAGATGGAGGAGTTTCCGACGGTTGTGGATGTGTACGAAGCACATATGCGTGAAGCGCAAGAGGCCGAGCAACTCGGGTACCGTTACTACTTCTTTATCGAGCACCAGAATTCGCCCGTCTGCGCCGTGACCGCACCAAATATTTACCTGACTGCCCTGGCGAGTCGCACCAGCGCCCTGCGGTTTGGCCTGATGATTTACCAGTTGCCCTTTCATCATCCCGTCCGTCTGGCCCAGGACCTGGCGACGCTGGATCAGCTCTCCCACGGGCGGCTGGAATTCGGCACGGGCACAGGGGTCATAGGGCACGAGTTTCTGCGCTGGAACCTGTCCTTTGAGGAGCGCCATGAGATGACCGCTGAAGCGCTCAAAATCATTGTCCAAGCGTGGACGCAGGACACGGTCACCTATCAGGGCAAATACTGGCAGTTCGACGAGGCCCTGCCCACTCCTCAACCCTACCAGCAGCCCCATCCGCCCATTTGGGTCGCCGCCCACAGCGCTGGCTCCTTCGAGTACGCCGCCAAACACAACTATCACATCGCGCAGAACATTGATGTAGACTCGGTGATTGCCGAGAAGTTCGCCTACTATCGCCGCCTCTGGAAGCAGCACGGGCATCCCGGCCCTATGCCACGCGCCTTCTTGACGCGCCATGTGCACGTCGCCGAGACGGACGCCCAGGCGCGCGCCGAGGCGGAGCCCCAGTTGTTGCTGGGCTATATCCAGGGCGGTGAGCGCATCGCCAAGACGCGCCTCGGCTTCGGACCCCCAGACCTCGAATCAGCGGAGAGGAGCACGCCAGAGCGCCAGGAACTCCGTCGCGTGTTTCAGGAATGCACCAAATCCTACGACTTTTGGGTTGATAACGGTCTGGCCATCGTGGGCAGTCCCGACACGGTAATTCGCAAGCTCGAAGAGCAGCGCCAGCTCACTGGCTACGACATCTTCTGCGCTCGCCATAGGATTGGCCGCCTCGCCCCGGAACTGGCTCACAAATCTATGCGGCTGTTTGCCCAGCACGTAATCCCCGCCTTTACTTAGGCAAGGGAGGTGTACGATGCCGAGAGTTGCGGTCCTCGACGACTACCAGGGCGTGGCCCTGGAGATGGCCAACTGGAGTACGCTTCCCTCTGATTGCCAGGTGCAGGTGTTTCGCGACCATCTCACCGACCTTGCGGCCCTGGCAGAGCGCTTGAGCCACTTCGAGATTGTCACCTGTATGCGCGAGCGCACGCCCTTTCGCCGCGACCTCCTGGAGCGTCTGCCGAATCTGCGCCTGCTCGTGACCACGGGTATGCGCAACGCCGCCATTGACTTAGCCGCCGCCACCAACCTGGGGATCCTGGTGTGCGGCACGGCCGGCGGCCCGGATAGCCCGCCGGCCGAGTTAACCTGGGGCCTGATCCTGGCGCTGCTCCGCCACATCCCGCGCGAGGACGCCGCCACGCGAGCTGGACACTGGGGCGTAACGATCGGCATGTGTCTGGAAGGGAAAGTCCTGGGGATCCTGGGTCTGGGACGGTTGGGGACGAAGGTCGCCAGGGTAGGCGTGGCCTTCGATATGTCGGTCATCGCCTGGAGCCAGAACCTCACGGCCGAGCGGGCGGCCCAGTGCGGAGCGACGTTCGTCAGCAAGGACGAGCTGTTTGCCCGCTCTGATATTCTCAGTATCCACGTCCAGCTCAGTGCCCGCACCAGGGGACTGGTGGGGGCACGTGAACTGCGCCTCATGAAGCCCACCGCCTATCTCATCAATACAGCGCGCGGCCCTATTGTGGACGAAGCGGCGCTCGTGCAGGCGCTGCAGACGCGTATCATCGCGGGTGCGGGTCTGGACGTCTTCGACCAGGAGCCCTTACCGCCTGGTCACCCGTTGACGGTGCTGGACAACACGCTGCTTGTACCCCACATCGGCTACGTGACCAAAGAGCAATATCAGGTGCGCTATCGCGACACCGTCGAAGACGTTGCGGCCTATCTGCGCGGGGAGCCGCTCCGGGTCCTCAACCCAGAAGCGCTCGACACGGCCCGCAAGCGACTCCTGTAAGGCATGACCGCTTGAAGCTGGCCACGCCTGCAGTCTTAGGATTTCCCTGCGGCATTGCAACCCTAATGAGAACAGTTATCTGGAGAGTTACATGACATCTTCACGGTTGGAACAACGCGTTACCGCTCTAGAGGCGGAGGTTCTGCAATTGAAGACTAAGCTGGAAGCCAAAGCTCCGCTCCCGCTCTGGTGGGAGCAGATTGCCGGGACGTTTGAGAACGATCTCATCTATGACCACGCCATGCGGCTCGGACAGCACTACCGCCAGTCATTACGGCCCAAGACGTCCTCGCGACGTAAGCAGTAGTGGCTACTGTATGGTTGTGCTCGATACCGATCACCTCAGCGTTTTGGAGCGCAATACTTCGCCGGGTTCGACAACCCTGCGGGCGCATCTGGCTCAGCTACCCCCTGACGAAGTGGTCACGACGATCATCAATTATGAGGAACAAATGCAGGGCTGGATGGCATATCTCGCACAGTCGCGGTCCGTGGCGCAGCAGGTTGTCGCCTATGGCCGCCTGCTGCAGCACCTGGACAACTATCGACGGATTCCCATCGTGGAGTTCGATGAAGCTGCGGCTGCAGTCTTCCAGCGGCTGCGTCGCTCTCGCCGGCACATCGGGACGATGGATCTGAAAATTGCCGCTATTGTGCTGTCCCGCAATGCGCTCCTGCTCTCCAAAAATCTGGCAGACTTTGGCCAGGTACCAGGTTTGCAGGTCGACGACTGGACCTTATGACGATGCGCGTGAGCGATGCGTTGCTCACACATGTTCACACGTAGAAGGCAGCATGCCAGAGAGGCCTCCAACACCCATTTAGAACACCGCTGTCGTTTCGATCTCGATGAGTTTGCCAGGCGTGGAATAGCCGTCGACGAAGTTGTACTCGACCTCCACAGAGGCCTCTCCGCTGAGCAACGTTCCACGCTCGTCCCCCAGAACCCGCATAATACCCTCCCGCAAGGCCTGCACCGTCTGGGACCGGTGCAGGAAGCAGGACACTTTGACCACGTGTGCCCAGGAGGCGCCAGCGTCCTGCAGTGAGCCGCCGATGCGGGGGAGGATGACATCTAACTGCTCATCCAGGGTGCCGGTGTCCCACGTGACGCCAGACAGGAAGACGAGGCCGCTGGTGACGATGTAGCGGGGTGGGACGATGGGTGGCTCGTACTCCTTCACGGTCTTCTGGGCGGCGCCCCGCATGGCCCATAGATCCACGGCGACGCTACCCTCAGAGTCGAAATGGCTCGGGGCAATGTAGCTGGAGCTGGCGGAGCGGGCTGGGCCAGAGAGGACCTGCAGGCGCGCTCCACTGCCGCCATCGCGCGCCGCTCGGTCGCGCCCCCAGAGGCGGGTGCGGACGGTGTCGTCCAGAGACAGGCCATGAGCTTGCAGCTCAGTGGCGATGCGGGCAAAGAGGTCACGGGCCGCCTCGTCGGAAGGCAGGCCAGGGCGACTTTCGCCGCAGATGGCGATGAACTCATGGCGCCAGGCTGGGTAGAGCGTCGTTCGCATAGCTTCTCCTCGGGCACACGCCATGTGCCCCTAAGCAATTCCCCTCGTACCAGCGGTACGCCCGCTGGCGTACCCGAGGTCAACAGGAGATAACCTCCTTGGGTGAGTCCAAGCAGGGGTATATAATACACCACATGAGCGATACGAGACGCGTGCAACTGGCACACGCAGCGTGATGATTCCTGCGAGACTGGTTGTGAAGTGAGACACACATGGATACCAAAGTCATTTATTCTATGGTCGGTGTCGGCAAGACCTACCCACCCGGTAAGCAGGTCTTGCGCGACATCAGCCTGTCGTATTTTTATGGCGCCAAGATTGGCGTCATCGGCCTCAATGGCGCTGGCAAAAGCACCCTGTTGCGTATCATGGCCGGGGTGGAAAAAGCTTTTAACGGCGAAACCATTCTAGCGCCAGGCTATACCATCGGCTATCTGGAACAGGAGCCCGAGCTCGATGCTACCAAGACCGTACGCGCTATTGTCGCAGAAGGCGTGCAAGAGGTTGTAGATGCTCTGCGCGAGTTCGAGGACATTAACGCGCAATTTGCCACCGACCTCTCCGCAGACGCCATGGAGGCGCTGCTGACGCGCCAGGCCAGTGTGCAGGACAAGCTTGATGCGACGAATGCCTGGGATCTGGACAGTCGCCTGGAGCTGGCCATGGACGCATTGCGCTGTCCGCCGAGTGACACTCCAGTGGCCGTGCTCTCCGGGGGCGAGCGCCGCCGTGTGGCGCTGTGCCGTCTGCTGCTCAAGGAGCCCGACATCCTGCTGCTCGACGAACCCACCAACCACCTGGACGCAGAGTCCGTGGCGTGGCTGGAGAAGCACTTGCAGCAGTATAAAGGCACCATCATTGCGGTCACCCACGACCGTTATTTTCTGGACAACGTGGCCGGGTGGATTCTGGAACTCGATCGCGGTTATGGCATCCCGTGGAAGGGCAATTATTCCTCCTGGCTGGAGCAGAAACAGCAGCGCCTAGCGCACGAAGCCCGCGCCGAAAGTGCCCGACAGAAAACGCTGCAACGTGAGCTGGAGTGGCTGCACATGTCCCCCAGAGCCCGGCAAGCCAAGGCCAAGGCGCGCGTCAACCAGTACTACAACCTGGTGGCGCAGGAAAAAGAGCGCGCCAATGAAGAGCGCGAGATTACCATTCCACCCGGCCCGCGTCTGGGCGATGTGGTTATCCGTGCCGAAGGCATTGCCAAGAGCTATGGTGACACTGTGCTCTACGACGACCTGAGTTTTGATGTCCCCGCCGGGGCCATTGTGGGCATCATTGGTCCGAACGGTGCTGGCAAGACCACGCTCTTGCGCATGATCGTTGGGCAGGAGCAGCCCGACGTCGGGACCTTGACTGTGGGAACGACCGTGCAGCTGGCGTATGTCGATCAATCGCGGGCCGACATGGACCCCGCCAAAAGTGTCTGGGAAGAGATTTCGGGCGGCCAGGAACAGATACCGCTGGGTGATCGACTGGTCAATTCACGCGCCTATGTGGCACGCTTTAATTTAGCCGGGCCTGATCAGCAGAAGAAAGTCGGCATGCTCTCCGGGGGCGAGCGCAATCGCGTCCATCTGGCCAAAATGCTGAAATCCGGTGCTAATGTGCTCCTGCTGGACGAGCCCAGCAATGATCTGGACGTCAACACGTTGCGCGCCCTGGAGGATGCCCTCGAAGGGTTTGCCGGATCGGCGCTGATTATCTCGCACGACCGCTGGTTTCTCGACCGCGTGGCGACGCACATGCTGGCTTTCGAGGGCGACAGCGCCGTGTACTGGTTTCCGGGCAACTACAGCGAGTACGAAGCCGACCGGCGCCGGCGTCTCGGCGCCGCGGCAGACCGCCCGCACCGCATTACCTACCGCAAGTTACGTCGGGCTTAGTGCTGCCTACTGCAACGACTGCGCCAAACTGGCGCGGAGGAAAGGGAGAGTCCGATGACCACCATCACGCTCAAAGCACTCCTGGAGGAGTTACTCGGCATGCAGGGGACTTTTGTGTTGTGCAATGCCCACGGCTCGTTGGAATTCAAGGGACATGATCTGTACCTGAGTTCCTATGAGGAATGGCTCACGGTGTATCACGCCACCCCCAAAAATCCCGAATCGCAGAGCCATTTGCATCTCAAGTGGCACACGTTCCAGCGTGCCGTGGTCACCCATCAGGAAGGGAGGACACCACATCTGGCGTTTTATGGTCCCGCCGAGGCGGAGGGCGAAGCGCCCCTCATCTGGTATTTTCCCAGCTTTTACAACTGGGCCCAGGGCAAGACCGAAATCCCAGAAAACATTGCCCGGTATGAGACGTTCGTAACCACCTATGGGACGACGCTCCAACTTGTCGAGCCTGTTGCCCCAGGGTAAGGTTGCAGGGATAGAGCATGACCCTGGTGAGGAGAATCGCCATACAGCCAGGATCATCTGCGTTAATACTCCTGTTCAAATTGCGGATGGACCCAGAGAAACTCCTGGCTCTTGTTCCGCACTCGGACCAGACCGCCAAAGCTAAGGGCCTTCTCCTTCACAAGCGCGTGTAGCTGACGCAAGCTCCCGCCTTGCGCCTGGCTCGCGTCGCCGTGTTCCAGACCAGGCGCGTCGCTCCAGCCCAGCCAGGCTCCCGACTTCTCCCCGCCTTTGAGCACTGAGTCGAGGCTCTTCTGCACTAAGTCCAACTCTTTTCGATGCCCTTGTAGGTTGGATCATCCAGAATCAACTTCGTCGCTGACGAAGCCACGGGCAGCACGAGACTGAGAGTACTGGTGAGGATCTTGAAGAAAGGCGCAGTCTTCACGAACCGTGGATAGAAAACGCAAACGGTATTTTTGCCCCGGCGGCTGAGGGCGTCGCGCTGTGCCAGCAGGGTTAGAGCAGGGCTGAGAGGCTATTATCGTTTACCCTTTTGGTGCAGCCACAACACTGTCCACTCTGCGTCGCTGCCCTCCAACGATGGTGTAGGAGCGTGATGATAATCGATAAAATCCTCGTACCCACCATTATCATAGCAACGATCGAAGATGGCCTGGATATCCAGGAGTACATCAGGGTCGGAAGGGCGAAGCGGCATGCCGATACGAGGGAGGCGGCGCTGTAAGGGGATGCCGTAGACTGTCCAGCCATGCCTGGCGCGATTGATGCATACCAGATAATGGTACGGCCCTCGCAAGCGGTCTTTGGGGCAAGCTACCGTATGTTCGCCGGTTCGTAGGAGATCAATTTCTACCAGGTGTGTACCGCTGGCGAGGAGTTGCTGCTGCTTGTACAGGTACTCTGCATGTCCTGTCCCGACTTTATTTGATGGGCTTAGCACCTCGATAACAGTCACCACAGCGCCGCTGCTCATGTGGACAATCTCGATGTAGGGTTGCCGCTGCGCTTCCTCCAGATATTCTCCAACTGCCGTGGGCGTATCGGGTGCAGCCATAGCCATACTGCCGCCTGGCTGGCGCTGTGTAGGATACTGTACCAGTGTCACATCGGGATAAAAGCTCTGTGGTGGCTCAGCAATGTAGACCCGTTCGCCAATCAGCACATGGTAGCGCGGACGGAGGCTAGATTGGAGGGCATCAGCCACGTAAGTAATTAACCGTTGATGGACACCCGGCCACTGTCCAGGTGCCTCAAGATATGGATCCATTCCCGGAAATGGGCTGGGCATGACCATGGTTTCCTTTGCTGTGCCCAATAGAGTGCGTGGCATATGCCATCAACGCTGTAGCGTAGTTCGAGACCCGATTCAGTGAGGAGCCCGGTGTCTCCAAGCGTCTTCTTACTGGGCAAAAGTTAGTCGCTGCCCGGAGCTTCCCCTTGCGCTCGATCACAGTGACCTGCATCATGGTGTCCTTACGGGCGTGTTCTCCTGACTCCACCATACCTCGTCTCTGTGCTTCGGGCAAGCCTGGATGCTCACCTACAACCCTCAGGCTGTGCCAGAGAGGACCCCGATACTTATTACTCCTTGAGCCGCATGTCCTCCGGCACTGGGAAGGGGTACAGGGGGATTGTGTTCATGGCATGCTCGGCCACCCGGGAGCCTACCCCCATCAGGGCCCGCAGGTTGATGATCGGCGCAAACATCACCCGCTCCGCCGTGAGCTGCTGGATGCGATGCAGCACGGTTTCCCGTTTGCCATGGTCGCGCTCCCGCGCTTGCTGCTGGTAGAGCGCATCGATGTCGGGATAGCCCCCATACGCATAGGCTCCCTTGGAGTAGATGAACGTCTCCACACGCGTGGCCGCGTTACCGGAGGAGCCCGCCGCCGCGAGCACCAGGCCCCGCAGCTTTTTCTCCCGCCACGCGGTGTAAAAGGCGGCCCGCTCCATGGGGCGCATCTTCACCCGAATCCCCACTGCATTCAAGTCGTTGACGACAGCCTCCGCGACCACGAAGAAGGGGGGAATCGGTGCCAGTTCCCCAGCGTCGAAGCCGTTGGGATAGCCGGCCTCGGCCAGCAACTGTTTGGCCTTCTGTGGATCGTAGGGCAGCGGTTCAAGCAGCAGGGCATAGTCCATGACGCGCGGAATGATCACCCCGGCGGGTGGGCAATA